>WBZO01000580.1_pt1 | contig 72839 bp, 67 predicted proteins | sample 5204261 | NCBI WGS metagenome assembly WBZO01 (sample SAMN12412400, study PRJNA552823) | activated sludge metagenome | isolation source: activated sludge from anammox sidestream of wastewater treatment plant... | place: USA: North Carolina | collected 2017-09
AGATGAAACGGTCCCACCGATAGCACGGCGCACTCAGGTGTGCGTCGTAGACCATATTCGGCACATCGCCGGGATAACCCGTCCCATCGGCGACGGCCGAGGGCGCGGCCCCCAGCGCACCGCCGATGACGGCTGTGGCGATCACGAGTTCGCGGAACATCTCCCACCCTTGATTCACGGTCGGCAGTGCCCGGGTGGCACTGTCAGCAGCCTAACCGGTCACCGCCCCGGCCTCGCTCGCATTGATAGGCTTCGGGCCAAAGAAGTCTGTTGGGGGAGCCGGCGTGGACGAGGCACCGAACTGCGAGGCCGACTCTTCCGCGCACCCGGACACCCCCGTGACTCGCCCACCGCGCGGGTTCGCGGTGCGCCTCTCCCCTGCCGAGTCGCCCGGCGCCTGGGCCGACGTCTTCCCCCTGTCAGACGGGCGCCGCGGTGTGGTCCTTGGCTGCTGTGCCGAACCGACCCAGGCCCGACGGCTGCGGGCACAACTCCGAAAAGACCTGCGGCACAACGCTGATCCGGCACGCTGTCTCGACGGTATGGACGAGCCGGGGGCATCGGCGGTGTGCGCCGTGATCGACGCGACGACGCTCGCCTACCGTGCATACGGTTCCTCCGCCGCCGTCGTGATGCCGGACCCCGGGCCGGACGACCGGGCGACGGTGTGGGGACTGGCCCCGGGTGCCACCGTGCTGCTGTGCACCGCCTCGATACCGGACGCGGGCGGGCTGTTGGAAAACGGTGCGGCACTGCATCCGGATCAGATCGCCGACGGGGCGATAGCGCTGGCCGCCGGCTCGCCGGCCGCCGCTGTCGTCTACCGACATCCCCCGGAGCCGATGAGCCTCACCCTGGCCGCGGTTCCGTCCAACCTGGCGATCAGCCGCGGACGGCTGCGCGGGTGGCTGGCCGAGGCCGGCGTCGACGCGCAGTCCTGCGCCGATGTTCTCCTCGCGGTCGGCGAGGCAACCGCCAACGCCGCCGAGCACGCGGTGCTGGGCGCCGGTCACGAGGTACGCCTCACCGTGAACGCCACGGTGAGCGGAAATCGTCTGCGGCTGAGCGTCTCCGATGACGGCGCGTGGAAGCCGGCGGCGGTGTCGCAAAACCACCGCGGACACGGTCTGCATCTGATGAGCGCGCTCGTCGACTCCGTTGAATTGAGCGCCACGCCCGGGGGTACCACCGTCGCTATGCTCAAGGAACTCCCATGACCCAGGCCCGCTTCGTCGTCACAGTCGCCTCCGGCGAACAGCCTCCGACCGTCGCCGTGTCCGGGGACATCGACCTGGCCAACGTCAAGGAATTCGAGTCGGCGATGGCCAAGGCGCGCAACGGCTCTACGGTGCTGACCGTGGACCTCACCGAGGTGAGCTACTGCGACAGCGCCGCTGTGCGCGCGTTGTTCACCCTCGCCGCCGACACCCAGCTCACCATGATCGTCAAGCCGATCGGACACATCACGACGCTGCTCGGGATCTCCGGGCTGGATCGGGTCGCGACGGTGGTCAGAAAGGATTGAACGCCCAATTGCCCGCCCCGGTCTTTCACCCACGCCAGAACGGTCCGCAGAATGCGCTCTTCGACCGCATCCTCGAGCGGGTTCAGCGTGACCTGCCGGACGCCGCGGGCCTTACCGTCACCGTTCACGCCAAGACCGACGGCGTGACGGTGCTGGCGGCGCGTGGTGTCGCAATGGGCTTTCTGTCCGGCCCGGACGGCGAAGGACCCCTGGCCGACGCGGTGGAGTACCAGGTTCCCGTGCTCAGCCCGGACCTGTGGAGCGACGACCGCTGGCCCGGCATCACCCGGGAGTGGGCGCACTCCCAGCTGGCGGACGGCAGGGTTGCCGACAAGGTTTGCGGCGTGGCCGCCGTCCCGGGCGTCTGGCGGGCCGACGAGACCGTCGTATTGTCCTGCGCACTGTCCGGACCCGCCGCCGCGTCCACGGTCACCACCTTGATCGGCTATGAACAGCTGGTGTCGGCCGCCCTGGTGACCTCGGCGGCCGAAGACGCCGGCGCGATCGCCGACATGCTCTCGGTTCTACAGTCCCGCGGCGCCATCGAACAGGCCAAGGGCGTCATCATGGGACGGCTGCGCTGCGACGCCGACGCCGCGTGGTCGACGCTTCGGCGGGCCAGCCACGAGTCCAACGTGAAGCTGCGGTCGCTGGCGGTGGCACTGATCGAGCATGTCGGCGGCGGCCCGGCGGAACAGCCGGCGGCGGCCGCACCGATCGTTCCCGACGACCGTGCCCGCAAGGCCGCAGCCCTGCTGTGGGCGGTCCTCAGCCACGCCCCGGACCCGGACCCGGACTAGCGTGCGCGCCTGAGTCACATCCATATGCGGTGACGGTTGAGGGATAACGAGGTATACCCGGCTCCGGCGGGGGCCACTGAGACAGGTGTGACCGAAGACGCCGCCGCGGGGTGTCGGTCCGGCCCAATGGCCGCACGGGGTGGTTGGCTTGAGGCGTCGAAGGGAGCCCCGATGTCGACTGGCCGCGGATGTAAACGTAGCCGGCCCATCAGCGATCGCGAAGTACGCACAACGGGAATGCTCGCCGCCGCAGCGACTTTGGCCGCCGGCGCGGTGATCACGCTCAACGCCGGTGCGCCGGCGCCTACGGCGGTGGCCGCCCCGTCAACGCCCGCCACGACCTCCACCTCCACCAAACCGCAGTTCCCCAGCGACGACCAGGGTTACCTGAACTCGGCGGCGCGCTGCGACGGCGGTCAGACACCGCTGATGTTCGGGCGGACGTCGCGTTCGCTCGTCGCCGTCTGCGTCGGGCCCGACGGCCAGCTGGAGTACCGCGGTGTGCGACTCAGCGATGAGGCCGGGTTGACCATGGCGGCCAGTCGCTCCGCCGACGGCGCGATCGTGGCGACCAATGACGACGTCACCTACTCGATCACCCCGCAGGCCCTGCTGGTGTCGGAGGGCGACAACGTGCTCTACCGCGACACCTGGGTGGAGTACAACAAGCCGCGCCTCGCCGAGAGCTCGACGAGCGCATCGCCCAGCGCTTCGACAAGCTCTTCGGCAAGCGCGCCGTCGACGACCTCGGCCGCGTCGAGCACCCCGACCACCAGCCCGACCGTCAGCACCACCACGGTGACGCTGAAACCGACTGGCTGACCCTTCCGGCTACCATCGTCGGATGCCTGCCTCGAACTGGTCCCTCACCGCCGCCGATGGAGAACTGCGGATCCGCACCGGGGTCGCCGGACGCGCCGCCAAAATGGGCCACCGCCTGACGATCGGGATGCAGTCCTGGCAGGCAACCGTGCACTGGGCCGGGGCCGACCCCACCGGGGTGGAGCTGACCGTCGACGTCGACTCGCTGGAAGTGCTCGGAGGCGAGGGGGGTCTGACCCCGCTGGCCGGGCCGGAAAAGGGCGTCGCCCGCTCGAACGCGCTGAAATCGCTTGACGCCAAGAAGTTTCCGCAGATCCGGTTCACATCCCAGGACGTCGCCAAGACGGCAGACGGCTACCGGCTCACCGGAACGGTGGAGATCCACGGCACGTCTCGTCCGCAGGCTGTCGACGTCAAGGTCGCCGACGAGGGCGATGCGCTGGCGCTGTCAGCCCGGGTGAGCGTCACTCAGAGCGACTTCGGCGTGAAGCCCTACTCATTGATGATGGGCACCCTCAAGGTGGCCGACGAGGTCACCATCGACTTCGCCGCCAAACACGCGAAATAGCCTGCCGCTGTTACCAGTTGATGACCACGGGGTCACCGATACCGACGGTGTTGAAGTACCACAGGGCATTGTCCGGGCTGAGGTTGATGCAGCCGTGGCTGACGTTCGCGTAGCCCTGTGAGCCCACCGACCATGGCGCCGAGTGCACATACACCCCGCCCCAGGTGATGCGCACGGCGTCGGCCACCGTCAGCTTGTAGCCCTCGGGGTCCTCCAGGGGAATGCCGATGGTGCGCGAGTCCATGACGATGGACTTGTACTTCTCGAGAACGCTGAACTGGCCCACCGGAGTGGGGTGTTTGGGCTTGCCCATCGACGCCGGCATCTGCCGCTGGATCACGCCGTCGATGCTCACCGTGAAGGTGTGGTTGGAGATGCTCGCCACACCCAGGACGGTTCCGCTGGTCCCGAAGGTGCGGCGCTCTCCCCCGGCCATCATCGTGATGGTCGAGTGGGCGGGCCAGAACTTGTCCGGGACCCACTGCACGACGTTGTCGCTGCGCCACTCGAACGTGCCGGTCATCTCCGACGGCGAAAGCACCTTGATGGACCGCTCGGCGGCGGCGCGGTCGGCCACCGGCTTGGTGAACGTGACGATGATCGGATGCGCGACACCGACGGTCTGGCCGTTGATGGGCTGGACGCCCGCCACCGTGCCAACCCCGACCGACGAAGCGTTCGCAGCCACGCTGCTGGGCGCATTCGCCGTCATCGCGACGACCGCGATTCCCGCGGCGGCGAGCGCCCGTCGAAGTGCTCTGGCCATGCTTCCCGTGGCTCCCTGCTGTTGTCGTTGCTGCAGCAAAGTGCAGTCTAGATGCTGACTTGGCGCCGCAGCACCCTGTACCACTCCCCGCGCTTCCCGAAACGCGGGCATACAGTCCATCGCATGACAGACCACGGGCATTACCACGAACTTCTGAAGGACCTCAGCACCCAGCACCGCGCCCTGCGCCAGGACATTCCCGACGTCTATAAGGCGTTCAACGAGCTCAGCAACGCCGCGTTGACCGAGGGCGCGCTGAGCACCAAGGTGAAGGAACTGATGGCGATGGCGATCGGCGTCGTGCACGGCTGCGACGGCTGCATCGCCTCGCATGCGCGCGGAGCGGCCAAGGCCGGCGCCAGCGCAAAGGAGGCCGCGGAGGCCATCGGAGTGGCGATCCTCATGCACGGCGGGCCGGCGACGATCTACGGCGCGCGGGCCTACACCGCGTTCACCGAGTTCGCCGCCGCCGGGCCGGCTTAGGTCCTAGAACGGCCTGACGGCTACTTGACCGGCAGGGCGGCGACCATCGGGGTGTCCACCCCGACGGGGCCGAAATCCGAGGCGCTGCCCGGCGCGCCGATGGGGGCATCGCGACCGGGCAGGATCTCGGTGAAGAAGGCGGCGTTGTCGGCCTCGAACCGCTGTTCGCTCTCCGGCAGCTCGTAATCCGGGTAAATCGCGTCGACCTCGCACAGCAGCCGGCAGGCGCCGCAGTCGACGCACTCCTCCGGGTTGATGTACATGCTGCGCTCGCCCTCATAGATGCAGTCGACCGGGCACTCGGCGGCACACGACTTGTGCTTGACGTCCACACACGCGCTGGTGATCACATAAGCCATGGCCGAAATTATATCTGTGACGAGCCGTACCAGACACGGCAAAGGTCCCGGCACGCCGGGGACCAAAGTCCCTAATTTGGGCGTGTCAGCGGCTGAGATCCCCGGTGATGTCGACGAAGCCGTTGGTGTCCTGCTGGTGATCGGTCACAACGCGGCATTCTCCGTCGATCTTCAGCACGCCGCGGTCCGGGATGTCGGGGTGGCGGTAGTACACAGCGATCACACCGTCCTTGGCCAGCGTCCAGCCCTCTGGATGGTGGCCGGGCGTGGTGCCGACCTGCCAGCCGCGTGCGGTCATCGCCTCGGCCAGAGCGGCGAACATCCCCCGCGTCTTCGCCACGGTTGGCACCTCGAAGGTGAGATAGGCCTGTCCGCGATAGGGCGGGCGCTCCTCACTGCTGCATGACTGCAGCAGATAGGTGCCGCTTGCGACGCGTAGTGCACCAGCGGTGACGAACTGCCGAGCCGGCTCAACGACCTGGCGGCGGGACTGGTCGTCGCTCATCGGCGTGGCTGTGGCGATCCCCCGCAGGTCATAGATCCGGTGCACGACCACGAAGGCGACGCCAAGGGTCAGCGCGCACAGCAGTGCCGCTGCCAGCACGAACCGGGCCGGACCCGACCTGAGCATGGTGTCCATACGTCCCGCCGATGTTACCGGCGGCCGCGGTCAGCCGCCTTTGACCAACGTGAACTGGCAGACGTCGATGTAGCCGTCGCGGAACAGGTCGGCGCAGCCGGTGAGATAACGCATATACCGGTCGTAGACCTCCTGGGACTGGATCTCCACCGCCCGCTCGCGGTTGGCCTCCAGCCCCGCCGACCAGCAGTCCAGGGTGCGCGCGTAGTGCATTCGCAGCGACTGCACCCGGGTGGCCTCGAAGCCGGCCGGTTCGTCGAAGCTCTCCCAGCCGTCGAGCACCCAGCGCCAGGTCGATCTTGGCGATCTGTGCCTCCTCCAGCGTCATGTCGTCGCGTTCGAAGTAGGCACAGCTGTAGGTCTGCGTCGGATCCAGAAACAAGCGGTAGAAGTCGTCGGAAAGGTCGTAGTGGTGCTGGACGTCGTCGAAGTGCGGTTCCAGCACAGGTGCCGGTGTCTTGGCCAAGACCGTGATCCTTCGTCGTAGGTGGATCGCGCGCTCGTGTGACGAACCTCTCGAAGGTGGGGAAACGACCGTTTTGGAGCACGGTCCGCGTTGCGCGGAAGTGGCCTTTTACCCCACTTTTCAGGCACAGTTGACGTATGGATTCCAAGCATCCGCGCACCGCGCGCCTTTGGGCCCGCCGTTTGCCCGGCATGCTGGCGACCGCCACGGTTGTCGCCGGCATGCTGGCTGCTCCGGCCACCGCCGCTCCGGCGCCCGCGCCTCCCGTCGCTCCTTTGGATCAGTCGGCTCTGCTGAGCCAGGTGGTCCCCGGACTCGTCGACATCAACACCACCCTCGGCTACCAGGGCGCCGCCGGCGCCGGGACGGGCATCGTGCTCGATCCCAACGGCGACGTCCTGACCAACAACCACGTCATCGAGGGCGCGACCGAGATCAATGCCATCAGCCTGGCCAACGGGCAGGGCTACGCGGTGGACGTCATCGGGTTCGACCGCGCCAACGACATCGCCGTGGTGCGGATGCGTGGCGCGGCCGGGCTGCCCACCGCCAACATCGGGACGTCGTCGAATCTGGCTGTCGGCGACCCGATCGCGGCGATCGGCAATTCCAACGGCACGGGATCGGCTCCCAGCTACGCGCCGGGCACCATTACCCAGCTCGGTGCGTCGGTCCGCGCGTCCGACGAGTCCGGCGGCGGCTCGCGCGAACTCTATGACCTCATCCGCGTCGCGGCCGACATCCGGCCGGGCGACTCGGGCGGCCCGCTGGTCAACGGCGCCGGTCAGGTGGTCGGTGTGAACGTGGCCGCGACGCTGACCTACCGGATGGGCGGTGTCACCGGTGGCGAGGGCTTCGCGATCCCGATCGACCGCGCGATGGCCATCGCCAACCAGATCCGTACCGGCGCGCCCGCGCCGGGCGTGCACCTGGGTGATTCGGCGTTCATCGGCGTCGGGATCGCCGATGCGCCGGCGTTCGGCGGTCCGGCCGGTGCGGTGGTGCGACAGGTGCTGCCGGACGCCCCCGCCGGGCAGACCGGCTTGCGCGTCGGCGACCTGATCACCGCGGTGGACGGCGCGGCGGTGAACTCCGCCGCCGACCTGTCCAACATCGTCGACGGCCACCGGCCCGGCGACACCGTGATACTGACCTGGATCGACCGCATGGGCAATCCGCGCAGCGCACCGGTGGTGCTCGGCAAGGGCCCGGTCGGCTGAGCACCCTGAGACGGGCTTCCGGTGCCTGCGGCGTCGCGGCGGCAATCGCCGTGGCCCCGATCGCCCCGGCGGCGGCGGAGCCTCCGAGTGAGCCGCTCTACGCCCTGATCGACGCCGCCACCCAGCGGCTGCAGACCGCGGATCCGGTGGCCGCCAGCAAATGGCTCACCGGTGGACCCATCACCGACCCCGCGCGGGTTGAGCAGGTGCTTGCCGCGGTGTCGGCCGACGCCGAATCTCTCAGCGTGCCAAGCGATTACGTCACTCGGGTGTTCACCGACCAGATCAACGCCACCGAGGCGATCCAGTACAGCCGGTTCTCGTGGTGGAAGCTTGATCCGGCGGCCGCTCCGACGTCGGCACCCGATCTGTCGTCCTCGCGGGCGTTGATCGACGGGCTGAACCACCGGATGGTCGGCGAGATCGCCGGACAGTGGCCGGTGCTGCACTCGCCGGACTGCCCGGCACGGCTCGACGCGGCGAAGGCCGCCGTCGCCACCGACCGCGGCCTGGACCCGCTGTACGTCCAGGCCCTCGATGCCGCGACCCGGGATTACTGCCGCTAGCTGGCGAGACGCTCGATCCTCGCCAGGGCTGCCGCGCACACCGGCAGGTAGGCCACCGCCCACCACGGCACGTCGAATCGGACCCGGCAGCCGCCCGGAGTCTCGATCACCTCGTGGCCGGTGGCCGTCACCCCGGCGACCTGCCACGCCCACCGGTGTCCGGGATCGAAGTCGGTGACCCGGAATCGCAACGGGACACCGACGGCCGTCCAGACCGTTCCCTCCGCACCGGCACTCAGTTCAGCAGTGCCGTCGTCGAGCGCGGCGCGACGCACGGACGGTCCCCACCGTGGCCACTGGTCGAGATCGACCAGCAGCCGCCAGGCCACGGCGGGCGGCGCCGCGATATCGCGGCCCACGCTGCGGATCCCCATCGGAGGGACGCTACGCCCAACGGCCTAGGATCTTCATATGGAAGGTTCCGTGACGGTCCACATGGATGCGCCGGCCGAGAAGATCTGGAATCTGGTCGCCGACATCCGCAACACCGGTCGCTTCTCCCCCGAGGTGTTCGAAGCCGAATGGCTCGACGGCGCCACGGGCCCCGCGTTGGGGGCGAAGTTCCGCGGACACGTGCGGCGCAACGAGATCGGCCCGGTGTACTGGACGGTCTGCAAGGTCACCGCGTGCGAGCCGGGCCGCGAGTTCGGCTTCGCCGTTCTAGGCCCGGGCGATCAGGCCGTCAACAACTGGAACTACCGGTTCACCCCACGCGGAGACGGTACCGACGTCACCGAGTCGTTCCGGCTCAACAACTCGCTTCCGATCCGGGTGTTCTGGATGTTCGCCGGCTATCTGCGTGGCCGCCGCAATGTCCGCGACATGCGCACAACCCTGGAACGGATCAAGAAGGTCGTCGAGGAGGACTAGCACTCGCCGGCTTTACGGGCTCTACTGTGGAGCCATGGCCATCTCGACACGCGTCAACGGACAGCCTCCCCCGCACGTCCCGCTCGAGGACATCAACCTGGGCACCCTGGAGTTCTGGGGGCTCGACGACGAGATCCGCGACGGCGCGTTCGCGACCCTGCGGCGCGAGGCGCCGATCACTTTCTTCCACGAGATCGAGTTCGACGGATTCCAGGCCGGGGCGGGCCACTGGGCGCTGATGAAGTTCGACGACGTGCACTTCGCCAGCCGTCATCCGGAGATCTTCAGCAGCTACCCCAACATCACCATCGGCGATCAGGCGCCCGAGGTGGCCGAGTACTTCGGGTCCATGATCGCCCTCGACGACCCGCGCCACGCCCGTCTTCGCAACATCGTGCGCAGCGCCTTCACCCCGAAAGTTGTTGCCCGCGCCGAAGAGTCGGTACGGGACCGAGCCCGCCGGCTGGTCTCCGACCTCATCACCAACCATCCCGACGGCCGCGGCGAACTGGTGACCGAGCTCTCGGGGCCGCTGCCGCTGCAGGTGATCTGCGACATGATGGGCATCCCCGAGTCCGACCACCACCAGATCTTCCACTGGACCAACATCATCCTCGGCTTCGGCGATCCGGACCTCACCGCCGACTTCGAAGAGTTCATGAAGGTGGCCATCGACATCGGCGCTTACGCCACCGCGATGGCCGAGGACCGCCGCGCCAACCCCCGCGACGACCTCACCACCGCCCTGGTCGCCGCGGAGGTCGACGGGGAGCGTCTGAGTTCCTCGGAGATCGCGTCGTTCTTCATCCTGCTGGCGGTGGCCGGCAACGAAACCACCCGCAATGCCATCAGCCACGGCGTCCTCGCGCTGACCCGCTACCCGGAGCAACGCGAAACCTGGTGGAACGACTTCGGCGCGCACACCCAGAGCGCGGTCGAGGAGATCGTGCGGTGGGCCTCCCCGGTGGTCTATATGCGCCGCACCGCAACCCGGGACGTCGAGGTGAGCGGTGTGCAGATCGCCCAGGGCGACAAAGTGACCATGTGGTACGCGTCGGCCAACCGCGACGAAGCACATTTCGACAACCCGTGGCTGTTCGATGTGACCCGCGCGCCGAACCACCACGTCGGATTCGGCGGCGGCGGAACGCATTTCTGCCTCGGCGCCAACCTGGCCCGCCGGGAGATCGCGGTGGTCTTCGAGGAACTGCACAACCGCATCCCCGACATCGCGGTCACCGAGGAGCCGGCGATGCTGCTGTCCTCGTTCATCCACGGCATCAAGCGCCTGCCGGTCAGCTGGACACCGCCGGCCTGATGGCGACATTGAAGGACCGCCTGCACTGGCTGGTGATGCACGGTTTCGTGCGAGCCGGGGCTAGTTACTCCGCCCGCCACGGCGATCCGCAGGCGCGATTCGTCACCGACCCGGCGCTGCGGGAGGACCCGATCCCCTTCTACGAGGATCTGCGCGCCCAAGGACCACTGGTGCGCGCTCGGGTGGCGTTCCTGACCGTCGATCATGCTGTGGCCCACGAATTGTTGCGATCGGACGACTTCCGGGTGATCGTCGCCGGCGGTGCGCTGCCCCCACCGCTGCGCTGGGTCGAGCACCGGACTCGCGCCAACCTGCTGCATCCGCTGCTGCCGCCGTCCTTGCTGGCCGTCGAGCCACCCGAGCACACCCGCTACCGCAAGACGGTCTCGTCGGTGTTCACCTCCCGCGCGGTCACCGCGCTCCGCGACCAGGTCGAGGACACCGCCGCCGCACTGCTCGACGACCTGTCGGACACCCCCGGCGTCGTCGACATCGTCGAGCGTTACTGCTCGCAGCTGCCCGTCTCCATCATCGGCGAGATTCTGGGTGTGCCTGAACAGGACCGCTCCAAGGTCCTGGAGTTCGGCGAATTGGCAGCGCCAAGTTTGGATTTCGGGCTGAGCTGGAGTCAGTACCAGAGTGTGCAGACCGGCCTGGAGGGCTTCAACGAGTGGCTCGGCGCGCACCTGCAACGGCTGCGCGACAACCCCGGCGACACGCTCATGAACCAGCTGATCGAGGCGTCCGAGGGCGGGGTCTCGCTCAACGAGACCGAACTGCGAGCGGTGGCCGGGCTGGTGCTGGCCGCGGGTTTCGAGACGACGGTGAACCTGTTGGGCAATGGGATCCGGATGCTGCTCAACGCTCCGGACCAGTTGGCCCTGCTGAGAGCCGATCCGGCGCTGTGGGCAGGCGCCGTCGAGGAGATCCTGCGCCTGGACTCCCCCGTCCAGCTCACCGGCCGGGTCGCCCTGCGCGACACGGAGGTCGCCGGAACGACCGTCCGGCAAGGGGAGTTCGTAGTCATCTTCCTGGCCGCGGCCAACCGCGACCCGGCGGTGTTTCCCGACCCACACCGGTTCGACGTCCAGCGGCCCAACGCCGGACGGCATCTCGCCTTCTCCGGCGGCCGGCACTTCTGCCTCGGCGCGGCCCTGGCCCGGATGGAGGGCGAGGTGGGACTGCGGCGGTTCTTCACCCACTTCCCCGACGCCCAGCTGGCCGGGGCGGGCACCCGCCGCGAAACCCGCGTCTTGCGTGGCTGGGCTCACCTACCGGTGCGTCTGGGCGCCCCGGCGACCGTGGCCGGTTAGCGAACCACGACCAACACGATGCTTCCGGTGTGCATAGTGCGGGTGGTTCCCGGCAGCCGCCTGCACCAAACACTGTTTCCGGTGCCCCGCGAGGGGAATCCGGGAGGAATGGACGCTTTCGACAGGATCGCCGGGCTGCTGGATTACCCAATGTTCGTGGTCACCACCCGGGTGGGCGAGCAGCGGGCCGGCTGCTTGGTGGGCTTCACCAGTCAGGTCTCCATCCACCCCCCGCGGTTCCTGGTCGGGTTGTCCAAGCGCAACCACACCTACCGGATCGCGGCAGCCGGTGCCACGCACCTGGCGGTGCACCTGCTCACCCGTGACCACGTCGAGCTGGCGCGGCTCTTCGGCAGCCAGACCGGCGACCGCGTGGACAAGTTCACCCGGTGCGACTGGCAGGAAGGGCCGGAGGGAATGCCGATCCTGTCCGGGGCCGCCGCCTGGTTCGTGGGTGGGGTGCTCCGTCGTTTCGATCTGGGCGATCACGTCGGACACCTCACCGAGCCGGGCGCGGGGTGGGCCCCGCGCTCTCTGGAGCGGCTGGTCACCTTCGCCGACGTCCGGGATCTCGAGCCGGGGCACAAGGCCTGAGGCATCGTTGACAGCCGACCAACTGCCGGGTTGGCTGGGACGGTGCGCTACGACACCATCATCCGCAACGGTCGCTGGTTCGACGGGACCGGTGCACCCTCCGCAGTCCGCAACATCGGCATCATCGACGGTCGTGTTGCGGCGATCACCCCGCACGAACTCGACGACGCCGGGTGCAGCGAGGTCGTCGACGCCTCCGGCAAGTGGGTGATACCCGGGTTCGTCGACATCCACACCCATTACGACGTCGAGGTGCTCAACGGTCCCGGCCTCCCCGAGTCGGTCCGGCACGGCGTCACCACCGTCCTGATCGGATCCTGCTCGCTGTCGACGGTCCACGTCGGCGGTCAGGACGCCGGAGATCTGTTCGGCCGGGTCGAGGCCATTCCCCGCGAGCATGTCATCGCCGCGGTGGACAACGCAAAGACCTGGAACGACGCCGAGGGATACATTCACGCACTCGAGGATCGCCCGTTGGGCCCGAACATCGCCGCTTTCATCGGGCATTCCGACATGCGCACGGCGACAATGGGACTCGACCGCGCGACCCGCAAGGAGATCCGGCCCACAACAGGTCAGCAGGCCGAAATGGAACGGATGCTCCACGAAGCACTCGAGGCCGGTTTCATCGGATTGTCCTCGCAGCAGTTGCTCTTCGACAAGATCGACGGCGACACCTGCAGGTCCCGGACGCTGCCGTCGACCTTCGCCAAACCGCGTGAACTGCGCCGGTTGAAGAACCTGGTTCGTCGCCGCGGCCGGGTGCTGCAGTCCGGCCCGGACATCCAGAACCCGCTCAACATCGTTTCGCAAGTGACGCAATCACTTCCGGTGCTGCGCAAGAAGCTCAAGACCAGCCTGCTGTCGGCCGCCGATGTCAAGAGCAACCCGATGGCGATCGCGGTGCTCGGCCCGCTGGCCCGGTTGGTCAATCGGTTCGGCGCCGATTTCCGCTGGCAGCACCTACCGGTGCCGTTCGAGGTATACGCCGACGGCATCGACCTGGTGGTCTTCGAGGAATTCGGGTCCGGCGCGGCCGCGCTGCATCTCCGCGATTCGGTGGAGCGCGATGCCTTATTGCAGGATGAGGCCTACCGCCGCCGCTTCCGCAGGGATTACGACAACAAGTTCGGCCTGCGGGTCTGGCACCGCGATTTCTTCGACGCCGAGATCGTCGCCTGCCCCGATGAATCGGTGGTCGGCAAGTCCTTCGGGCAGGTGGGTCTCGACCGCGGCGGCCTGCACCCGGTGGATGCGTTCCTCGATCTCGTCGTCGAGCACGGCACCAAGGTGCGTTGGCGCACAACGATTTCCAACCACCGCCCGGAGACTCTCAGGAAGCTGGCGCAGGATGACGGCATTCAGATGGGGTTCTCCGACGCCGGCGCGCACCTGCGCAATATGGCGTTCTACAACTTCGGGCTTCGGCTGCTGCGCCACGTCCGCGACGCCGAGCGAAGCGGGCAACCGTTCCTGACCATCGAGCGGGCGATCCACCGGCTCACCGGCGAACTGGCCGACTGGTACGACATCGACGCAGGACATCTGCGCATCGGCGACCGTGCCGACCTGGTGGTGCTCGATCCGGACCACCTCGACGATCGTCTCGACGACTATGCCGAATCCCCGGTGCCGCAGTACGCCGGCCTGCCCCGGATGGTGAACCGCAACGATGCCGCGGTGTCCCTGGTCCTCATCGGCGGTCGGGCCGTGGTCCGCGACGGCAAACCCACCGAGGTTCTCGGCAGCAAGCGGACCGGCAGTTTCCTCCGAGCCGGGCAGCGCACCCCCGCACCGGTGGTGGCCCATGCCGGCTGAGGCCACCGTCCTCGGGATGTGGCGGGCGCTGTCGGATCGCGACTGGGAGTCCCTGAAAACCTTTCTGGCACAGGACTGTATCTACGTCGATATGCCGATCGGCCCGGCCGCCGCGGCGCGGGGACCGGAGGACATCGTCAAACGGTTGAAGGTGGGGCTGGAACCGCTCGCCGGTTACGTCAACCACGATGGGGTGCTGGTGAGCAACGGAACCGACGTGATGTACGAGCACTCCGAAACCTGGAACTGGGTCACCGGGGAGAGTGCGGTGCTGCAGTTCGTCACGGTGCACAAGGTCAGCGACGGCAAAATCGTTCTGTGGAAGGACTATTGGGACTTCGGCGCACTTGCTAACCACGCGCCGCAGGACTGGATGGAGCAGTTGGCGCAGGCGGACATGAGCTGGATGTTCGACGCCACCGGGCTGATCTGAGGCAGCGTTCGGGTCAGTACCCACGTGGGAACGGCTTCGATCAAATGGCAAAGCGATCAGGTCGTGCGCACTCAGAGTCCGTACACCCGGGTCGCATTCCCCCGCCCGATCAGGCCGGCCACCCGGCAGGCATCGTCGAGACTCCACTGCCCGCGCCGGACGAAACCGCTGAGGACATCGATGACGCCGTCGCGCCACAGCCTGGCGCCCAGGTAATGCAATTCGGGAGCGCCCACCCCGTCGGAGGAATAGAGGATCTTGCGGAACGGCGCCAGTTCCAGAGTCCGGCCGATGAACTCGGCGGCACGGGCGCCCAGATGGTTCACGCTCAGCCCGATATCGAGATAGACGTTGTTGAAGGCGCTCGCCAGGTAGCCGGCTTCACGCTCGTAGGGATAACAGTGCAGGAGAACGATCGGAACGTCGCCGCTACGCCGCAACAGGTCCAGCAGCAGCATGGGATTGGTCCGGTGCAGATCGCAGTCGCGGTCACCGAGCCCGACGTGAATCTGCAGCGGCTTGCCCAGCCCCAGGGCCTCGTGCAAACCGAAGCGCAACAACACCGGGTCCCTCAGCCGCACTCCGCCGCCGTCGCGCCAGCGTAGCGCGGCTGCTGCGACCTCACCATCCGAGGGCGCTGACAGGTCGATGTCGAAACCGCTGCGGTAGGCCAGGATGCTCTTGGTTGCGATAGCCGACTGGGTTCTGCGACTGAGCAATTCGCGGAAGGCATCCACGTAGTCACCGGGAGCCGCGGCGGCCTGCTCCGCGACCCGCTCGATCCGGACCACCTCGTGCACCCGGCCCCGGGAGGCCCGGGCGATGTCGTTCAGTCCGGCCAGGCCCTCCAGCCCCGTGTCCACCAGCCAATCGCTGACGCCCGCCGCGGGAAGGAAGATGCCGGCAAGCCCGGCCTCGGTATGACGGCACCTTGCTGCCCAATAGGTCTCCGGATCGGCATGTGCCCGCAGCCCGAGCAGAGGCGCGCAATGCGCCCGCACCGCGAAGCCCAACTGGGTGTCGAAGCCGGAGTCGAAGTCTTCCAGCGGTTCTGTGTTGGCCTCGTTGAGACCGTTCTCGAAGCGACGGCGGTCCCCCGGCGCCGGCCAGAACCCGTGGACGTGGTTGTCGACCAGCTTCAGCCCGGCGACGTGCTCGGTGAGCGCCGGCCGATCGGTCACAGGCTCCAGGCCATCCGGAAGGTTCCGGTGAGTTCCTCCGGCGTCCGCGTCGAATAATTCTCGTGCTCGTACAGCCGCACTGCGACCACAGCGTCAACCACGGGATCGCCGAGAATCCCGCGCAGAAGCAGTGAATTGTCCAGTGCGGCAATGGCCGGAGCCTGCTGATCGGTCAGCCGGACAACCCCGGCTTGAACACGCTCCTGGTCGGAGAGGGCCTGCGGGTCAACGGTGACCTCGGGCGGCAGCGCGGCGTGGCGCTCGATGCCGTCAAGAGCCAGACCGAGAATGGCCGCGGTGGCCAGATACGGGTTAGCCGACGGGTCGACGACCTTCACCTCGACGTTGGCGCCGTGCGGGTTGCCGTGCGTGGCGGGCAGGAACCGCACCGCGGCCTCGCGGTTCTCGGTACCCCAGCACGCGTAGGCCCCGGCCCAGTTACCCGGCTGCATGCGCAGACCTGAGACGATCGAGCCGCACAGCACCAGTTGCGCCTCTGCCAGTCCGGCGAGGACACCGGCGATCGCGGCGGCGCCCTCAGGACTCATGCCGTGGGCGCCGTAGCCGCCGGAGAACAGCGGGCTGCCCTGGTGGCTGAGGGAAAAGTGTTGGTGGGCTCCGGAACCCACGCCGCCGTTGAACGGCACCGGCGAGAAGCTCACTCGCAGGCCGTGTCGACGAGCGGCCCGGCCGATCAGAATCCGGGCCAGCACAAGCTGGTCGGCGGCTGCCAGAGGTGATGCCGGCGCGAGTGACATCTCGAACTGATTGATCCCGTACTCGGGATGGAACTGCTCGACGTTCACCCCGGCAGCCGCCATCGCCGCCATCACGCCCCGGACGAAGGCCTCGTGCTCGAGCACGCCGGCAAGCCCGTACTGCGCCCACAACTCTTCGGGCAGGCGTTCTCCGGCCGGGCCGACGAGGAGGAATTCGATCTCGTGACCGACCCGGGCCTCCAGACCCTCCTGTTCCAGACGGGACTCGATGCGGCACAGCGTAGAGCGGGCACATTCGGCCACCCGGTTGCCGTCCTGGTCGAAGAACGACGCCGGCGCCCAGGACAGTCCCTCCTCGATCTGGCGCATCGCGTGCAGATCGATCCGCAGCCGCTGGTCTCCGACGACGCTGATGGCGTCGGTGAAGGCGATCCCCCTGCGATCGATCGCAAAACCGTGCCAGGTGGGGCTCGCCCCCAGACCGGGATCGGCGAATCGTGCTGTGGCGGAGCCTGATACCACCTTGGCCAGGGTCAGACCGGCAGGATTGACGATGCTGCCGATGACGACACCCTCGCCGGTTTCGGTCGTCATCGTCATGCCCTGCTCGGCAGGGTGATCCGGCACGCCTGACCGATGTCGAGCGTGCGCAACATTCGTCCCATGCCCACCCACATCGCACACGACAGAGCCAGGTCCGCCAGCAGCTCGTCGGAGAACTGCTTGCGGCAGCGTTGCCAGAAGTCCTCGTCGTCGCGCAGCTCGGTGTGCGCGGTGGCGAACCGGTGGGCGAATTCCGCGGCCAGCCGCTCCTGATCGGAATAGCCGGGCCACGTTCGCCATTGCGGCGCATGGGAATACAGGTCCTCGTCGACCCCTGCCGCCGGCCCGTCGGCGTCGCGGGTGTTGAGGCAGACCACGCACTCGTTGTCGTTGGCGATCACCGCACGGGCGATCTCCCGCACCCGCATCGGCAACCGGTTCCGGTCGTAGACCGCCTTGCTGTAGGCCGCCATCGCCGTCCCCAATTGGGGTGACAGGGCAATCCACCCCGCCACGTCATCGTCCTCGAAGTCCCCGATTCGGCTCATGGGCCGATGCTAGTCCGGACAGGCGGGTATCTGAACCGCCCGCACATCAGGTTTCGAAGGCGTTATCGACCGAGGAGTAAGCCGGAAGAACCTTCGCAAGCTTGGTCATGCCGAGGATCATCTGCACCTGGGGTCCCGGCGCGACAATCCGCAGATCCCCGCCCGCCTGCCGCGCGCTCTTCAATCCGGAGACCAGCACACCCAACACCGCGGAGTCGATGGTGTCGACATCGGACAGGTCGACCACCACGCGCGGCCTGCCGCTCTCGATCAATTCGTCGAACTGCGCGCGCAGTTGCGGCGCGGCCACCATGTTCAATTTGCCGCGAGGCGTGAGCACGACGGCATCGTGGGCGGCCGGCTGGGCGGGAAAAGCATTCATATCGGGTTCACTGTTCCGGGGTCTGGCGCGCGGGGGCTTTCCGACGTTGAGTCTAGGAGATCAGCCGGCCGGCGCCGGGTGCGCCCGCATCTCCTCGCGATCCCACTCGCGTTGCACGAGCAGCCGATGCGCGATCCGTTCGAGCGCGGCCTCTACCTGGACGCGATCGGGACGACCCTGGAAACCGGCCGACGCATCCAGCTTGCGCTGGATCCGGCCGACGATCGCCGCCGACACGGCGTCAACCTGACGCATCCCGGACTGGGTGAGCCACAGTTCGTCCCCGGTCTGCAGGGCGTAGCCGCCGGCGGTCAGGCGTCCGAACGTCGGCTCCAGGACTTCGCACGGAACTCGAAGCCGGTCGGCGATATCGGTCAGGCGGACCGAGCCGAACACCTGCTTGTTGCGGTAGATCTGCAACAACGCCCACAGCGCCCCGACGTCGAGCTCGCACCCCGGCCGCCCGGCCAGTGAACGCAGGCGCAGTTCCGGTGAGTGCCGAATCATCCGGCCCACCGCACCCTCGAGGATCTCCTCGGAGTTCTCCGCCGATGGCATCGCGAATCCCTCGCCGAGATCCACCGGCGCGTTGTCCATGTCGCGCAGCGGAATCTCCTTGAGCGTCAGCGCGAGGACGAAGCCCACCACAGCCACCGGCGCGGCGAACAGGAAAACCCGTCCCAGCGCGTCGGCGTAGGCGTCGATCACCGGTGCGGCCACCTCCGGCGGCAGCCGGTGCAGCACCTGTGGAGACTGCGCGGCGGCGGGCGGGGCGCCACTGGCGGCCAACGCCGGACCGACCCTGTCGGCGAGGAAATTGGCGAATAGCGAACCGAAAATTGCTGCGCCGAAGGAACTTCCGATCGTGCGGAAGAACGTGACCCCGGATGTGGCCACGCCGAGATCCTCGTAGTCGACGGTGTTCTGCACGGTCAGGATGAGCACCTGCATGCACAGCCCGATCCCGGTGCCGAGGATGAAGAGGTCCAGCGATTGCCGCCACACCGGGGTCGCCGCGCTCATCTGCGAGAGCAGCAGGAACGCGCCGGCCATGATCGCGGTGCCGAGAACCGGGAAGATCTTGTATCGGCCGGTGCGGCCGACGAGGACACCGCTGCCCATCGACGTGATCAGCAGGCCGGCCACCATCGGCAACGTGCGCAGGCCTGACACCGTGGCCGACACCCCGTCGACGAACTGCATGAAGGTCGGCAGGAATGTCAGCGCACCGAGCATCGCGAAGCCCACCACGAAACTCAGCACGCAGCACACCGTGAACACCGGGCCGGCGAACAGCCGGATCGGCAGCACAGGTTCGGCAGCCCGCAACTCCACCAGGACGAACGCGGCCAGCGCCAACGCCGACGCGATGAACAGACCCACGATGACCGGAGAGGACCACGGGTAGGTGGTGCCGCCCCAGCTGGTGGCCAGGGTCAGCCCGGTGGCACCCAGACCCACGAACAGGATGCCGGCGTAGTCGATCACGGCACGCCCGGTCCGGCCCAGCGACGGGATCGCGACGGTCGCGACGGCGAACACCACGAGTGCCACCGGCACGTTGATCCAGAAGGCCCAGCGCCAGCTCAAGTGGTCGGTGAAGAAGCCGCCGAGCAGCGGGCCGATCACGGTGGTGACGCCGAACACCGCACCGAGCGCACCCTGGTAGCGTCCGCGTTCGCGCAGCGGGATCACTTCGCCGATCACCGCCATGGAGGTCACCATGATCGCCCCGCCGCCGATGCCCTGCAGGGCGCGCGACGCCACCAGCATGGTCATGGTCGAGGACAGCCCGCAGAGCACCGAGCCGGCGAAGAAGAACACGACCGACGCCTGGAACACCGCCTTGCGGCCGAAGAGGTCACCGAGTTTGCCGACGACCGCCGTGGTGATGGTCGACGCAAGTAGATAGCTGGTCACCACCCACGACTGGTGACCGGCGCCGCCGAGGTCGGCGACCACGGTGGGCAGGGCGGTCGCGACGATGGTCTGGTCCAGCGCGGCCAGCAGCATGCCGAGCAGCACCGCGACGAAGATCATGTTGCGCCGCTGCGGACCGATGTCGGCTCGGCGCGAGTCCACCTCGGTGTCTGCCTCGGGAGCGGTCACGTCGGTCATGGGAGCCTTTCGTCGGGACCGTGACTAGTTTCCCCGATCAGCCTCCCGGCAACCAGGCGTCAGGACGGCGGCCGCGACACGCACTGCGCGCAGTAGAGCTCCTCGCCCAGCTTGTCCATCAACTGCAGCTGGGTCTCGAGGTAGTCGATGTGCTCCTCCTCATCGGCCAGGATCTCCTCAAGGAGGGCCGCGCTCGTCGAGTCCTGCTTCTCACGGCACATCACGACGCCCGGCTTGAGGCGGGCGACCACGTCGTACTCGATGGCCAGGTCGCTTTCGAACTGCTCGCGCAGCGTCTGACCGATCCGCAGCGAACCGAGCCGTTGATAGTTGGGCAGCCCGTCCAGCAACAGGATGCGGTCGGTGATCCGCTCGGCGTGGGCCATCTCCTCCATCGACTCGGCGCGGGAGTGTTTGGCCACCTCGGTGAAGCCCCAGCTGTGCTGCATCTTGGAGTGCAGAAAATACTGGTTGATGGCGGTCAACTCGCTGGTCAACTGCTCGTTGAGCAGTTTCAGGACGTCGGGATCACCCTGCATGTCGGCTCCTCACCAGATGACGCAATCGCGTATTTTCTTTCGTAGCATACCGCCGCTCCGACCTGCCACTGATAGGTGAGGCTAACTTAAGTTAGGGTTTCCTCTCGTGTACGTATGCCTGTGCGGTGAAGTGACTTGCACGATGGTCGCCGACGCGGTCGCCAACGGCGCGTCAACATGCAAGCAGGTGGCCACGGCGTGTGGCGCCGGCCTGGATTGCGGACGGTGTCTACGCAATGTGAGGGCTCTGATCGAGGCGACGCCCGCACCTTCCGCCGCATTGGCGGGCTAGCTCCGCCCACGCTGGAAATCGGCCAGCGCCTCGGCATTGGCCGCAGCGCCCATCATCTCGGCGAAGTAGGCGTCTTCCCGCGCGCGGGCGGCTTCGATCCCGGGCCGGGTCGGTTCGGCCATGGACTGCTTGACCGCGATCAGGCTCGAAATGGGTTTGGCAGCAAGGACTTCCGCGTGGCGCATGGCGTCGGGGAGAAGATGGTCGGGTTCGCAGACCTTCCAGACCAGACCCATCCGCAGCGCCTCGGCGGCGTCCACCCACTCCGAGGACATCAGCAACCAGGCCGCGTTCTGCCGGCCGATCAGCCGGGGCAGCAGATACGACGACGCCGCCTCCGGAGCCACCCCCAGGCTGGTGAAGGGGCACTTCAGCCGAGCGTCGGCGGACATGAACGCGAGGTCGGCGAATCCGAGGATGGTGGCGCCGATCCCCAGCCCGAGACCGTTGACCGCGCAGATCAGCGGCTTGGGGAACCGTGCCAGCGCATCGATCAGCCCCGGGAATCCGTGGGCGCCGGGCACGAAATCCGGATTCGTGATGCGGGCCTGCATCTCGGTGAGGTCCTGGCCGGCGCTGAATGCCCGGCCATTGCCGGTGATCATCACCACGGCGACTTCCGGGTCCTCGGCGGCGTTGTTGAGCGCCTCGGTGACCGCGTCGTAGAGAGCCTCGTTGAAGGCGTTGAGCGCCTCGGGGCGGTCCAGTGTCAACACCCGGATCCGGTTGGCGTCGGCGATGAGCAGTGTCACGGCGATCAGCCTAGGGGGCGCAGGCTCTCGTCTATCTGACGCATGCGAATGTCGAGGAGGCCGGCGACGAGTTCATCGGGCAAGGGTCTGTCGGCACTGAACCGCAACGTCCCCGGGCTTGTCGAGTAGCCGGACAGCTGATCCTCAAGTTGTGAGAGGACAGTGCCGCTGAACGGATACCAGGCGATGTGGTTCTTGCGGACCACCACGGCGGCCACGGGCTTACCGCGATAGGTGTAGCACGGCATGCCGTAGCTCGTAGCCCGCCCCACGTCCGGCACGTGACGACTGATCAGCTCGTGTAGCCGCTCGAGTTCGGCCTGCTCGTCGTCACCCATGGAACGGATCGGCGAAGACGTAGCGTCCGGTGGGAACGGTGTCGAGGTTCTCGTTGGCCCCGAAGGCCGACGTGCTGGCGACCATCCTGCCCAATCGGTCGGCCAGGTCCGCGTCGTCGGCGGCACCGAAGAACGCGTGCAGGCTCCCCACCGCCTCGATCGGGAACAGTTCCTCCACGATCGCCGACACGGACGGGGCGCCGTCGGTCAGCGGCCGCACCACGTAGTTCTGGACGTACCCGAAGGTCGACTGGGTGTCGATGGCCACCGCGGTGTGATCGCCGTGCCAGCGCTGCAGCCAGGTCGCCTCGTCCATCTGCTCGGGCCGGCGCAGCAGCGCGATGTTGGCCAGGCCCGGTGAACGCTGACCCAGCGGCGACGCCGGGGGGCGCATCGGGACCGATTCGGTCACCAGGTAGGCGGCCAGATGGTCGGCGTGCGAGCCCAGCAGGTCCAGTGCGGCGCGCATCTGGTCGCCGTAGTACCGGTCGGTCCACAGGCTCACGAGTGCCTGCACCGGCGGATCAAGGGTGGTGAGTGTCATCAGCGAACCGCGCACCGCAGCATCCCGGACGTTGACGGTGACACCGGGCAGACCGAGGGCGAGCAGCTTCCCGGCCACCGGACCGCATATCTCGGACACCCACTCGTCGTCGGACTGAGCCGACCGCAGCGTGACGATCACCTTTTCCATCGTCCAAACCTAACCGGCGTCACTACCGTGGGAGGCATGGCCAATCCTGAGCAACCGCCCGTACGTCGAGACGTCCTGCCGATCCCCGATCCGCAGCACGTCGGCGTGACCACCTACGACGCCCGCGACCCGGACACCAAGTATCCGCCGATCACCACGTTGCGTCCGCCGCAGGGGGCGCCCAACGTGCTGATCGTCCTGATCGACGACGTCGGTTTCGCGGCATCCTCGGCGTTCGGCGGACCCTGTGACACCCCGGTGGCCGAGCGGCTGGCCGGAGAAGGCGTGAAACTCAACCGCTTCCACACCACCGCGTTGTGCTCCCCCACCCGCCAGGCGTTGCTGACCGGACGCAACCACCATTCGGTCGGAATGGGCGCCATCACCGAGATGGCCACCTCGGCGCCGGGCAACAACAGCATCCGGCCGCTGAACAAGGCGCCGATCGCGGAGACTCTGTGTCTCAACGGGTACTCCACCGCCCAGTTCGGCAAATGCCACGAGGTGCCGCTCTGGGAGGTCTCTCCGGCCGGTCCCTTCCACCAGTGGCCCACCGGATCGGGATTCGAGTACTTCTACGGCTTCGTCGGAGGCGAAGCCAACCAGTACTACCCGGGCCTGTTCGAGGGCACCACACCCGTCGAGCCGCCGCGCACCCCCGAAGAGGGATACACCCTCACCGCTGACCTCGCCGACCACGCGATCACCTGGGTGCGCCAGCAGAAGGCCCTGGCCCCGGACAAGCCGTTCTTCATGTACTTCGCCCCGGGTGCCACCCACGCTCCCCACCACGTACCCAAGGAATGGTCGGACAGGTACCGGGGTCGGTTCGATGACGGCTGGGATGTGTTGCGGGAGAAAATCTTCGCCCGTCAGAAGCAACTCGGTGTGATCCCGCAGGATGCCGAGATCACACCGCGGCCTGCGGTCATCCCCGCCTGGGACGACATGCCGGCCGAACTCAAGCCGGTGCTGTCCAGGCAGATGGAGATCTACGCCGGATTCCTCGAGCAGACCGATCACGAGGTCGGCCGGGTGGTCGAGGCGATCGGCGACCTCGGCGTGCTCGACGACACGCTGGTCTACTACATCATCGGCGACAACGGCGCCTCGGCCGAGGGCACGCCCAACGGGTGCTTCAACGAGATGTGCACGCTCAACGGCATGGGCGGCATCGAGACGACCGAGTTCCTGCTGTCCAAGATCGATGATTTCGGCACCCCGGACGCCTACAACCACTATGCGGTGGGCTGGGCGCATGCGTTGTGCACGCCGTACCAGTGGACCAAGCAGATCGCCTCACACTGGGGCGGCACCCGCAACGGCACCATCGTGCACTGGCCGAACGGTCTGTCCGACAAGGGGACGGTGCGCAATCAGTTCCACCACGTGATCGACGTCGCGCCCACCGTTCTGGAAGCCGCCGGAATCCCGGCGCCGTTGTTCGTCAACGGGATTCAGCAGGCGCCACTGGAGGGCGTCAGCATGCTGGACAGCCTGCGGGACGCGACGGCGCCCGAATCGCATCTGGTGCAGTACTTCGAGATCATGGGCAACCGCGGCATCTACTTCAACGGCTGGACCGCCTGCACCAAGCACCGCACGCCCTGGCTGGTCGACCAGCCCCCGTCGTTCGATCTTGACGTGTGGGAGCTTTACGGACCCGACGACTGGACCCAGTCGCGCAACCTGGCCGCCGAACAACCCGAGAAACTTGCTGAACTACAACGGCTTTGGCTCATCGAAGCGGTTAAGTACAACGTCGTCCCCCTCGACGACCGCAGCTTCGAGCGGATCAATCCCGACATCGCCGGTCGCCCACAGCTCATTCGCGGCAACAGCCAGTTGTTGTTCACCGGCATGCGCGTCCCCGAGGGCGCGATGATCAATGTCAAGAACAAGTCCCACCAGGTGACCGCCGACGTCATCATCCCCGAGGGCGGGGCGAACGGGGTGATCACGACCCAGGGCGGTCAGGTCGGCGGCTGGTCGCTCTACGTGCACGAGAACCGGTTGAAGTACTGCTACAACTTCTTCGGAATCCAGCACTTCTTCGTCGCGGCCGACGAACCGGTTCCGGCCGGCAAGCACCAGGTGCGTATGGAATTCGCCTATGACGGTGGCGGACTGGCCAAGGGTGGCACCGTCACCCTCTACTGCGACGGCAAGCCGGTGGGCAGCGGCCGGGTCGACATCACCATCCCGATGGCGTTTTCCGCCGACGAGGCCTGCGACGTCGGCCGCGACACCGGGTCGCCGGCCTCCCCGGACTACGGCCCGAGCGACAACGAGTTCACCGGCACGATCGACTGGGTGCGAATCGACATCGGCGACGACAGCCACGACCACCTGATCAAGCCCGAAGACCGGCTCACCGTCGCGATGGGCAAGCAGTAAGTCAGTCGCGCAGCCAGCGCGGCGTGATGAACACGCCCTCGGCTTCCACGGTGGGGCCGTCGGCGTCACCGATGGTGCCGGTGCAGTAGGTCTTCACGCCGTCGGTGCGGGTGCGCACGGCCTCGGCCCGCAACGGCCCCAGTGGGGTGGCCCGCAGGTAGCGGATCGTGATGCTGCCGGTGAAGCGCGGCTTCTGGTCGGGGCTGGCGGCCTCACCGAGCAGGTGGTCGAGGATCAGCGCCGACACCCCGCCGTGCACGTGGCCGGGCGGCCCCTCATAGGCGGCGCCGAGGGTGAAGTCGGCCCACACGCGGCCGGCATCGTCGCGGTGGGTCACCACCGGCGGAGCCAGCGCGTTGCGCACCCCGATCACCGCGTTGCCCCAACTGAGGCCCCTGCCGTCGGCGCTCACCCGAACCCCGAACGCGCCGCCGATCTGCCGTTCGCGCAGACGGGACACCGCGTTGTCGATGTCCCGCTTGACCTGCGCTACCGTGCCGGCGTCGGCCTCGGTGCGGATGGTCGCGTCCACCAGGGCCCGCACCGACTCGGCCAGCGGCTCGTAGATCCCGCGCAGCCGGGCGACGTCCTCGGCCGACCAGTCCTCGGCGGTGAACTCCAGCACCCCTGCATCTAACCTGAGGTCATGGGTGACTGGATACGCCACGCGATCTGGTGGCAGGTCTACCCGCTGGGATTCGTCGGCGCCTTCCCGTCGGCGCGACCGCCCGGCCCCGAGGAGCATCGGCTCTCCCGGCTGATCGACTGGCTCGATCACGCCATCGGACTCGGCGTCTCCGGGATCGCGCTGGGCCCGGTGTTCGCCTCCCGCACCCACGGCTACGACACCACCGACCACTACCGGATCGACCCGCGGCTGGGCGACGACGGCGACTTCGACCGGCTTGTCGAGGAGGCACATCGGCGCGGGCTTCGGGTGCTGCTCGACGGGGTGTTCAACCACGTCGGCACCGACTTCGCTCACCCGGACTGGTTCCGCGGACGCCCGGGTCGTCTGCACACCTTCGAGGGCCACGACGGCCTCATCACGCTCAACCACCGCAAGCCCGAGGTTGTCGACTACACCGTCGACGTCATGTCGCACTGGCTGACCCGGGGCGCCGACGGCTGGCGCCTCGACGCCGCCTACGCCGTGCCCGAATCGTTCTGGGCCCAGGTGCTTCCGCGGGTCCGTGCCCGGCACCCCGACGCCTGGTTCGTCGCCGAGGTCATCCACGGCGACTACAGCGCCTTCGTCGAGGCCTCCGGCGTGGATTCGGTGACCCAGTACGAACTGTGGAAGGCGACGTGGAGCAGCCTCAACGACGGGAACTTCCACGAGCTCGATTGGGCCCTGCAGCGCCACAACACCTTTCAGGACACCTTCGCCCCGCTGACCTTCGTCGGCAACCACGACGTCACCCGCATCGCCAGCAAGCTGGAACGAGCCGAACACCTTCATCACGCTCTGGTGCTGCTGTTCACCACCGGCGGCGTGCCGTCGATCTACGCCGGCGACGAACTGGGCTACCTCGGCATCAAGGAGGAGCGTGCCGGGGGCGACGATGCGGTACGGCCCGAGTTCGACACTCCCCCCACCGAAATCACCGGCGATGCGGCAGACGTGCTCAACCTGCACCGCTATCTCATCGGCCTGCGCCGCCGCCATCCCTGGCTGCACGAGGCGCGGACCACGGCCCTGCGCCTGGAGAACCGTTGCTACGTCTACGAATCCCGTTGCGGTGAAGACGCATTGGTGGTCGCGCTGAACCTGGAGGACGTCCCGGCCCCGCTGCCGGTCGCTGAATTGACCGGAGGGCCGGCCGAAGTGCTGGCCGGCGCCGGAGCACCGCGGCAGGAGACGGTGAGCAGCACCGAGATCGCCCCGCAGGGCTGGCTGATCCTCAGTGCCCGCTGAGCAGCGACAGCGTTCGCTGGTCAGGCTCTCCGCCGTAGTAGCGGTCCAGCACCGCCCCGAACAGTGCGCGATCCGCATCATCCGCACTGGCCCGCTCGAACAGCGTCATCGACGACCGCAGCTTGAGGGCGTCGACGGATCCAAGGATCGCCGCGATCGGGCGCTCTTCGCCGAAATCGCACAGCAAAGCCGTGCACTCCCGCAGGCGTGGCCCCAGCACCGGATGGGCCAGGTAGGCCCGGGCCTCCCGAAGGGACCCGATGCCGAAGTGCTGGGCGGTGGCCGACTGACCAAGCCCCCTCAGCTGCGGAAAGACGAACCACATCCAGTGCGTGCGCTTCTGGCCCTCGGCTAGTTCGCGGGTGGCCTCGCCGTACACCGGGGACTGCGCGGCGACGAAACGCTGCAGGTTATCGGGGTCGGCCACTCCTGACAGGCTACCCTCGGCAGGTCGAAGTCAATGCCATCGTGGCTGGCAGAGGGAAGGAACTCGATGTCGGCACCGCCCGGCCAGGCCCCCAAGCGGGCGTCGGCCGAATCCCGCTCCACCCTGGCCGAGCGGCTGCGGCGCCGCCGTTCCAAGCGCAGCCTGCTGGAACGGGTCAGCATTCAGTCCAAGCTGATGCTGATGCTGCTCACCATGAGCGTGCTGGCGACCGGGATCGCCGGCGGCATCGGCTTCCAGTCCGGCCGCAGCTCGTTGCGGGCGGCGGTGTTCGACCGGCTGACCGGCGTCCGGGAGGCACAGGGACGGGTCCTGGAGATGGGACTCAACGACATCACCGGCTCACTGCTGGTCTTCTCCCGCGGCGAAACCGTCAGCAGCGCGATGAATGCGTTCAACGCCGGCTTCGACCAGCTCTCGGATGCGACGATCACACCCGAGCAGGACCGGGCCATCGTCGACTATTACAACGCGAAGTTCAAAGGCGCCCAGGACGGCAAGCTCGATATCAACGCCCTGCTGCCGATCTCCAACGCCGCGCGCTATCTGCAGTCCCGCTACACCGTGGCGTTCCCCGACCGCGACCGGGCCGCCTCAGTGTCCGACGCCCGCGACGGCAGCATCTGGTCGGGAGCCAATGCCCGCTACAACGGGTACTTCGCCGAGATCGTCAAGCGGATGGAGTTCCGGGACGCCTTTCTGGTCAACCCCCGCGGCGACGTGGTGTACAGCGTCTACAAAGGTGTCGAACTCGGCACCAATATCCTCACCGGCCCCTACCGCGGTGAGGGCTTCCTGCCCGACGCCTTCCGGAAGGCCATGGCCTCCAACGATATCGACTACGTGGACACCACCGACTTCGCCGAGTATCTGCCCTCCGGACAACCGACGGCGTGGATGGTGGTGCCGATCGGGCCGACCGGCCGTCCCACCGGTGCGATGGTGCTGGAGTATCCCGCCACGATCGTCAGCAACCTGATGACCGGGGGCCGGCAGTGGCAAGCCGCGGGCATGGGTCAGACCGGCGAGACGTTCGTCGTCGGCAAGGACGACCTCATGCGGTCGGATTCCCGCCTATTCCTGGAGGATCCGGACGCCTACAAGGCGGACGTCGTCAAGGCCGGAACCCCGCCGGCGGTTGCCGAGCGGGCCATCAAACAGGGCACCACCGTCCTGGTTCAGCCGGTGGGAACCAAGGCCACCCAAGCCGCGCAGCGCGGTGAGACCGGGACGGTCATCGCCACCGACTACCTCGGCCACCGGGCGCTGCAGGCCTACGCCCCGCTCAACCTCAAGGGACTGGACTGGGTCGTCATCGCGTCGGTGGACTCCGACGAGGCGTTCGCGCCCGAACGCAACTTCGCGCGCAAACTGGTCCGGTCCACCGCGCTGATCATCTTCCTGGCCTGCCTGGCCGCCATGGTCTGGTCCAGACTGTTCGTCCGGCCGATCAAGCGCCTGGAGGACGGAGCCGAGAAGATCGCCACCGGCGACTTCGACGTGCGGATCCCTGTGACCTCCAACGACGAATTCGGTGATCTCACAATGGCGTTCAACGAGATGAGTGGCAGTCTGGCGGTCAAGGACCAGCTACTCACCGAGCAGCGCGCCGAGAACGACCGGTTGTTGATGTCGCTGATGCCCGAATCGGTGGTCGAGCGTTACCGCGACGGCGAGGAGAACATCGCCGAAGACCACCAGGACGTCACGGTCATCTACGCCGACCTGATGGGCCTGGACGAATTGTCGACGGAGTTCGACGCCGACCAGTCGCTGAAGATGATCAACAAGTTGATGCGCCAGTTCGACGCGGCAGCCGAGAGCAACGGCATCGAACGCGTCCGCAACACCCACAACGGCTATCTGGCCAGCTGCGGGCTGACGGTGCCACGCCTGGACAACGTTCACCGGACCGTCGACTTCGCGCTGGAGATGCAGCGGATCGTCAACCGCTTCAACGCCGAGATGGGCCGCGACATCCAGCTTCGCGCCGGCATCGACACCGGCACCGTGACCAGCGGCCTGATCGGGCGTGCCGGCCTGGTGTACGACCTGTGGGGCGGTGCGGTGCATCTGGCGTCGCGGATCCGGCGCGGGCTCAACCAGCCTGGTATCTACGTCAGCCAGGACGTGTACGACGCCACCCGCGACTCACTGCACTACACCCCGGCGGGCACGGTCACCATCGATGACCGGGAGGAGCCCGCCTGGCGCCTCTCCGAAGACGCCTCGTAGGCAACCGCGATGAACTTCTTCACCGCTCCGTGGTTCTACTGGTCGATGATCATCGCGGCGGGCCTGCCCACCGTGCTGGTGCTGCTCACCGAACTGCAACACGCCCTGGAGCGCCGCGGCAGCTTCCTGAGCCGCCCCGTCGGGCTGCTGCGCACCCTCATCGTGCCGCTGGGAGCGCTGCTGCTGTTGCTGACGCAGACCAGCGACATCTCAATCGACGCGACGCCGATGCGGATCCTCTCCACCATCTTCGGCGTCCTGATCCTGATCATGGTGCTGTCCGGGGTCAGCGCCACCGTCTTCGACAATGCGCCCCGGGGCAGCTGGCGGCGCCGGATGCCGACGATCTTCGTCGACGTCGCCAGGTTCGCGATCATCGCCGTCGGCGTGGCCATGATCTTCGCCTACGTGTGGGGCGCCAACGTCGGCGGCCTGTTCACCGCGCTGGGCATCAGCTCGATCGTGCTGGGCCTGACCCTGCAGAACTCGGTGGGCCAGATCATCTCCGGGCTGCTGCTGCTCTTCGAGCAGCCGTTCCAGATCGGCGACTGGGTGGAGACCACGTCGGCGAAAGGCCGTGTGGTCGAGGTCAACTGGCGGGCCACCCACATCAACACCGGCAGCGGCCTGGAGATCATCCCCAACTCGGTGCTGGCCGGCCAGGCCTTCGCCAACCTGAGCCGCCCGGCCGGCGGGCACACCATCACCGTGGCCGCCAAGTTCTCCGGCGGCGATGCCCCCGACGAGGTGTGCGACCTGCTGACCGATGTGGCCTCCACCCTGCCGCATCTCCATCCCGATGGCCGGCCGACCGCGATCGCCAACTCCAGCACCGACTACACCGTCACCATCCCGGTGCGCTCCCCCGCCGACGACGTCGAGGCGCGTTCGACGTTCCAGCGCTGGCTCTGGTACGCCGCCCGCCGCGCCGGTGTTCGGCTCGACGGGCTGGAGGACGACTTCAACACCACCAAGCGGCGCGTCGACGCCCTGCGCAAGGTGGCGCCGATCCTGCGTGCAGGAAGTGCCGAACTGGAAACTCTGCTGCCCCATGTCGTGGTCACCCGCTATGGCGACGGCGAGACGATGCAGCGCAGCGGCGAGATCCCTGCGGTGGTGTCCTTCGTGGTCAAGGGCAGGGTCCGGCTGGTGGTCACCGGCTCCGACGGGGCCGTGGTCCCGGTGAACACGCTGCACGAAGGCGACTTCATCGGCCAGACCGCGCTGACCCGTGAGCCGGTGGCCGGCAGCGCCTACGCGATCGGTGAGGTGACGATGATGCAGATCGACCGGAACACCGTGGAGCAGTTGGTGTTTCGCAAGCCGGAGTTACTTCAGGATCTCAGCCAGGCGATCGACGAGCGGCGCGAGCGTGCCCGCGCCGCCGCCGCGGAAGCCGAAGCATCCACCGCCACAGCCGATTCCGGCATCGACTCTGATCTCGACGACGAAGTGTCCTCCGACCTCGACTGATTCGACACGTGACCTGATCGTTGCTCAACTGCGACTTGGCGCACCGCGCCGCGTACCCGTACGCCCACTCCGCCGGTGTTTCACTACCGGAGCACAGGCAGTTGACCGCTGCACTGGGAGTAGCAAATGGTGATGGGAGTCGATATGAAATTCGTCGGGAAGCTGCGAGGTAAAACGTTCCGCCGCGCAGCCGCAACCGCCGCAGCCGCGCTCGCCCTGCCGGGGCTGATCGGTGTCGCCGGAGGCTCGGCGACCGCCTCGGCATTCTCGCGGCCCGGGCTGCCGGTGGAGTACCTCGATGTGCCCTCGGCCGCGATGGGCCGCAACATCCGTATCCAGTTCCAGCCCGGTGGCGAGCACGCCGTCTTCCTGATGGACGGCCTTCGCGCCCAGGATGATTTCAGCGGCTGGGACATCAACACCCCGGCCTTCGAGTGGACCCTGAACTCCGGCCTTTCGACGGTGATGCCGGTCGGCGGCCAGTCCAGCTTCTACACCGACTGGTACCAGCCGTCGCAGGGCAATGGGCAGAACTACACCTACAAGTGGGAAACGTTCATGAACCAGGAGCTGCCGGTCTACTTGAAGGACAAGAAGGGCATCAACCCGAACGGCAATGCGGTTGTTGGCCTTTCGATGGCGGGCAGCGCGGCCCTGACCTACGCGATCTACTACCCGCAGAAGTACATCTACGCCTCGTCGCTGTCGGGCTTCCTGAACCCGTCCGAGGGCTGGTGGCCGATGCTGATCGGCCTGGCGATGAACGACGCCGGCGGCTTCAACGCGCAGAGCATGTGGGGCCCGTCCTCGGACCCGGCGTGGCGGCGCAACGATCCGATGGTCAACGTCAACCAGCTGGTTGCCAACAACACCCGGATCTGGATCTACTGCGGCACCGGTACGCCGTCTGATCTGGACACCTCCGGTGGCGGCGGCAACCTGATGGCCGCGCAGTTCCTCGAAGGATTCACGTTGCGCACCAACAAAACCTTCATGGAGAACTACCTTGCCGCGGGCGGGAAGAACGGCGTGTTCAACTTCCCGGCCAACGGCACCCACAGCTGGGGATACTGGGGCCAGCAGCTCCAGCAGATGATCCCCGATATGCAACGGGTTCTCGGCGCTCACCCATCCGGCGCCTGAGGATTCGTCCCAGCGGGCCTGTCGCCTTCGGGCGGCAGGCCCGCTGTCATGTCCGGGTGAGAACGCCCTGTGTTTCCCGGCTCACCGCGCCGGAAACGCGGTCCGCAATGCGCTAAGGCTGCGAGAGATGTTGTCCGGCTAACCACCCAGCGTGGCGCGCCCGTCGGCGCGGACCCGGACCGCTGCTCCCGCGATGTCCTCGGCGACGGTGTGGGCGGCCTCGTCGGCGTCAGGCACCACGGCCAGCACGCGGGCGTCGTCCGGGGTGCGCACGGTCATGAAGGCCTTCTCCGGCTTGCCGTCCCGGTCGTAGGGCACCGTCCAGGACTCCACGGTGCCCGTGCCCTCCCACTCGACCAGCGCCCGGCGCGTGGGCTCCCGGTCGACCGTCTCCTGCACGTCCTCCCATCGGAACGGATTCGCGGGCGGGGTGGTGCTGTACACACCGAAGCTGTGCTTGGTCAGGTAGCCGCCGTTGGCGGTGATGAGGCCATGTGTGCCGGGGTTCTCCCGCAGCCGCTGGGCCATCGTGGCGATCGAGTGCATCACGTAGTTGTTCCACGGGCCGCCGGCGAATGTCAGCCCACCGGTGACGGTCAGCGGCCGGCCCGGATCGCCGATCGGCAGGCCGAGCTCGCGGGCGGCGACCTGCACCGCCGACGGGAAGCAGGAGTAAAGGTCGACGTGGTCGATGTCGTCGATCCCGACACCGGCGAGTTCGAGCGCCCTGCCACCGCCGATCCGGATGGCCGGTGAGCGGTCGAGCTCGTGGCGCTCGGTGATCGAGTAGGTGTCGTGGGAGTCGGTCCCCGCGTGCGGGAACACCCACTGATCACGCGGGATTTGCAGGTACTCGGCCTTCTCCACCGAGCACAGCACCACGGCCGCACCCTGATTGACCATGTTGTTGGAGTTCATCAGCTTCGGGTACGGCCAGCTGATCATCCGGTTGTCCGGCCCCGCGGTGGTGATCTCTTCGGCCGAGACCTGTTCGCGGACCCAGGCGTGCGGGTTGTCGGCGGCCACCGCGCTGAACTGGGCCCACAGCTCGCCGACCCGGAAGCGGTGCGCCTCGACGCTCTCCCCGTTGGAAATGCGCAGTGCCTCTTCGAACAGCGGATAGACGTGCGAGGGCAGCAGCAGTCCCACGTGGTCCTCGGCGGGGCCGGCCATCGGGACTTCGTGCTCGCTACCCGGGGGCACCGGGACCGACTCGTCCTGGCGCGTCCAGTCGGGGCGGATTCCCTTGGCCTTCAGCCTTTTCCGGGTTCGCCATGTCTCGGCGCCGGCCAGCAGGATCACTCCGGCACGCCCTTGCTGAATGTCCACGCAGGCCTGGTTGAGCAGTGATTGCGGCGTGTTGCCGCCCACCCCGGTGTAGTAGGTCGCCGCCGGCCCGGCGCCGATCCTGGCGCCCAGCAGCAGGCCGGGATCGCGGTAACGCCAGGACAGCAGGTTGACCACCCGGATGGCGTCGACGGCCTGCAACACCCGCGGGTCCGCCGCCTCCCGCGCCGCCATCGCCATCAGGTCGACCGGTTCGAGTGTGGCGTCGTCGCGCCGGTCGTTGACCTGACCGGCGCCCACCAGCACTGGTGTGCGGGGATCCAGGCTCATCGGCAATCCCTTCGAGTTGACGGCTGTCAAAACCTAGCACCGCAGGCTGGCGGGGCCGTGGCATCATGGGGCAGATTGCGCCCGACCAGAGGAGAAATACGTGTCCAACAAGGAGTTCAAGGGAGTCATCAAGCTCGACGTGCGGGATTCGACTCCGGACTGGGGGCCGTATGAACTGACGAGGGCTCCCGAAGGCGCTCCCAACGTCCTGGTGGTGCTCTACGACGACACCGGACTGGCGGCGTGGTCGCCCTACGGTGGCCGGATCAGCATGCCCACCCTGGACCGCCTGGCCGCCGACGGCCTGACCTACACCCAGTGGCACACCACCGCGCTGTGCTCCCCCACCCGGTCGACCTTCCTCACCGGGCGCAACCACCACGTGAACCGTTGCGCGTCGATTACCGAGGGGTCGATGGGCTTCCCGGGCGCCGCCGGTCGGCTTCCCGCCGAGTGCGCGACGATCGGCCAGGTGTTGCAGGACAACGGGTATGCCACGATGTGGCTGGGGAAGAACCACAACGTGCCCGTGGAGGATCTCTCGCCTGCGGGGAGCCGGTCGGAGTGGCCACTGTCGAAGGGATTCGACCGGTTCTACGGGTTCCTGGGCGGCGAGACCAATCAGTGGTACCCGGACCTGATCGAGGACAATCACGCAATAGAGCCCCCGTACACCCCGGAGGAGGGCTACCACCTCTCCAAAGACCTTGCCGATCAAGCGATCAAGATGCTGCAGGATCTTCGCTCCTCGGGCCCGTCGAAGCCGTGGTTCATGTGGTTCTGCCCCGGCGCCAATCACGCCCCGCATCACGCTCCGCAGGAGTACATCGACAAGTACAAGGGCGTGTTCGACGACGGCTACGAGGCCTATCGGGAGTGGGTGCTCGCGCGGATGGTCGAGCGCGGGATCCTCCCGGAGGGAACCGAACTCACTCCGCTGAACCCGATGCCGGAGGATGTCGCCAACGAGGCCGATTACGTCCGCCCCTGGGCCGAGCTCAACGACGACGAGAAGAGACTGTTCTGTCGGATGGCCGAGGTGTTCGCCGGCTTCTCCGAATACACCGATGTCCAGGTGGGCCGGATCATCGACTTCCTCGAGCGCACCGATCAGCTCGACAACACGCTGGTGCTGTATTGCGCCGATAACGGCGCCTCCGGCGAGGGGACGCCGAACGGGTCGGTCAACGAGAACAAGTTCTTCAACGGCTTCCCGGACAGCCTCGAGGAGAACATGTCCTACTTCGACGAACTCGGCAGCCCGGAGACCTACAACCACTACCCGACCGGCTGGGCCGTGGCGTTCTCCACTCCCTTCCAGATGTTCAAGCGCTACGCGCAGTTCGCCGGCGGCACCTGCGACCCGCTGGTCATCCACTGGCCTAAGGGAATCAAGGCCAAGGGCGAGGTGCGCCACCAGTACCACCACTCCACCGACATCGTCCCGACGATTCTCGACATCGTCGGCCTGGAGATGCCGAAGGTCTACCGCGGAGTCGAGCAGTACCCACTCAACGGGGTGTCGATGCGCTACAGCTTCGACTCCGCCGATGCGCCGACGACCAAGAAACGCCAGTACTTCTCGATGCTCGGAACCCGCGGCATCTGGCAGGAGGGCTGGAAGGCTGCGGCGCTGCACGCGCCGATCAGCGGCAGGGGGCATTTCGACCAGGACCGCTGGGAGCTCTACCACGTCGACTCCGACCGCGCCGAGGCGCGCAACCTCGCCGAGCAGCATCCGGAGAAGCTGCAAGAACTCATCGATGCCTGGTTCGAGGAAGCCGAAGCGAATTTTGTTCTGCCCCTTGATGATCGGCCTGCAATCGAACAAATCGACAACGAAAGGCCCACTGGGGAGCCGCCACGCTCCCGCTACATCTACTACCCGGACACCTCACCGGTGCCGGAGTCGACCGCGGTCAACATCCGCGGCCGGTCGTACAAGATCCTCGCCGACGTCGAGCTGACGGCTGACGCCGAAGGCGTGATCTTCGCGCACGGCTCACGATTCGGTGGGCACACGCTGTTCATCAAGGACGGCAAGCTGCACTACGTCTACAACTTCCTGGGCATCAAGCCCGAGCAGACGTTCGTCTCGGAGAAGCTGGAACCCGGGAAGCACACCCTCGGTATGGAGTTCGTCCGAGAGGGCGCCGGCGAGCACATGGAGTCGACCGGCACCGCCAGGCTGTACGTCGACGAGACCGTGGTCGCCGAAGGCCCGATGCGAGCCCAGATCGGGCCCTTCACCCTGTGCGGCGACGGTCTGTGCGTGGGCTATGACAGCGCCGACCCGGTGAGCCGCTCCTACCCCCCGGGCTTCCCGTTCACGGGCGGGAAGATCCTGGGCGTTGCCGTGGACATCAGCGAGGAGCAGTACCTCGACCTGGAGAAGGAGGCTGCTGCGGCTTTCGCGCGGGACTGATTGCCGGCGACGCCCCCGACTCGTCACCCAGCGGGGGTAGCGTCGCACACATGTTCGATACCCTGCTCGCGATCAACGAATCGGCCTCCCAATCGGCGCTGATCGACGGCATCGCGGCCCTGGAACGGCTCAAGGCCACCGCGGCCGCCCGGCAGGCTCGCCTGGCCGCAGCACTCGATGCCGCGCGACGGCGCCAAGAGAAGGACGCCGGCATTCCCGCCGAGCGCCGAGGCCGCGGAGTGGCCACTGAGATCGCATTGGCACGGCGCGACTCCCCCGCCCGCGGCGGACGGCACCTCGGCTTTGCAAAGGCCTTGGTCAACGAAATGCCCTACACCTTGGCCGCTTTGGAGTGCGGGGCGCTGTCGGAGTGGCGGGCCACCATCCTGGTGCGTGAGTCGGCGTGCCTCGACGTCGAGGACCGCCGACGACTCGATACGGAACTGTGCGCGGATGTGAAGCAGTTGGACGGGATGGGCGATGCCGCACTGGCTGCGGCGGCGAAGGCATCCGCCTACCGGCTGGACCCGCAGGCGGTCGTGGATCGGGCCGCCCGTGCCCCCGACGACCGAACCGTGACCATCCGTCCAGCGCCGGACACCATGACCTACGTGACGGCCTTGCTCCCGGTCGCCACGGGGGTCTCGGTGTACGCCGCGCTCAAACGCGAAGCCGACGTCTGTTGCGACGGCCGGTCCCGTGGCCAAGTCATGGCTGACACCCTCGTCGAGCGGGTGAGCGGTCGGCCCGCCGATGAACCGGTACCGGTGGCAGTCAACCTGGTCATCTCCGACCAGGCCCTACTCGGGGCCGAACCGGCCGCGGCGGTGATCGCCGGCTACGGCTCGGTGCCCTCGGCCATCGCCCAGAGGATGATCCGCGACGCGGTCACCGACGATCGCTCACGGGCTACGCTGCGCCGGCTTTACGCCACTCCGGCCAGCGGCGCGCTGGTGGCCATGGATTCTCGCGCGCGAATCTTCCCGAAGGCGTTGGCGGCGTTCCTCGATCTGAGGGATCAGCGTTGCCGAATGCCTTATTGCGACGCCCCCATACGGCACCGTGATCACGCCACCCCGCATCGTCGCGGCGGCCCCACGTCCGCGCTCAATGGTGCAGGCATGTGCGAAGCGTGCAACTACACCAAAGAAGCCGCGGGGTGGAAGGTCGAGACCAGGGTTGGCCAAAACGGTCGACATACAGCCGAATTCACCACGCCAACCGGAGCCCATCACCACTCCACCGCGCCGCCGGCACCCGGTACGCCGACGACACCCATGACCGGCGTCGAGATCTACCTCAACGGGGAGCTGCTTCGCACCGTCGCGTGACGTGCGCGCGTTCGGTCGGCCAGGTGCAGCTAGGCAGGGCCGGTCCGGTAGATCGACTTGAGTTCGAAGAACTCGTCGAGCCCTTCGGGACCCAGTTCCCGGCCGATCCCACTGGCCTTGACGCCGCCGAACGGTGCGTTCATGTCCAGTTGGTAGTCGTTGATTCCGACCGTGCCGGTGCGCATCTCGCGGGCCACTTCGGTGGCGCGGTCGGTGTCGGTCGACCAGACCGTGCCGGCCAGCCCGAACTCGCTGTCGTTGGCCAGGGCGATGGCCTGCTCGTCGCCGTCGTAGGGAATCACCGCGAGCACCGGGCCGAAGATCTCCTCCTGGGCGATCCGAGCCGAGTTGTCGACGTCGGCGAACACCGTCGGCTCGACGAACCAGCCCCGGGGCTGATCGCGCGGAACATCGCCGCCGGCAACCAGTTTCGCCCCGCTGCGCCTACCCTCGGCGATGTAGCCCAGAACCCGGTCACGCTGACGTTCGCTCACCACGGGTCCGATATCGGTGGCCATGTCCAGCGGGTTGCCGACGTTGAGGCCGCTGACCAGTTCCGCCAGCGCTTCCACCACCTCGCCGTAGCGCGAGCGCGGCGCAAGGATCCGCGAACCCAGAAAACAGGTCTGGCCGTTGTTGATCAACGACACCGACTTCAGGCCCTTTATGGTCGCGTCCAGGTCGGCATCGTCGAGGATGATCGCCGCCGACTTGCCGCCGAGTTCGAGGGTGACCGGCCGCAGCAGCCGCCCGCACACCTCGCCGATGATCCGTCCCACCGCGGTGGACCCGGTGAAGCTCACCTTGTCCACACCCGGGTGCGACACCAGATGCGCACCGGCTTCGGTGCCGCCCGGTACGACGTTGAGCACACCCGCCGGGATTCCGGCCTCGGCGGCCGCCTCGGCGAAAACCAAGGCGTCCAAGGCTGTTTCCGGCGACGCCTTGAGCACCACGGTGCAGCCCGCGGCCAGCGCCGGCGCCAGCTTGAAGGCGGCCAGAGCCTGCGGGTAGTTCCACGGCACGATCGCGGCGACGACCCCCACCGGTTCCCGGCGCACGATGGTGTGCCCCGTCATGCTGGGCCGGATCTCCTCGATCGGCGTCTCGGTGACGAGCTTGGCGTAGTAGCCGAACAGCGCGGCCGGGAACAGGCCGTTGGCGCTGCGGGACAACCGCATCGGCATGCCGTTCTCCCGGGTGACCAACTCGTTGGTGCTCGCGGCCCGCTGGTGCAGCGCGGCGGCGAAGGCGGTCAGCAGCTTGGCGCGGTGATCCGGAGACGACGAGCGCCACTCCGGAAGCGCCGCCCGTGCGGCGGCCACCGCGGCGTCGATGTCGGCCTCGGTGGCGCTCGCCCCGTCGCCCAGGAGTTCTCCGGTCGCCGCCTCCAGGACCGGTTGGGCCTTCTCGGCGACGTGGAACTCCCCGTCGATGTAGAGCTGCGGCCGGCTGGGTGTGCTCATGATGGAACTCCTTGTCGGTCCTCGGCGGCGAACAGGACGCCGGAGTCGATCAGCGCCTGCGTCTCCTGCTCGGTCATGCCCAGCACGTCACGGCAGACGCGGCGGGTGTCGGCTCCCGGAAGCGGCGCCGGACGTTGCGGCGACGGCGGGATGTTGCGGAACGGCGCCGGGCCGGTCTCAGCGGGCAGCGGCACGTCGAACAACGGATGAGTCATGTCGCTCAACACGTTTCGCCATCGCAGCTGCGGATGGTCGTACACGTCGTCGGGCCGGTACATCGGCCCGGCCGCCACACCGGCCGCCTGCAGCCGGTCGGCCACCTCCTGCGGGGTGTGCCGCGCGGCCCACTCGCCAAGCGGCTCGTCGCCGGTCACGCCGGCGACCGACCTGCGGTCGGCATCGGAGGTGATCGACACCACGCACCATTCGTCGTCGCCGGCGCACGGCAGCACCAGGTGTTCGGTGTGGGCGTGGGCGACACTCGCCGCGTGCTCGGGTCCCTCGCCTTCGGCGGCGAGCATGACGAACTCGGTGTCGAGCTGGTTGATGCCGGCCTCGGCCTGCGAGACGTGGACGCGCGCTCCGATGCCGCTGCGTTTCCGGCGGATCAGTGCGGCCAGCGCGCCGATGGCCGTGATGCGGCCCACCACGTGGTCGGGGAAGATCGTCGTCGCGTCGTAAAAGGGATGGCGCGCCGCCGGATTGGCCTGATCCGAGCTCCAGAGACTGGTCACCCCGGTGGCGGCCCGGACCAGCGGACCATAGCCCATGCGGGTACTCCACGGCCCCGCGTCGCCGTAGGCGCTACTCTCCGCCAGCACGATCCCGGGGTTGAGCGCGCGCAGCTTTTCGTAGCCGAAGCCCAGAGCAGGCAGCGTTCCCGGCTTGAAGTTGGCGAAGACGGCGTCGGCGGAGGCCACCAAGGTGGCGAACACCTCGGCCCCGGCGGGGCTGCGCAGGTCCAGACCGAAGCCCAGATGGTTGCGGTGGGCGCGGGCGAACGAGTCGCCGATCGCCTGATGCTCTCGCTTCTGGCGCAGCCCGTCCGGGTAAGCCGCGCTCTCGACCTTGATCACCTCCGCACCCAGATCACCGAACAGCCTGCTCAGCTCGCCCCCGGCGACGATGATTCCGAGGTCGATGACCCGGATGCCGGTCAGCGGCAACTCCCCGACCGGTCCGGGCGGCGCAGGCTCGAAAGAAGCCGTCTTCCAAAGCCTTTCGCTGGAGCCCACCGCCGGTGCCGGGCTGCGGAATCCCGCGCGACCACCGTCGACCGACCAGTAGCCGACCGGAACACGGACGGTCACGCCCGGCGTCAGTTCGGCGTCGGCCAGCGCTCCCACCGCGGCAAGGTGATCGGAGTGCAGCGCCTCCGACGGAGTCAGCACGGCAGCGATCGGGACGCCGTGACGCTGTCCCTCGGCGACCAGTTCGTCGCGGGTCCGCCCGGCGAACATGGCGCCGATCAGCGCGCCGAGGTCGCCGAAGGCCTGCGCCCGGGCGGCGAGAGTGTCGAAGCGGGGATCCTGGAACTGCTCGGGCTCACCGAGCCAGGCGCGCATCCCGTGCCACTGCCGGGGGGACATCACGCAGATCCGGACGAAACCGTCGCGGCACTGGAAGATCGGGTAGAGGTCCTGATTGCGGGGCCTGCCGCGCCAGCGTTCGCCGGCTTTGCGTGCGGTGGCGGCCTGGCCCTGAGTGCCGAACGGCGGATCCAGCGCCATCACCACGGCGTCGAACCGGGAGAAGTCGATGTAATCGCCTGCCCCGCAACGCAAGCGGTTGAAGTACGCCGCCAGCAGCACCCAAGCCGCCTGAACCGAGGCCGTCGCCGACGCTATCCCCTCAGGCGGCAGGACGGGCGTGCCGACGGCCGGCCCGGACCGCGACAGCGCGCTACACATCGCGTAGAGGACCGGGTCGGTGGCATGCCACGACGCATACGGGCCGGTGCGCCCGAAATCGGTGACAGCCATGGTGACCAGGTGGCCGAAACGGTCGGCCAGTTCCTCGCACGTCGTTCCGTAGTCCGCGGTCCGTCCGGGCAGCCCGCTGTCGACGACGATGTCCGCGCCACCCGCGAGCTCGAGCAGGGCCTGGCGGTCGGTGTCGGAGGCGGGGTCGAGGACGACGGAACGCTTGTTGGCGTTGTGCAGGGCGAAGGGAATGCTGACGCCGTCAATGGCGGGCAGTTGCCCGCGAGCGGCGTTGCCGCCCGGGGCCTCGACCTTGAGGACGTCGGCGCCCAGATCGGCCAACAAACGGGTGACGGCGTCGGCGTCGCCGTCACACAGATCGAGGACCCGCAACCCCGCCAGCAGTGGCTCGTTCTCACTCAACGCCGCGCCTTCCGTCATCCGGCGCCGAGCTTATCGGGGCCCTCACGGCACAGCGCCCACTGTCGTCGTTCCGCGCGTTTATTCCCAATTGTCGGCTGCGTTACACGTCGGGTACGGCAGGCATCACCGCAGGTAGAATAAGGTCAAATGTCTGAGTCCGGCACGGCGGTCGCCCACCCCCATCCCGCGGTGCAGCAGTTGGCTGCGCTGCACCATTTGCGGGTCTACGTCGACATCGGCGTCGTGGTGGTGGTGCTGGCCATCACTAACCTGGTCGCCCATTTCACCTCGTCGTGGGCGGGCGTGCTGATGGTTCCGGCGGCCGCCGTCGGTCTGCTGATGCTGGTGCGCGCCCGCGGACTGGGCTGGGCCGAACTCGGCCTGGGCCGCGAGCACTGGCGCTCGGGGGCGCGCTACGCCCTGGCGGCGATCGCCCTGGTGCTGACCGTCATCGCCGTCGGCGCGCTGCTGCCGTGGACGCGGCCGATGTTCCTCAACGACCGCTATGCCACCCTGTCGGGCGCGGTGGTGGCGTCCATGGTGATCATCCCGCTGCAGACGGTGATCCCCGAGGAGTTGGCCTTCCGGGGAGTGCTGCACGGCGCGCTGGACCGGGCTTGGGGATTCCGCGGCGTGGCCGCAGCGGGTTCGATGCTGTTCGGTCTGTGGCACATCGCCAGCTCCCTGGGACTGACGGCGGGCAATGTGGGTTTCACCCGCGTTCTGGGTGGCGGCGCCGCAGGCATGCTGGCCGGGATCGCGGGCGCGGTGCTGGCCACCGCCGCCGCCGGCTTCGTCTTCACCTGGCTGCGCCGGCGGAGCGGCAGCCTGATCGCCCCCATCGCCTTGCACTGGTCGCTCAACGGCATGGGCGCACTGGCCGCCGCGCTCGTGTGGCACCTCTCGAGCTAGACCAGCAATACAGCGGCCCCCGCGATCCGGCCGTCGGCCAGGTCGGTGAGTGCCCGGTCCGCCTGTCCCAGTGGGTATTCCGGGGTGGTGACCTCGATGCGGTGCCGCCCCGCGAATTCGAGGAATTGCCGGGCGTCGGCGCGGGTGTTGGAGGTCACCGAACGGATCTGACGTTCCTGGAACAGGTGACGCTGGTAGTTCAGCGGTGGGATGTCGCTGAGGTGGATGCCGGCGATGGCCAGCGTTCCACCGCGGTCCAGTGCCTCCGCCGCCGGCAGCACCAGATCACCCACCGGGGCGAACAGGATGGCGGAGTCGAGCTTCACCGGAGGCGGGTCGGCGGCGCCCTGCGCCGAGGCGACCCCGAGCGACAGCGCCAGTTCGCGCGCGTCGGCCCCGCGGGTCATCACGTGCACCTCCGCCCCTTGGGCGAGGGCCACCTGAGCGGTGATGTGTGCGCTGCCGCCGAAGCCGTACAGTCCCAGCCTGCCGCCGGGGGGAAGTGCGGCGCGCAGCAATGACCGGTATCCGATGATGCCCGCACACAGCAGCGGCGCCAGTTCGCTGTCCGTATATCCGGCCGGCAGCCGGTGCGCGAAATCAGCCGGGACGGTGGCGAATTCGGCGTAGCCGCCGTCGGCGTCCCAGCCGGTGTACGCCGAATGCGGGCAGAGATTCTCGTCGCCGCGCCGGCAGTAGGCGCACTCCCCACAGGTGTGGCGAAGCCAGGCGATCCCCACCCGATCCCCGACTGCGAACCCCTCGGCGCCGGGACCGAGCGCCACCACCTCGCCGACCACCTCGTGGCCCGGCGTCACCCCCGCGCGATGGACCGCAAGGTCCCCCTCGGCGACGTGCAGATCGGTGCGGCACACCCCGCAGGCACGCACCGCCACCAACAGCTCTCCGGCTTGCGGTTCAGGTACCGGAGCCGCCAGTTCCAACTCCAGCGGCCCGGTGTGCATGGGACCCGGCCGGCGCACCCGCCAGGCGCGCATCGTCGTCATGGGCTAAATGGTGCCCGTTGCGAAGTATCGGAAGAAACCCTGGGGCATGACGACGACGACCGCCACCCGTAGGCCCGAGCAGACGGTCGCCGTCGATCGACTTTCTAAACCCTGGTGCCGGGCTTGGCGAACTTGCGGTAGACCAGCAAGAGAATCACGGCTCCCACCAGCGCCCCAAGGAATGAGTGCTTGATGGGTGGAGTGATATCAAACTGGTGCGGCGAAAAGATGAGGCTCCCAAGCGTGCCGCCTACCCACCCACCGGCAATACCGAGTAGGGCCGTGGAGACCCATCCAAGATGGGCGGTGCCGGGAACGATAAGTTTCGCGATCCAACCCACAATCAGGCCCAGGATCACCATCCAGATGATGTTCATGATCATGACGCACTCCGTCCTCGGTGGACCCTCCCGGCACGGACGCCGAGCGGATCACTCTGGTATAGCGCGCAGAGATCACATTCCGCCTGCGAAAAAGGCCACAAATAGACCTTGAAGCTATTTCCTAGCGCCGTCTCCGGGCGCTCCGAACTACGTTCCCGGAGTCATCCCCGGCACCGGCGTGGTCACCGGGACCGGCACACCGACCGCGGCCGCGCCGGGCGCTGAGCCGGACGGGGCCTGCGGAACAGCAGGCGCGTTGGGATCCGGCGCAGGCGCCGGCGGCGGGGCCGGCGGGCTGTAGGGCCGGATCGACTGGGCCAGCGCCTTGGCCGCGTTGACGTCGATGGGGTCCTTCGAGGTTCCCAGCCACACGACGAACCACCGGCCCGGGGGCAGATTGCCGCGGGTGGCGCCGTTGCCGACGACACCGGCCCAGATCTGCCCGTTGGGCTTGGCCGCGTCGGTGAACTTCACGTCGTAGGAAGCGGCGTAGCCGGGCATGTCCCCCGCCTGCAGCGGCGCGGTGGCCTGGTTGATGCGGGTGCCCGGGAAGGGCATGAAGAACTCGCCCATATCCGAGGCCAGCCGCACCGCGGCCTTTGTGTTGTCCTGCTCGGCGCCGGCGAACAGCTTCATGTCCAGCCGGCCGAGCAGGATGCTCGTGTCGTTGGCCGTCGTCGCCTGCTGACCGGGCAGCGGAGCCGCGCCGGTCGGCTTGAGCAACAGCGCCTGTCCGTAGCTCAGCCGCGAGGCGTCGGCCACCTCCCAGCCGGCCGGCAGGACATAGCTGAATCCGCCTGCACCGTTCTCGATCCGGCCCGCCTCCGGGGCGGGCGCCGGGGCCGGGGCGCCGGGCGCGGCGTTCGGGTCAGCCGGCGCTGGGGCGTTGGGATCAGCCGGTGCGGGGGCGGGAGCCGGGGCGTTGGGATCAGCCGGAACGGGAGCCGGGGCCGGTGCAGGTGCAGGCGCCGGGGCGGGCGCCGGGGCCGGGGCCGGGGCCGGGGCGTTCGGGTCAGCCGGTGGCGGCGGGGCCGCCGGAGCGGCGGGTGCATTGGGATCGGCCGGGGCCGGCGGAGGCGCCGGGGCAGCAGGGGCGGGGGCCGCATTGGGATCGGCGGGCGCGGGAGGCGGTGCGGGCGCGGCCGGAGCGGCCGGCGCAACAGTGGTCGGCGGGGGCGGCGGCGGCACCGGATCGGCGCTCGCCGTGGTCGGCGGCAGGGCGATCGCGCCGGCAAGGGCGGTCGCGGCCAGCGCGGTCCACAGGCCAGGGCGTCGTGAAGTCGAGTCCGACTGCGTCATGGCGAAAAACCTACCGTGTTACACGCGTGACGCAAGTTCCGTGGTCGGCTGTGTCGGCCTGCGAATCGTCAGCCACCTCCGGCGCCGGACCTGGTCGCGGTGTGCAAACCGACGTCCTGGGTCTTGACTGTGAACCACACGCAGTCACCGACCGACAGTCGCATTTCAGCAACCGCCTCGGGAGTGACGTAGGCGGCCAGAGCCGGCAACAACGCGTTCAGTTCGGTGGCACGCACCCGAACAACCCGCCGGCCACTTCGGGCGGGCTGCGGCGGACACCCCGGCGGGCCTCATGGGGTCTCACCCTAGGGTGATCGCCATGGACGTGCTGATCACCGGTGCCGACACCGATCTGGGCCGCTCTGTCGCCGAGGGTTTCAGCGCCGCCGGGCACCGGCTGGTGCTGACCGGCATGGACGCCGATGCGCTCGATTCGGTGGCCCGCGGCGCCGGCGCCGACGCCGTCGTCGTCGACCCCAACGACCCGGCTAGCCTCGCCGACGCCCAACTCCGCATCCCGCACGACCTGGATGCCGTCGTCGTGGTCCCGCCGCCCGCGTGGACCGGCGGGGATCCGCGCGCCTTCACCCTCGCCGACACGGCGGCGGCCTGGCGGTCGGCCTTCGATCGGACCGTCGTGTCGGCCGTGCTGACCGTGCAGGCCATCGGCGACCACCTGTGTTCGGGCGGCTCGATCGTGGTGGTGGTTCCGGTGGGATCCGGGAGCGAGTCCGGAGCCGAGGCCGCCGCCAAAGCCGCCCTGACCACCTGGACGTCCTCGCAGGCCGACCACTTCGGCGCCCGCGGGATCACCATCAACGCCGTTGCCTGCGGCCGGCCCGCGCAACCGGGCTACCAGGGCCTGACCGGGGAGCCGCCGTCGGCCGCAACCGAAATCGCCCGCATGGCAGTCTTCTTGGCGACGCCGGCCGCGCGGCACATCACCGGCCAGACGTTGCATATCGGCCGCGGAGCCGCCGTCACCTACGGCTGAGCACTAATGTCGCGTTCGTGACGATCCGACTCGCTCTGCAGATCCCCAACTTCTCCTACGGCACCGGTGTCTCGGAGTTGTTCCCGACGGTGCTGGCTCAGGCCAAGGAGGCCGAGGCGGCCGGCTTCGACGCCGTCTTCGTGATGGACCACTTCTACCAGCTGCCCATGCTGGGCACCCCGGACCAGCCGATGCTCGAGGCCTATACGGCCCTGGGCGCGCTGGCCACCGCCACTGAGAAGGTGCAGCTGGGCACGCTGGTCGCCGGCAATACCTACCGCAACCCCACACTGCTGGCCAAGATCATCACCACCCTCGATGTCGTCAGCCAGGGCCGCGCGGTCCTCGGTATCGGGACTGGGTGGTTCGAACTCGAGCACGACCAGCTCGGATTCGAGTTCGGCACGTTCACCGACCGCTTCGCCAAGCTGGAGGAAGCGCTGCAGATCCTCATGCCGATGATCGCCGGCGAGCGGGTCACCTTCACCGGTGCGCACTACCGCACCGAGGGCGCTTTCGCCGTTCCCCGCATGCGTGACCACATCCCGCTGATGATCGGCGGCCGCGGGGAGAAGAAGACCTTCGGCCTGGCGGCGCGGTACTTCGACCATCTGAACGTCATCGCGTCGTTCGCCGAACTCCCCGGCAAGGTGGAGGCGCTCAGGCTGCGCTGCGCCGAAGTCGACCGGGACCCCTCGACGCTGGAGACCAGTGTGTTGCTGACGGCGGTGCCGGACCCGGGTTTCACCGTTCCCGAGGCAATGCAGGGACGCATGGTGGCCGGCAGCCCCGACCAGATCGCCGAGACGGTGAAGACGCAGGTGGTCGACGCCGGGATCGACGGCGTTGTGATCAACATGCCGTCGTATCGGCCGGGGTCGATCGCCGCGGTCGGTGCGGCCCTGCGGCCCGTCGTCGGACGGTGACCTTTGCGAGCCCGACACCGACCGTGCGACTAAGGTAGACCGCATTGTCCTGCGCAGACACACAGGAGCGAAGATGACCCATCCCGGCGCCACCCCGTCGGACAAGCACATGGTCGTGATCATCGGCTCGGGTTTCGGTGGTCTCAACGCCGCGAAGAAACTCAAGCGGGCCGACGTCGACATCAAGATGATCGCCAAGACCACCCACCACCTGTTCCAGCCGCTGCTGTACCAGGTCGCCACCGGGATCATCTCCGAGGGCGAGATCGCGCCCCTGACCCGGGTGATCCTGCGCGACAACAAGAACTGCCAGGTTCTGCTGGGCGAGGTCACCAACATCGATTTGGACAACCGGACCGTCGACTCGGTGTTGCTGGGCCACACCTACCGCACGCCGTACGACTCGCTGATCGTCGCGGCCGGGGCCGGCCAGTCCTACTTCGGCAACGACCATTTCGCCGAGTGGGCGCCGGGCATGAAGACCATCGACGACGCCCTCGAGTTGCGCGGCCGGATCCTGGGCGCGTTCGAGCAGGCCGAGCGCTCCAGTGACCCCGAGCGACGCGCGAAGCTGCTCACCTTCGTGGTGGTCGGCGCCGGACCGACCGGCGTCGAAATGGCCGGGCAGATCGCAGAGCTCGCCGATCACACCCTCAAGGGCGCCTTCCGCCACATCGACTCCACCAAGGCGCGGGTCATTCTGCTCGACGCCGCACCCGCCGTGCTCCCGCCGATGGGCGAGAAGCTCGGCAAGAAGGCCGCCGCCCGCCTGGAGAAGATGGGTGTGGAGATTCAACTCGGCGCCATGGTCACCAACGTGGACCGCAACGGCATCAACGTGAAGTACCAGGACGGCCGTGAAGAGCGCATCGAATGCCAGACCAAGGTGTGGTCGGCCGGGGTGTCGGCCAGCCCGCTCGGCAAGCTCATCGCCGACCAGACCGGCGCCGAGGTCGACCGGGCCGGACGGTTGAAGGTCCTGCCCGACCTGACCGTGCCGGGTCATCCGAACGTCTTCGTCGTCGGCGACATGGCCCTCGTCGACGGCGTACCCGGGCAGGCTCAGGGGGCGATCCAGGGCGCCCGGTACGCCGCCAAGCTGATCAAGGCCGAACTCAACGGCGCGAATCCGGCCGCGCGGGAGCCGTTCAAGTACTTCGACAAGGGCTCGATGGCCACCGTGTCGAAGTACTCGGCGGTGGTCAAGGTCGGCCCGCTCGAGTTCGGCGGGTTCATCGGCTGGCTGTCGTGGCTGTTCCTGCACCTGATCTACCTGGTCGGGTTCAAGGCCCGGCTGACCACCGCCCTGTCGTGGATGGGAACCCTCATCGGCAGCCACCGCGGTCAGCTGACCATCACCGAGCAGCAGGCCTATGCGCGCACCCGGATCGAACAGCTCGAGGAGATCGTCGAAGGCGTCATCGAGGAGGACCCGCAGATCGCCGCACGCTGATCACCCGCGGGCGGCGGCGGGTCCGAAGTGCGCAAGCGCTGCGCTCAAAGAGCATGCTGGAGAACAGAACCAAGGCAAGGGGACAACATGGCAGCGGCACGTCGTTCGGTTCGTCAGGCGGCGGCGGTGCTCGGCGCCGGCGCGCTGCTCTTCGCCTCGTCCGGCCTGGCGCAGGCCGACGACCTGCCCCCAGGCTGCACCACCGCCGACATGACCGGCGTCATGTCGGGGATCTCGGCCGCCATGTCGGCCTACCTGTTCACCCACCCGGACGTCAACGCGTTCTTCAGCGGCCTGCAGGGCCAGCCCAAGGCGGCGGTCCGGGAGCAGACCGAGGCCTACCTGAATGCCAACCCGGACGTGCGGGCCGACATGGAAGCCATCCGGCAGCCCTCCCGGGATTTCCGCGACCGCTGCAACCTTCCGCAGCGCGCGCTGATTCTCGCCGACAGCCTCTGACCGTCGTCGCGTCGAAACACGCCGCGGCGAAAGCGTTCCGGCGGCCATGGTGAGACCCAGGGAAGTCGTCTACCGGCTGCTCCAGCGGCTGCCGACGCGCATGCTTTCGCTGCGCACCATCGTGATCTTCGCCGCGCTGTCGGTGGTGGTCCTGGTGCTCACCCTGGGCACCTGGGTGTGGGTCGGGGTGACCAACGACCAGTACAGCCAGCTGGACCGGCGGCTGGATTCGGTCAGCAGCCTCGGGGACCTGTCGACCCTGTTATCCAGCCCGCCGGCACCCGGAAGCCCCAGCCCCGATGGCAACCTGGTGCGCACGGTCCGGGTGGGGGCCATGACCATGTCGGTTCCGGCCGGCGTCACACTGCCGGCGCTGGCCGACGGTTACGCCAACACCACGATCAGCGGCGTCGAGTACCGGGTGCGGACCTTCTCGGTCGCCGGCGCATCGATCGCGCTGGGCGCGCCGGTGGCCGAAACCCAGCGCCGCATCGCCGAGCTGCACTGGCGCGTCGTGCTGATCTGCGGCGGGGTGATCATCGGCACCGTCGTCGTCGGCTGGTTCTTCTCCCTCATCATGATCGACCCGTTCCGGCTGCTGGCCCAGCAGGCCCGCGCCATCAACGCCCAGTCCAAACCCGAGGAGGTCCAGGTCCGCGGCGTCAGCGAAGCGGTCGAGATCGGCGAGGCGGTCGAGGGGATGCTGGCCCGCATCGGTGACGAGCAGGCCAAGACCAGGGCGGCGTTGGAGTCCGCCCGGGACTTCGCCGCCGTGGCCTCCCACGAACTGCGAACACCGCTGACCGCGATGCGCACCAACCTCGAGGTGCTCTCCACCCTCGACCTGGCCGACGACCAGCGCAAGGAGGTCATCGGCGACACCATGCGCACCCAGACCCGCATCGAGGCCACCCTGACCGCGCTGGAGCGGCTGGCACAGGGCGAACTGACCACCGCGGCCGACTTCGTGCCGTTCGACATCACCGAACTGCTCGATCGTGCCGCCCATGACGCCGAACGGACCTATCCCGACCTGCAGGTGTCGCTGGTGCCCTCCCCGGCGGTCCTGATGGTCGGGATGCCGGTAGGTCTGCGACTGGTCATCGACAACGCCATCGCCAACGCCGTCCGGCACGGTGGAGCCACCCAGGTCCGCCTCGCGGTCAGCACCTCGGCCGGCGAGGTTCAGGTCACCGTCGACGACAACGGCCGTGGGGTGCCCGAGGCCGAGCGCGCCCGGGTGTTCGAAAGGTTCTCCCGTGGGTCGACGGCCTCCCACTCCGGCTCCGGACTGGGTCTGGCACTCGTCGCGCAACAGGCCGAATTGCACAGCGGCACAGCATCATTGGACACCAGCCCGCTCGGCGGGGCGCGGCTGCGACTCCGGCTGGCCGGCCACCCGGCTTAGCGCGCGGCTAAAGGTTCTGCAGCCGCACCTGACCGCGCGCGACCAGCCGGTCCTGGTCGTCGCGGATGGTCACCAGCCACAGCTGCTGACGCTTTCCGCGGTGCACGGGCTCGGACACCGCGTACACCGTCCCCGCGGTGATCGCCCGCAGGAAGTCGGTGTTGTTGTTCACGCCGACGATGTTGCCGCCGCCGTTGGCCGACAGCCACGTGTATGCCGACACACTGGCCAGCGATTCGACCACCGAACACCACACCCCGCCGTGCACGATGCCCATCGGCTGCAACAGCGTCGGCTTGACCGTCAGCTCCGCCCGCACCCCGTCGGGGGTGACGGCGGTGTACCGCAGCCCGATCTCGGCGTCGAACGGCGCGGTGAGTTCCTGCGGCGGGGCGGGGTCCGGTTCCACGCCCCTAAGTCTCTACGCCACGGGCGAATCCCGACGGACGGGGGGAACTTTCTGACTCCGGCGAGTGTTAACCGACCATAATTCGGGTACGACGTTCCGTAGTAAACGGGGGTACTCTCACACGAAGGAGGTGGGGAAATGGCCAAGCTGACGGGTCTGGGTGACCTTGAGCGGGCCGTCATGGACCACCTGTGGGCCGCGGAAGAGTCCCAAACGGTGCGTCAGGTCCACGAGGCGCTGTGCGCGCATCGCGAGCTGGCCTACACCACGGTGATGACTGTCCTGCAGCGCCTGGCCCGCAAGAACCTCGTCGAACAGATCCGGGACGACCGCGCGCACCGCTACGCCCCCACCTACGGGCGCGACGAACTCGTGGCCGGCCTGATGGTCGACGCGCTCGACCAGGCGGCCGACTCCGGGGACCGGCATGCCGCGCTCGTTCACTTCGTCGAACGGGTCGGAGCCGACGAGGCCGACGCCCTGCGCCGCGCGCTGGCGGACCTCGAGGCCAAGCACCGCTGAAATAAAACCGCGGAAAGCAAATTCACCGCGGATCTGCTGGCGGTGGCAGCACCCCTGGGGAAGACTGTCAGGCGTGTCAGCGCTGGCCTTCGCACTCCTCGCCCTGGCGCTGGTGGGTCCGGTTCCGGCCATGCTGGCGCGGGCCTCCTGGACCATGCGGGCGCCGCGGGCGTCGGTGGTGCTGTGGCAGTCGATCGCACTGGCCGCCGTGCTGTCGGCATTCAGCGCCGGGCTGGCGCTGGCCGTGCGGTTGTTCTCCCCCGGGCGCGACGGCTGCCCCACCACCGGAATCGCCGCGCAGATCCGGACCCTGGGCTGGCCGATGTGGCTGTGTGCGCTCGGAGTGCTGGCGGTGACGCTGCTGATCGGCGTCCGGCTGGCGATCGCCGTCGTAGAGGTGGCGATCAGCACCCGCCGTCGCCGGGCACGCATGCGGATGATGGTGGACCTGCTCGGCGATCACCGTCGTGAACTCGGCGCGGTGCGGGTGCTCGACGTCTCCGAACCGCTGGCCTACTGCCTGCCGGGGGTGCGTAGCCGGGTGGTGCTCAGCCGAGGCACCCTCGCGACGCTGACCCGACCGGAACTTACCGCCATCCTGCGTCACGAACGGGCCCATCTGCGGGCCCGACACGACCTGGTGCTGGAAGCCTTCACCGCGGTGCACACCGCCTTCCCGCGCTTCGTCCGCAGCGCCAGCGCGCTGAGCGCGGTGCGCCTGCTGGTCGAACTGCTGGCCGACGACGCCGCGGTGCGCAGCACCGGCGCCCGCCCGCTGGCGCGCGCGCTGGTGGCCTGTGCGTGCGGGCCGACGCCGGCCGGCGCCCTGGCGGCGGGCGGACCGAGCGCCGTGGTCCGGGTCCGCCGGTTGTCCGGGCCGCCCAACAGCCGGCTGCTGTCGGTGGGCGCCTACCTCACCGCCGCCGCGGTGCTGGTGATCCCGACGGTCGCGCTCGCCCTGCCGTGGCTGACCGAACTGCACCGGCTCTGGTCCAACGCACGCTAGATTCACCGACTCCCACGCCCCAACGAAAGAAGGCGATCGATGAGCTCCACGCAGAAACCGACCGCACAGATCGGCGTCACCGGCCTGGCGGTCATGGGCTCCAACATCGCCCGCAACTTCGCCCGCCACGGCTACACCGTGGCACTGCACAACCGGTCGATCGCCAAGACCGACGCCCTGCTCGCCGAACACGGTTCGGAGGGCAAGTTCGTCCGGTCGGAGAGCATCGAGGAGTTCCTGGCCGCCCTGGAGCGACCCCGCCGGGTGCTGATCATGGTGAAGGCCGGTGAGGCCACCGACGCGGTGATCAACGAACTGGCCGACGCCATGGAGCCCGGCGACATCATCATCGACGGCGGCAACGCCCTCTACACCGACACCATCCGCCGCGAGAAGGCGATGCGCGACCGCGGTCTGCACTTCGTCGGCGCCGGGATCTCCGGCGGCGAGGAGGGGGCGCTCAACGGCCCGTCGATCATGCCGGGCGGCCCGGCCGAGTCCTACAAGTCGCTCGGCCCGCTGCTGGAGGAGATCTCCGCGCACGTCGACGGCGTCCCGTGCTGTGCCCACATCGGGCCGGACGGCGCCGGGCACTTCGTCAAGATGGTGCACAACGGCATCGAGTACTCCGACATGCAGCTCATCGGCGAGGCCTACCAGCTCCTGCGCGACGCGCTGGGCCTGACCGCCGGGCAGATCGCCGACGTCTTCACCGAGTGGAACGGCGGTGACCTCGACAGCTTCCTGGTGGAGATCACCGCCGAGGTACTGCGCCAGGTCGACGCCAAGACCGGTAAGCCGCTCGTCGACGTCATCGTCGACGAGGCCGAGCAGAAGGGCACCGGCCGCTGGACGGTCAAGTCAGCCCTTGATCTCGGTGTGCCCGTCACCGGCATCGCCGAGGCGGTGTTCGCCCGCGCGTTGTCGGGATCGGTGCCCCAGCGCCGCGCAGCCGCCGGGCTTGCTTCCGGCAAATTGGGCCAAAAACCTTCGGACGCAAAGCAATTCATCGAGGATGTTCGCCAGGCGCTGTACGCCTCCAAGATCATCGCCTACGCGCAGGGCTTCAACCAGATCCAGGCCGGCTCCGATGAATACGACTGGGGCATCACCCCCGGTGTGCTGGCCACGATCTGGCGCGGCGGCTGCATCATCCGGGCCAAGTTCCTCAACCGCATCAAGGACGCCTTCGACGCGAACCCGGACCTGCCCACGCTGATCGCCGACCCTTACTTCCGCAGCGCGGTGGAGGCCAGCGTCGACGGCTGGCGCCGGGTCGTGGTGACCGCCACCGAACTCGGCATCCCGATCCCCGGATTCTCCTCGGCGCTGTCCTACTACGACGGCCTGCGCACCGAGCGCCTGCCCGCAGCCCTGATCCAGGGCCAGCGCGACTTCTTCGGCGCCCACACCTACGGCCGTATCGACGCCGACCCGGCCGCCCGGTTCCACACGCTCTGGAGTGGTGACCACAGCGAGGTCGAGATCTAGCTGCCGAACCACGAGTTCACCGAATCGACTCGGATCACTCTTCTACCGGAAACATCCAGGTGACATTCTCGCCCCGTCGCCGGGTCTGCGAAGGAGTGAATCGTGACCGATGTCGTCGAGGCCGCCTCGGGTGTTCCGCATGAGTCCAGTCGCACCGCGATGTCGGCCGGCGCACTGCGCCGGGCGATCAGCGACCACCTGGTCTACTCCATCGCCCGACCGTCGGCGGCGCTGACCCACGAGCACTACTACCGGGCGCTGGCCCTGGCCGTCCGCGACCGGATGCAGCGGCGCTGGATGGCGACCACGCAGAACTGGCTCGCGCAGCCGAACAAGGTGACCTGTTATCTCTCGGCGGAGTTCCTCATGGGACCGCAGTTGGGCAACAACTTGCTCAACCTCGGCATCGAGCAGCAGGCCCGACAGGCGCTGGCCGAGCTGGGCCAGGATCTCGACGTGGTGCTGGCCTGCGAAGAGGAACCTGGGCTGGGCAACGGGGGCCTCGGCCGCCTCGCCGCCTGTTACCTCGATTCGCTGGCGACCCTGCAGCGGCCGTCGATCGGATACGGCATCCGCTACGAGTACGGGATCTTCGACCAGGAGATTCAGGCGGGCTGGCAGGTGGAGAAGACCGACGACTGGCTGGTCAGCGGAAACCCTTGGGAGATCGACAAACCCGATGCCAGCTACGTCGTGAACTGGGGTGGCCGCACCGAGCAGGACGAGGATTTGGCCGGGCACCATCGGGTGCGGTGGATCCCCGATCAGATGATCAAGGGTGTCTCCTACGACACGCCGATTCAGGGGTACGGCGTCGACAACTGCAACACCCTGACGCTGTGGAGCGCCCGCCCGGTTGAATCCTTCGCCCTGGACGCGTTCAACACCGGCGATTTCTACAAGGCCGTCGAGGACGAGGTGGTGGCCGAGAAGGTTTCCAAAGTCCTCTACCCCAACGACGAACCCGAGGTGGGCAAGCGGCTGCGCCTGCAGCAGCAGTACTTCTTCGTCAGTTGCTCGCTGCAGGACATCCTGCACATCCACCTGCACCGGGTAGGGCAGCCGCTTTCGGCCCTGCCGGACAAGTGGGCGATCCAGCTCAATGACACCCACCCGTCGATCGCCGTCGCCGAACTGATGCGCCTGTTGATGGACGAACACCGCCTGGGCTGGAATGAGGCCTGGGCAATCACCGTGTCGACGTTCGGCTACACCAACCACACTCTGCTGCCCGAGGCCCTGGAGACCTGGCCGCTGAAAATCTTCGCCGAATCGCTGCCACGACACGCGGAGATCATTTTCGAGATCAACGACCGTTTCCTCGAGGAGGTGCGGGCGCGTTTCCCCGGCGACGAGGACCGGGTGGCCCGGATGTCGCTCATCGGCGAGGGCGACGGAAAGTCGGTGCGGATGGCACACCTGGCCACGGTCGGAAGCCACGCGATCAACGGCGTCGCCGGCTTGCATTCCGAATTGCTGAAAGCCAGTGTGCTGAAAGACTTTTACGAGATGTGGCCCGAGCGGTTCACCAACGTGACCAACGGCGTGACCCCGCGGCGGTTCGTCGCGCTATCCAACCCGGGCCTGCGGGAGCTGTTGGACGACACCATCGGCGGCGGCTGGCTGACCGACCTCAGTGAACTACGCCGGCTGGAGTCCTACGCCGACGATCCGGCTTTTCGGCAGCGCTGGAGGGAAGTCAAGCGGGCGAACAAGCGCCGGCTCGCCGAGTACGTCCACTCGACCACGGGGATCGAACTCGACCACACCTGGATGTTCGACATCCAGGTCAAGCGAATTCACGAGTACAAGCGCCAGCACCTGAACGTGCTGCACATCATCACGCTCTACAACCGGATCAAGAAGAATCCCGGCATGACGATCGCGCCGCGCGCCTTCCTCTTCGGCGGCAAGGCGGCGCCGGGATACTTTCTCGCCAAACGGATCATCCGGTTGATCACCGCGGTCGGCGCGACGGTGAACAACGACCCGGACGTCAATCGGTTCATGAAAGTGGTCTTCCTACCGAACTTCAACGTCCAGAACGCGCACCTGATCTACCCCGCCGCGAACCTGTCCGAACAGATCTCCACAGCCGGCAAGGAGGCCTCGGGCACCGGCAACATGAAATTCATGATCAACGGCGCGTTGACCATCGGCACGCTCGACGGGGCCAACGTCGAGATCCGCGAGGAGGCCGGTCCGGAGAACTTCTTCCTCTTCGGCATGTCCGTCGACGAGGTCGAGGCGCTCTGGGAGCGGGGCTACCGGCCGGCAGCCCGCATCGAGGAGGACCCCGAGCTGGCCGAGGTGCTGGAGTTGATCGCGGACGGAACGTTCACCCACGGCGACACCGAGGTGTTGCGGCCGGTGCTGGACAACCTCGTGCACCACGACCCGTTCCTGGTGCTGGCCGACTACAGGTCCTATGTGGACTGCCAGACCCGCGTCAGTGCGGCGTGGCGCGATCCGGACACCTGGTCGCACATGTCGATCCTGAACACCGCCCGCAGCGGCAAGTTCTCCTCGGACCGGGCTATCGCCCAGTACTGCGATGGGATCTGGCACGTGCCGCCAATGCCGACGCCGCTGGAGTGACGCGGGCCTAGGCTGATCGGGTGCGTTTCCTTGACGGTCACCACCCCGCCCACGACCTGACCTACAACGACGTCTTCGTCGTGCCCAACCGGTCCGACGTCACCTCGCGGTTCGACGTGGACCTGTCCACCGCCGACGGCACCGGCACCACCATCCCGGTGGTGGTGGCCAACATGACGGCGGTCGCCGGGAGGCGGATGGCCGAAACCGTGGCCCGCCGCGGTGGCATCGTCGTCCTGCCCCAGGACCTGCCGATCGAGGCGGTCACCGCGACGGTGAACTTCGTCAAGAGCCGGGACCTGGTGGCCGACACCCCCGTCACCCTCACGCCCGGGGACTCGGTGTCCGACGCGGTCGCCCTGATCCACAAGCGCGCCCACGGCGCGGCGGTGGTCGTCGACGACGCCGGACGCCCGGTCGGGCTGGTGACCGAGGCCGCCACCGCGGGGGTGGACCGCTTCGCCCGGGTGCGTGACGTCGCGACCACCGACTTCGTCACCGCCCCGGTGCACACCGATCCGCAGCGGGTGTTCGAGATGCTCGAGCACGCCCCGATCGGCATGGCCGTGCTGACGGCGCCGGACGGCACCCTCGGCGGGGTGCTGACCCGCACCGGTGCCGTCCGCTCCGGCATCTACTCCCCCGCCGTGGACGCCGAGGGACGGCTGCGGATCGCCGCGGCCGTCGGGATCAACGGCGACGTGCCCGCCAAGGCCCGCGCACTTGTCGAGGCCGGAGTCGACGTCCTGGTCATCGACACCGCCCACGGCCATCAGATCAAGATGCTCGACACCATCAAGGCGGTCGCGGGCCTGGATCTGGGCGTCCCACTCGCGGCGGGCAACGTGGTTTCCGCCGAGGGCACCCGCGACCTGCTGGCGGCCGGGGCGTCGATCGTCAAGGTCGGCGTCGGCCCCGGCGCCATGTGCACCACCCGGATGATGACCGGCGTGGGACGGCCACAGTTCTCCGCTGTCCTCGAATGTGCCACGGCGGCAAGGGAGTTAGGTGCATGCGTGTGGGCCGACGGCGGTGTGCGCCATCCCCGCGACGTCGCACTCGCGCTCACCGCAGGCGCCTCCAACGTGATGATCGGGTCCTGGTTCGCCGGAACCTACGAGTCCCCTGGCGATCTGCTGTTCGATCGGGACGGCCAACCGTACAAGGAGAGCTACGGCATGGCGTCCAAGCGCGCGGTGGCCGCCCGCACCGCCGGCGACAGCGCCTTCGACCGAGCCCGCAAGGCGCTGTTCGAGGAGGGCATCTCCACCTCGCGGATGGCGCTGGACCCGACTCGCGGGGGCGTCGAGGATTTGCTGGACCACATCACCTCGGGGGTGCGCAGCACCTGCACCTACGTGGGCGCGAGCAACCTGGCCGAGCTGCACGACCGCGCGGTGCTGGGCGTGCAGTCCGCCGCCGGATTCGCCGAGGGCCACCCGCTGCCGACGGGGTGGTGATCAGCCGGCTTTTCCTGTCAACGGCGGCGGGCGGCTAGCATGAACCTCGAATTGTCCAAGCGGAAGGGAACCGGAGTGCCGCAGGCCCCAGTCCCGGCCGCGGCTGCGGTGAAGCCGCGATGAGCGTGCTCTCCGTCGTCCTGAGCCTGCTCGGCTTCGCCTTGCTCACCCTGGGGACCGCCGTGTTCGTCGCGGCGGAGTTCTCTCTCACCGCCCTGGAGCGCAGCACCGTCGACGCCAACGCCCGCACCGGCGGCCCGCGCGACCTCATGGTCCAGCGAGCGCACCGCACGCTGTCCTTCCAGCTCTCCGGCGCCCAGGTCGGCATTTCGATCACCACGCTGGTCACCGGCTATCTCGCCGAACCTGTGATCGCCCGCCTGCTGGCGCCGCCGCTGTCGGCCATCGGGGTACCCGACCGCTGGCTGCACGGCACCGCGCTGATCGCGGCGCTGTTCATCGCCACCTCGGTGTCCATGGTCTTCGGCGAACTGGTCGCCCAGTATCTGGCGATCGCGGTGCCGCTGCAGACCGCCCGGGTGGTCTCCGGACCGCAGGTGCTCTTCTCGGCCGCCTTCACACCGCTGATCCGGCTGACCAACGGCGTCGCCAACTGGGTGCTCAAACGGCTGGGCATCGAAGCCGTCGACGAGCTGAGTTCGGCCCGCTCCCCGCAGGAACTGGTGTCGCTGGTGCGCACCTCGGCGCGGCAGGGCTCACTGGACCCGGCCACCGCCGACCTGGTGGACCGCTCGCTGCAGTTCGGCGGGCGCAGCGCCGAAGAGTTCATGACGCCGCGTTCGAAGGTGAAGTCGCTGGAGGCCGGTGACACCGTGGCCGATCTGCTGGAGATGGTGCGCTCCACCGGCTACTCACGCTTCCCCGTCACCCGCGGTGACCTCGACGAGACCATCGGCGTGGTACACCTCAAGCAGGTGTTCGAGATCCCGCACGAGCGGCGGGTCGGCACCCGCCTCGGCGCGATCGCGAAGAAGGTGCCGGTGGTGCCGTCCACCCTCGACGGGGACGCGCTGATGGAACAGATCAGGGGCAGCGGACTGCACACCGCCCTGGTGGCCGACGAATACGGCGGCATCGCCGGCATGGTCACCGTCGAGGACCTCATCGAGGAGATCGTGGGCGACATCCGCGACGAGCACGATGCCGCCAACCCGGAGATCGTGAGAATAACTGGCGGACATCGGGTTTCAGGTTTGCTGCGGGTCGACGAGATCGCCGACATGACCGGCTTCCGGGCGCCTGAGGGCGACTACGAGACCATCGGCGGCCTGGTCATGCACGCGCTGGGCCGCATCCCCGCCGAAGGCGACACGGTGGAGCTGCGCGCCTTCGACCCCGACGCGCCGCTCAACGACCCGCCACGCTGGCAGGCCCGGGTGGCCCGGATGGACGGCCGCCGCGTCGACCTGCTGGACCTGGTGAAGGTCAAGGCGCCCGAGCCGGAGGAGCCGGCCTGATGGGCGACCTATTCGCGGTGCTGCTCACCGTGCTGCTGATCGCGGCCAACGGATTCTTCGTCGGCGCCGAGTTCGCCCTGATCTCCGCCCGCCGCGACCGCCTGGAGACCCTGGCCGAACAGGGTAAACGCAGTGCCGTCACGGTCATCCGCGCCGGCGAGGACCTCGCGGTCATGCTGGCCGGCGCCCAGCTGGGCATCACGGTGGGGTCGATCGTGCTGGGCCGGGTCGGCGAACCCGCCGTCGCGCACCTGCTGTCCCCCGTCTTCGACCTGCTCGGGGTGCCCGATGCGCTGCTGCACACGGTGTCGTTCCTGGTGGCCATCACCATCGTGGTGATCCTGCACGTCCTGCTCGGCGAGATGGTGCCGAAGAACATCGCCCTGGCCGGCCCGGAGAAGGCCGCCATGCTGCTGGTGCCGCCATACCTGTTGTGGGTCAGGGCGACTCGTCCGATCATCGCGGTCTACGACTGGTGCGCGCGCACCGTCGTCCGGGCGATCGGCGTGGAGCCGAAGAACGAACTGGAGAACACCGTCTCGATGGTCGAGCTGGCCGAGATGATCAGCGAGTCCCGCTCGGAGGGCCTGCTGGATCGCGAGGAGCACACCCGGCTGTCCCGGGCCCTGCAGATCCGCAACCGGGTGGCCGGTGACGTCGCGGTCCCGCTGGACCGGATCCGCACGGTGAGGGCGGCCGCGACCGGCGCCGGGCCCAGCGTGGACGACATCGAGGAGGCCCTCGCCGCCACCGGTTACTCCCGCTTCCCCGTGGTCGACGCAGCAGGCCGGTTCCTGGGGTTCGTGCACATCAAGGACATGCTCGACCTCGTCGACCACCCCGGTGCGGTGGTGAGTGCATCGGCGGTGCGCTACCTGCCGCGGCTGCCCGCGACCATGCCGCTGCCCGAGGCGCTGTCACAGCTGCGCAGCAACAACAGCCACCTTGCACTGCTGACCGGCGACGACGGGGACGTGTGCGGGATGGTGGCCCTGGAGGATCTCGTCGAGGATCTGGTGGGAACGGTGCGCGACGGCACACACCGAGGCTAACCGGTGGGCTACGGGTGAGCGGGTATGACCCCTGGGTACTGGTTACCACCGTTGACGTACTGCGACAGGCATATCGCCCGGAGCGCTTGACTGCCCACACCACAGTTGAGCAGCGCAGTCTGGTCCGGCGCCGAGCCCATCACGCGGGGCGGGCGTTGCGTCAGAGCGCAGTTGTTCGCGTAGGGATTCACGGGGGTGATGCCGTTGTAGCAAGGCGCCTCCGGCATCTGATCGGCACTCACCCCCGCCACCGGGCCTGCGACCAGACACCCTGCGAGAATGGTGATGACCGCCAGGAGTTTGCGGAGGATGGTCACATCGAACACCTCCAATCCGCCGGCCCTCGGGCGCAGCTATAAATTTACGCTCCGGAAGGCGAGGACAGGGGTCGGTTCGATTCCCGTCCTGCAGCGCTGCGGACAACTGCTCGCCCAAGCAGACGCCGGTGATCCGACTGCGGCGCGCCGTCAGGCCGCGGTCGGCTGACGGATAGGATCGACACCACATTCCCTCGAGGAGGAGCAATGACAGACCGGGTGGTCGTGGGCGATCTGCGGGTTGCGCAACCGCTGTATGACTTCATCACCAAAGAGGCCCTTCCGGGCACCGGCATCGACCCCGACACATTCTGGTCGGGCGTCGACAAGGTGGTCGCCGACCTCACGCCGCAGAACGAAGAGTTGCTCGCCCGCCGCCACGACCTGCAGGCGCAGATCGACCGGTGGCACCGCCAGCGCGTCATCGGCGGCTTCGACATGGCCGATTACCAGCAGTTCCTCACCGAGATCGGCTACCTGCAGCCGGAGCCCCCGGACTTCACCATCACCACCTCCGGGGTGGACCCGGAGATCACCTCCACCGCCGGCCCCCAGCTGGTGGTGCCCATCCTCAACGCCCGCTTCGCCCTCAACGCCGCCAACGCCCGGTGGGGCTCGCTGTATGACGCCCTCTACGGCACCGACGTGATCAGCGAGGAGGACGGCGCCGAGAAGGGCGGCGGATACAACAAGGTCCGCGGCGACAAGGTGATCGCGTATGCGCGGCAGTTCCTCGACGACGCGGTTCCGCTGAGCTCGGGCAGCTACCGCGACGCCACCCGGTTCATCGTGACCGACGGCAGCCTGGAGATCGTGCTGGCCGACGACGACGTGACCGGCCTGGCCGACCCCGCGCAGTTCGCCGGCTACACCGGCGACCCGGCCGACCCGGCGTCGGTCCTGCTGGTGCACAACGGGCTGCACATCGAGATCCTGTTCGACCGGGAGTCCCCGATCGGCTCGACCGATGCGGCCGGCATCAAGGATGTGGTGCTGGAGTCGGCGATCACCACGATCATGGACTTCGAGGACTCCGTCGCGGCCGTCGACGCCGACGACAAGGTCCTCGGGTACCGAAACTGGTTGGGACTCAACAAGGGTGATCTCGCCGAGGAGGTCGCCAAGGGCGGCAAGACCTTCACCCGGGTGCTCAGCGAGGACCGCACCTACATTGCTCCGGACGGCTCGACCCTTACCCTTCCCGGCCGCAGCCTGCTGTTCGTCCGCAACGTCGGGCACCTGATGACCAACGACGCCATCGTCTTCGGGGAAGGACCGTCCGAGGGCAAAGAGGTCTTCGAGGGCCTGCAGGACGCGCTGTTCACCAGCCTGATCGCCCTGCACGGGCTCAACGGCCAGAACAGCCGCACCGGGTCGATCTACATCGTGAAGCCGAAGATGCACGGCCCCGAGGAGGTGGCCTTCACCTGCGAGTTGTTCAGCCGCGTCGAGGACGTGCTCGGCCTGCCGCAGGGCACCATCAAGGTCGGCATCATGGACGAGGAGCGCCGCACCACGTTGAACCTCAAGGCGTGTGTGAAGGCGGCCGCCGACCGCGTGGTGTTCATCAACACCGGCTTCCTGGACCGCACCGGCGATGAGATCCACACCTCGATGGAAGCCGGGCCGATGATCCGCAAGGGCCAGATGAAGACCCAGCCGTGGATCCTGGCCTACGAGGACCAGAACGTCGACGTCGGACTGGCCACCGGGTTCTCCGGGCGCGCCCAGATCGGCAAGGGCATGTGGGCGATGACCGACCTGATGGCCGACATGGTGGCCCAGAAGATCGCCCAGCCACGCGCCGGTGCCACCACCGCCTGGGTCCCCTCGCCCACCGCCGCCACCCTGCACGCCATGCACTACCACTACGTCGACGTCGACGCGGTGCAGAAGGAGCTGGCGGGCAAGCGCCGCACCAGCGTCGAGCAGTTGCTCACCATTCCGCTGGCCCAGCGCGACCTGGCGTGGACTCCGGAGGAGATCCACGAGGAGGTGGACAACAACTGCCAGTCGATCCTGGGCTATGTCGTCCGCTGGATCGACGCGGGTGTGGGCTGCTCGAAGGTGCCCGACATCCACGACGTGGCCCTGATGGAGGACCGCGCCACGCTCCGGATCTCCAGCCAACTGCTGGCCAACTGGCTGCACCACGGGGTGATCACCGAAGACGACGTCAAGACCAGCCTGCGGCGGATGGCCGCGGTGGTCGACGAGCAGAACGCCGGCGACCCCACCTACCGGCCGATGGCTCCGGACCCGGGTGCCAGCATCGCCTTCCAGGCCGCCCAGGACCTGATCCTGGCCGGGGCTGCGCAGCCCAGCGGCTACACCGAACCGATCCTGCACCGGCGCCGCCGCGAGCTGAAAGCCAGTCTGGGCCGCTAGATGGGCAGGCACAGCTTTCCCGGGACCGGGGAACCCGCGGAAGAGCCGGCTGAGCCCGACTCCGGCCCGCCGTCCGGACGAATCGCGCGACACTCCACCGGTCGCATCCCGAAGGCCCAGAGCGGCTGGCAGGGCCGCCGCCGCCGGGAGGATGGCGGGCGGCGTGGCGTCAGCATCGGCGTGATCGCCGCACTGGTCACCGTGGTGGTGCTCGTCGGTGCGATCATCCTGTGGCGCTTCTTCGGCAACGCGCTGTCCCGCCGGTCCTCCGACGCCGCCGACCAGTGTGTGGGCGGAACGGCCACCGTGGCCGTGGTCGCCGACCCCTCGATCGCCGATTCCGTCGGCTCCTTCGCTCAGGCATTCAACGCCGACGCCAAACCGGTCGGCGACAAGTGCGTGGAAGTCGTTGTCAAACCGGGTGATTCGCAGGCCGTGCTCACCGGACTCACCACCACCTGGTCGGCTGATCTCGGCGCCCAGCCGGCACTGTGGTTGCCGGCCAGCTCGATCCAGTCCGCGCGGCTGCAGGCCGCCGTGGGCAAGCAGGTGGTCGACGACGCCCGCTCCCTGGTCACTTCGCCGGTGGTGCTGGCGGTGCGCCCGCAACTGAAAACCGCACTGGCACAGGACGGCTGGGCCGCGCTGCCCGGTCTGCAGAACGACCCCGGTTCCCTTGACGCCCGTAACCTGCCGGGCTGGGGCTCGCTGCGGCTGGCGCTGCCGGCGGTCGGGGCCGCCGACGCCTCCTACCTGGCGGCCGAGGCCGTGGCCACCACCTCGGTCCCGCCCAACAGCCCGCCCACCGCCGGACTTGCCGCGGTCGGGGCGTTGCTGTCCGGTCAGCCCAAGCTTCCCGGCAACACCGCGCAGCAGGCCTGGGATGCGCTGATGAGTCCCGGGGATCCCTCGGCTGCCCCGGCCCACGCCGTCGCCATCACCGAGCAGCAGCTGTTCTCCCGCACCGCGGGGATGCAGGACGCCGCGAAGTCTGTCGCCGAATGGGTGCCCGGGGGCGGATCGGCCGTCGCCGACTACCCCACCGTCCTGCTGTCCGGACCGTGGCTGAACGAGGAACAGGTCGCCGCGGCAAGCGAGTTCGCCAGGTTCATGCGCAAGCCGGAACAGTTGGGCGAACTGGCCAAGGCGGGATTCCGGGTCCCGGACACCAGCCCGCCGTCCAGTGACGTGGTGAGCTTCGCCCCCGTGGCGCCTCCGCTGCCCACCGGTGACGACGCGACCCGCACGGCACTGGCCGCCTCGGTGGCGCCGGCCACCGAGGCCACCACCACCGTGATGCTCAACCAGAACCTGAGCGGCGTCACCGCACCCCTCAAGGACCGGATCGCGGCCCTGCCGCCGAACGCCGCCGTGGGGTTGTGGACCTTCAACGGCACCGACTCCACCACGGCGGTCTCAACCGGAACGGTGTCGGAGGACCTGGGTGGCCAGCCCCGCTCGGCCGCTCTCGCGGCGGCGCTGGACGGCCTCGCGCCGGACGGCGGCGGCGGGGTGTCGTTCACGACGCTGCGCCTGGTGTACGGCGACGCGCTGGCGAAATTCCGCCCCGGCCAACCTAATTCGGTGCTGGTGATCACGACGGGCGCCCACACCGACCGCACCCTGGACGCCGAGGGCCTGCAGGATTACGTGAAGGGCGCCGTGGACTCCAACCGGCCGGTGGCCATCAACGTCATCGATGTGGGCGACGATCCGGACCGGCCGTCGTGGGAGGCCGTCGTCCGGCTCTCCGGCGGGACCTACCAAGCCGTGCCGCCGGACTCGCCGGCGTTGATGGCCGCGATCGCCCGGGCTCTGCCCTAGACGTCGGCCCCGTCGAGGTGCAGCAGCGCCAGCGCGAAGCCGGTGAACTCCTCGGGCACTTCGATCTGCGGGTAGTGGCCGATGCCGGGGAGTTGCACCACCTCCGCCGCGGGCCGCAGTTCCCGAAGGCCGGCCAGCACCGAGGTGGTGGCCACCGGATCACCGGTGGCCCACAGGAACGCCAGCGGTTTGGTCCAGTCGCGGACCGCGCCGTGCCAGCGGTCCGCGAACTCGACGCGCTCGTTCAGATAGGCGCACAGCAGGTGCAGGATGCGCCGCCCGCCGTCACGGGCCAGCAGTGACCACTGCGCGTCGGCTTCCCCGGCCGACAGCGGATGGGCCCCGCTGAACAACTTGCCGAAGCCACGCAGGAAGCTGCGCTTGTTGGTCAGCCGGGACATCAGCGGCCCCAGTGGGCTGCGCAGGATCTTCTGGCTCGGCCGCAGGCTTGCCCGCTCGATGATCACGCTGCCGTTGGTCAGCACAGCGCGCCGCAGGTCGAAGGACAGCCGGCCCTCCAGGTCGCGGGCGAGCAGTTCGGTGGCCACCGAGGTGCCCATGTCGTGGGCGATCAGCACCACGGGTCCGGCGACGGACCCAGCCACCACCTGTTCGACGATGTCGGCCTGTTCGAAAAGGCTGTAGCGATGCGGTCTGGGCTTTTCGGACAGACCGAAGCCCAGGAAGTCCAGGGTCAACCAGGGCCGGTCACCGAGCCGCCGGATGACATCGCGGAAATCGTAGGAGCTGGAGGGAAATCCGTGCAGCAGCAGTACCGTCGGGCCGCTCTCGCCGGCACCGCCCGACGACCGCACGAACACCCGGCCGGCACGGGTGGACACCATGCCGGCCGCCGTCGCGCCACCGGAGCACGGAGTCGGGCAGGGCGGGATCCGTCAACTGTGTGCGAACGCTTCCACCGGCGGGCAGGAGCACACCAGGTTGCGGTCGCCGTAGGCGCCGTCGATCCGGCGCACCGGCGGCCACACCTTGGGCCGGAAGCCCTTACCCAGCGGGTAGGCGGCCTGCTCACGGCTGTACGGGTGATCCCACTGCTCCACCAGCAGGCACTCCGCCGTGTGCGGGGCGTTGCGCAGCGGATTGTCCTCGGCGGGCCACTCCCCCGAGCCGACCTTGTCGATCTCGGCGCGGATCGCGATCATCGCCTCGCAGAAGGCGTCCACCTCGGCCAGGCTCTCGCTCTCGGTGGGCTCCACCATCAGGGTGCCGGCCACCGGGAAGCTCATGGTGGGCGCGTGGAACCCGTAGTCCGCCAACCGCTTCGCCACGTCGTCGACGGTGACGCCGGTGGCCTTGGTGATCGGCCGCAGATCCAGGATGCACTCGTGGGCCACCATCCCGTTCTCACCGGTGTAGAGCACCGGGTAGTACTCGTCGAGCCGGCGGGCGATGTAGTTCGCCGACGCGATGGCCACCAGCGACGCCCCGCGCAGCCCGACCGCACCCATCATCCGGATATAGGCCCAGGTGATCGGCAGGATCGACGCCGAACCGTACGGCGCTGCGGACACCACGTGGCCGTGCGGCAGCTCCGGGGCCAGCGGGTGGCCCGGCAGGTGCGCGGCCAGGTGCGCACGCACCGCGACCGGCCCCACACCGGGTCCGCCGCCGCCGTGCGGAATGCAGAACGTCTTGTGCAGGTTCAGGTGGCTGACGTCGCCGCCGAACTTTCCGGGGCGGGCCAGGCCGACCAGCGCGTTGAGGTTGGCGCCGTCGACGTAGACCTGGCCGCCGGCATCGTGGACGGCAGCGCAGATCTCGGCGATGTCGTGCTCGTACACGCCGTGGGTGGACGGATAGGTGATCATCAGTGCGGCAAGGGAATCCGCGTGCTCGGCCACTTTGGCCCGCAGATCGTCGAGGTCCACGTCGCCGTTCTCCCGGCAGCCCACCACCACCACGCGCATGCCCACCATGGCGGCCGAGGCGGCGTTGGTGCCGTGCGCGCTCGACGGGATCAGGCACACGTCGCGGTGGGCCTCGCCGCGCTCGGCGTGATAGGCGTGGATCGCCAGCAGGCCGGCGTACTCGCCCTGGGATCCGGCATTGGGCTGCAACGAGATTGCGTCGTAGCCGGTGATCCCGGTCAGCCATTCGGTCAGGTCGGCGATCATGCGACGCAGGCCCGCCGCATCGTCGGCCGGGGCGAACGGATGCTGGCGGCCGAACTCCGGCCAGGTGATGGACTCCATCTCGGCGGCCGAATTGAGCTTCATCGTGCACGACCCCAGCGGGATCATGGTGCGGTCCAGTGCCAGATCCTTGTCGGCCAGCGAGCGCAGGTAGCGCATCATCGCCGTCTCGGTCCGGTGGGAGTTGAACGCCGGGTGGGTCAGGAATCCCGTTGCGCGCCTTTCCAGTTCGGGGCCGGCGTAGTCGCCCGCGAGTCCCGCCCCGAATGCCTCGAGGACGATCGCCACATGCTCGTCGGTGGTGACCTCGTCGCAGGACACCGAGACGTGGTCGTCGTCGACGCGCCAGATGTTGATACCGCGGGTGCGGGCGGCGTCCTGAACCGGCGTCGCCCGGCCGGGCACGTGCGCGAGCACGGTGTCGAAGAACGTGTCGTGCACCACCTCGACCCCGTTGGCCGTCAACCCGGCGGCCAGCGCGCGGGCGTGGCCGTGCACCCGGGTCGCGATGGCCGTCAGGCCCTCGGCGCCGTGGTAGGCGGCGTACATGGCGGCCATCACCGCCAGCAGCACCTGTGCGGTGCAGATGTTGGAGGTCGCCTTGTCCCGGCGGATGTGTTGTTCGCGGGTCTGCAGCGACAGGCGATACGCCGTGGCGCCGTCGCTGTCCACGGACACTCCGACCAGACGTCCCGGCAGCTGACGGGCGTGGTTGGTGTGAACGGCGAGGTATCCGGCGTGCGGGCCGCCGAATCCCATCGGGACGCCGAAGCGCTGCGCGGTGCCGAACGCCACGTCGGCGCCGACCTCGCCGGGCGGGGCGACCAACGTACAGGCCAGCAGGTCGGCGCCCAGCGCCAGCAGGGCCCCGCGCTCGTGGGCCTGCTCGGCCAGCTTGGACCAGTCGGTGACCCGGCCACTGGCGCCCGGCAGCTGGGCGATCACCCCGAAGAACTCGCCGTCGGGCAGGCCGAGGTGCAGGTCGGCGGTGACGATCTCGATGCCCAGCGGTTCGGCACGGGTGGCCAGCACGGCCGCGGTCTGCGGGAAGAGATCGGAGTCGACGGCCAGCCGGTGCGACGAGCCACGGGTGGCCCGGTGCATGAGGGTCATCGCCTCGGCGGCGGCGGTGGCCTCGTCGAGCATGGAGGCGTTGGCGATGTCGAGGCCGGTGAGGTCGGCGATCATGGTCTGGAAGTTCAGCAGCGCCTCCAGCCGGCCCTGGCTGATCTCGGGCTGGTACGGGGTGTAGGCGGTGTACCAGGCGGGGTTCTCCAGGATGTTGCGCAGCAGCACCGGCGGGGTCAGCGTGTCGTAGTAACCCTGGCCGATCATCGACACCGCAATGGTGTTGGCGTCAGCCAACTCTCGCAATTCGGCCAGCGCCTGATGCTCGCCGGCCGGCGCGGGGAGTGCCTGCAGCCCGGGGGCGACGCCGGAGTCCTCGAGTGTGTCGAGGATGCCGGCCGGCAGCGCCTTGGCCGCCAACTCATCGAGGGACTCGACGCCGATGACGCCGAGCATGGTCTCCAAGTCGGCGGAGTCCGGGCCGATGTGACGGGCGGCGAAGGGGGAATCCTGCACGAGAGGCACTCCTGACTAGAGACGGACGCGACCGGTGGCGGTCCTCTCCCTCTGTCGTCGGTGCCTGAGAGATTCAGCGTGCGGGTGCGCTCGCCTTTCCCCATGGGCGGGTGACCCGAAGGCCACCGCTTTCCAGAGGCATCGCTTCCGCTCACGGTCCTGGGGCCTGAGAGGTTGACGGAGAGGTGTTGCTCCTTCGGCGTCCGGGGCTGGGTGCCCCGGAACTCTCCCGCGCGCGGTCGATGCGCGGTTGAGTCTAGTCCCGCGGCGGAGGAATGTCGCACCGGCGACACCGCGGCCCGCGCCCGCCGACGAACAGACCTATGGTCGCTATTGCCGAAACCGTCAATTATTCAACGGCAACGAGGCTACCCTCGTGCCCACCAAATGACGGCCCGGACCGGGAGTACACGATGAGTGCAGCCTTCTTCGTCGGCCGCGTGGGCGGAATGGCCGTGGCCCTGGGCATCGGGGTGGCGGTCGTCCACGGAACCGCCGTGGCCGCCGCGGACTCGTCCGCCCGCGATTCCGGTTCGACGGGACGGTCCAGCACGGCCCAGGACTCACGGCACTCGGCCAGGGGCGCGGTGACGCTCACGCGCCCGGCGGCGGCGACGCCGAACCGCAAGATCCCCTCGGCCGCAACGACATCCGCTCCGGCCCCCACCGCCGCGGTACCCACGCCCGGAGCTCCCGACCCGCAGGCCACCACGCCGACGCCCTACGGCGACCTGGGCACGTGGATGATCAACAAGAGCGGCGAGGTCGCCGACTGGGTGAACCTTCCGTACTGCACCGGCGGCACCTGCAAGACGCTGCAGGAGCCCATCAACACCATCTTCACCGTCAAGGCCAGCAGCAAGAACATGGCCGAGGCACAGCTCAACTTCGCGTTGCGCAGGGCGGGCTTCCCGCCGTCGTGCTGCAGCAGCGTCGGCTACAGCGCGATCGTCGATCAGGTGACCTCCAAGCAGATGCCGCGCGGCGGACCCCTGGGGGTCGGCGTGTTGGGGCGCGGGGTGATCCAGGACGGACTACTCGGGGCGCTGGCCGGGATCGGGCCGGCCTACCGGGACGCCTCGTTCCTGCTCGCCAACAGCCACCTGCGCACCTTCGGGGGCGAGTCCGACGGCAACGGCAACTACATCTTCACCGCGTCGGTCAGCAAGGAGTATCTGACCAAGGATCCGGCGACCGGGAAGACCACCCACGGCTACGACTCGTTCGACCAGGCACGCACCAAGCTGCTCAACGCCATGGTGGCCAAGGGCGCGACGAACATGGGAATGGTCGCGATGAACAACAAGATCCCGGCCGACGACCCCAACTACTCAACCGGTGACCACGACGGAATGGCGCAGGTGATCGCGCTGAGCGGGATGGCCGCCCTGGCATGGCGGCCGCAGAATCCGAGCTGAGCTAGCCGATCTTGCGGTCGCGGTTCTTGCGCCGCGAGGCCAGCTCGTCCTCGGGCGCGGCGATCGACTCGCCGCCGTCGGCCCGCTCTCCGGGGAATTCGGCGATGGCGCCGGTCAGTTCACGCATGGCTCCGCTGACCGCGATGCCGAACACACCCTGGCCGCCCTGCAGCAGGTCCACCACCTCTTCGGCGGAGGTGCACTCGTAGACGGTGGTGCCGTCGGAGAACAGGGTGATGTTGGCCAGGTCCTGCACGCCGCGCTGCCGCAGATGGTCGACGGCCACCCGGATGTTGTGGAGCGAGATGCCGGTGTCCAGAAGGCGTTTGACGATCTTGAGAACCAGGATGTCCTTGAACGAGTACAGCCGCTGGCTGCCGGAACCGGCCGCGCCGCGGATCGAGGGCACAACCAGTGAGGTGCGGGCCCAGTAGTCGAGCTGACGGTAGGTGATCCCGGCGATCTGGCAGGCGCTGGGGCCGCGGTATCCGACCAGTTCGTCGGGCACGGAGTCGTCGGGGAAGAGCCCGGCCTGCACGGGCGCGCTCACCGCGGCGATGACGGGAGCATCGTCCTCGTAACGGGCGCTCGGGGCAGCGAAGTCCAGCTGCTCCTGACGTGGCTCATCGCCCACGATGTGTCCTCTCGCCGATCCGTCGCCCCGCCGACCGCGTCGTGCGCTCAAGTGGTTCGAGCATACGCCTTGTCGACCTGGGTCAGGGGTCCTGCCGCAACGTTGCGTGTATCGGAAGTATGGGGCCGCCAACCACGCTCGCGGAGAACCGGTTGGCGTGTCGGACCGGCGATGACCGAGATGAGACGGATCCGTGATCTCGGCCCCGCGGAGAGAAACCCCGACTCAGCCGGCTTTGAAGTCGTCCGGGGAGACGCTGTCGAGGAACTCCTTGAACTTCTCGACCTCGTCCTCGCGGACCGCCCCGGAGGATTCCTCGTCACTCTCGTCGGGGATCAGCAGGCCGGCCGCATCCAGCACGGCCTCCTCGACGTGGATCGGCACCCCCATCCGCAGCGCGATGGCCACCGAGTCCGATGGCCGGGCGGAGACCCGCACGTCGTGGTCGAAGATCAGGTCGGCGTAGAAGGTGCCTTCCTGGAGGTCGACGATACGGACTTCCTTGAGCGAATGACCAAGGGCGCCAATGACATCCCGGAACAGGTCGTGGGTCAGTGGCCGGGCCGGCTCGACACCCTGCTGCTCGAGGATGATCGCGTTGGCCTCGGTCTGGCCGATCCAGATCGGCAGATAGCGATCGCCGGTCGACTCGCGCAGCAGTAGGACCGGCTGGTTGGCGGGCTGCTCGACACGAATTCCCACCACTCGAACCTCAGCCATACCGACCTCCGCCATCCGTGAAGCAGTCAGTGGAAAGTCTAGTCCTGATCGTCCGGCTGGCCAGCCCTCAGCGGTCCAGAACGTCGCGCACCGCGGACTTGATCAACGAGGTGTGCAGCGTGATGGCCAGAGCTGCCACCTCCCGGGCCAGATCGTCGGCCCGGTCCCGGGCGCCGGTCCGCCCCGCCTTGCCGACCGGCCCGGCGATCTGGGCGATCAGATCGGACTGGCGGTCGGCGGCGGAGCGGAACGCCCGCAGATGCCGCGGCTCGACGCCGTACTCACCGAGCGCCGCCGCGCACTGGGCGATCACGACGGAATGTTCGTCGAAGAACCCGCCCGGACCGGTCGAGATGATTCCGGCCCGGCACAGCGCCGTGATGAGCTGGTCGGCCACGCCGGAACGCTGCCGCAGGTCGTCGCGGGTGAGGCGCACCGGCGTCGGAGCGCCCACGCCGGCTTCGCGGGCGGGCTCATGGTCCGGACCGACCGGCACCAGCCGCGGCGCCGGGTAGGCCGCGCTCTGCACCGGCAGCTCACCGTCGGGTTGGGCGTCGAGCTGGGCCTTGATGACCTTCAGCGGCAGGTACTGGTCACGCTGGGCGGTCAGGATGAAACGCAGACGCGCACAGTCGAACGCGGTGAACCTGCGGTAGCCCGACGGGCTGCGCTCCGGGGTGACCAGACCTTCCGCCTCGAGGAAGCGGATCTTGGAGATGGTCACATCCGGGAAGTCCGGCCGGAGCAGGTCCAGTACCGCTCCGATCGACATCCCAGTCGGTGCAGCAGGACTACCCGGCGCGGTCACGAGCTGCCGGAACCACCAGGCTTTGGACCGGTGAGGAAGACCAGACGGAACTTTCCGATCTGCACCTCGTCGCCGTTGGCCAGCGTCGCGGAGTCCACCGGCTCCCGGTTGACGTAGGTGCCGTTCAGGCTGCCGACGTCGACCACCTGGAATTCGCCGCTGTCGGAGCGGAACTCCGCGTGCCGGCGGCTGACGGTGACGTCGTCGAGGAAGATGTCGGAGTCGGGATGGCGGCCGGCCGACGTCGTCGGCTGGTCCAGCAGGAACCGCGACCCGGCGTTGGGGCCGCGTTTGACCACCAGCAACGCCGAACCAACCGGCAGCCCCTCGACCCCGGACACCGACGTGTCACCGGAGGGACTTGCCGGGGCGTCGAGATCGTTGAGGAAGTCCGCGCGGAAGACCGAAGTCGTCTCCACTGTGACCTCGTCGGAGGTCTCGTCCTTCTCCGCCACCCGCTGCTCCTCACTTCTTCGCCGTCACGCACTGTCGGCATTCAGACCGCCCGTGCCCGAGTCTCACGGCCTTGTCTTGACCGTACCGGTACTGCGCCTCCGGTGTCCCCGTCACGGCAGGATCAGCCGTTCGGCAGGCACCCTAACAATCGTCCGTCAATCCACCGTGCCCCGGTAGCCGTCCGCGTCGAGCAGCGCGGCCAACCCCTGCTCGAACGC
>WBZO01000581.1_pt1 | contig 72819 bp, 67 predicted proteins | sample 5204261 | NCBI WGS metagenome assembly WBZO01 (sample SAMN12412400, study PRJNA552823) | activated sludge metagenome | isolation source: activated sludge from anammox sidestream of wastewater treatment plant... | place: USA: North Carolina | collected 2017-09
TTCCGCCCTGGGGTATCTCACGCCTGCCGAGTATGAAAATAATTACCGCGCGCGCGCGCAAATAAAGTAACCGCACGAGTTATACAAAAAACATGATTTTTGTGTACAGTTTTTGGGGTACAGTACAAAACCATGCGCTCGCAATGCTGCTTCAATAGCTGTCTGAGGAGCATTGGTAACCATCTGTTCCAACTTGTAATCGTGGTAACCATCATAAAGAGTCACACATTCATAATTGCCCAACTGAAAGCGATAGAAATCGGAATTCATGTTTCTTTCCTTTCTCAATAAATTATGATTTCGACAGCCTAACTTGAGATTAAGCGTCAAAATGACGTATACCACTCGCCAGACGCGTTTTATGCGTCATCTTACGCATAAATGCTTATCTGCGTCATTCCTTCATCCAAACAACTGTGCCGCCTCGTACGCCTTGTACGAACTACGCACCAACGGACCCGATGCGATGTACGTAAAACCCATTTTCATCCCTTCTTCGCGCAACAGCTTGAATACGTTGGGATGCACGTACTCCATCAGGGGATAATGCTGCCGTTGGTCGGTGGGGCGGAGGTATTGACCGATGGCGAGCAAATCTACGTCGTGCGCGCGCAAATCGCGCATCGTTTCCAACACTTCGTCCGTCGTTTCGCCAAAGCCGAGCAGAATGGACGATTTCGTTTTGCGCGTCGGGTCCAATTCCTTGACCGCGCGCAAGATCTGCAATGTTTGTTCATAGCCCGCGCGGCGGTCGCGCACCGTGTGCGTGAGCCGTTTCACCGTTTCGATATTTTGCGCGATGACTTCGGGCTGCGCGTCCACGATTTTTTTCATCTGCATCGCGTTGCCGCGAAAATCGGGCGTCAACACTTCGACGATTGTGCGCGGCGTACGTTCCTTGATTTCGCGCACCGTTTGGGCAAAGATGCCCGCGCCGCCGTCGGGCAAATCGTCGCGATCCACGCTCGTAATGACGACGTAATTTAAATCGAGTTCCGCAATCGCTTCGCCCACGCGACGCGGTTCGTCCACGTCCACCACGCCGCGCGGATTGCCTGTTTTCACCGCGCAAAAGCGGCACGCGCGCGTACACGTGTCGCCGAGAATCATAATCGTCAGCGTGCCGGCGCCCCAACATTCGCCGATATTCGGGCAGCGCGCTTCGCTGCAAACGGTATTCAGTTCCAGCGTGCGGACGAGCCCTTTGAGCCGCGTATATTTTTCGCCGAACGGCGCGCGCACGCGAATCCATTCGGGATGGCGCCGCGGCGGCGCGGATAATAAATCAATAGGTTGTGACATGTCAGATTTTTTCGCGCAATCGTTTCCAATGGCGTGACAAAGGATAAATGACGGGTGACAGGAAAGTCCCGTCACCCGTCGCTTGTTTTTATCTGCGATACTTGTCCATCAATTTCTCGAACGAGTACGTGCCTTTGGTCGCTTTTTGGCGCACGCCGCTGTAGGCATCGTCATACGTTGGACGTTCCTCTTGATAATACTTGCCGAGAAACAGCGTTTCTTCATTCATCGCGTACAACATGCCCGCCGCTTTGTCGGACGCATCGTGTCCTTCGGGCAAAGGTTTCGTGATTTGTTTGAAATGGTCGTAGGTGTCGTAAAACGTCACGCACGGCGAATACACTTGGAGGAACGAAAACCCCTTGTGCGAAATCGCTTGCTTGATGAGTTCCGTCATTTCTTTGGGGCGGGACGAAAACGCGCGCCCAATCCACGTCGCGCCGCCGGTGAACGCCAAGAGCAAGGGATTCAACGGCCGATCCACATTGCCGTACGGCGTGGATTTCTTTTCCAAACCGAGCGGCGAAGTGGGCGACGCTTGGCCCTTGGTCAAACCGTAAATTTCGTTGTCCATGACAATGTAGGTAATGTCCACGTTGCGGCGTGCGGCGTGCGGAAAATGACCCATGCCGATACTAAAGCCGTCGCCGTCGCCGCCCATCGCGCAGACGACGAGCTCGGGGCGCGCCATTTTAATGCCCGTGGCGAGCGGCAAGACGCGTCCGTGTACGCCGTGAAACCCGTACGAATTGCAAAACGCGGGAAAGCGGCCCGAACAGCCGATGCCCGAAGCGATCACGAGTTGTTCCGGCGGAATGCCGAGTTCGGAAACGGCTTTGTAAAAGGACGACAAGACGCCAAAATCGCCGCAGCCCGGACACCAGACCGGTTTAACTTCGCTTTTGTAATCGCTCGGTTTCAGATTGGCTTTATCAAAATGAAGCGGAATTGTTTGTATTTCTGGTAACATTACGCGTTCACCTTCATCCCTTCGTACACTTGTTTAATTTTTGCATACATATCGCGCGTCGCGAGCGGCGTGCCGCCGTAACACGTCAACGGAATAATTTCGCGTCCGAACTGCGCTTGAATCATGCGCCCGAATTGACCGGTGAAATTCAATTCCGGCACAATGACATGTTCGCGCCCGGCGATGAATTTGCCGATATGGTCGGCGGGCAGCGGGTACAACAGTTTGGGATACAACACCGCGACGCCCATGCCTTCGCTCTGCGCGCGCAAGACCGCTTCTTTGACGGGGCCAATCGTCGAACCCCAGCCGACGATTGCCACCGGCGCGTCCAAGTCGCCAAAGGTTTCGTACATTTGCCACGCTTCGTAATCTTGGAGCGCGTTCGCCAATTTGCGCGCGCGTTTTTCAAAATTGCGAATGTGCGCTTCCGGCGTATAAATTGGCGCGCCGCTTTCGGCTTTTTCCAAACCTTCCGCCGTGTATTGACCGCCGGGCATTCCGGGCAGCGACATGGGCGAGATGCCGCTGGGCGTGACTTTGTAACGCAAGTATTCGCGGTCGCCGCTGCCGTTGCCGCTCGCGCCGTTGCTGTCCGTTTTGGCGCTCTTGGGATCCCACAGCAAGCGCGGCTCTAATTTGACCTTGTTCAAATCGAACGGCGGAACGGTGACGACGCGGACCGACATGTCTTGGTCGCTCAAGAAAATCACGGGCGTCTGATATTTTTCCGCGAGATTGAATGCGTGGACGACTTGATAAAAACAATCTTCGACGGAAACGGGCGCGACGACGATGCGCGGCGAATCGTCCGCCGCGCCGAAAATCGCCAGACGCAAATCGCCTTGCGAAACTTTGGTCGGCATGCCGGTCGAGGGGCCCGCGCGTTGAACGTCCACCAAGACCAATGGAATTTCGGTCATGGTCGCGTGGCCCAACGCTTCCACCATCAAGGCGAGACCGGGGCCAGAGGTCGCGGTCATGGAACGCGCGCCCGTGAACGAGCCGCCGAGGCACATGTTGATCGCGGCGATTTCGTCTTCGGCTTGGATCATTGTGCCGCCGATTTGCGGAAATTCCGTCGCGAGAAATTCCATAATGTCGGACGCGGGCGTAATCGGATAGCCCGCGTAAAAGCGGCAGCCGCCCGCAATCGCGCCCATCGCCAGCGCCTGATTGCCGTTCATCACGAGCCGTTCTTCTTCGACGACGCCCGTTTCGGGAATCAAATGATACGGCGATTCTTGCGCGATATTTTGTTCGACGTAATCGTATCCGGTTTTGAGCGCGAGCAAGTTTTGGTCGAGCAATTCTTTTTTGCGGCCCAATTGGCGGCGGACGACTTCTTCGGCTTTGGCGTATGGCAAATCAAAGAGTTTGACCATCGCGCCGATGGTGATGATATTGCGCCCTTTGGTGAAATTGATTTTTTTGGCAAGGTCGTTGAGGGGCAAGCCGTACTGTTTGACGCCGTTGCCGTTCGCGGCGGGAGCTTTGCCGTCGTTGCTGTTGTAAATCAAAAAACCGTTGGCTTTGATGAGGTGATAATAATTGTCAATGGATTCCTGATCGAACGCAATCAACATGTCCACGTCGTCGCCTTGCGAATAGACCGGTTTTTCGGAAGTTCGCAATTGAAACATGACATGGCCGCCTTTGATTTCGGCGGGAATGGTCCGCGTGGTATAGACTTCGAGGCCTGAATATGCCGCGATGCGCGCGACAATTTCGCCGGTGGTAACGATGCCACCGGCGGCGGAATCGCCGCCGACGCGGACCGTAAGGTCAACTTGAGCCATTACAAATACTCCGTAAATAAATTTTGAGACTGGCGGTTAGGGCTTTGCCCTAGCGCAGATTCTTTTTCATTTGGGGCAAGACCTGCCCGGTTTTTGCCGCGAACGTTCGAGCGGCGCAGCGCGTTTGAAAGCCGTCGCCGCCAAGTTTGGCTGGCAAGACCTGACGGGTTCTCCAAGCGCAGCGGTGAAATCGAGCAGCGCGGTCAGAAAACCCGTCAGGTCTCTATGGCATTGCGATGTATGGCGTCAGGTCTTGCTTTTTTCAAGGCATTGCACGTTTGCTGCCGCGCGCGCTGTCGCTGGAATACTATTTAGTGAAATAGCAGCGCCTGTCTTACCTCGTTGATGGCGCGGGTGACGTCAATGCCGCGCGGACACGCTTCGACGCAATTGTAAATGGTGCGGCATTTGTACACGCCGCCGGTTTCGCCCATGATATTGAGCCGTTCGCCCGTGCCCTGGTCGCGCGAATCGTAAATGAAACGATGCGCTTGGACAATCGCCGCGGGTCCAATGTATTCGCGGTCCGCCCAAAAGGTGGGGCAGGAGGTGGTGCACGCCGCGCACAAGATACATTTCGTCGTGTCGTCGTATTTCTCGCGGTCCTCGACCGATTGAATCCGTTCGCGTTCGGGCGCGGGTTCGTCGTTGATGAGAAACGGTTTGACCGCGCGATATTTGGCAAAAAAACCTTCCATATCTACCACGAGGTCTTTGACAATCGGAAAGCCGCGCAGCGGTTCGACCAGAATGGGCTGCTGTTTGCCCGCCTGTTTTTGCGCTTCTCGCATGACGATTTTACACGCCAATTGATTGTGTCCGTTAATCATCATCGCGTCGCTGCCGCAAATGCCGTGCGCGCACGAACGGCGATAGGTGAGCGTGCCGTCGCTGTACCACTTGAGCGTATTTAACCCGTCCAACAAACGGTCGGTCGGGTCGGCGTCAACCTTGTATTCTTCCCAATGCGGTTTCTTGTCCGTCTCGGGATTGTAACGCTTGATTTTAAAGCGATATTCTGTCACGCTAAATGCTCCTCGCTGAGAGATACGCTACTGCGCTAAAATTTGAAACGCGGAATCAACTTGCTTTTTTTCAGTTCGCCGCCATACGAATAGAAACGGATTTGCTTTTGCGGATTGACCAGCCAGACCTCTTGCGCGCCGCGCGCCAAATAGAGTTCCACCTTCAAGGCAATCGCCGCTTGAGCATTGGACGGCGAAATGATTTCCACGCAGATTTCGGGCGCTTGCGGATACGGCGTCGCAAAGCCGTGTTGGGCGATAAATTCATCGGACGCCCACGCTGCATCCGCCGCCTTGACGCCGTCCAAAGTTTCAATCGAACAATCGTTGACGACGACGCCGAACGGACGCTTGCGCTGCAGCGCAAACGCGATGGCCGATTGAAGCGACCCATGATAATTGGACGCAGGACTCTCAAGATTTGCCCGAACCGATTCATTTCGATTTTGAATGGCAAATCTCGTAGAGACGGGTTGTTGACTAGATCCGACCAGCGCATAATTTTCAAGGCAGCGCGCGCTCACCAGTGTCCCGTCTTCCAATAGAGCCGCATTCCAATCGGTACGCCAATTGCCAAGCCGACGACGATGCCGATGCCCAAGCCGACCAGACACGAAAAATCAGGCAAGCGTCACCCCGACGGCATGAAATTTTGCCAAGATATTTGGCGGCGTCTGCGCGCGCAATTTCGGATACGCTTCCAGCAAACGCAGAATGTCGGACAAATCTTTCAAGCGTTTCCAGCCGACGCGCGTCGGCGCTTGACTGGAATCAATTTTTTCTTGCAGCACGTCCTCCAGGCGCGCCACCGGCAAAACGAGCCCCAGCGCCGTACGCCTTTCCGCGCGCGTCACAAATTCGATATAACGCGAATCCGTATGGACGTTCACTTCAAGTTGCGAATTGGGCGCGGTAATTTCGAGCCGCCGCCGCTGCCGTTTGATGGTAAAAACGTTTGCGACCAGCGATTCAAAACGCCCCAGTTGGTAATCGGTGACGACCAGATCGAAATCCAATGTGAACGTCGGCTCGACAAAAGCGCTTACGGCGACGTCGCCAATGACGCAGTAATGAATCGCTTGATCGTCCAAGAGCTTGAGCAGCCGTTCCAGAAAATTGCTCTTGTCCGCCGTCACGGTTTTGTAAAACTGGAGCGCAGTCACGGCTCGTTTCCAATTCGTCAAAACATCCGCGCGCGCAAAGCGTCCGGAACCAATTCGTTCAGATGCGGATACACTTCCAACATGCGCGCCATGTCCGCCAAATCTTTTTGCCGTTTGCTCGCGCGCCGCGCCGGGTCTTGCGCCGCCCACACTTTGCTCATAAAAACATCGCGCAAACTTGCCACCGGCAATTCCATATCCAAGACGGGCTGCGGCGTCGCGCGCTCGATAAAACCCGCGAATTGCGCGTCGCTGTGAATCTGCACGCGAAAATCGGAATTGCCCAGCGAGACGCTAAAGAACGGTTTGAAGCGCCGCACTTGAAAATGCTGCGTCAACAACTTTTCCGCTTGCGGCATCTGTTCCGGCGAAATCACAATGTCGAGGTCGAGACTGACCACCGGTTCGACGTACGCGCTCACCGCTTGACCGCCGACGACGCAAAAGGCGATGCCGTGTTCCTGCAAAAAACGCGTTGCGGTTTGCAGCAAATGCGGCGGGTCCGAAATAACGCTTTTCCAAGCGTCGTGCTTGCGCGGTTCTCCCCATTCGCTCATGGTCGCCTCCTGCGGCGCGTGCGCCGTTTTTTTATTCGACGGTCAATCCCACGTTCCGGCGCGTTTGTACAACGAAAACCCGATGCCGACGCCGATGACGAGTCCGATGACGAGACCGACCGCCAGACCAATCCAGAGCCACATCTGTCAATGCCCAACGCCATAGGAAAAAGAGCGCGCGGCGGTTCTACCCTTTATCCGACGGCGTTCCTTTTAATACTTGCGTTCTTGCGGTTGATATTTTGTAATCGTCACCGGCTTGTACCGAAATTCGATGCCGCCGGCGCTTTGAAAGGCGAATGTATGCTTGAGCCAATTCACGTCGTCGCGGTTCGGATAATCTTCGCGCGCGTGCGCGCCGCGCGATTCGGTGCGATTCAACGCGCTCGCCGCCGTCACGTACGCCAAATCGAGCAGATAACCCAATTCCAGCGCTTCGAGCAAATCGGTGTTGAACTTTTTGCCCTTGTCCATGATGGAGACGTTTTGATACGCTTCGCGCAAATCGTTAATGACGCTGATGGCTTGCTTCATGTCTTCGCCCGTGCGGAACACGCCGACCTTTTGATCCATCGTGAGCTGCATCTGTTTGCGAATCGCCGCGACCGACTCTTTGCCCGTCGCGTTGAGCAGATGATCCAATTGCGAAATGGCGAGTTCGTCCGCTTTGGGCGAAATATCGCTCCAGTCCGTTTCACGCAGATAACGCTCGGCGTCCAAACCGCTGCGCCGCCCGAATACGAGAATGTCAATCAAAGAATTGGTGCCGAGACGATTGCCGCCGTGAACGGAAACGCAAGCACATTCGCCCGCCGCGTACAAACCTTTGACGACCTCGTTCTTTTCGTTGCGGAGAACGCGCCCGTTCAAATCGGTGGGAATGCCGCCCATTGCATAATGCGCGGTGGGCTGAATCAAAAACGTTTCCTTCATCGGCTCGAATCCTTCATAGAGCCGTACAAATTCCAAAATGTCGGGCAGCGCGCGTTCCAAATCGTGCGCGGTGACCTGTTTGCCGCCCGGCGCGCTCTTGTATTTGTTGATGGTTTCCGGGCGCACGTCGAGCCACACCGCATCCTTGTGCGGACCGACGCCGTTGCCCGCGCGCACTTCTTCAAAAATGAACCGCGAAATCATGTCGCGCGGCGCGAGCTCTTTCATGCTCGGCGCCTGACGTTCCATAAAGCGTTCGCCGTGCGCGTTGAACAAAATGCCGCCTTCGCCGCGCGCGGCTTCGGAAATCAAAATGCCTTTTTCGTACACGCCCGTCGGATGGAATTGAAAAAATTCCATGTCTTCGAGCGGAATGTCGCGCCGATAGGCAATCGCCACCAAATCGCCGGTCAACGAATGGGCGTTGGACGTGACTTTGAAAATTTTGCCAAATCCGCCGGTCGCCAGAATGACGGCTTTGGCATGAAAGATGTGCATTTCGCCCGTCGCGATTTCGATCGCAACGCACCCGCGACATTCGTCGCCTTCGATAATCAAATCCAAAACTTGGAATTCGTTAAAAAAGGTCGTTTCGTGTTTGACGTTCTGTTGATACAGCGTTTGCAGAATCATGTGCCCCGTGCGGTCGGACGATTTGCACGAGCGCATGACGGGAATGCGTTTGCCCGGATTCGCGGGGTCGGGTTTGGTGTGACCGCCGAAACGGCGCTGTTCGATTTTGCCTTCGGGCGTGCGGTCAAAGGGCAAACCCATGTGTTCCAATTCGACGACAGTGAGGATCGCTTCGTCCGCGAGAATTTCCGCCGCGTCTTGATCCACCAAATAATCGCCGCCTTTGACCGTATCGTACATGTGCCAATCGGGATGGTCTTCTTCCATATTGCCGAGCGCGGCGGCGATGCCGCCTTGCGCCGTGCCGGTGTGCGAACGCGTTGGATACAATTTGGTCAAGACCGCGCAGTTGACGCCTGCGCGCGCCAATTCTAAAGATGCCCATAAGCCCGCGCCGCCCGCGCCGACGACGACGGCATCGTATTTGTGTAGAGTAGCCATGTGTAAGATTGATTTTCCTGTTTGTTGATTGACCTATGCCGCGCCGTTAAAGGTAAAGATGACGTATGCGCCCATGGCGAGCATGGCGATTTCGACCAACACCGCCAAGCCCATCAACGCCATTTTGGCGCCGCGATGATGCACATAATCTTCCAGCGAATAGCGCAAGCCGAACATGCCGTGAATCAGCGCGAAAAAGAGCAGCGTCAAATCAAAGCTGCGCCAGAACAAACCGAGCGTCGGGTCCATCCAGCGTTGGATGATGAAATTGAAATCCATGTCCTCGACGCCGTAAATAAAGTGCATCAAGAAAAAGTGACCCAGCGCGAGAACGATTAGCAGCAAACCGGAAATCCGCATGAAAAGCCAGATATTGAGTTCGGTGCGATTCATCACGCGATGCGAACGGCTGGCGACGATGCGGTCAAAGCCGTCTTGATAATTGCCGACGCTGGCGTCGGAATCAATTTTGGTTTCTTTGCTCAAGGGTAGGAACGAAACTGCCGCGACGATAACTGCCGGCAGGGCGATGACGCCAAAAGTGACGAGGATGGACAGCGCCGCGTTTTGCCCGAATTGGTCGGCGGGCAAATTGTACATCATGTAAATTCCGGCTGGCACAAAGAGCAGCAAAAAGATCGCGAGTTGGATATAGATAAAGTTGCGCGTAATTTTGCGGCTGGCGACGATGGGGAAAAAATCCATGAGTATCAGGCGCAGCCCGTTGAGCGCGTGATACAGCAGGCCGAACAAGAGCAGGATTTCGAGGATGCGGGCGAGCCATCCTTTGTAGAGGAACAAGAGTTCGTTAAAGAGCGCGGGCCCAAACGCCGCGAGAAAAATATCGAAAATGTGGAGCAACAAAAAAGCAAGGACTCCGAGACCCGCTGCGCGGTGGATAGCCCATGCCCATTGTCCTGCGCCGCCGCGATATCGTAGTACGCTGGACGCAGTTTGAATCAAAGCAGCCATTGCTCGTTGCCTCCTGTCGCTTTTGCAACCGCCAAAAGCGAGGGTGAATCTGAAATGTACGCGTGGTTTAATTTATGCCGCGCGCGCGGCGGCGGCTTGAAAGACCGGAATGCGTTCTCCTTTGTCGTTCAGACGAAATAAATCTTCGGGCTTTTCGATGCGGTCAGTGTATAAAATTCCGTCGAGATGGTCAATTTCGTGCTGCAGCACGCGCGCCAAATTGTGCGACGCTTTTAATTTGACCTCTTTGCCTTTGCGGTTCAAGGCGCGCACGGTGATAAATTTCGCGCGGCGCACATTGCCCACATAACCCGGAATCGAAAGACAGCCCTCTTCGCCGAATTGTTCCTCGCGCTGTGCGATGATTTCGGGATTGACCAATTGCAGGCGGACCGGTTTTTCGTCTTCCGCATCGTCCTCGCCGGGCAGCGCGTCCACCACAATCACGCGCAAACCGATGCCGATCTGCGGCGCGGCGAGACCTTGCCCCGGCGCGTCCTCCATCGTCTCGATCATATCGTCAATCAATTTCTGGAGCGACGCGTCAACTTTTTTTATCCGCTTGGCTTTATGCCGCAACGCCGGATGCTCCGACGTTAAAATTTCTCGAACTGCCATCGCTAAACTTTTTCTAACCCTCGTCAACCTCGGCGTTTGTTTTCATCGTCGGCGTCGCGAGTTTGGCGGCGGATGCCGCGGCGGTAGCGCTCTTTGCCGCTGCCGCCGGTTTCTTGGCTTTGGCTTCTTCTTTGGCTAACCGCGCCGCTTCTTCCGCCGCGTAATCCGTCGGTTTGATGCTTTCGTAATACGTCGTGGATTTCAACAGCGTATCCAAATCATAGACGTGATTGACGTGACGCTCATAGCCCGCGAGTTCGTAATCATTATCCATCTTGATGGCGTCGAACGGGCAAAATTCCGCGCACAAGCCGCAGTTCATACAAACGTCAATATCAATATAAAACTCGGCGGCTTTGGGTTTCGGCTTGCCGTCGTCGCCGACCGCGCGCACAATCCAGATGCACTGCGGCGGACACACTTTGGCGCAAATGCCGCACGCGGTGCAGCGTTCGTAACCGATTTCCTCTCTGCCGGTCGCCGCGTTCACGATGGGTTTGCCGGCGGCGTCGAGCACGGGTTCGTACACCAAGAACGGTACGAAACGGAAATTTTCCGGCGGCTTGAGTTTGACTTCGGGATATTCGACGGTGATGAGACCTTGCTGCTGCACGGACGCGCGTTCGGCGGCGACCGCGGCATCGGGCGTCGTTTTGAATAACGCGCCCGCTTTACGCCGTTCCGCAATGTCATTCGGATAGGAACGCAAAAAGCGCCCCATGATGACCATCATGCCTTTGAACGTTCCGGTTGGAAAAATTTTCATCGGTCCACCGATCCCATAATAATATCCACGCTGCCCAAGACGCCGACGAGGTCGCCGATTTTGTGACCGACGCACATTTGCTCCATCGTCGCCAGATTCACAAAATCGCCCGCGCGCACGTGATAGCGATACGGCGTCGTGGTGTTGTCGCTGACGAGATACCAGCCGAATTCGCCGCGCGGCGCTTCGATATGCGAATACACTTCGCCTTTGGGAACTTTGAACGAGTACGCTTTTTTGATGGACATGGTTTCGCCGTTTGGAATATCTTTGAGCGCCTGTCGCAAAATTTTGATGGACTCGCGGATTTCCTTGATGCGTAAAAACATCCGGTCGTAAATGTCGCCGTTCGTGCCGACCGGCACTTCGAAATCGAAACGGTCGTAAATGGAATACGGGTCGGCGCGGCGCAAATCGTATTTCACGCCCGACGCGCGCAGCATGGGGCCCGAAACGCCGTAACTGACCGCGAGGTCGGCGGGCAGGACGCCGATATTTTTCGCGCGCATGTCAAAAATTTCATTGTGAACGAGATAATTCTCCATCTCGTCCGCCACTTTGGGGAGGCGATTGTACGCCAATTCGCGCGCGATTTCGAGCCACCCGTCCGGCACGTCGCGCCACACGCCGCCAAAGCGCATGTAATTGCACATCATGCGCGAACCGGACGCGGCTTCGAACAAATCTATAATCAATTCGCGTTCCTCAAGCCCGTAAATGACGATGGGCGTAAAGAACGCGCCGAGGTCCGAGTACACCTGACCGATGCCGCCGAACATGTGCGAAACGATGCGCGTGAATTCGTTCATGATGACGCGCAGATATTCCGCGCGTTCCGGCGGTTTGACGCCCATCAATTTTTCGACGCCAATCACATAACCCGTTTCCATGCACATGCCCGCGAGATAATCCAAGCGGTCGGTAAAGGGCGTGTTCATGATGTACATGTTGCGCTCGCCGATTTTTTCGTGGTTGCGATGCAGATAGCCAAAGATCGGTTCGAGCGCCATGACCGTCTCGCCGTCGAGCGTGACGTTCATGCGAAACACGCCGTGCGTGGACGGATGTTGCGGTCCGATGCTGACGACGACGGGCTGGGTCTTGAGCGCTTTGACGTCGCCTTCGTTGATGTTGGGCGCGACGCGCACGATTTCGCGGATTTGTTTGTACGTCGTCGGGTCGAAATCTTTGGAATAAATCACATTGTCGTGCCACGGCACGCGGTCTTCGATGATGATGTGATGGCCCTGGTCCCAACGCGTCTCGAACGGTTTACGGTCTTGTTCGTAATACGCTTCTTTGTACGACTTGCGGAGCGGATATCCTTCAAACCCTTCCCACATGAAAATACGGCGCAGGTTCGGATGACCCGCGAATTTGACGCCAAAGAAATCGTACACCTCGCGCTCTTGCTGGACGGCGCCGTAATACACGCTGCCCGCCGAAGCGACGACCGGATTTTCCTTGTCGTTCAAATTCACTTTCAAGGCGAGCGGGGGCCCGCCGCGCACGGTGGAAGAAACGTGATAGACCACTTCAAACTTGTCGGGCCAATCCACCGCCGTGACCGAGTTGAAATAATCGTACGCGAGGTCGGGCGAATTTTTGAGCCAATTCAGCGTCTCGACCAGTTTGTCGTTTTGCACCACAATGCCCGCGCTGGAGGACGAAACGACGGCGCCGTCAACGCCCTCTTTTAATAACGCCGCGACGCTTTCCGCGTCGAATGTTTTGGACGACGCGAGCGGTTTGGTTTGTTCGGGTGATAAAACAGCCATGACTTCTCCGAATTTCGAGATTCGAATAGAGTTTGTTTTCCGTCGGTAGATTTACGCGCTCTTGGCGGCGTCGTTCGGCGTTTCCGTTTTGGGCGCGCCGTCTTGATTTGCCGCGTGACGCTGTTCCGCCTGCTGCGCGAAATTCGCGTCGGCTTTGTTTTCTTCCAATTTCGCTTCGGCTGGCGTTTTGGCGACGGCGGGCGTGACCGGTTTGGGCGCGGGTTTCGCCGCGACCGGTTTTGCCGCCGCCGGTTTTGCTGCCGCGTCGCCTTCTTTGTGATGTTTCAATTCCGCGCGCGCGGCGAGGCGAATGTAACGCGCTTCCAATTCGTTTTCATTCCCCAACATCTGTTTGATTTCCACCGCGCGGCGCGGGTCAAAAATGTCGGGTCCCAAAATCGGTTCGGGGATCGCTTCGTGCGCTTCGGCTTGGTACCACGGCACATTGCGAACGCTCTGCCCGTTGATTTTTTTGTGCAGCATCAAAAACCCATAGAGCAGGGCTTGCGGCGTCGGCGGACAACCGGGGACATAAATATCAACCGGCAGAAATTTATCAATGCCCGAAACGACGTTATAGCCCTCTTTGAACGGCCCGCCGGCGCTGGCGCACGCGCCCATTGCCATCACGTATTTCGGTTCCGCCATTTGATTGTAGAGCCGCACAATCGCGGGGACCATTTTCTTGGTGACGGTGCCTGCCACAATCATCAAATCGGCTTGGCGCGGCGAGGGGCGAAACAACTCGGAACCAAAACGTGAAATATCGAAACGGCCGCCGCCTGCCGCGATCATTTCAATCGCGCAGCACGCCAAGCCAAACTGCATGGGCCAAATGGACCCGCGGCGCCCCCAATTGTACAGCGAGTCCACCATCTTGATGGCTTGGTCGAGCGGACCCGTCCACACTTTCTTTTTAACCTGTTCGTCCAGCCAAGCGTCGTCGCTCTCGATGCTCATGAGTGGTGCGCTTTTGTCAAAACTCATCAGTTCATTCCTCCGCGCAGGTTCTTGTGTTTGTTATCAGGCGTAATCAGTTTGTGAATTATACCACAGGTTATGGCGCATCCTCAAAAATAGATTCCAATAAATTTTTTATGCGATGATGGAGCGGATATGCGACAATGAATCCGCGCGTCAAAACGACGCGCCGCGATTTGCTTTGACGCTGTTTTTTATTGCGAATATAATCGCGTCTAGCGCAAGAGCAAAGCATTGGCGTTTCGCGTGCGTCGGCGCAACGCGCGCGCGGATGCTTTGCTCGGCAATGGGGAAAAATTATGCGACCCGCGAAAATTTTGATTGTGGACGATGAGCCGCATCTGCTCAAACTCTTGCGCTCGAATCTGGAAGCCGCGCACTATAAAGTCATCGCGGCGATGGACGGCGCGAGCGCGCTGCAAATGTTGGACAAAGAGGGCGCGGACTTGGTTGTCCTCGACGTGATGATGCCGGGCATGGACGGGTTTGAAACGCTGCAGCGCATCCGCGAACATTCCGTCGTGCCGGTGATTTTATTGACTGCCAAAGACCAAGAAGTGGATGTGGTCAAAGGGCTGAAATACGGCGCGGACGATTACGTGCGTAAACCGTTCAGCGTTCACGAATTGCTCGCGCGCGTGGAAGCGGTTTTGCGGCGCGGCGCGGCGGGCGACGAAGTGATTACGCAAAAGCCATTCGTCGCCGGCGACTTTACGATGGATTTTCAAAAACGCCGCGTGATTATGGACGGCAGAGAAATCAAATTGGGCCCGACGGAATGGAAATTGCTTTCGCAGTTGGTGCACAACGCGGGTCGCGTCATGCTGCATCAAGATTTGTTACGCAAGGTGTGGGGGCCCGAATACGGCGGCGAAACGGAATACTTGCGCGTGTACGTCAATTATCTCCGCAACAAAATCGAAGCCGACCCCGCGCATCCAAAATATATTTTGACGGAACATGGCGTGGGGTATTTGTTCAAGAAACCGGAATGATTTGACGCGCTTATTATGCTCACGCTGCCATCCAAACCAACGCTTGACGAGTATATTCGAACTTGTACGCCGCTGTACCGTATTCCGGCGCTTGAAGCGACAATGCGAACGCGCGTGGCAAACATTGTGCGCGATTTGCTTGCGTTTACTCCGCGCGCAGACCCTGTGGCAAGTCTTACGCAATTTCTCCAAGCCGACCCAAATTTTCTGGGCGTATTGCTTGCCTTGACCAACCTTTCCCAAGAACGCTTTCTACGAATTTTGACTGCGGAGCGTTTTGCGGCAGGCGATTATGGAACGGAATGGAGCGCGGACAGGGTTTTTGGCATGATAAAGCGCGATGAAGAATTCGCAAAACGAATCGCGCGATTGTTTCTTGAGGGAAAAAGCAGCGAGGTTTTGGTGAGACAAGTCGCCGAGTATTATTTGCAGCAGCTGTCGCTGCCGCACAATTGGCAAGCTATTATTCGCGATGAAAGCGTTGTCAAAAACATCGTTCGCAGAAAGCTTGCGGGTGAATATGCGGATCGCAAAGGCGCTGCGATTGAAGCCATCATAGAATCCCATCTGGATGAGATTGCGACCAAGTATGGCTTTGGATATGAACATGGGCAAGTGCGACTTGTCGGCAAAGAAGTTGACCACGCCATTCCAACGCTTGCAGACCCCTATGTTATGATAATGACCTCTTATCTCGAGACGACTTCGAGCAATCAAACGCAGCGCGCGAATGAGCAGCAAGCAATGTATGAAAAAATCATTGGAAACAACGTTCGCTATGGCGAGTCGCGCGCGCTGGTAAATGTGGTGGATGGCGGCGGCTGGTTGGCGCGGCGTTCCGATTTACGCAAACTGTATCAGGGATGCGACTATTGCTTGAATTTGAACATGTTGTCTCAACTTGAAGCGATTGTTTGCAAGCATGTTCCCGCGCGTTTCTTTACCGCCGCGCCGCGTCCGAAAGTTCAGATGGAGTCATAAATGCTTACCCGGTATTTAAACAAGGTAACGCAAGGCGATTGTCTCGCTGTCTTGGAAACGATTCCGGATAACAGCGTGGATGTGTGTTTTGCCGACCCGCCTTTTAATTTAGACAAAAAATACACAACGTATCGCGATCAACGCCCGACGGATCAATACTTGAATTGGTGCGAGCGGTGGCTCCAAGAATTGGTGCGCGTGACGAAACCGACCGGGACAATTCTCGTTCACAATATCCCGCGCTGGCTGACCTACTATGCGGCAATTCTTAATCGGCACGCGCACTTTCGTCATTGGATCGCCTGGGACGCCATGAGTACGCCGCTCGGTAAAACGTTGCTGCCCGCGCATTATGGCGTGCTCTATTACACCAAACAACAAAAAGATTTCAAGTATTATGATATTCGCGTGCCGCATAAAAAATGTCGGGTTTGCGACGCGTACATCAAAGATTACGGCGGTAAAAAAGACCAGATGCACCCCTTTGGCACATTGGCAAGCGATGTGTGGACCGATATTCATCGCATAAAACACGCTGTCCGACGCGATGAGCATCCCTGCCAATTACCGATTCCTTTGTTGGAACGTCTTGTGCTGATGAGCTCTGATGAAGGCGATATCGTGCTGGATCCATTTTTAGGAACAGGCACTAGCGCCATTGCCGCCAAAGCGCTGGGCAGGCAGTATATTGGGATTGAGGTTGATCCCGAATATGTAGAGATTGCAAGCGAAAAACTTGCCAAGGTGCGCGCGAGCCAGTGGAAGGGATTTTATGTTTCGTTCTATCTGGACAAGCTGCAAAGCATTCGCGACCTTGACGCCTCTCGGGTTTTTCCGCCTCAATTGACGTCGGTAGAAAAGAAAAAAATGCGGGCGAATGGACATGCTCGCGCGAATGGACACGCGCACATGCCGCAACTTTTGGAGCGACGCACTCGCTATAACACAAAACACATTTCATCCGGAGAATAAGCAACTATGGCAGACACACAATACGATGTAATCGTAATCGGCGGCGGTCCGGGCGGCTATGTCGCCGCGATTCGCGCCGCGCAGTTGGGCATGAAAAGCGCGCTGGTGGAACGCGAAGAATTGGGCGGCGTATGTCTCAATTGGGGCTGCATCCCTTCCAAAGCGCTCTTGGCGAACGCCCAAGTGGCGCGCAATCTCGCGGATTCCAAAACGTGGGGCATTACAATTAACGGTTCGTACACGCTCGATTACGGCATCGCCCACGCGCGCAGTCGTCAAGTGTCGCAGCGCCTTGTCAAAGGCGTCGGTTTCTTGATGAAGAAAAATAAAATTGACGTGTACAAAGATACCGCTGTTATCACGCCGAACAAGCAAGTCGAACTCAAAGGCGGGGGGCAAAAACTCTCGGGCAAAAATATCATCCTTGCGACCGGCGCGCGGGCGCGCACTATTCCCGGTTTGGAACTCGATGGCGTGAATGTGATTACGGCGCGCGAAGCGTTGGATTTGAAAACGGTCCCGAATCCTATCGTGATCGTCGGCGCGAGCGCGATTGGCTGCGAGTTTGCGACGATTTATCGCGCGTACGGCGCGGACGTGACGGTGTTGGAAGGATTGCCGCATCTCTTGCCCAAAGAAGATGAAAAGGTCAGCGGCGTCGTCGAAAAGAGTTTTCAAAAGCAAGGCGTCAAATTCAAAACGGGCGCGCTGGTCGAGCGCGCGGAAAAGGTCGGCGACAAAATCAATTTGCACGTCAAAACCCAAGACGGCGTTGAAATGATTGCCGCCGAAAAAGTTTTGGTCGCCATCGGCGTCTCGCCCAACAGCGAAAATTTGGGTCTCGAAGCGTTGGGCGTGCAAACCACGCGCGGCGCGATCGAGACGAACGATTTCATGCAGACGAATGTGCCGAACGTGTACGCGATTGGCGACGTGACGATGAAACTCGCGCTCGCGCACGTCGCGTCGGCGCAAGGCGTTCTTGCCGTCGAACACGCGGCGGGTCACGACGTACGAACGATCAATTATGACGCCGTGCCGCGCTGCACCTATTCGCATCCCCAAGTCGCGTCGTTCGGCAAGACCGAAGCGCAGTTAAAAGAAGCGGGCGCCGATTATTCCGTCGGCGAATTTCCGTTCCAAGCAAACGGCAAAGCGTTGGGTTTGAACGATTACGAAGGATTCGTCCGCGTGTACGCCGACAAGAAATTTGGCGAAATTCTCGGCGTCCACATGGTGGGACCCGAAGTCACCGATTTGACCGGCGAATTTTCGCTCGCGATTTCGATGGAAATGACGCCCGCCGAAATCGGTCACGCCATCCACGCGCATCCCACGCTCACCGAAGTCGTCCAAGAGGCGGCGCTGGGCGCGTTGGGCGAAGCGATTCACATTTGAGATTTTCGATTGCTGATTTTCGATTTTCGATTGAACAGGCGCGCCAATCGAAAATCGAAAATCAAAAACCAAAAATGCGCGTACGCGACAAAACGATTTCACAATCTCCGACTCGCATTCACCCAACAGTGTTCGTCGCCGAAACGGCGACGATTGTCGGCGAAGTGACGGTGTATCAAGATTCGTCCGTGTGGTTCGGCGCGGTGATTCGCGGCGACGCGGACAAAATCGTAATCGGAGAGGGGACGAATATCCAAGACGGCGCGGTGATTCATTGCGACGCGGGTTTGCCGACGACGATTGGCAAGCGCGTGGTGATTGGACATCGCGCGGTCGTACACGGCGCGACGATTGCGGATCATGTAATGATTGGCATCGGCGCGATTGTGTTGAACGGCGCGCACGTGGGCGAGTATTCGATTATCGCCGCGGGCGCGCTCGTTCCCGAAGGAAAGGAAATTCCACCGCGCTCGCTCGTGATGGGCGTGCCGGGCAAAGTGGTGCGCCAAGTGACGGAAGAGGAAATCAAACGCATCACCGACGGCGCGCAAACGTACATTGACCGCGCGAAAAATTATTGGAGAGGAATTTACAAGTAGTAGGTAGCAGGTAGTAGGGATTTTTCCTTGATACTTGATACTTGATACTTGACACCATGAACATCGGCATCATCGGCGGCGGTTTTGCGGGCATGACTGCCGCGTATGAATTGGGCAAACTGGGACACAAGACTGTCATCTTTGAGCGCATGACGGAACTTGGTGGACTTGCAAGTACTTTTCAAGTTGAGCCGGGCATTCCGCTCGAACGCGGGTATCATCATTGGTTCACGTCGGACACGAACGCCATTGCGTTGATGCAAGAATTGGGCTTGGGCGACCGCGTGCAGTGGATTCCCTCCAAAACGGGTTGGTTCGAGCAGGGCAAAATTTGGAGCATGGTCTCGCCGATGGATTTGATGAAACTCGGCACCATTCCATTGTTCGACCGAATCCGTCTCGGCGCGGCGACGGGTTATCTCACGTACTTGCAGCGCGATAAAAAAAATTTGTACAAATACGAGCGCGTCACCGCGCACGCTTGGTGGAAAAAATACACGGGCGATGTCGTGTGGGACAAAGTGTGGGGCCCCATGTTTCGCGGCAAGTTTGGCGCGCGCGCAGAGCAGGTCCCGATGGTGTGGCATTGGTTCAAAATTGTTTTACGCATCGGTTCGCGGCGCGGCTTGAATAAAGAGGAATTAGGTTACCCAAGAGGATCGTTCCAAGTTTTGATTGACGCGCTCGAAAAAGCGATTGTGGCGCAGGGCGGCATCATTCTCAAGGGCGCGACGGTGAAACGCGTCCGCGTCGAAAACAATACGGCGGTGGGCATCGAACTCGCGGACGATGAAAATACGCGCAGCGCATTGGCGCGGGTAGGGGCGGATGCGGGGGCGATTTATGAATCGCCTCTACGCGCGAACGAAAACGGCTACATTCCATTTGACCGCGTGTATTCCAGCGCGCCGTCGTTCGCCACCTTGAAATTTATCAACGAATTACCGGACGCGTATGTCGCCAAAATGAACGAGGCGAAATACATGGGCGCGGTCTTGATTATTTTGAAATTGAAACGTCAAATGACGCCGTGGTATTGGCTCAACATCGCCGACCGTTCGATTCCGTTCGTCGCGACGATTGAACAAACCAATTTCATTCCGCCCGAAGCGTACAACAACAAGCGCATTTTGTACGTCTCGAATTATCTTGACGCGTCGTCGCCGTATTTTCAAATGACGCGCGACGAATTGTTCGCCGCGTACTTGCCGCATTTGCAAAAAATCAATCCGCAGTTTTCGCCGGATTGGGTTGAAGAATTTTGGCATTTCAAAGAAGCCGCCGCGCAGCCGTTATTCCCGCTTTACTATTCGCAAAAAATTCCGCCGTTCCGTACGCCGGTGCGAAATTTTTATTTGGGCAACACGACCCAAATTTATCCCGAAGACCGCGGGACGAGTTACTCGGTGCGGTTGGGCCAAGACATTGCGCGTTTGATTGAGGTGGACGCCAAAAGCGGCGGGTGGGCGGAACAGCAGCGCAGCGCTGGACAGGTCGTCGCAGGGTCGCAAGCGTGAAAAGCGGCGAAACTGCGGCGCTATCCTTTGACGCGCTATTGGAAACTAAAGGAGTTTGATGAACACAATCCAAATCCGTGTGCCCAAATCAATTGAACAACTTGTGGACGGTGAGCAAGATCGTTTGGTGCGCGTTGGGTTGCGCGTAGCTGCGAAAGCGCGCGCCAAAGAATTGGCGCAGGCCGAGCGCGAGGCCTTGTCGCATATTCGACGCTTGGAAAAAAATATGGCGTAACGTTCCAAGCGTTCGAGAAAAAATTGAATGATGCCAGCACATTCAAACTGCACGACGATTATAACGACTGGTTTTTTTGGCGTCAGGTACTAGAGCGCGTTAGAAAAGCAAACAAGGCAATGAAAAGAATTTCCAACACATGAAACAGGAATTGCTAGCGCGCTATGTACGACTCGTCACAAGAGTTGAGCAAGTGGATTATGTACGCCGTGAAGAAATTGAACTTTACAAAGCCAAATTGATTTTGGCAGATGGCAGCAATTTGCGCGTTTCAGAAGTATGGATTGATGGCGAATTGACCAAGTACGCATACTATTGGCTAAATGAAAAAGATGAGCTGATTCGTGGATGGGATAATGCGCCACACCATTTGCAAATGAGTCGCACCCACACCATGTCCACCATGCTCAAGAAATTCGCGAGTCCGCTGCCCGGAATTTGGGCGATGTGCTGAAATTGTTGAGCAAAGAAATTGAAAACGACGAGGTATAGTTTTCATCTCGTCGTTTTGGACTCTTGATCGTATCCGATGAAATTCTTTACCGAAAACGAACCCGCTTCGCCCATTAACGCGCGTTATCCGGTGACGCGCGTGTTGTATCGCGGGCGCAGCCGTTACCAAAAAATTCTCGTGTTCGAATCGCCGTTTCACGGGCGCGTGTTGGCGCTCGACGACATTGTGCAATTGACGACGCGCGAAGAAGTTTTTTATCACGAGATATTGGTGCATCCGCTTTTGCAGGCGCATCCGCGCCCGCGCAAGGTTTTGATTATCGGCGGCGGCGACGGCGGCGCCGCGAGCCAAGTCGTAAAGTATCCCGCCGTCGAAAAAATCGTCCAATGCGAATTGGATGAAAAGGTCGTCGCGGTGGCGCGCGAATTTTTTCCGCGCGTCGCCGCGGGTTACAAGGACAAACGCGTCGAACTGCGTTTCGAGGACGGCCAAAAGTTTTTGCGCGCGAGCGGCGAATTGTGGGACGCGATTATTTTGGATTTGACCGACCCGATCGGTCCGGCGAAACCCTTGTTTGAGCGCCCGTTCTACAAATTGTGCGCGGAGCGTCTCAATGCCGACGGTTTCTTGGCGGCGCAAACCGAGTCGCTGTATTTTCATCGCGACCTCGTAAATAAAGTGGCGAGGGCTATGCGCGATTTATTCGCGTACGTTGAATTGGCGACCATGCCGCTCACGATGTATCCCGGCAATTGGTGGACCTTTACGCTCGCGTCGAAAACGCTCGACCCCAAGCTGGCGCGCAATCCTTTTACGCCGCGCACGCGCGTCTATGCGCGGGCGGACCACGCGTGGTTTTTTTTGCCCGCGGGCGTGCGCGCGAAAATTCTTTGACGCGCAAGCTTTACGCCGCGCGAATTTGTGCTACAATTTCGGCAGGACAAACACGCGGCTGGTGCGTCGGGTGTTTTGCATCGGAATTTGATTTAACGCGTTCTGCGTTTGCCGCGCGCCTTGAGCTGCTGTCAAGCGTCGGCTGCGTCCGGGACCCGCTCGCCCCGGCGTATGCGACGCTTTCTTTGTGTCCCGCGCGCGCAAAATTTTAATTGGCGTGAAATAAAGCGGCGAGAATTTATTCCGCGCCACGCACGCGCTTAATTTTTTGAGGAGAGAGTTCATGATTACATCTGCGAGTCCCGTCGTTTCGGCGACGGGTAACGCCGCGCCATCCGTCACGCGCGAAATGGGTCTGCATTGGCTCGAACAAATGATGTTGATTCGGCGCTTTGAAGAAGCCGCCGAATACGCGTACACCCAGCAAAAGATTGGCGGTTTTTTACATCTGTATATCGGCGAAGAATCCATCGCCGTCGGCGCCGTCGCGGCAATGCAGCCCGACGACGATATTTTTACGCATTATCGCGATCACGGTTGGGTTCTCGCGCGCGGCGTGAGCCCGAATCCGGCGATGGCGGAATTGTACGGCAAAGCCACCGGCTTGGTCAAAGGCAAGGGCGGTTCGATGCACTTTGCCAGCGTCGAACATCACATGTGGGGCGGCTATGCGATTGTGGGCGGTCACATTCCGCTCGCGGCGGGCATGGCGTTTTCGCATCAATATCTGAAACGCGACCGCATCGCGTTTTGCGTCATGGGCGAAGGTTCGACCAATATCGGCATGTTTCACGAAGCGTTGAACATGGCGGCGTTGTGGAAATTGCCCGTGATTTTTTTGGTGGAAAACAATCAGTACGGCATGGGCACCGCCGTCGAACGCGCGTCGGCTGTGGCGAATATCTATGAAAAAGCCGCCGCATATCGAATGCCCGCGACGCAAATTGACGGCAACGACATCGAGCTGGTGTACAACACGATTTCCGAATTTGCCGCGCGCGCGCGGCGCGGCGAGGGTCCGCAAATGGTCGAAGCGATGACGTATCGTTTTCGCGGTCATTCGATGGGCGACCCGCAGCGTTATCGCACCAAAGAAGAGGTCGAAAGCCGCCGCCCCGACGACCCCATCAATCGTTGGGAAAAGCAACTGCTCGAACGCGGTTGGACGACCGAAGACGAAATCAAAGCGCTGTTTGCGCGCGTGGATCAACAGGTGACTCGAGCGGTCCAGTTCGCGGAAGAGAGTCCGTTCCCCGACCCGCGCGAACTGTACACGGATATTTTGGTGGAGGAATGAGACGATGGCTGAAATGATTCAAATGACGTATCGCGAAGCGCTCAAAGAGGCGATGCGCGAAGCGCTGAAACGCGATAACAAGGTCGTCGTCATGGGCGAAGAGGTGGGCGTGTGGGGCGGCACGTACGCCGTGACGCGCGGTTTGTACGATGAATTTGGCGGACACCGGCTCATTGATACGCCGATTGCGGAAATGGGCATTATCGGCGTGGCGACCGGCGCGGCGATGGGCGGCATGAAACCGATTGCCGAAATCATGACGATCAATTTCACGCTCGTCGCGATGGACCAAATCGTCAACAACACCGCGAAAATTCATTCGATGTTTGGCGGCACGATGCGCGCGCCCGTCGTGATTCGCACCGCCGCCGGCTGGGGACAACTCGCCGCGACGCACTCGCAATCGTTTGAAGCGTGGTTCGCGCACGTGCCGGGTTTGATTGTGGTCATGCCATCTACGCCGTACGACGCGAAAGGTTTGCTCACTACCGCGATGTATTCGCAGAATCCGGTGATTTTTATCGAACACTCGCGTTTGTACGGCGAAAAGGGCGACGTGCCCAAAGGCGAATTTCGCGTGCCGTTCGGTTCCGCCGACGTAAAACGCGCGGGCAAAGATTTAACCATCGTCACGTACTCGCGCATGACGCATGTGGCGCTGCACGCCGCGCGCGATTTGGCGCGGCAGGGCATCGAGGTCGAAGTGGTGGATTTGCGCTCGCTGCGTCCGATTGATTGGGAGACGATTTATAATTCCGTACGCAAGACGCATCGCGCGCTGGTCTTGACCGAAGACTGGATGACGTTTGGCGTCAGCGCCGAAATCGCCGCGCGCATCAGCCGCGAAACTTTTGACGAACTCGACGCGCCCGTCGAACGTATGACGCAAGAAGAAGTCCCCTTGCCCTATGCGCCCAATTTGGAAAAACTGTCGTTCCCCGACGAAGCGCGTGTGGCGGATAAAGTTAAAGCGCTGCTCGCGTGAAAAATTTTTGATTTACGCATCTTGCGCCGACCAACTGAAACTTGCTGAAAACGTTTGGCAAATTTCAAATTTGCCGTGCGGCTGCGTAGCATGAGCGATTTATGATTTATGATGGTTGATTGAATCGCTCACAAGCTCATAAATCCAAAATCAGAAATCCGAGTTCAAAATGTCAACAAACGTCACGATGCCCTCGATGGGCTTTGATATGACCGAAGGCAAGGTCGCGCGTTGGTTAAAAAAGATCGGCGATACGGTCACGCGCGGCGAAACGATTGGCGAAATCGAAACCGAAAAAGCGACGGTGGACCTAGCCGCGCCGGTGGATGGCGTGTTCGCGCAAATTCTGGTCGAGCCGGGCGTCACCGTCCCGGTCAACGCGCCGATAGCGATTGTGACCGCCCCCGGCGAAACGTTACCCGCCGCGCCCGTCAGTAGCGAACGCTCGCCGCAGCGTTCGGACGCGCCGCAGCGTTCGGACGCGCCGCAGCGTTCGGACGCGCCGCAGCGTTCGGACGCGCCGCAGCGTTCGGATGCGCCGGAAGGGGAACGAAGCGGCGTTCGTTCCGTACAGGACGCGTCATCGGGTAGCGAACGCTCGCCGCAGCGTTCGGATGCGCCGCAGCGTTCGGATGCGCCGCAGCGTTCGGATGCGCCGCAGCGTTCGGATGCGCCGCCGCGTTCGGATGTGCCGCCACATTCGGACGCGCCCCCCGCGCCCAAATCCGGCGGACGGCTCAAAGTCTCGCCGCTCGCGCGCAACATGGCAAAAGCGGAAGGCATTGACCTCGCCGCGCTGCAAGGCACGGGCCCCGGCGGACGCATCATCGAACGCGATGTGCAAAAAGCGATTCAAGCCAAAACAACCGCCGCGCCCGTCGCGCCGATCGCGCCCGCGCAATCTGTATCGGCTGCGCCCGCGCCGAAACCCGCGCCCGCCGCCGCGCCCGCCGCGCCGCTCAAAAGCGGAGAGCAAGCGCTCGGCAAAATGCGGCAGGCCATCGCGCGTCGCCTTCTCGAAAGCAAGCAGAACGTCCCGCACTATTACCTCACGATGGAAATTCACATGGACGAGGCGTTGAAATTGCGCGCGCAATTGAACGCGATGGCAGAGAGCGACGCGGAAAAACTTTCGGTGAACGATTTGATTGTCGCCGCGTCCGCGCGCACGCTGCAAAAATTTCCGAACGTGAACGCGTATTTTCAAGGCGACCGCATCGCGTACAACGACGCGGTCAACGTCGGCGTCGCGGTGTCGGTGGAGGATGGTTTGCTCACGCCCGTTTTGCATCACGCCGACCAAAAAACGCTGAAACAAATCGCGACGGAAACCAAAGAACTCGCGGCGCGCGCGCGCAATAATAGAATGAAACCGGAAGATTTGGGCCCCGGCACATTCACCATTAGCAATCTCGGTATGTTCGGGATTGACGAATTTTCCGCCATCATCAATCCGCCGGAATCGTGCATCCTCGCGGTGGGCGCGGTCAAGAAAATTCCCGTCGTCGTCAACGATTCGATCCAAGTCGCGCAGGTCATGAAAGTGACTTTGTCCGCCGACCATCGCATCGTGGACGGCGCGCTTGGCGCCCAGTTTTTGCAGGCGTTGAAAAAACTGTTGGAGAATCCGATTAACTTGATGTTGAGTTGATTGGGCGCTGGAAACGATTGCCTCGAAAAAAAACGCCGCGTCTCGACTCGAGACGCGGCGTTTGTGATTTTGCACGATACGCGCGCTTTCAATTCACAATTTTGAGCGGCGCACGCGGCGCCCCGAACCCAAACAGCGCTGCGCTGTGACCGCGTTCAATGGTTCAACTTTTTCAACGCCGAACCTTTGTGCAGCGCGATATGGTCGCTCTTGTCGCTCTTGATTTCGTATTGCGGTTCGTTGACGCTGGCGTGATGAATGTAACCCTTGTAATTAACGTCCGCCGTGTGTACCGCAATGATTTTGCCGGTGACCCATCCGGCTTCGGAATTCCAAGTTACGTGATCGCCGACGTGAAATTTGTCAGACATACTTTTGCCTCCAAGAGCTATAGACGTTAAGGTTTGCTTTTGGAAAAGCGGCGATCCAAACCTCGGCAATTTTGGAAATTTCGAAAGTTTGAATTCCAAATCATTTTCTCAAGGTCTATAGCTCGAGAATTCAATGCGTTCCTTTTTATCGCGGCAATGGTCAATTCTTTCGCAGCTTGGGCACAACCTCCGTCGCAAAGCGTTCTATCTGCGCGAGCGGATTGTTCTCGGGCCAAAAGATCAAAGTGTCAAAGCCAAGTTCCACCGCAAAACGTTCCAACGTTTCGACCCAATGTTCGGGTGGACCTTGGAGCAAGCCGCGCGTCGGACCGTTCGTAATTTGTCCGTTGACGTTGTACATGCGGCGGATTGCGGCTGGGTCGCGTCCCGCCGCCGCTGCCGCTTCGTCAATGCGTTTGGCAAGTTCAGGGACGGCTTGCGGTGGCACGTAGGAAAGCGAAGGCACCCAACCGTCGGCGAGGCGACCCGTCAACGCTACTGCGCGCGGTCTGATAACGCCGAGCCAGATTTCGATTGGATGCGCCGGCACGGGGCCCGGTTGTACGCCGCGCACGGAATAATGTTCGCCTTTGAGCGTAAGCGGCCGAGCGCCGTTCCAAAAGGCACGCAGAATTCGGATGGCTTCTTCCGTCGCCTGCAACGCTTCGCCGCCAGAACGAACGGGCCCGCCCATCGCGCCAATAGCATCCCAAAAAGCGCCCGCGCCGAGACCCAATTCAAAGCGTCCGCCCGAAAGCACGTCCAACGAAGCGGCTTGTTTCGCCATCATCGTTGGGTCACGCAGCGGCAAGTTGGCAACGTTGGGAAATAAGCGAATTCGTTTGGTGCGCGCGATCAAGTCGCCAAGCAGCGTCCATGTGTCGAGAAAACGCCACTGATAGGGATGATCTTGGATGCCAATAAAATCGAGACCGAGCGAATCGGCGCGCACGGCAAGCGTGCGCGCCAATTCGATTTCGGCGCTGAGCGGCGTAATCGAGATGCCAAATTCAAGCGGCCTACCATAACGAGAGTTCATGTTGATTTTTCCTTTAGAATGATGTGTCGGTATTTAGAGCGCAAAATCCAATAGAGCTTACGATTTTTACGCTTTAGAATGATGTGTCGGTATTTAGAGCGCAAAACCCAACAGAGCTTGCGATTTTTACGCTTACTCGCGCATGTTACGCGCTTTGCCGATAAAAAAGTATCCGTCCAGGATTCACAGGCGCATTTTTGAATCCAGCTGCCACAGGGGTTGCAGATTTTTCATCAGGGCTGGCACATTGTCCGCAAGACCCCAAGTGTTTTTGCCGCGCCGCGCGACGCGATGGGCATTCGCGTCGCAAAACACTTGGGGTCTTGGCTCGATACGCGACTTTGCCAGCCCTAGATTTTTCATGCTTGAACGTTGTATTTCTTTTTCCGTGTACATCCGTGTAATCTGTGTCCCAAAAATTGAAAGGCGATGGACTGCGTAACATGAGTTATTCACCCGCGCTTAACCCGCCTCTAAATTCGCGTATGCTATAATCGCCTGCGATGCGAAAAATATTATTGGCGCTCATTGCGCTTTTGGCTCTGTGCATTTGTGTTGTGTTTGGCGTGGGCGCGTATTTTTGGGTGGGGACGTCCGAAACCTCAGTCGTCCAATTCCCCATCCCAACGCTTGAAGCGGCGCTAACGCCGACGGGCGACATGCCGACGATAACGCTTTCCGCCACGCGTGCCGCGCCGTCTGTCGCGCCATCCGCGCTGCCTACCGTCGGCGCGCCGAAAGTTTTAGCCGCGACGAATGTGACGCTGGACGCGCTGGAAAAACAAAATTTTCCGCCCAATGACCGCGTGCGGCTCGCGGAAGAACTCAAAGGCATCCAGCCGAATTTGGCGACGCCCGCCGCGCCGCGTCAATACCGCGTCGGCGACAAGGAAACCTTTTGGGTTTCGCGCGACCCGAATCGCGGCGACAATCAAAAAATTACGGCGACTTTGCGTTATATGAACGACGTGGCGTACATGTGGGTCGAGGACGGCGAGCGCGTGGACGACGCCGCGTTGAAAAAATCCGCCGATTATTTTGCCCAACACATCTATCCGACGCATCACAAGTATTTGGGCAGCGAAGCGATTCCCGGCGTGGACAATGATCCGCATCTCCACATTTTGAACGCGCGCATCGAAGGCGGCATCGCGGGCTATTACGGTCAGTCGGATACGCTGCCGCGCGAAATCAACGTTCAATCCAATCAGCGCGAAATGTTTTATATGAGTACGCTCAGCACGCGCCCCGGCACCGAGTATTACAATTCTGTGCTGGCGCACGAATTCGCGCATATGATTCATCGCTACGCCAACGCGCGCGGCGACGGTTCGTGGTTGACCGAAGGGTTTGGCGATTTGGGCATGGAGTTGAACGGATTTCCCGCGGGTCATGAAGCCGCCTTCGCCCAAGACCCCGATTTGCAATTGAACGCGTGGCAGGTTTTTCCGCCCGGCGTCTCGATTCCACATTACGGCGCGTCCTATCTCTTTTTGTCGTATCAATTGAATCGTTTCGGCATTGATTACATCCGCAGCGTATTTGCGAGCAATACGACCGGCGTCGCTTCGATTCAACAGGCGTTGGATAAATTTCAACCGGGCATGACGTTCGATCAATTGTTTGCCGATTGGGTCGCGGCAAATTTTTTGCACGATAATTTCGACGGCGCGCGTTTCCAGTACGGCGACGCGTTGGATTTTCGTCCGACGACGAGTTACGCCCAGTATCCCGCGCAGGGCGGCGATACCGTGCATCAGTACGGCGCGGATTATATCGAATTGAAACCGGACGGAAAGAATGTGACCTTTGCGTTTGACGGTTCGGATACCGTGCGCGTGATTCCGACGAACGCGCACAGCGGCAAATCGTTTTGGTGGAGCGGGCGCACCGATTTATCGGATACGACTTTGACGCGCGCGGTAGATTTGAGCGGCGTCAAAAACGCGACGCTGAAATTTTGGACGTGGTACGATTTAGAAGACGATTTTGATTTTGCCTATGTCTCGGTTTCAACCGACGGCGGCAAAACGTGGAAGCCGCTCGCGGGCAATACGACCACCGACCGCAATCCGAACGCAAACAATTACGGCAACGGCATCACATGCAAATCCGGCGCGGGCTGCGGCGATTGGCAGGCGCAGCCGCAATGGATTCAGGAGCAAATGGATTTGTCGCCGTACGCGGGACAAAAAATTTTGCTGCGTTTTGAGCAAGTGACCGACGAAGTGTACACCGGCGGCGGTTTTGCCATTGACGACATTGAAATTCCCGAAATCGCTTTTCGCGACGACGCGGAAAACCCGGTCGCGGGCTGGCAGAGCGCGGGCTTTACGCGCATGGATAATGAATTGCCGCAGCGTTTTATCGTCCAAGCGATTGAATACGGCAAAACGCCGCGCGTCGTGCCGATCGCGCTCGACGCGCAAAATCGCGGGACGTACACGCCGCAAGGATTCGGCTCGGATCTTGCGCGCGTCGTGATTATCGTTTCGGGCAGCACGCCGTTCACGTGGGAAGAAGCGAATTATCAGTATACGATTCAATAGCGCAGGGCGCGCCGCGCGCGCGTTGCGCGAAAAATCTCGCTTTGGATCAAGCGATAGCGAACGTCAAACGGTCATGCGCCGTTTGACGTTTTTTCTTTTTCTATGTACGCTTTGCCAATGTCAAAATTCAACGTTGTGATTTTCGACCTCGACGGTTTGATTACGGATACGGAACCGCTGCATCGCCAAGCGTTCAATCTCGTTTTGCGCGCGTGCAAGGTCAATTATGAATACGATACGGCGGAATACGGGCGCACGTTCACCGGGTATGTCGTTTTGGAAAACGCCGAACGCGTCCGCGAACGTTTTGGTTTGGCGCAAACCGCGCACGAAATCGCCGACGCGCAGCGTGCGTTGTATAATCTGTTCATCGCCGACGCGGAGAACGTTCGGTTGATGCCCGGCGTGACGGAATTGCTCGCCGAGCTCGCCGCCCAAAATTTTCGCGTCGCGGTGGCGTCCAGTTCGCGCCCCGAACATCTGCATCTTGTTTTGCGCGGCGTGAATTTGCTTGCGCGTTTTCAAACGCTCGTCGGCAACGACGGCACGTTGAAACCAAAACCCGCGCCCGACGTATATTTGCGCGCGGCGGCGCAGCTCGGCGCGAATCCGGCGGAAACCGTCGCGCTGGAGGACAGTTCCAGCGGTGTGCGCGCGGCGCGCGCGGCGGGTTTGACCGTCTTTGCCGTGCCGAACGAGTATACCAAGATGCAAGATTTTTCGACCGCCCACGCGGTCTATCCCAACCTAAACGCCGTCCGCGAATATTTCAAAAATAATTCGTAATGCGCAATGGACAATGGTCAATGCACAATGGTCAATGCACAATGGTCAATGCACAATGCACAATGCACCATTCGTAATTTGCACTATCGCACTATCGCACTATCGCACTATCGCACTATCGCACTATCGCACTATCGCACTAAAATCATAAATCCCAACTCCCAACTCTCAACCTTTCCATGCCTCTGATTCTCACTGACGCGCAAGCGGCGCTGCTGCGCGATGAAAAAAAATATCTCACTGCGTTGTATGCGACGCTGAGCGAACTGAACCGCGAGTCCGCCGATTTGAGCGCGCTCCAAGACGCGATCGTGCGTTTGGAAGAATTGTTTCTCATCGTCGTCGTCGGCGAATTCAACGCGGGCAAGTCCGCGCTCATCAATGGTTTGCTCGGCGCGCCCGTTTTGCAAGAGGGCGCGATTCCCACCACCACGCGCGTCACGCTCGTCAAATACGGCGACGCGCTGCGCGAAACGGTTTCGCCCGACGACCTCGCGCAGATTGCGTATCCGCTCGATCTGCTGCGCGAAATCAATATCGTGGATACGCCCGGCACCAACGCGGTCATTCGCCAGCATGAAGAATTGACGCGCGATTTTATTCCGCGCAGCGATTTGGTCTTGTTTGTCACGTCCGCCGACCGCCCGTTCACCGAGAGCGAACGGCAGTTCATGGAACACATTCGCGAATGGAACAAGAAAATCGTTATGGTGGTTAACAAACGCGATTTGCTCCAAGACGAAAAATCGTTTAACGACGTGCGGCAGTTTGTGTCCGTCAACGCGACGCAGTTGCTCGGCGCGACGCCGGAACTCTTTTTTGTCTCGGCAAAACAGGAAACGCGCGACCGACAATTGACCGGCGGTATGGCGGAACTGCGCGCGTACATTCGCACGTGGCTTGACGCGGACGCGCGCTTGCGCGTCAAATTCAACATGCCGCTTGGCGTCGCCGACCAAGTTTTGAAACGCGCCCAAGCTGGCGCAGAACGCGAGCGCGCGCAATTGGCGCAGGATGTCGAAACCGCCAATCATGTCGAACGGGAAGTGACGACGTATGCCAAAGAGGTGCGGAGCGAACTAGAGCCGCGCGTCGCCGAAGTGGATAATTTGTTGTACAAACTCGAAGCGCGCGGCAACGATTTCTTTGACCAAAATATCCGCCTCGTCAAAATCATGGACCTCGCGCGCGGCGATAAATTTCGCGCCATGTTCGAGCGGGAGGTATTGGCTGGCGTGCCGCAAGAGATTGACCATCACACGCGCGCGATTGTGGATTGGTTGGTGGAAAAAGATTTGCGCGAATGGCAAAACGTCGTCACGTACTTGCAGCGCCGCCGCGTGCCGTCCGAAGCGCTCGTCGGCGAATTGACGACGACGTTTGACATGCGCCGTCAGGCGCTGCTCAAAAGCACGACCGAAGCCGCGCAGAACGTCGTCGCGACGTATGACGCGGAAAAAGAATCGCGCGAAATCGGCAATCACGTCGAAACTGCCGTGCTGCAAACCGGAATCGTCGAAGCGGGCGCGATTGGTTTGGGCGCCGTCATTGCGACGACGGTGACAGTGGCGGCGTTTGACGTCACGGGGATTGTGTTGGCGGGGACTCTGGCGGTGTTGGGTTTATTCGTCATTCCTTTCAAGCGCAAACAAGCCAAAGACAAGTTCAGAGAAAAAATCCAAGATTTGCGGACGCGGCTCGGCGCGGTCTTGCGCGCGCAATTCAACGCCGAAGCCGATCGCACGATTACGCGGATGCAAGAAGGCGTCGCGCCGTATGTGCGTTTCGTCAAAAGCGAACAAGATCGCACTGTCGCCGCCGAGACGAAATTGAACGCGGCGCGCAATGATTTGCAAACGCTGCAAGAAAACGTGACGCGTGTCTTGGGTCAATAGCGCAAGCCGGCTAGACCGTTATTTCCGTGTCCTGCAAACCCGCGCGCAGCGCGTCCAGCAAGCCGACTTGGAGCGCTTGAATCGTACTTTTGATGCCGCCGACCACCGCCGCCGCGCGCGAACGTCCGTGTCCGATAAACATCAAGCCGTCCACGCCAAAGACGGGAATGGCGCCGATGCGCGAATAATCCATCATGGTGTGAAATTCTTCGAGCAAGCCGCGCGTCGCGTGCGTCAATTCCATTTCGTCGAGTCGTTTCTCTAGCCGTTCGAGCAATTGCTCGCTCAACGCTTCGCTCATTTTCAGCGCGACATTGCCCCACATGCCATCCATGACCACCACATTCACGACCCCGTTCGGCAAATCGTATCCTTCCAAATTGCCGACAAAATTTAATTTGCTGTTTTTCAACAAGGCAAAGGTCGCGCGCGTCAATTCATTGCCCTTGTTGTCTTCGCGCCCGTTCGCCATGACGCCGACGGTGGGCGAGGGGATGCCCCAAATTTTTTCGGCGTAAATGCTGCCCATCTGCGCGAATTGTACAAGATATTCCGGTTTGCAATCCACCATCGCGCCCGCGTCCACCAACAGCGTATGTGGTTGTAGATTGAAATAGTTGAAACCGACGCAGGGGCGCAGCACGTCGCCGAGCCGCCCGAACGTAATGAGCGACGCGATAATGGCGGCGCCGGTATGTCCCATCGTCAAGCACGCTTCGGCGTGGCCCTCGCGCACCAAATCGCAAATGACGCGGATGGACGCGCCGCGCCGCTGTTTCACCGACGACGGATGTTCGTCAAAATGAATCACATCCGGCGCGTCCACGATTTCAAATTCGGGCAGACCCAAACTGTCGGTCGCCTGAATATCGGACAATTCTTGTTCAATCGCCGCGCGTTGGCCGACCAAAATTAAATCGGCGTCGAACGCGCGGCGGGCGCGCACCGCGCCCAGCAAAATTTCACGCGGCGCATAATCGCCGCCCATCGCATCCAATGCAATCTTCAACGAGTTCCTCCATGTGCCAATGCCTCACCGATTATAGTCCGCCCACGCAAGGCGCAAAATTTCGATAAATCGGATTTCGCGCCGCGTTTAGAGGTTAGCTACAACTTGCCGGCGAGTTTGGTGTTATATCATAGCAACGTATAATGACCAACAGTTTTATTCTGGATTTCGCGTCGGACGCTTTTTCGGCGGCAGAGACCGCCGCGCGGCGTCGGACGTTTGCAGGAGAATTTGTATGACCCATCCAACGCGTGTCGTCATTACGGGCCTCGGGCTCATTGGGCCAACGGGCAATGACGTCAAAACTTCATGGGACAATATCAAAAACGGACGCTCTGGAATCGCGCCGATTACGCTTTTTGACACGACCATTCTTGAAACCAAATTCGCGGGCGAGGTGAAAAATTTTGACGCCAAAGAGTATTTGGGTCCCAAAGAAGCGCGCCGCGTCGAACGCTTTAGCCAATTTGCCATCGTCGCCGCGCGCGAAGCGGTCAAGGACGCCGCGCTCGTTATTAACGACGATAACAGCGAACGCATCGCGGTCTTGATTGGCAGCGCGGGCGGCGCGGCGACTTCGGTCAGCGACCAGACCAAACTGTATGAAAGCAAAGGCGCGCGGCGCGTCAGCCCGTTATTTCTGCCCATGATGTTGGTGGATACGGCGGGCGCGTTGGTCGCCATTGATCTCGGCATTCGCGGACCGAATTTTGCGATTGTTTCGGCGTGCGCGACCGGCACCAATTCCATCGGCGAGGCGGCGGAATATATCAAACGCGGCGACGCGGATGTGGCGCTCGCGGGCGGTACCGACGCGCCGCTGTTTGGCGTCGCGATTGCGGGTTTCAATATCATGGGCGTTCTGTCGCGTTTCAACGAGGACCCCGCGCGCGCGGCGCGCCCCTTTGATTTGCACCGCGACGGCTTTGTGTTGAGCGAAGGCGCGGGCGTGTTGGTTTTGGAAAGCGAAGAACACGCGCGCCAACGCGGCGCGCGGATTTATGGCGTCCTGTCCGGTTACGGCACCAGCGCGGACGCCGTGCATTTCGCGGCGATGGATTCGGAAGCGGGCGGCATCGCGCGCTCGATGAAATGGGCGTTACGCAAAGCGGGCTTGGAGCCCAAAGACATCGGTTACATCAATCCGCACGGCACCGGCACGCGCTTGAATGATGTGACCGAAACGACGGCGATTAAAATGGTTTTTGGCGAAGAGGCGTACAACGTTCCCGTGTCTTCCACCAAATCCATGACCGGGCACATGATGGGCGCTTCGGGCGCGGCAGAGGCGATTTTCTCGGTGATGGCGTTGAATGAGGAAATTATTCCGCCGACCATCAATTATGCTACGCCCGACCCGCAATGCGATTTGGATTATGTGCCGAATACGCCGCGTCCAAAACGCTTTGACCATGCCATGTCGAATTCGATTGGCCTCGGCGGCCATAACGCGAGTCTCATTGTTTCGCGATACAAAGCCAACTGAGCGCGAACGTTTCCGCGCGCGGATCTTGTTGTATGGCTGCGAATCAATTACCGCAACGTTTTGCACACATTATCGGTTGGGGCAAGTACGTGCCGCCGAACGTTTTAACCAACGACGAATTGGCAAAACGCGTAGACACCTCCGACGCGTGGATTCGCGAACGCACCGGCATTATGGAACGGCGCATCGCGACCAAAGAGACGACGGCGCTGTTGGGGCTGTACGCCGCGCAAAAAGCGCTCGAAGCGGCGGACGTTGACCCCAACGAAATTGACCTCATCATTGTCGCCACCTCCACGCCCGAATATATCTTTCCCGCGACGGCGAGCGTAATCCAAGACCAACTCGGCGCGGAAAACGCGGGCGCGTTTGATTTGAGCGCGGCGTGTTCCGGTTTCGTGTACGCGTTGTCCGTTGGCGCGGCGATGATTCGTTCGGGGCAGCACAATACCGTTCTCGTCATTGGCGCCGAGACGTTTTCTAAATTATTGAATTGGAAAGACCGCGCGACTTGCATTTTGTTTGGCGACGGCGCGGGCGCGCTGCTCTTGCGCGCGAGCGAACAGCCGGGCGGCATCCTTTCGACCGTCTTGGGTTCGGACGGCAGCGGCGGCGAATTGTTGAACGTGCCCGCGGGCGGTTCCAAAAATCCCGCGTCGCTCGAAACCGTGATGAACAATTTGCACACGGTAAAAATGAACGGGCGCGAAGTGTACCGCTTTGCGACGCGCGTGATGGTGGACGCGACGAAACAAGCGCTGGCAAAAGCCAACGTCCCGTTGACGGAACTTGATTTATTGATTCCGCATCAGGCGAACGCGCGCATTATTGATTACGCGGCGAAAACGTTACAGCTGCCGCCCGATAAAGTATTTCAAAACGTCGAGCGTTACGGCAATACCTCTGCCGCGTCCATTCCCATCGCGTTGGTCGAAGCGATCGAGGCGAAACGCGTCAACCCCGGCGACCATTTGGCGCTGGTGGGTTTTGGCGGCGGTTTATCGTGGGGCAGCTGCGCGATCGAGTGGACGACGCCAACCGATAAACGTCCCATCACGCCGCAGCGCGCGGCGCAGAGCCATTTGCGCTATCGCTGGGCAAATTTCAAATCGTTCAGCCACCGCGTCTTGCGCCGCGTAGATTCCGGCGTCACGCGCGTCCTCGACCGCATCGAAGGCAGAAATAACGGACATTCGGGATAAAAAATTGGAGCGCTCTCCGCTCCAATTTTTATTTTATTTCGACCTCGCCCAATTCAATTGCGCGCTGCGGCGTAAAATTCTCATCCAACAACAGCGCGTCCGTATCCGTTTCCGCTTGATACATCAAAAGTTCCACGCGATAGACGCCCGGCGAAATATCGGGCGGAACCATCAACGCGAAATCGTCGCGCACCGCGCTGTCGGGACGCCACAACATTGTCGGCGTCGCGGGTTGGCGATCCGCGTTCGCCACTTTAACGCCGTTGGCGTCCAGCAAGCGCACCGACGCCGAATAATAGGCGTTGATTTTGTTGTACGGCAGCCACGTCAACGCGACGGGAATAATGTCCGCGCGCGACACGCGGGAGATTAACGGTTCGCGCAATTGTACGGACGCGGGCAAAATTGTTTCGTGCGCCAATTCGCCGCCGACGCGTACGGTTGTTTGTACGTCCGTCGCGCCGAGCAAGGGATCGCGCGTTTGCAAACGCAATGCAAATTCGCCCGCGCGCGACGGCGCAACGAGCTGCAATGGCACGACCGACGCGGAGGATGTGACCAACGGCAAGAAAAACGAAATCGTTTCGCCGCGCTGTCCGTTCCACTCGATTTCTGCGCGCACGCGATCCGTCGGTTTCACCGCGTACGCATTGCCGCTGGCGTCACGATTCGTCAAAATCAAATACGCGGTGAACGGCGCGCCCGCGGCGACGCTCGACGGCGCGTACAACTGTTTGTCCAATGTCGGAATCATGGCGGCGGTCGGCGGCATTTCATAGACGCAAGGATTTTTGAATTCCGTCAACGCGGTCGGCTTGAAATAACCCGCCGGACCCGCGAACGTATAACACTGCGCGACGGGCGTATGGTCGAGTATGTAATGAACGTTCAACGCGCGCAGCAGCGCCAGCGCGCGCGCCGACGGAAACGTTTCCATCTCGTAAGCGATTTCGCCGCGTCGCGGCGGCACGAAACCGCTGTAACCGTCGGGCGTGGCGTCCCAGTGATACGTCGAAAGATATTGATACGAAATATCCAATTCGCCGTTCGCGTCGGGGCCCATCATCGGCAGTTCCAAAATGACGCCGCGCGGCTGCCGCGCCAACCACTGGTACACGCCGGGAATTTCATCGGCGACGGGCAGCGTCGCGATGTTCGCGGCGGGCAGCGCGAGATATTCCAACGCGACGACACCGAGCAGCGTCAATGCAATTCCCAATGCTGCATAGCGCGCGTTTTTGTTTTGGCGCGACGCCAAATTTTCCAACAGCGCCGCCGCGCCCATGCCCGCCAAACCCGCCAGCGCAAAATTGACGAGCGCGTCGAAACGCACCGGCGCGCGCAGCGCGCGCAGCGGCGGAAAAATTTCATACAACCAACGATAGGGCAGGGTGATTTCAGTCGCTTGCGTATTGGCGATGTACAAACGCGGACCCAGCGCCAAGACGAACGCGCTCGCGAGCAGCAAAACCAAAAACCATTTTTCGCGCGCGCGTTTGTAAAATAACAAGCCGCCTAACGCGAGCGCGAGCGCAATGACGCCGGGAAATAAATTATCGAGCGGATAACCGCCGACGCGGATAACGGGATCGGGCGCCAGAAATTTTCCGTACAACAAGTTTTCGGGCGCCACCTGGCTAAATTGTTTCAACGCCGCGCTAAAGGGTTCGCTCTCTTGGACGCGCCGCGTGAAACCCATTTCGCGCTGTACGCTGAAATACGGCAAGAGGAACGGCGTCAATACGATGGCGATGAAAATAAACGCCGCGCCCAACGGCGCCAAGACGCGCCGCGCGGACGCCGCCAGCGTGCGTCGTTCCGCGACGAGCCACCACGCCAGATACAACGCCACCGCGAATCCCGCCAACAGCGCGTAATAAAACGACGCGAGCGCTTGGAGAATAAACAGGAACGCGAACAAAAACGCGTTTCTGTTTGAATGAGCGCGCGCGTTCAATAATTTTCGCAGAAATACGAACGCCAACGGCATAAAGCCCAGCGTCAAAAGCTGCAGCTGCGCGAAATTGCCGAGATTGAACGGATTGAACGCATAGATGGCGCCCGCGAGCCATGCCGCTTCCGCGCGCCGCGTCAAATCGAAAACAAACAGATACATCGCGAACGCGTCGAGCCACAACATGGCGAGCAGCGCGAGGTTGTATCCGAAAATTGGATTGTTGAACGCCAACGTGAACGGGAGCGCCAATAAACTTGGCGGCATCAAAATTTCCGAAAACGCCAGCGTGTTGGGATATGGATAAAAGATATTGGCGTTGAATAAATTCAACGGGTCGGTCGTCAGCGCATGGCCCACCCACGCCGTAATCCATGTATTCAACAGACCGTCTTGTTTGTCCTGCACCGCGTTCCACACATGCAGCGCGAGCGGATTGGTCAGCAGCAGCGTGAGAGCGAGAAACAAAAGCGCCGCCGCCAAATGTTGGCGTTTCATCACCGCCGATTATACGCCAATTCCATTTGCGCCCGACCAAATTCTCGTAAAATAAAATTTCACGACAAGCCGTGAAATAGAATTTCACGACAAGCCGTGAAATAGAATTTCACGACAAGCCGTGAAATAGAATTTCACGACAAGCCGTGAAATAGAATTTCACGCCAAGCCGTGAAATAGAATTTCACGCCAAGCCGTGAAATAGAATTTCACGCCAAGCCGTGAAATAGAATTTCACGTCTAAAAAAAGCGCAAATGCTCCACATTCTAAATCGCCGCGCGATTTCACCTTTTTTCAGACAGGAATGAATGGCCGTGAAATAGAATTTCACGGCTGAAAAAAGCTTAAATGCTCCACATTCCAAATCGCTGCGCGATTTCACCTTTTTTTCAGACAGGAATGAATGGCCGTGAAATAAAATTTCACGTCTAAAAAAAGCTTAAATGCTCCACATTCTAAATCGCTGCGCGATTTCACCTTTTTTCAGACGGCGATTTCTAATCGCTGAACTAAAAAAACAATTGACAACTCGAAATTCGACCGTATAATAATTGTGCGGGCGACTGCGGCAATGGGTCGCAGCGCCCAGCGCGGATTCGATTTCGATTTACCAAACGCACCGCTTGGATCATTTTTACGTGACCGAGACGGAGAATAGCCGCGATATTTGCGCGCGCTGACCGTTTTTCGGCAGCGCGTTTTTTTATTGCGCCGCGCGTTTGGCGTAATCGGAGGAGGAACAGATGGAACGCAAAAAAGTGACCTTGCCCGATTTGATGCGTAAAAAAGAGCAGGGCATTCCGCTGACCATGTTGACGGCGTACGATTATCCGCTCGCGCAAGCGGTGGATAACGCCGGGATGGATCTGATTCTGGTCGGCGATTCGTACGGCATGGTCGTTCTCGGTCACAACAGCACCGTGCCGGTGACAATGGAACAGATGCTGACCGCGTGCCAAGCGGTGGCGCGCGGCGCGCGGTATAGTTTTCTCGTCGGCGATATGCCGTTCATGTCGTACCAAGCCGATGTCGCCGAAGCCGTTCGCAACGCGGGTCGTTTTATCAAAGAAGCCAACATGGACGCGGTGAAACTGGAAGGCGGGCGCGCGGTCGCCGCGACTGCGCGCGCGATTACGAACGCGGGCATTCCTGTCATGGGTCACATCGGTTTGACGCCGCAAAGCGTCAGTCAACTTGGCGGTTATCGCACGCAAGGCACCACCGCCGCCGCCGCGCGCGAATTGGTGGACGACGCGCTCGCGCTGCAAGCGGCGGGCTGCTTTGCGGTGGTGTTGGAAAAAGTTCCCGACCGCGTCGCCGCGTATATCACGAAACGTTTGCACATTCCCACCATCGGCATTGGCGCGGGCGCGCAGACCGACGGCCAAGTGCTGGTCATTCACGACATGCTCGGCTTGTTTGACCGCTTTTTGCCAAAATTCGTGAAACAGTACGCGCAGCTGCATGGCGTCATCGCGCAAGCGTTGCGCGAATACAAGACCGATGTCGAAACGCACGCGTTCCCCGCGCCCGAACATTCTTTTGCCATCAAAGAGAGCGAGTGGGAAACTTTTATCCAATCGGCGGACGACCATTCCACCGACGTGCCGCGCGCCTTTGTGGACGAACACGCGGACGCGACGCGCGTCTATTAAACTATGCGCCTTGAAGGGTTTTACGCGCAAGCAAAACCCTTCAGGGCGCAAATGACGATACGAATGAAAATTGGCATTCTCGGCACCGGCGCGATGGGTTCGCTCTTTGCCGCGCACTTGGCGCCGCACGCTCACGTGACTGTTTTGGGAACGTGGCGCGACGCGGTGGAAACGATCAACGCGCGCGGTATCTGCATCGAACGCGCGGACGAAACGGAATTGGTCCGCGTGCGCGCGACGACGGACCCGCGCGCCGTTGCGGCGGTTGACCTCGCGCTGATTGCGGTCAAGGCGCATCAAACGGAACGTGCGGCGCAATGGGCGAATACAATTTTGAAACGCGATGGTCTCGCGCTCACGCTGCAAAATGGATTGGGCAATCTCGAAATTCTCGCCGCGCAAGTGGGCGCTGCGCGCGCGGCGGCGGGCGTGACGATGCAAGGCGCGACGTTGTTGGACCCCGCGCACGTGCGCCATGCCGGGCGCGGCGCGACGACGCTCGCCGCCACCGCGTCCACCGCGCGCGCGGTAAACGCGGCTGCCGCGCTCTTGAATCGCGCGGGCATCGAGACGCACGTGGCGCGCGACGTTTCTGGTTTGATGTGGGGCAAGTTGGTCGTCAACAGCGCCATCAACGCGTTGACCGCCATTTATCGCCAACCCAACGGCTGGCTGGTGGAAAATCCCGAAGCGCGCGCGCTGTTGAGCGCGGCGGCGCAAGAGACCGCGAACGTGGCGCGCGCATTGGGCGTGCAGTTGCCGTACGCGGATCCGGTGGAGCGCGCGCTCCAAGTCGCCGCCGCCACCGCGACCAATAAATCTTCGACGCTGCAAGATGTCTTGCGCGGCGCGCCGACGGAATTGGATCGCATCAACGGCGCGGTGGTGCGCGAGGGCAAGCGGCTCGGCGTTCCAACGCCCGTCAATGAAAAGTTGCTGCGCGTAGTATCCAATCCGCGTTTGGAACAACACAATCTTGCCGCGCTCTATGTCTGACCTTTCGCTCGCTGTGACGATTGAACAGGCGCGCGCGCGTCGGCGCGCGCTGGGCGGCTCATGGGGCTTGGTGCCGACGATGGGCGCGCTGCATCAAGGTCACTTGGCGCTGGTGGCGCGCGCGCGTGCGGAAAATGACCGCGTCGCCGTCAGTATTTTTATCAATCCCACCCAATTCGCGGCGGGCGGCGATTTCGACAAATATCCGCGCACGTTGGCGCGCGACCGAGAACTGCTCGCGCCGTATGACGTGGACCTCGTGTTTGCGCCGACGGCTGCGGAAATGTATCCCCCGCATTTTCAAACCTATGTGAACGTTGAAGAAATCGCGCTGCCGCTCGAAGGCGTGATGCGTCCCGGGCATTTTCGCGGCGTCGCCACCGTCGTCGCCAAGTTGTTCAATATCGTGCAGCCCGACCGCGCGTACTTTGGGCAAAAGGACGCGCAGCAAGCGGCGGTAATTCGACAGCTGACGCGCGATTTGAATTTTCCGCTCGAAATCGTCGTCGGCGAAACGGTGCGCGAGCCGGACGGTTTGGCGTTGTCTTCGCGCAATGCGTATCTGTCGCCGGAAGAACGTCAAGCCGCGCCCGTCTTGTATCGCGCGCTGTGCGCCGCGCGCGACGCGTTTTATCGGGGCGAACGCGACGGCGAAAAAATTCGCGCCGTGATGCGCGCGACCTTGCGCCAAGAGCCGCGCGCAACCGTCGAATATGTCAGCGTCGCAGACCCGCGCACGCTGCAAGAATTAGCCACGCTTCAAAACGACGCGCTGCTGTCTCTGGCAGTCCGCATCGGCGCGACTCGTTTGATTGACAATTTTTTGCTATCCGCATAGAGTACGCCGCGATAAATTTTTCCATTTCGCGGCGCGCTCGCGCGTCGGCGAGACAAAAGGAGACTGCGCTATGATGTACAAACGCTATGCGGCGGTATTCAGTTTGGTCCTGCTTTTAGGCATTCTTTCCAGCGCGCGCGTACACGCGCGCCCAATGACTTTGCCGGCGGGCTTTACGCGGGAAATCAAAGCGCAAGGGTTGACCGCGCCCACCGCGTTTGCATTTACGTCGGACGGGATTTTGGTTACGGAAAAGGGCGGCGTCCTCCAAGTCGTACAGAACGACGGCAGTTTGCGCGCGCAGCCGTATGCGACGTTGAACGTTTCCACCGAAAACGAACGCGGGCTGGTTGGCATCGCGCTGCATCCGAAATACACGACCAAGCCGTATGTGTATGTGTATTACACCACGGGGCCCGGCGCGCTGAATTACAGCGGCACGCCAGCGAATCGCGTTTCGCGTTTTCGGACCGTAAATGGTTTCGGGACGAATGAAGAAATTTTGCTCGACAATATCCCGTCGCCGACCGGCACGCATAACGGCGGCGATGTGCAATTTGGCTTGGATGGGAAATTGTACATCACGGTCGGCGATGGCGACGTAGATTCGGGCATGCAGGCGCAGGTGCGCCAAAATCTATCCGGTAAAATTTTGCGGCTCAATCCGGACGGCACAATTCCGTCTGACAATCCGTTCGTCCGCTATCGCAAGGCGCGTCAAGAAATTTTCGCCTACGGCTTTCGCAATCCGTTTCGCATGACGGCGCGCGCGAAAACGCAATCCTATTTTGTCGGCGATGTCGGTTGGGGCGAATGGGAAGAGGTGGATGTTTTAAAGGCGGGCGGCAATTTTGGCTGGAATATGTTTGAGGGCCCATGTCCGACCAACACGCATTGCGACCCAAGCCAGACCGATTTCGGCAGTACGATACCGCCAACGTATTATTATGATTCGTCCGCCTCTAGTCCGACCAGCGTGATTGGCGGCGTCTTTGCGGAAGGCGCGCGGTATCCGAAACCGTACAAGGGCGCGTACTTTTTTGGCGATTTTAACGGTTGGGTTCACGTCATCAAATTTGACCGTCAAAATCGCTTCAGACGAGTTCTTGATTTTGACGTTGGCGTCGTGCCGGTGCAGTTTCGCATGGGCCCCGACCAGAACGTTTGGGTCCTGGATTTCATGGGCAACCTGTATCGCTATGCGTATACGGCGCCATAATTGGCGCGTACAAAAAATGGCGGAGGAATTTTTCCCTCCGCCATTTTTTATGCAAAGCGTTCCAAACGAAATGGGGTAAGGTCCATGCTCGACGCGTTGCCGTCCGCAATCACTTCGGCGGTGAGAATGCCGCCCGCGGGCGCGTGCATGACGCCGTGTCCGCCCCAGCCGCAGCAATTGACGAAACCTTGTACGCCGGGCGCAAAACCGAGAATCGGTAAATCGTCGGGCGTCAAGGCGCGCAGTCCCGCCCAGCCGCGCAAAATTTTGGCTTCGAGCAAAATCGGCGCGCGCAGCGCTGCGCGTTCAATCACCTGCGCTTGAAATTCCGGTTCGAACTGCGGTTCAAAGGACGTGGATTCTTCGCGCCCCATGCCCATCAAAACGTTTTCACCCTCTTTGCGAAAATACCATTCCACTTCGCTGTCCATCACGAACGGCGTATCGCGCGGAATGGCGGGAAATTCGTCGGTGATAAAGATGTGGCGTTTGTAATTGGTAATGGGCAGATGCAAACCCGCCCATGCCGCGACCTCGGCGGCGCGCGCGCCGGCGGCGTTGACGACGAGCGGCGTGGCGATTCGCCCCTCTGTCGTCTCGACGGCGACGACGCGATTGTTTTCCATGACCACGTTCGTCGCGCGCGCCATTTCGTTCAAGTCCGCGCCCAGTTTGCGCGCGGCGCGCGCGTAGGCTTGCATCACCGCGTGCGGGTCAATCACGCCGTCTTTCCAACACACCGCGCCCAATACCAAGTCCTCTACGTTTAACGCGGGGACCGCGCGGTGAATCTCGTCGGGCGACAAAATTTCCAACGGCACATCCATGCTTTGCTGCATCGCGATTTCTTGGCGGAGATGTTCTTCCGCCGCCTGCGTCGCCACCGTCATGTGACCGATGGGTTTATATTCGAACGGTTCGCCGACGATTCGTTCAAAATCAAAATATTCGGCGGCGGCGAGACGCGAGAGCAAAATGGTTTGCGGGCTCCACATGGCGTGGACCAACATGGCGGCGCTGCGGCCCGACGAGCCGCTGCCAAAAAATTCCAATTCGACGAGCGAAACCTTCGGGATGCCTCTGGCGGCAAGATGAAAGGCGCAAGCCAGACCTTGAATTCCGCCGCCAATGACGACGACATCGGCTGTATTTCTCATCTAGCCCAATCCTTCTTTGCTGGCGTCGCGCGCTTGCCACTTGGCGCGCAATTGTTCGGTGAATTGCTTTTTGTATTCAGGGTCTTGGAGTTTGGGGTATAAAATTTTCCACACCTCGTCCGCGTCCAAATCCTTGACGCCGAGAATTTCCTGTACGTATTCGTCCACGCGGACGCGAAACGCGCGCACGGGCGGGATTCCAATCTCGTCTAAAATATCTTGCATATGTGGCACATAATAGGGCATGATACGCCTCCTCCTAAAAATGTACGGCAAATTTCAAATCTGCTCTCCGCCGCCGGTTCTTGCTGTAATAGAGTCCCCAAATTAAAATCGCAGGATGGAGACCTGACAGGTTTTAAGATGTGCGCTTGATTATAACTCATGTTGCAGCGTGGTCTGGCGCAGCCGGCGCGGCGGCGCGAAAAAATTTTGCTCGCGTTCCGAGTATGGTATAATCGTCAATCGTTCTGGAGAGGTCGCATAGTCCGGTCTAGTGCGCGCGACTCGAAATCGCGTGTGGTTCTGCCACCGGGGGTTCGAATCCCTCCCTCTCCGTCGTGAGTGCGATTGTGCGGTGGTGGGTTAGTGCAATAGTTTTTTCACTATCACACGAACATACTACAACCCTATCGCGCTATTTGGAGAGGTCGCATAGTCCGGTCTAGTGCGCACGATTGGAAGTCGTGTGTGGTCGCAAGGCCACCGGGGGTTCAAATCCCCCTCTCTCCGTTAGATTGAAGACCTTTTGTGGGGCTTCAATCTTTTTTTTTGGCGCGACCGCGCAGGGCATATGCCAATTTCTTGTGTAACAGGGATGGTTTCACACAGCGTGATTGTCTTGACAAAAGAACTCGTTTCCGTACACTATCCCCCAGTCGTGCGCGGAAAGCGCAGCTCCTTTTCAGGTCCGACGCAGCAAAAACCCGTGAACCCCGCCAGGACCGGAAGGTAGCAACGGTAAGCGGTCACTTTTGGGTGACGTCGGTGCGCCTGTAGAGCGCCAGCGGATTCGCGCATGACGATTTGCGAGTGCAATGGTTCGTCATTCGTTTCGCACAGACATCTAGAATCCGCGTATCGTGTTCGCGCAGCCGTTTCGTAATGATATGACCCGGTGCGCGAATTCTATGTCACACATGAAGTCCGACTCTGCCTTACCGCCACCGGGGCCCGCGCGCACGAAACTGATGCCGCCTCTGCCGAGCCGTCCGCCCGCAGCCCCTCACCCTACGCCGACACATTCCGCTCCGCCGCCGCCGTTCAAGCGGCGATACCTCGCGCCTGCGCCCGCCGTCGCGCGGCCCCGCGTCCTGGCGCGCGCGCTCCCTTTTTCGTTTGACCTGAATTTGATCTTGATGGCGCTGGTTGCCGGAACTCTGGTGACGATGGCGTACTTTTTCCTGAGCGGAATGCAGCGCGTGAATGTGTACATTAACGACCGCGAAACTACGCTCTGGACCCGTCAGCAAACGGTCGGCGCGGCGTTGACGGAAGCGGGCATTCAGTGGAACCCCGAAGACGTTGTGCGTCCGGCGCCGGATGCGACGCTGCCTGCGAATGGCAAAATTTCCATTCGACTGGCGACGCCAATTGTTCTATCTGCCGACGGCAATACCTTGCAACGCCGTACCCAAGCGTCCACCGTGCGTCAGGCGCTGGCGGAAAATGCCATCGAGCTCAAAGCCCAAGACCAAGTATTTTTGGACGGTCGTCTGGTCGCTGCCGACGCGCTGCTCGCGCCCACCAGCGGACGCGGCGGCGAACCGGCGATTTTAGCGCCCAACAGCGGAACGGCGCATATCGCCGTCACGCGCGCGCTGCCGATTACGGTCAATGACAATGGCATCATCTCGACCATTTATACTACCGAGAATACATTCGGGACCGCGTTGGCGCACGCGGGGGTTGAGATTTTTCTAGGCGATTCCGTTTCGCCCGATTTGACGACGCCGATTACGACCGGCGCGTCCGTCTTTATTCGCCGTTCGCGTCCCGCGACGATTCAGGTGGACGGACGCACGATTGATACGCGCACGCGCGCCGAAACCGTCACCGCGTTGTTGGCGCAAGAAGGCGTCAAGTTGGAAGGCAAAGATTACGCCGTCCCCGCGCCCAATACGCCCGTGATTGATTATCTAGCCGTCAATGTGACGCGTGTGCGCGAAGAATTTATCACTGAAACCGAGCAGCTGCCGTTCCAAACCAAATGGGTGGCGGACGGCGAATTGGAAATAGACCAGCGCGTGATTGCCCAGACCGGCGCCAAGGGCGTCAAAAATCGTTTGTTCAAATCGGTGTACGAAAACGGTAAATTGATGTCAACCGGTTTGGAACGCGAATGGATTGACCATCCGCCGCAAGACCACATTATCAATTACGGCGTTAAAATCGTTTTGCATGATTTGACCTTGCCCGATGGTTCGACGGTGCAGTATTGGCGCAAGATTCGCATGTTGGCGACGGCATATTCGGCGGCTACGTCCGGCAAAGATAAAACGCATCCGCAGTACGGCCGCACGCGGTTGGGCTTGGAAGCGGGCAAAGGCATTGTGGCGGTGGACCCGCGCGTCGTGAATCTCGGCTCGAACGTTTTTGTGCCGGGGTACGGGTTGGCTTTGGCGGGCGATACGGGCGGCGGCATCAAAGGCAAGCGCGTGGATTTGGGCTATCCCGAAGACGCGATGGAAGGGTGGTATCGTTGGGTGGATGTGTATTTACTCGCGCCGGTCCCGCCCAAAGCGCAGCTCAACGTTGTTTTGCCCGATTATCCGGTAGAGCGTAAAAGTTCGCGCTAACCAAAAAACTGACAGAGATTGGCTGTCAGTTTTTTCTTTTTTTTCATTATGGCGCGCAGCTCCAAAACGACGCGACGCACGCTTGAGGTCAAAGCGCATACGCCGCGCAAACGCTTTGGTCAACATTTTTTGACCGACAAAAATATCTTGGAAAAAATCGCGCGCGCGGCAGAGCTCACGCGCGCCGATACGGTTTTGGAAATCGGACCCGGCTTGGGCGATTTGACGCGCGTCTTGAGCGCCGCCGCCGCGCGGGTAGTTGCCGTCGAAGTGGACCGCGATTTGGCGGCGCGTTTGCGCGGCGAGTTTTCCGACACGAACGTTCACATTTTGGAAGGCGATGTTTTGCGACAGCCGCCTGCGGCGTGGCTCGCGCAAGCGGAATGTGCGCCGCCGTATGTAGTCGCAGCGAATCTGCCGTACTATATCACGTCCGCTATCTTGCGCTATCTGCTGGAAGCGCCAACGCCGCCGACGCGCCTCGTCGTCATGGTGCAGCGCGAGGTGGCGCAGCAAATGTTGGCGCGCCCGCCTCATTCCAATTTGCTCGCCGTGAGCGTGCAGTTTTATGGCGCGCCGCGTCTCGTCGCGCATGTTCCCGCCGGCGCGTTTCGTCCGCCGCCTCAGGTGTCTTCGGCGGTGGTGCGAATTGACGTACACGCGCCGCCGCCGCCGCTTCCGCCTGCCAAATTTTTTCGCGTTGTCCGCGCGGGTTTTGGCGCCAAGCGCAAGCAAATTCACAATGCGCTGGCGAACGGCTTGGGTTTGTCGCGCGGCGAAACGGCGGCATGGCTGCGCCGCGCGGACATTGCGCCGACGCGACGCGCCGAAACTTTGCAGCTGGAGGAATGGGAACGGTTGACGCGCGCGTTCGTCCCGGACGCATAACCTTAAAAATTTTGCGCGGGCGAGTTCATTGATTGGCGCGGCAAATAGATGTAAAATCCATCCACTTTTTTTGGGGAACGCCAGCCGGCGGCTTGATAAATCATGTCTCAATTGCCCGACTCTTTTGGCGCCGATGCGATTGGCGCGAAACAGAAAATCTTGATTGTGGACGACGACCCGTTGATGCGGCGCGTCGTCGCCCAAAGTTTAGACCGCGCGGTGTACGATATTTTGGAAGCGGAATCGGGCCTTGCCGGCGTCGAGACCGCCATCGCGCAGCCGCCCGACCTGATATTGCTGGACGTTATGATGCCCGAGATGGACGGCTTTGAAGTCATTCGCCGGTTGCGCGGCCACCCGTTGACGCAGAACGTGCCAATCATCCTTTTGACGGCGTTGGGCGAAATGACCGAAAAAGTGTACGGGATGCAATTGGGCGCCGACGATTACATGACCAAACCGTTCGACCCGCGCGAGTTGCGCGCGCGCGTCCAGACGCATCTCAAGCGCAGCGAACATTATTTACAGAGCAGCCCGTTGACGAATCTGCCGGGCAATCACGCTATTCATCATATCATTACGGCGCGCATCGAAAGCCGCGAACCGCTTGCCGTCATTTATTTTGACCTTTCGAATTTCAAATCGTACAACGACATGTACGGTTGGCTGGCGGGCGACCGCGTGATTCAGCGTTTGAGCTCGATTATTGTCCAAGCCGCGTTGTCCGTGCAGGACCGCGATGTGTTTGTCGGCCATGTTGGCGGCGACGATTTCGTGATTGTGACGCGCCCGGATGCGGCGGAAGACATTGCGCGCAAGGCGGTCCAAGAATTTGACGGCCAAATTCGCGATTATTATGCGCCGACAGACCGCGTGCGCGGTTATCTGGAAATTGCCGACCGCCAGGGCCAAGTGCGCCGCGTACCCTTTATTACATTGGGCGCGGCGATTGTGACCAACGAACATCGCCGTCTCGAGAACGCGGCGCAAGTGGCGCAAATCGCCGCCGAAGTGAAACGCTATTTAAAGACGCTGCCCGGCAGTCAAATCGTTTTCGACCGCCGTCAGCGCTAAGAGACAACTCAAATAAACATCGCACCAAGACCCGACAGGTTTTCGTCGCGCGATTTTAAAACCTTTCAGGTCCATCCTGCGATTTTAATTTGGGGACTCTAAGTCGTTCAGCCGCCGCGGCGCGCATTTTTGTTTTCGCTCGCGCCCGACTTGCGCGCGAGTTCGAGACCCCAAGGGTTGCGATGATGACATCGCAAAACCCTTGGGGTCTTGCTATGGGAATCGGCGGAACGCCAGATTGACGAACGCGCGTATCGCGCTAGAATTGTTCGGGGATTTTACGCGGAGGAAATATCATGCCAATTTATGAATATGAATGTGAAAATCAGCATCGTTTTGAAAAATGGCAATCTATCAAAGACGACCCGTTGACCGAATGTCCTGACTGCGGCAAACCGGTTCGCAAAATTTTCCATCCGGCGGGAATTATTTTCAAAGGTTCCGGCTGGTACATTACCGACAGCCGCAAATCAAGCGGCGCGGCGGCAAAAGCGGAAGCGAAAACGGATTCGAACGGCGAAACCAAGAGCGGGGGCGACAAAGCCCGGAGCGAGGGCGGCGAAACTCCAAGCAAGGAAGCGAAAAACAGTTCCGAGAGTCCCAAAAGCGATGGATAAAAAACGGCGGCAGGTTGCGTAACCTGCCGCCGTTGCCGCGTCTCACATTTGAAAATTGCCGGTGTGCTGGACAATTTTGTAGGTAAAATTGGTCACGTACGTGAGCAATTTCTTTTTGAGCCGCGCCCATTCTTCGCCAGCCAAAATTTTATCCAGCGTGGCGCGGTCTTCGACGACGCCTCCCGTTAAAATTTGGGGACCGTTGCCGTACACCGTGTACCACGCTTCGGTGGGTTGAATGCCCAGCCGCATCAGCTTGGGCGCGAATTCTTGCACCACGTACTCAAAGTATTCGGATTCTTTGCCTTGTCGAATGTCCCACGACATTAAAAGTTTAATCATTGCTCTTGTTGCGCTTTCAACGTATTTGCCGCTCGACGTATATCGCGCAAAAAATCATAACAAAGGAAAGGGCTTTTGGCAAACTCATGCGCGCCTTGATTCAGCGCGTCACGCGCGGCGCGGTTTCGGTGGACCAAAAAACGGTCGGCGCGATTGCAAAAGGGCTGGTGGTCTTGGTCGGCGTGACGCATCAGGACGATGAAAACGCCGCGCGCTTTCTCGCGCAAAAAATCGCGCATTTGCGGATTTTTCAGGATGACGCGGAAAAATTCAATTTGTCCGCGCTCGACGTGAACGCCGAAATTCTCGTCGTTTCGCAGTTCACGCTGTACGCCGACGCGCGGCGCGGGCGGCGGCCCGACTTTATCGCGGCGGCGCGGCCCGAACACGCGGCGCCGTTGGTCGAATTGGTCGCGCAAGAATTGGAACAGACCGGTTTGTACGTCGCGCGCGGCAAGTTCCAAGCCAAAATGACGGTCGAGATTTGGAACGATGGCCCCGTGACGATTTGGCTGGACACGGACGCGTTACGCCAACGCGCTTGATTATGCCGCGCGCCCCATGCGCGCGGTCAATTCCGCGCAAAACAGAATAATTGCCGCCGACAAATAGCCCCACAACATCAAGCCGATGACCGCGCCCAGCGAACCGTACACCAAATTAAAGCGCGCGAAATAACTCAGATACACGCCATAGCCGAATTTTGCCGCTTGCCACAATAACGCCGCGCTGAGCGCGCCAAACAACGCCGCGCGCCAAGTTACGTGCGCGCGCGGAAAAATTTTGTACAGCAGCAAAAACGCGACAAAACTCGCCGCCAGCCCCGTCCAATTCGCCACATTGCGATGTAATGCCGGAACGTTGGCGACGTCGCCCAACGTGGCGTACAAAAAATCGAGCGTCGCCGCGCTCGCCAACACGCTCGCCACAAAAAACAGACCCAATCCGCCAATCACCGCAATCGAAAATAAACGCTGCAGCCAAAACGCGCGCGGGACGGTCACGCGCCACGCGCGATTGAGCGCTTGTTGGAGTACGTCAAATACGCCGGACGCCGACCACAATAGCGCCACGAAACCGACGAGGGTGGCGGCTCCACGCGCGGCAATGACCTGATTCAGAATTTCTTTGATTTGCGATTTGACGCCGGGCAAATACGGGCCCGCAATCCGCATCACCGTATCCAGCGCCGTCTGCTCGGAAATGAAAAAGGATGCCAGCCCGATGAGCGTCAATAACAAGGGAAACAACGCGAGCAGCGCGTAATAGGAAAGCGCCGCCGCCAACAGCGTCATTTGATTGCGATTGAACGCGTCGAGCGCGTCCAACAGAATCGCGCCAAGATAAAACCGCCGCAGCGAAAGCAAAATTCGCGCGACGGTTTGCTCGATGCGCCGGGACAGATTTTCAAAACGTTGGCGCATTGTTCTCTGCCGCTTCCACCTCAACCTGCAAACGTCCGGTGGCATTGTAAAACGCGCCGAGCAATAACAAAACCAGCGCGCCGAATACGCCCAGCGCCAAAGCCAAGCCCAGCGCCAGAAATACGATGCCGAATAATCCCAAACCGGTAAGGCCGGTGAGCGTTTGCGAAACGTTTTCCAAGTTCAACGTTTCGAGCAGATTGAAGCTAAAGCGCTGCCCCAAAATATCAAACCCAACATCGCGCCAACTGTACAGCAAGCCGCGCAATCCTTGCGCCAACGTGAACAAACCCCAACTGCATACGAACGCGGGCAGGCACGCGACGATGGCGCCTGCGATAAAACCCCATTGCGCGAGCGGACCCAAAGCAAAGCGACGAATGACGACGGCGCGTTTTTGCATCTGTAATTACTCCTTGCGCGTTTGCGGTTCCATGATTCCGGCGGTCATGGCTTGGACGTAATACTGACAGTACTCGCGCAGCATGCGCCGCGTCGAGTACATGGGCGTCAAGGTCATGACGCTCGCTTTGCTGCGCTCCAGCCAACCTTGCGGAACGTTATCCGCGTCGCGCTCATAGTACAACGGCACGATTTGGTTTTCCAAAATTTCGTACAAAGAATTGGCGTCGTCCGCGTCTTGCGCGGCGTCGCTGGCGTACACTTTGGTCGCGTCGCCGATCGCCCAACCATTCTTGCCGTTGAATCCTTCCGCCCACCAACCATCGAGTACGCTAAAATTCAAAACGCCGTTCGCCGCCGCTTTTTCGCCGCTCGTGCCGCTCGCTTCCAAGGGGCGCCGCGGATTGTTGAGCCACACATCCACGCCTTGCACCAAATAGCGCGCGTCGTCAATGCCGTAATCTTCGAGGAAAACGATCTTGCCTTCGAGGTCGTGGTCGAGCGTCGCCTGATACACCGCGCGAATGAACGATTGTCCCGGCACGTCGGCGGGATGCGCTTTGCCCGCGAAAATAATTTGGACGGGCCGCGCGGCGTCGTCGAGAATTTTTTTCAAACGCGCAGGGTCGTGCAAAAACAGCGTCGCGCGTTTATACGTGGCAAAACGCCGCGCAAAACCCAGCGTCAGCGCGTGCGGGTCCAAGACGCGCTGCGCGCGTTCCAACGCGTCCGCGTCCGCGCCCACGCGGCGCAGCTGACGCGTCCACACTTGGCGCGTAAAATCAATCAACGCGCGCCTGGACTCGTTTTGGATTTCCCACAAACGCGCGTTCGACGCGTCGGCAAAGCGTTTCCACAATTTCAGATCGTCCAAGCGCGCGTACCAGTCTTTGCCCAAAATTTCGCCGTAATAGGTTTGGCGCGCCGCCGCCAGCCACGTCGCCGTATGCACGCCGTTGGTGATTGAGCCGATGGGCGTGTCCTTTTCCGCCGTTTTGAAAACGTGCATCCACATTTTGCGCGCGACCTCGCCGTGCAGCGCGCTGACGCCGTTGCGCTGCGAGGACAATTCAAGCCCCAACACCGTCATGCTGAATTTGTTATCGTCCGCGCCCAGCGCCAAGAATTGGTCGCGCGTCAAACCCAACTGCGGATAGAACGCGCCAAAGTATTTGTCCATCAAATCGAACGGAAACGCGTCGTTGCCCGCCGGGACCGGCGTGTGCGTGGTGAACAGCGAATGGGCTGCGACTTGGCGCTTGGCTTGCTCAAAGGTCATGCCTTGCGCCACCAACTCGCGCGCCAGCTCCAACGTCAAAAACGCGGAATGACCTTCGTTCATGTGAAACGCGCTCGGCTCTAGCCCTAACGCGCGCAGGACGCGCACGCCGCCGATGCCCAACACAATTTCTTGCATGACGCGAATTTCGTGGTCGCCGCCGTACAAACGCGCCGCCAGAACGCGGTCGTGTTCCGCGTTGCGCTCAATGTCCGTGTCCATCAGATACAAAGAAACGCGTCCGACTTGGATCAACCATACTTTGGCGTACACCGTGCGCCCCGGCAGTTCGACGCCAATAATGATTTCATTGCCGTGCGGGTCTTTGGCGGCGAGCGCGGGGACTTGGGAAAAATCGAGCTTGTCGTACTTGGCGATTTGATTGCCCTGCGCGTCGAGCTCTTGGCGAAAATATCCTTGCGGATACAAAAAGCCGATGCCGGTGAGCGGAATGTCCATGTCGCTCGCCTCTTTCACATGGTCGCCCGACAAGATGCCCAGCCCGCCGGAATAAATCGGCAGCGATTCGTGGATGCCAAACTCGGCAGAGAAATACGCAATCGTATGGTCAATCGCGTACGGATAGGTAGATTCAAACCACGTGCTTTCGCTCCGCATGTATTCTTTGTATGTCGCCAACACGCGGTCGTATTGCGTCAAAAAATCCGCGTCGGCTGCCAACGCCGTCAGTCGTTCCGGCGGAACCGCGCGCAATAATTTAATCGGATTGTGTCCGGTCTCTTGCCACAACGTCGGGTCAATGCGTTCCAACAGCGCGGTGGCGTCGGGATTCCACGACCACCACAAGTTATAAACCAAATCGCCCAGTTCAAGAATGCGCGCGGGCAGTTCGTGCATAATGCGCGCCGTGCGTTCGATTTCGCGCGCCAAGCGCGCTTCGCGTTCCAAAACTTTGGCATTCTCGGCGCGCGCGAATTCATACATCGCCACATACTCTTGCGCGGAATGAGTCCACGAAAAATCCGCGCGCATGCCGCGTTCTTGGAGCGCGCGCCAGGCGGTGGGATGAATGTACGCGACCAGCGCGCGCACCACCGCGCTGTACAAACTGACCAAATCCGCGCTGTCGAATACAAAACCCGTGCCCGTTTGCGCGCGCGCGTCGTAATCCTCCACCGAATCGGCGAGACCGCCGACGCGATGCACAATCGGCACGCAGCCGTAATGCATTGCCAACAGCTGCGTCGTGCCGCCCGGTTCGATGCGCGAAGGCATGAACAAAATATCCGCGCCCGCGACGATTTGATGGCGCAAGCGTTCGTCAAAGGCGGGATAAAAGCGCGCGCGCTGCGGATATTTTTCTTGGAGCGCTTTGAGCGCGGTGTGATACTGCTCTTCGCCCACGCCCATCACAAGCAACTGACCGCCGCCGTCCAACACCGGCTCGATCAGCTGCAAAACCAAATCAACGCCCTTGACGTCCGTGAGGCGCGAAATCATGGCAAAGAGCGGGTCGCCAGTTTCGGCGAGACCGACGGCGGAACGGAGCGCGCGTTTGTTGGCGGCGCGTGCGTCGAGACGCGCGGCGTCGAATGGCTGCGCGAGGGCGGCGTCGGACGCGGGGTCCGCTTGCGCGTAATCGAGACCGTTCATAATGCCGCGTACGCGCGCCGCGCGCATCCGCAAAATCGGGTCGAGCCCTTCGCCAAATTCGGGCGTTTGAATTTCTTGAGCGTATGTCGGACTGACGGTATTGATGGCGTCGGCGAATAAAATGCCGCGCGCCATAAAATTCAACCCTTGCGTAGTTTGTTGTGGAATTGCGGGATGCGCGATAAAACCAAAGTGCGCCAAGCCGGCGATTTCCAAAACGCGCTCGCCGAAAGCGCCGAAATATCCGAGATTGTGAATCGTGTACACCGACGCGATATTTTGATAAAACGCGTTGCTGGCGTACAGCGTCTTGAGCCAGTTCGGCACGATGGCGGTCTGCCAATCGTTGACGTGAATAATATCCGGCTGCCAATTCAAATGCGGCAGCATTTCCAACGCCGCGCGCGAAAACGTCAAAAAGCGTTCGGCGTCGTCGGGGTACATGTAAATGCCGTCGCGGTCATACAAACGCGCGTTTTCGATAAAATAGACCGGCACATCGTCCAACGCGCCTTGCAAGACGCCGACGGTTTCGCCGAATCCGTCCAGCTGCACGGGCACCGCGTCCACAACGCGCGTCGTATTGGCGGTGGGAATGACGCGATAGCGCGGCAGCGCGACGCGCACATCGTGGCCCAATTTTTTCAAGGCGCGCGCCAATTCGCTCACCACGTCCGCAATGCCGCCGGTTTTTACGAACGGCGAAACTTCGGACGACAAGAGTAAAATTTTCAGAGCGTTCGGGTTCTCCATACGATTGTTCCTATGGTCAATTTAATAGCGTAAATCGTGCGCCACAACGTTCAACAGCGGCAAGCCGGCGAGATAACGCCGCAAATTTTCCGCAAACAATGTCGCCGCGCGGTCATTGTATTTGCCGGTGGCGCTCGCCACGTGCGGCGACACGATCACATTGTCCATGCGCCAAAACGGATGGCCGCGCGGCAAGGGTTCGATGGCGTACGCGTCCAAACCCGCGCCCGCAATCCAACCCTCTTTGAGCGCAATGACCAACGCCCGGTCGTCCACCAATTCGCCGCGCGCGATATTGACCAACAGCGCGTGCGGTTTCATCGCGCGCAGCTGCGCTTCGCCGATGAGATTGAGCGTTTCGTCCGTCGCGGGCGCGGCTAACGCCAACACGTCGCATTGCGCGACCATTTCGGTAATTTCGGACGGCGCGAACCAGCGTTCGGGAATTCTGCCTTCGGGGTCGCCGACGCCCGGCTCGCTGTACCGGCGGCGTGGATTTTGCATCGTGCGCCGCATTGCCAAGACGCGCATGTGAAAACCATATTTGGCGATGCGTCCGATTTCGCGCCCGATGCTGCCGTAACCGACAATGCCAATCGTTTTGCCGTGCAGCTCCAAACCGCTCAACGTCTCCCACCGGTTTCGCAGCCATTCCGCGCGTTCTTGCAAGAGCGCCATTTTGGGAATTTTGCGCGCGAGCGCCAGCAGCAGCGCAAAGGTAAATTCGCCAATCGGCACGGCGTGAATTCCGCTCGTCGTCGTCACAATCAAGTCCGTGTCCCAAATCGGATGCTGGCGTAAATGATCCACGCCCGCCCAATGCAATTGCACCCATTTCAGTTTCGGCGCGCGCGTCAAATCGCGCGGCGGAACCATGCAATACAAAATTTCTTCTGTGCCGTCGAGAAACGCCGTAATATCTTCGCGGTCGTGCGTGACCGGTTGTTGGCGAATTTGGAGGCGCGGCGAAATGGCGCCAAGCTCGGCGAGCGATTCTTGACTAAAGCGCGTCGTCAGTAAAACCGGAATCGTGGAATCCATGCGAGGGACCTTCCATGCCGCCGCGCGCGTTCTCGCAACTCGGTGCGCGCCGAGAACGTCATTGGCGGCGCAGGGCAACGGGAGAAAAGCAAACGCCTGATATTATAACTCACCTTGCGGATTACGGGCATTTCAAACGGGCGGCGTTTCGCGCGTCATGCCGACTTGGGATATAATCGCGTCGAGCGTCTTATGCAAAACGCGTTCGATTCGCGCGCCGTGCGCTGGTTGGGTATCGCTGCCGTGGGTTTGCTTGCCGCGTGTCTGGCGGTTCTGGCGTTGAATCTGTACACGCCGCCGCGCGACCTCGCGCAATTGCTGCCGACGCGCACGCCGACGCGCCGTCCGCCGCCGACAATTACGCCGGTGGCGTACCCGCCGACGCCCGCGATGGTTTTGAGCGACACGCTGCGCGGCGCGAAAAATTTTCCCGAAGCGCGCGGCGTCAAATTGCCGTACGGTTATCAAGACGACGCGTATGTTGTCGCGCCGCCGTTGGATCCGGGCTTTGCGCGCGCGCTGAATCAAACGTTCGTCGAACGCGATTATTTGAATTTATCGGTCAACGCGCGCGCGGCGCCCGCGCCTACCTCGCCCAACGTCGAGTACGGCATTTTGTTTTGGCACGGCGAAGACGAACAAGGGCGCGAACGTTTTTTGGCGTTCACCGTCAACACGCAATCCGAATTTCGCCTGCTCGCGTTCGCGCCGCTCACCGATACGGTCGCGGGCGCGAACGCGTATCAAATTACCGAAGTTGTTTCTACGACGGTATCGAGCGCGATTGCAATTGACGGTACGCCCAATCTCTTGCGCGTGGACGCGCATCCGCGCCGCCTGCTCGCGTACGTGAACGACGAATTGGCGATTGATACGGACGCGAAAATTATCAATGAATGGCGCGTGCGCCGCGATTGGGATGGGCGCGTGGGCGTGATTGCATTGACGATGGACGAACCGGGCGCGATGGCGCGTTTCACGCAATTCGATATTTACGCGGATCGCCAAGAGCCATGAGCGACAAAGCGGACCCCAAAAACGTCGAGCGGTTGTTGACCATTAAAATCGGCAACACCAATTTGGGTTTTGGCGTGCATGAACGCGGGCAGCTTGTACACGCTTGGCGCGCGGAAACGCGCGTGGACAAGACCGCCGACGAATATGCCGCGTTTTTGCTCGCCTGTTTTGAAAGCGTCAACCTCGCGCCCGCGTCCATTCGACATGCCGCGCTCGTTTCGGTGGCGCCGTCGCTGACCGAGACGCTGCGCGAATTTTGCCGCAATTATTTGCGCGTCGAGCCGTTCGTTGCCGCCGCGGGCATTCAGAGCGGCATCCACATTCGTTACGACGACCCGCGCGCGTTGGGCGCGGACCGGCTGGTCGTCCTCGTCGCGGCAAAGGCGCGATATGGCGCGCCGTGTCTGGCGATTGATTTTGGCACCGCGACGACGTTTAACGCTTTGGATGCGCGCGGCGATTTTATCGGCGGCGCGATTGCGCCGGGGTTGAACATGGCTGCCGACGCGCTGCATCAATTCACCGCCAAATTGCCGCGCATCGAAATCGCCGCGCCCGAACGCGCGCTCGGGCTCAATACGCGCGACTCGCTGCGTTCGGGCATTTTCTTTGGCTATGTCGCTTTGACGCAAGGCATGATCGCGCGCCTCAAAGCGGAAATGCACGCGCCCGCCGCGCGCGTGATTGCCACCGGCGGCATGGCGCAATTGCTCGCGCCGCATTGCGCGAGTATCGAAATTGTGGACATGAATCTCGCGCTCGACGGTTTGCGGATTTTGTACGAAATGAATTTCGACAAGGTAAAATAAAGACGATGAATTTTCGCGCGATTTTTTTCGATTTGGGCATGGTGCTGGTGACGTTCGATTGGAGCATCGCGATTGCGCGTTTTGGCAAATGGGACATTCCCGCCGCGCGCGTGCAGGCGTTTCTCGACGCGCCGATGCACGAAGCGTTTGAACGCAGCGCGTTGAGCGAACCGGAATTTCTGGCGCGCGGGTTAGCCATGACCGGCTTTCAGGGTCCGCCCGAAGAATTTGTCAAGTATTGGAACGAAATTTTTACGCCGCTCGCCGCGAACGTGCAGCTCGCGCGCCAACTCGCCGCGCGCTATCCGCTGTACGTGATTTCCAATACGAATCCGTGGCACATGCGCTATGTGGAAGCGGAATACGAATGGCTGCAAATTTTCCGCGAGCGTTTTTATTCGCCGCCGCTCGGTTTGCGTAAACCGGATCCGCGCATTTTTGAAATCGCGTTGGCGCGCGCCAACGTCGCGCCGGCGGACGCGCTGTTTCTCGACGACCGCTTGGAAAATATCCACGGCGCGCAAGCCGTCGGGATGCAAACGCTGCACGTGCCGACGCCGCAGCAGGCGACGGCTGAACTCGAAAAACTTGTCGCGCGCACTCAAGGGCTGCAATGAATCTGTTTCAAAACGCTACCATCCTACTCGGCGTCACCGGCAGCATCGCCGCCTACAAAAGCGCGGCGCTTGCCAGCGAATTGCATCAGCGCGGCGCGAACGTGCATGTCGCGCTGACGGACGCCGCCGCGCAATTCGTCGGTCCGCTCACGTTCGCCGCGCTCACGCATCATGCCGTATTGCGCGATGTGTTGGCGCTGGGCGCCGACGCGGAAATCGAGCATGTGACGTTCGCCCAACGCGCGCAGCTTGTCATCATTGCGCCCGCGACGGCAAACACGCTGGCGAAACTCGCGCACGGTTTGGCGGACGACGTAATCAGCGCGTTGGCGCTGGATACGCGCGCGCCGATTTTGCTCGCGCCCGCGATGGAAACGGGCATGTGGGAAAATGTCGCGACGCAAGAAAATCTCGCAACGCTCAAACGACGCGGCATGTTTGTCATCGAACCGGGCGCGGGACATTTGGCGTCCGGCGCGCAAGGCAAGGGGCGCATGGCAGAGCCGCGCGAGATCGCGGCGCAAGCGCATCAAATTCTCGCGCGCGGCGGACCGCTCGCCGGCAAACGCATCGTCGTCACCGCCGGCGGCACGCGCGAAGCGATTGACCCCGTGCGCGTAATTTCTAATCATTCGTCGGGAAAAATGGGATACGCGCTGGCGGAAGAAGCGCTGTCGCGCGGCGCGGCAGTTTCGCTGATTACGAGCGTAACCGATTTGCCGAATCCGTTTGGCGCGGACGTTACGCGCGTGGTTTCGACGCAAGATTTACAAGCGGCGGTGTTGCGCGAAATGCGCGGCGCGGACGTTTTGATTATGGCTGCCGCGCCCGCCGATTTTCGACCCGCGACGAGCGCGGACCAAAAAATCAAAAAAGAAGAACGCGCGGCTTTGACGATTGCGCTGACGCGGAATCCCGATATTTTGGGCGAGGTCGCGCGCGTGCGCGCGGAAACGCCCGATGCGGCGCCGCGCGTGGTGATTGGTTTTGCCGCCGAGACGAATGATTTGATTCAAAACGCGCGCGGTAAATTGATTCGCAAAAATTTGGACCTGCTGGTGGCGAATCCTGTGCCGCAAACGTTCGGCAGCGAAAACGTTCAAGCGATATTGCTGAAACAGGACGGAACGGAATTGGATTTGCCGCCAATGACGAAAGAAGCTTTGGCGGGTGTGATCTTGGACCAAATCGCAAAATAAAAAAACGGACGCGCTGACGCTTGTCCGTTCGGGTCGGCGCTTGACCTTCAACGTTTGTCTTTTTTTCAAACGCCTTGTTTTGCCGTCGCATCGAATTCGACGATTTGTATTCGAGCCAAAGGAGATTCAATCGTTGCGGCGGCGGCGCCGGCTGCTGCCGAGGATACTTTGCCCGATGCGACGCTGCCAAAAATCGCGCCGCGTATAGCGCGTGAAATTGCGATAGATAAAACTTTTCAGCCCGCCCAAGACAAAGCGCACGGCAATCGCCGTGATTGCGATGACCGCCGCGACAGGCAGCGCCGTTGCCGCGTCGAGGAGCGAAAACGCGGCGACAAAAATTAAAAACGCGCTGATGAGCGCCACCAGCGTTTGATTGACGCGCCGCCGATTGACGGGCATGAACACTATCAACGCTGCCGCCAAGATTGCGGCGCCGCCGCCAACCAGTTTTGGGTCCAGAGTCATGTCATCGCTCCTCGCGTTTACTTTTCATAACGATCGTAGCGCTAATTTTCTAATTCAGCAATCACAAAAAATCGCCGCTTGGAACGGCGGTAGAAAAATCCTTACATGCCATCATCGCTCTCGCGCAAACGATTGACCAGCGTGCGATAAAAATAGGTTTTCGCTTCCAGCCGCGCCAAACGCGCGGGATGCGGACTCGTTTCACATTCCACCACGTCGCCGTCTTCGAGTTCGTAATCGGTCTGGCCGTCAATCGTCAAGATGGGCGTCTGCGGCGATTGCACGCGCAAGGCGACGCGCGCGCCTTCGGACAGCACGAGCGAACGAATCGGCGAGAGGTACGGCGAGATCAGCGTGAGCAGTATTGTCCGCACCGAGGGCGCGAGAATGGGCCCGCCCGCCGCGAGCGAATACGCGGTCGAGCCGGTGGCGGTCGCCACGATGGCGCCATCCAACGCGAATTGCTGCAATACTTCGCCGTCAATGGACGCTTCGATGCGAATGACGCGCGCGAGTTTGCCGCGACTGACGACGATTTCATTGATGGCGTCGAACGCGCCCAACGCTTGCGCGCCGCGCCGCCACTGCGCTTGAATCATGGTGCGTTCTTCAATCCAGTATTCGCCGCGCAGCAAGCGGTCGATATTTTGCGAAAACGCTTCGGGACGCAAACCGGATAAAAAGCCGACGTGACCCAGTTTGACGCCGATGGCGGCGACGCCGTACCGCGCGCCAATGCGCGCCGCGCGCAGCAGCGTGCCGTCGCCGCCGAGCGTGAGCACCAAATCTACGCGGTGACAAATTTGCGCCACCTGATCTTCGTCCCAGGCGGACGTGACGATGGGTTCGGGCGCGCCGCGCGCCAAAATTTCTTGATGCCATTCATCCGCCAGTTCGCGCGCGCGTTCTTTGTGCGGATGATAGAGCAATGCCAGACGATTCATGGCGCAAATTATATCATGCGTGGGCATTGACACGCGCCGCGCATTGGACTATTGTAAGACAGCGCTGTAACTCTGGCGCCGTAACCTGAGCTGTAATTTGTTGTGACACCATTCCACCGGCAAATTTTCAATTTGCCGAACGTTTATGAGGCGACCCATGAATTATCCACTCGACGCACAAATCACGCCGCGTTTTGCGGGCAGTCCCACCTTTTTTCGTCTTCCTCAGCAAGCCGATTTGAACGGCTTGGACGTCGCTATCACGGGCATTCCGTTTGACAATGCCGCGTCGTTTCGTCCGGGCGCGCGTTTTGGGCCGCGCGCCGTGCGCGAAATGAGTTCGCTCTTGCGTCCGTACAATCGCGTGTTGGATGTGGACCCGTACAAAATTATAAACTGCGCGGACGTCGGCGATTGTCCCGTCAATCCTTTCAATACGCTGGAAACGCTCGACCTGATGGCAAAGCGCTATCGCGAAATTCTCGACGCGGGCGTGATTCCGCTCTCGTACGGCGGCGACCATCTCGTCGCGTTGGGCGAACTGCGCGGCTTTGCCCAAGCGCGCGGCGGACCCGTCGCCGTGCTGCAAGTGGACGCGCATCTCGATACGTGGGACACTTATTTTGGCAATAAATACACGCACGGCAGTTTCATGCGCCGCGCGATTGAAGAAGGATTGGTGGACGTCGCGCACACGCTCCAAGTGGGCATTCGCGGCCCGCTGTTCTCGGAACGCGATATGGAGGATGTGCGCGCGTTGGGCATTGCGATTTTGCCGATGGATGCGATTGTGGATTACACGGTCGAACAAATCGCGGCGGCGATTCACGCGCGCGTCGGCAGCGCGCCCGTGTTTCTCACGTTCGACGTGGACGGCGTTGATCCCGCGTTCACGCCCGGCACCGGCACGCCCGAAATCGGCGGCTTTACATCGCAGCAAATGATGGCGCTGCTGCATCGTTTGCGCGGCTTGAACTTGATCGGCGCGGATATCGTCGAGGTCGCGCCCGCGTACGACAATGCCGGCATCACCGCGCTGTTTGCCGCGCGCGTGGGGTATGAGGTGTTGGGCTTGTTGGCGCTGCAGCGGCAGTCCAAATAATCGCGCGCGTGTTATAATCGGACGAGAAAAGCAAGCCGTAGAAAAATGCCTGCAAACGGATAAATACCTCTTTTCCAATACTTGCAGTTGGATGCGCAACGAGAGAGAACAAGTTTGGACGCAAAGTAAATCGTCCTACCTTCAGGCAAACCAAGTTAACAGACAAGGTCGCCTTTCCAAGTTACAAAAACGTTTACCAATGGTACCTGAATATCAGCAAAAATGAAGGTTAACATGAAAGGCAATTCAAGACCTTGCGAGTGTGGAAGCAATGAGTTCGTAACGCATCCAAATCGTTATGATGTATACGCGATAGTTGATGGCAGACTTGGGTTTCAAAAAAGTGAATTGATTGATAGTGAGTTTACGCTTTATTGTCGCGAATGTGGCAGTTTGTACCGCCCTCAGCCAGAGACCCATTACGAAATCGCTTATCCGGAGAAAGCATGAATTTCATCGAAAAAAATCGCAACGTGGAACCGCATGACGAAAGCATTTTGTTCTTGTATGTACAGGATGCGAACGGCGTGCCGGTGTCCAACAAAAAAATAAAAATTTACGCGGGCCCGCCGCCGACGGGCGAGCCGCCGTATTTTGTGGACGACGACCCGAACAATCCGAATCGCCGCACCGACGCGGGCGGCAAATTTCAATTCATTGTCGCCAATGGCGCGCCCGCGCAGCGCCTCGATTTTTGGGTGCGCGTGCTCGGCAGCGACGGCAATCCCGAAAGCGCGCCGATTCAATTTCCGTTTCCGGCGGGCGAAGCGCGTTGGGTTATTGTGACGCTCGGCGTCCAAGGCGCGCCCACTCTGCCAAACGACGGCGGCGGCGCGCCGCCCGATGCGCCGCCGATTCCCAGCGCGACGGTTGACCCGCGTCTCGCGCAAGAATTGCGCGTGATGGTGAACGCGCTCGCGCCAACCGCAGGCACGCGCTATTGGAAATTGATTTCGGCGCAATATCAGAATCCCGACGAATCCGGCGGCGGCGTCAATATCGTCTGTTTCGTCCAAGACGAAAACGGCAACCCGCTGCCCGGACAGCGCGTTACGCTGCGAACGTCGGCGGGCGACACCGCGACGCAAACCACCGACGAGCGCGGACACTGCGACCATCCGATGGGCGCGGGTTCCAGTTTTGCGCCGGACCGCGCCGAGCGCGGACCGCTCACGGTTTTTGTCGAAGGCATGCCGAGCGATGACGTGAACGGCATGGGCTTGCCGCTGCGCCGTCATGTGCAATATATTTTGACGTGGCGCCGCGCAACCGCGCAGTCGCCAGAGACGCCAACGCCCGCGCCCGCGCCGACGCCGCCGCCCGCGCCAACGCCGCCCGTTACGCCGCCGCCTCCGCCAAGCGGCAGCGTGCGCGGACGCATTAGCAACGCGGCGGCAGGCGCGCGCCTCGTTTTGAAATCGGCTGCGCGCACGCTCGATGCGCTGGTGGCGTCGGACGGTTTGTACAGTTTCGCCAACGTTCCGGTGGGCATGTACACGCTCGAATTGTCCGGCGTCGGCGTCATCCATCCCGCGCTGAGCGTAACCGAAAATCAAACGAGCGTTTTTGATTATCCGCCCGTGACGAACGCGCCGGCGAAAAAAGTTTTGAAACATTATTTATTGCTGGGTCCCGGCGCACAGCCCGGCGCCATGACGAATTTGATTCTCGCGCTCGATTACATTGTGCATTTCGCGCCCGTCGTTGGTTTCGCGGTGGACGAAGCGTTGAATGCCGAACGCGTGACCATCGTCGGCGGCGCGAGCGCGGTGAGCGCGCAGGACGAGCAGCGTTTGCGCGAGGGTGGCTGCATCGTCGCGCGTTTGCAAGCCGCCGATAGTTACGCGTTGGAAAATCTTTTCCAACAAGCGCTGGCGTCGGGTTCGCCGTTTCCGTCTTGAGCATACAGACCTGACAGGTTTTTGTCGCGCGCGTCTCACTTTACGCGGGTGCGCAGTACGATGCGAACGTTGCGCGTAACGCGGGGGTTGCGAAAACCTGTGAGGGCTTTACCAAACCATGAGCAAATTTTCTCTTCACATCAGCGACTGGTTGAATCCCGAATTGACGTACGAATTTATCGAGCGTACGCGTCCGGCGGTCGTCAAGGTTTTCGGCGACGCGGGACTCGACGACATGAAAATTCGTGAAGCGAAAACGCGCTCGCCCGCGTCGGTCTTTGTCGGGCGCATGTATTTTCCCCATCAGGGTATCGAAAAGGACGAGACCGCGCCGGTGGATACGGTGTTTCATTACGACCCAAGCGCGGACGCGCGCAGCGCGTTCGATCCGATGCGCGGCATTATCGAAAAAATGCGCGATTTGGTGACGGTGTGGGAAGGGTACAATGAAATTCCGATTGATACCCAAGCCCCGCTCACAGAGCGCGAACGCCAAAAGGCGCGCAACTATAACGCGTTCACCGTCGAGATGGCGCGCTTGATGCACCAAGCGGGATTGCGATACGCGGCGTATTCGTTCAGCACCGGCAATCCGGTGCATATCGAGTTGTGGGATTTGCTGCTAGACGGACTGCGTGCGAGCGATTATCTCGCGCTGCACGAATATATTGCGCCGAACGAAACGTTCAGCGAATTTAATTTCGGTATGTGCAATCGCTATCGCCAAATTTATGCGCGCTTGCCCGCGGACGCGCGTAAACCGCTTCTCATTACGGAATGTGGCGCGGACTATAACGGCGAGCAAGGATACAAAGGCAAAATTAGCGTGCCGAAATATCTGTCCATGATGGGACAATACGACGCGGAATTGATGAAGGATGCGTACGTCGTCGGCGCGACGATTTTTTGTTATGGCATCAACGACCCGGATTGGAAAACGTACGACATTGGCGGCGATTTCACCAAAGCGCTGCGCGAATATATTCAAAACACGCCGACGCCGCCGCTCGAAAATCCGATTGTGACGCCGCCGGTCGAGACCAAGCCCGCGTCCGGTATCGCGCCGCTCGCCGCGATTTTGGCGTTGACGCAGCAGGCGCGCGAACGACTTGCCAATGGCGACGGCGACGGCGCGCGCGCGCTGCTCAAAGAAAAAATCATTTCGTGGTTTTACGCCTCGGCGCCGGAACACTCGACGGATTTGGCGAACGCGCAAGCGCACACGACGGCGCGCTGGTTTGCCGAAGAGGCGACGCGCCGCATCGAAGCCGGCAAATTGAACGATGCCGCGCAAATTTTGAACGACCATGTGTTGACGTGGCTTGAATCGCCCGGACCGCACGCGCTGGGGATTCTCTCGTTGGAACCGTCCGACGCGTCGGGGCCCGCGTCCGTTTCATTCGACGCGCCGCCCGCGCGCAAACCCGCCGCGCCAAAGAAACGCGCGCCCAAGAAAAAAACGTCCGCGAAAAAACGCGCGCCCGCCAAGAAAAAAACGTCCGCGAAAACCGGCGCGCCCAAGCCCAAAGCCAAATCAAAACCCAAGCCAAAATAATTTCTTTTGACCGCTACCGTTAATCAAATCGCTCCGCCGCCAAAAACCGACGCGGGCGACGCGCCCGCGTCGCAGACGTCGGTTTTGCCGCGTGCGCGCCGTTGGGCGATTCTGCTGCTCATTCTGTGGCTCGCGTTATTTTTGCGCGTGTGGCAGTTGGACACTTTGCCGCCCGGCTTGCATTACGACGAAGCGTTCAACGGCACGATGGCGCGCGACGTTTTGCGCGGCGTACAGCGCCCCATTTTTTTCACCGCCAATTTCGGCGAAGAACCTCTGCACATGTACGTTGAAGCGGGCGTCTTTGCGCTCGTCGGCGAATCGCCGTGGAGCATCCGCCTCACGTCCGCGTTCTTTGGCGTTTTGTTTGTCGCGGCGGCGTATGCGTGCGCCCGCGCCTTTTTTCCGCGCGCGGACAGATTGGCGCTCATCGCCGCGTTTCTCGCCGCGACGCTGTTATGGGCTTTGATGTTTGCGCGCATTGGCATCGAGACGACGACGCTGCCGGCGCTGTTGACCCTGAGCGCGGCGGCGCTGGGATTCATGTATCGCCGTTGGCGTTGGACATGGGTCGTCGGCGCGGGGTTCCTTTTGGGCGCGACGATTTACACCTATCTCGCATCGCGCTTGTGGCTCTTGGCTGTGGCGCTCTGGTTTTTGTACTTGGTCGCGTTTCATCGCTCTGTGACACGCGCGCATTTTATAAAATGGCTCGCGCTGGCGTTGGTCGCGCTGTTGACGCTCGCGCCGCTGCTTTTATTTTTCGCGCAGAATCCGCTCGCGCTCACGGGACGCTCTGGCGATGTTTTTACGCCCGCCGCGTTCGGCGCGAATCTTTGGCGGACGGCGGGCATGTTTTTCTTCAACGGCGATATGGACCCGCGCGATAATCTGCCGGGCCGCGCGGCGCTGGATATTTTTTTGGCGCTCGTGTTTCTGCTCGGCGGCGGCGTGGCGGCGGCGCGTTTTCGCAAACCGTTTTACGCGTTCCTGCTCATCTGGTTGGCGGTGATGAGCTTGCCGTCCGCGCTGACGGAATTTGCGCCGAATTTTCGCCGCGCCATCGGCGCGCTGCCCGCGACCATTTTATTGTGCGCGGTGGGCGTGGAATGGCTTGGGTTGAAAATACAAAATACAAGTTTCCCAATTCAAGTTGGGAGATTCAAACTTGAACCCGCGACGTTCAAAATTGTCGCGTACGCCGCGCTGCTGGTTGCGTTGGGCGCGAGCGCGTTCGGAAGCGCGCGCGCGTATTTTGTGGAATGGGCGAGCAATCCGGGGTTGTATTATTCGTTCGACGCGGGCTTGTTACAGTTGGCAAAATTGCTGGCGGCGCGGCCGCGCGACGAGCCGATTTATTTTTCGCCCAACTATCGCGACCACTATACGGTCATTTGGGCGTTTGACGGACGCCCCGTTTCTTCATTTGACGGACGCGAGTTGCTGCTGCTCGCCGATTCAAGCCGCGCGGCGACTTATGGTATTATCACGCACGAAGATACGCAGACCGCCGAACAGTTGGGCAAATTTTATGCCGAGTCGGAATTGCCCAACGTTTTGGTGGACGCCGCCGGAAATTCCTACGCGACGATTTTGACGTTCCCCGCCCATACGCGCAAACCGCTTGAACCGTCGCGCGCGTTAGCGGTTCAGGTCGGGACTTTTGCGACGCTCGCGGGTTTTGAGGTCGCGCCAAATGATTTTGCGCGCGGCGACACGGTGCGCGTGCGTTTGTACTGGAACGCGGACAAAAGCGCGGACGAAAATTACACCGCGTTCGTGCATTTGGTTGGGCCGCACAATCCCGCGACGAATTCGCCCGTGTGGGCGCAAGCGGATAAACAGCCCGGCAACGGAACGTATCCGACGACGCGCTGGCAGCGCGGCGAAACGCTGATTGAGGATTACGTTTTTAGGTTGCCGCCGGAAGCGGCGGCGGGCGAATACAAAATCGAAACGGGCATGTATCTGCTGGAGACGGGCGCGCGCGTACCCTTGACCGAAAATAACGCGCGTCTGGCGGACGACACGGTCATTTTGAAACAATTTTCGTTGCCCTGACGCGTCGCCCGATTTCTTTGAAACTAACGGAGGTTGAATGAACGATTTGGGAAGTTATCGCGTGCCGCGTGAAGCTGAAATGGGCCGCGAAGTGAGAATGGAACAACGGCGCAGCGTGAATCGTACCGCCGCGCTGGCGCTGGGCGGCATTGCGTTGCTGTGCGTGTGTATGTGCCTGGGCGTTTTTTTGTTGACGGCTGTGACGGGCAACAATCCGGTCGTGACGATTGATTTGGGCGGCGACCTGCCGTTTGCCAAAGCGACTGCCACGCCGCGCGCGTCCGCCAAAGGCACGGCGACGCCGGTCCCGTACGGCAAGAGCGTCAAGAGCGATAATGGTTTGCGCGTGACGGTGACGGCGTTTCAGCGTCCGCTGCCGACCGAAGGCGTTCAAATTCCCGACGGCCAAGAATTGGCGTTGGTTACGGTGCGAATTGAAAATACGCGCGCGAGCGGCGCGCCCATCAAATATAGCCCCGAAGATTTCGCGCTCGTGACGCCTGAAGGCGAGCGCTATCAAGTCAATATCGGCGGCATTACGACCGACGATGATTTGAAAGCGGGCGAACTCGCGGCGGGCAAAGCAGCCAAAGGCGACCTGTTATTTTTTGTGTACAGCGACGTGCCGACTTTGCAGCTGGCGTGGACCGCTTCGGACGGCAAAACGCGGCTTTATCAATTGACGCGTTGAGCGAACCGGTTGCGCGTCCGTTCCGCGAACGGACGGCTCAACCGCGCGGTAATTGACAAAATGATTTTGTTCGCCGCCGTCGTTGTGTGGCTGTCGCTTTTAGGCGTTGTGAGTTTTGCGCCGCGTTTCGCCGGCGAAACGCGGCGCAGCGCGCAAGCCGATTTGCTCGCGTTCGGCGCGCTGGGCGTATTCACCGCCGGATTTTTTTGGCAATTGTTATTCGCGCCCAAGGTATGGCTGCCTGCGGGCGGCGGCGACCTCGCGGGGTTTTTGTATCCCACATATTCGTTCGCGCAAAGCTGGATTACGCGCGGCGTTCTGCCGTTGTGGAATCCTTATATTTTCGGCGGCGCGCCGTTTGTGGGCGATATTCAGACCGCGCTTTTTTATCCGCCGAATCTCCTCGTCTATTTCCTCTCGAATCCATTGACGTATCGCGACCTCGAACTGCTCGCGGTATTGCATTTTTACATCGCGGGCGCGGGGATGTACGCCTTGCTGCGGTATGCGCCGCTGCGCGAAAATGGGCGCGGTTTGCGCCGGCTGGCGGCGTTGGCGGGCGCGCTGGCGTTTGAATTTTCCGATTTGTTTATTACGCATTTCGGCAATTTGAATTTGATTGCGGCTGCCGCGTGGCTGCCGTTCGCGTTTTTATTTTTCATGCGCGCGCTGGAAACGTCAGACGACGCGCCGCCGTTTGCGCCGCGCATGATTTTTAAGGAGCGCGCTGCGCTGCGCGACGCCATTCTCGGCGGCGTGTTTCTCGCGCTCGCGTTTTTTGCCGGACACATTCAGCCGTATCTGTTTAGCGTGTTGGCGCTCGCGTTGTACGCGGGCTTTGTGAGTTTGACCCAACGCGCGCGGTGGAAACGCGCGGTCATTTTGTTGGGCGTGACGATGGCGGTGGCGCTCGGTTTGAACGCGGCGACGTTTTTGCCCGCGTTCGAGTTGGCGCGCTTGTCCGTTCGCAGCGCGTTCACGTACGCGGACGCCGCGCAATATTCGCTGCCGCCGTTGGAACTGGTCGGGATTTTGGTCCCCGGCTTTTTTGGGCGCGGCGCGGAAAACGCGTGGGGGCCTTGGCAGCGCGTCGAAGCCGGTTATCTCGGCGTCTTGCCGTTGTTTCTCGCCGCGAGCGCGTTGTGGGCGCGGCGCACGCGCAAAACGATTTATTTCGCGCTCCTCGCGTTTGTCGGGTTGCTGCTCGCGCTCGGCGGTTATACGATTTTGCACGGCTGGCTGTTTCAATTCGCGCCGGGCTTTGGACAATTGCGCGCGCCCGCGCGTTTTGTATTCTTGTTCGATTTCGGTTTGGCGGCGTTGGCTGCTATCGGCTTGGACGCGCTGTTGGCGCGCGATGACGCGACGCGTCAAAAAATCAGGGTTGGCTTGAAATACGCGGCGTGGGGCGTTTTATTCGTCGCGCTGGTCAGCGGCGCGTTGGCGTTGGGCATTTTGATTTTGGGGCAGGGGCAGGACCCCGCGCTGTTTCAACGCATCGCGAACGCGGCGAACGCGCTGGCGTTTTTCATTTTGCTGCTCGCCTTGTCGCTCGCGCTGTTCGCGGCGTGGACGCGCGATGGGTTATCGCCGCGCGCGTGGGGCGGATTGGCTATTGCGTTGATTGCGTTCGATTTGTTTTCGCTCGGCGCGAATGTGGACGTGGGCATTAGCGACCCGACGCTCGGCTATCAACGCGCGGACGTTGTGGCGTTTCTCAAAACCAATCTCGGTTTGGCGCGCATAGATTCGCGCACGGACGTGGAAGGTTTGTGGCGGCCTGACACCGGTTTGTTGTACGGTTTGCAAGACGTGTACGGCGACAATCCATTGGTTTTGAATTCGTTCAACGCGTATTGGGACAATCTCGGCGGACGCGACAGCGCGGCGTATCAAGCGTTGAACGTGAAATACGTTTTGGCGCGACGCGGTACCCCGCTGCCGGAAAATTTTGTCCACGCGTTTGACGGCGGCGGCGGCATTACGGTGTGGGAAAATAAAACCGCCGCGCCGCGCGCGTGGTTCGTCACGAATCCGCCGCGCGCGGAAAATGGCATTGACGTAACGGGTTTGCCGTACAACGCGGAACCCGTCGCCATCACCGGTTATGGGCCGAACGAAATCGTTATGCAAGTGAACGCGCCGGAGGATGGTTACATAATCTTGAGCGAAGTGGATGCGCCGGGCTGGAAAGCGTTTGTGGACGGACAGGAAACCGCAATCGTGCGCGCGAACAATTTGCTGCGCGCGTTCGCGGTGCGGGCAGGGGAGCATTACGCGCGCATGACTTATGAACCGCAATCATTCCAGCTTGGCGCGCTCATCAGCGGATTGACTTTGCTGCTGCTCGTTGTTCTCGGCTTGTTTGCGCTTGTAGCGCGGCGAAAACAAAAAATCGCGTGAATGGTTCACGCGATTTTTTTATTGCTTGAGCAGCTCTTCTATCCGCGCGCGCAAGACCGCTTCGGGCAGGGGCCCAATCCAGTTGCCTTTGACGCGGCCGTTCTCGTCAATGCCCGGCAAGAGCTTGCCGTCTTTGCCGATGAAATACGTTTCGGGGACGCCGGAAATTTTGTACGCCTGTGAAATTTTTGTGCCAAGATCGGCGCCGTTCGGATAGGTTTGTTGAAATTCCGCGATAAATTTTTGCGCGTCCGTGTCCGTGTCCACATAATCCACGCCGAGAATCAACACCCCTTGATCTTTATATTTTTCCCACGCGCGCTGTAACGCGGGCGCTTCGTCGCGGCAGGGAATACACCACGACGCCCAAAAATTCAAAACGACCGGTCTGCCGCGCAATTCCGCGAGCGTGTAGGTTTGTCCGTCAAAACTCGTGAGCGTAAATTCCGGCGCGGAACCGGAGGCGAGAGGGCCTGCGCCGCGCTGTTGGACTGCGATTGCCAACACCGCCAACAGCCCCAATAAAACGACGACGACGATGCCAAAAATCACCAAAGCGCCGCGGCGTTTGGGCGGCGCGGGCGCGACTGTATCATTCATCTTGATTCAACTCGTTTTCGATGCGGGCGCGATATTCGTTCGATACGGTTTGGGCGGCGGACGCGGCGGGCGGCGCGCGTTTCACGCGGCGCGTCGCAAAAAGATACAGGATTGCGGCGCCGGCGGAAACGGCGAACGCGGGCAAAAGATAGACCGCCAAATTCAAACCTTGCGCGCGCGGCGCGCCCAACACCCGTTCGCCGTACTGGGAAATGAAATACGCTTGAATCTGCGCGGGCGTTTCGCCTTGACTCAATTTGTCCTTGATCAGCGCGCGCCATTGTTGACACGCTTGCGTTTCGCACATGTCCAACGGCGTGCCGGGACAAACAGGGCAGTACAAACCTTTGGCGACTTGGAGCGTTTGCGTATCCAAATCGCCGTACAGGTTCACGCCATGCGTGGCGGTGGGCGCGAGGAAAAACGCCAGCGCCGCGAAAATTAACGCGCCGAGACCGAGAAAAATCCCCAGCGCGATTAGGTATTGTTTGTTCATAAAAGGTCGGGATTCAAAATTCAAAGTTCAAAATTCAAAGTTCAAAATTCAAAGTTCAAAATTCAAAGTTCAAAATTCAAAGTTCAAAATTCAAAGTTCAAAATTCAAAGTTCAAAATTCAAAGTTCAAAATTCAAAGTTCAAAATTCAAAGT
>WBZO01000583.1_pt1 | contig 72728 bp, 62 predicted proteins | sample 5204261 | NCBI WGS metagenome assembly WBZO01 (sample SAMN12412400, study PRJNA552823) | activated sludge metagenome | isolation source: activated sludge from anammox sidestream of wastewater treatment plant... | place: USA: North Carolina | collected 2017-09
TGCGCCTTGCGCATAACCAATCTCCATTCGTGGCAGAGACATGCGCCCAAAGCATGCCCCTAGCTCTCTCACGACTCCAAAGATGTGATGAATGATGAGGAGCAGGGGGGATGCCCGGAGGGCAGGGGGGTCCGGCTCCCTGGCACAGGAGAGAGGCCGGCCCCCTGCAGGATGGCCGGAGGGTAGGGAAGCGCGTCTCGGTCGCCGTCACCCTTCATCCTTCCTGCGCGCGATGGCGTAGGCGGCCAGGGCGACGTAGAACAGCGCGGCGGTGGCGGCAGCGGCGCTCAGCAGAGCAACGGCCACGGCGGGTCGCACGGCCAGCACGCTAGCAACGCCGATCGCGGTGGCCAGCAGCGCCAGCCGGGCCAGCTCGCGCATCAGGTTCAGGTCTTGGCGCTGCAGCAGGTCGAGCGTACCGGCCGTGGGGCTAGCGAGGGCATGACCGGTGTACATCACCGCCAGCAGCGCCATATACGTGGCCGCCTCGGCCCAGGCATCGCCGAAGATAACCGGCACCAGCCAGTGCGCCGCCACAGACAAGCCGGCGACGTACGGCACGCTCAGCGCCAGCATCGTCCAGGAGACCCGCTGAAACAGCCCCATCAGCCGCTCGGGCGCATCGACAGCGGCGCGGGCGATGTTGGCGTTGTATACCTGGCACACCGCCGCGGCCAGCAGTTCCACCGGCCGCGCCAGCAGCCGTTGGGCCAGCACGTATAGCCCCACCACATGCGGGTCATACAGCACGGCCAGCGCCAGCATCGGCAGGGATAGGCTGAAGCTGTCTGTCAGCGCAGCGGGGAAGCTGAGCAGCGGGAAGCGGCGGTATCCCCCCGCCACCACGCGCACGGCGGCGGCGGGCATGACCAGCAGCCGGCGCGCTTCGCCGCTGCGCAAGAGCAGCAGCGCCAGCGTCGCCGTGGCCGCTGCCTGGCCGAGCGTTACCCCCGCCAGCAGGCCGATGGCGCTGGATCCCGCCAGCCCAAGCGCGACCTGCACCAGCACCATCACGCCGTTTTGGGCAAGGATCGCGCGGGCGATCCAGGGGAAGCGCTGCTCGCGCACAGCCCACGAGGCTGCAGACGCGTACCAGCCCGCCAGCAGCAACGTCAATGGTAGCAACCACAGGTGCGGCGTCAGCTCAGGTGTGTTGAGCAGCCCGGCCACGCGTTTGCCCGCCACCAGCACCAGCACCGTCACCGCCGCGGTGGTGAGCGTTACCACCGTGAGTGCCAGCCGGAGTAGCGCCGTGGCGTCCTCGCTATCGCGCGGGAGCGGAATGGCGATCTCGAAGCGCAGCGCCGAGATCACCGTGAGCACATACAACGAAGCAGTGAAGACGGCCAGTTCGCCGAAGGCCGCAGGCGCATATAGCCGGGTGAGCACCGGCGAGAACACCAGCACTAGCGCCTGGCCGAGCGCGCTGCCGCCCAGCAGCACGGCCACGGCGCGCACAAACCGCCCGCCCGTCAGCCGCGCGGCCCACTGCCAGGATGGCGCCACATCCATCATCCGCTCCGTCTGCCCGGCGCAGACCTCTACCCTTTCATCATCGACCAAAACCGCCAATGGCTGTACGGGGAGAACGGGGCAATGAGATTCCGTTGCCGGCCCTTATCCTTCACCCTGCAACCTGCTTCCAATCGCTCTGCCGCCGCCACAGCCAGCGCAGCGCTGCCGCCCAGCCGAGCACGGCGAAGCCGATGACGGCATAGGCGCTCCATGGCAGCCGCTCCAGCTCGTAGAACCGGCGCAGCGACGGGACAAAGAAGCTGATGGCCGCCAGCACCGCCAGCGCTGCCGCCAGTGCCAGCACCCGCCGGTCGCCCGCCAGCGGCACGCCGCCGGTCCACTCCGGCGCGGGTGGCCGCACGAACGGCACCAGCAGCACGCCGCAGAGCACCGTCGTCACCGTCAGCGCCGTCCGCGCCGGTCCCAGCCCGCCGCCCAGCGCCAAGAACAGTTCGTACACGGCGATGGACAGCGCGGTCTGCGTCAACGCTGCCGGCAGCACGAAGTGAGCGGCGGCCGGCAGCAGTGCCCGCGGCGTTGCACCAGGCCGGGCCCAGAGCGCCAGCACGAACGCCGGGATACCGGCCGTGATGAAGGCCAGGGCCGCGTTCTGCCGCGGCGTCAGCGGGAAGCGGCTACCTAACAGCGAGGCAATCAGGATCACCAGCGCCACCGTCAGCGTCCGGGTCAGGAACAGGCGGATGACATCTTCCATGCCGCGCAGGATACGCTGTCCCTCGCGCAGCGCTGGCGGCAGCGCGGCGAAGGAATCGTTGAGCAACACGATATCGGCCACGCCGCGCGTCACCTGGCTGCCGGAACGCATCGCCACCGCCAGGTTGGCCTGCTTGAGCGCAGGGACATCATTCACACCATCGCCGGTCATTGCCACGTAGTGGCCGCGCCGGCGCAGCGCCGCCACGATCCGCGCCTTCTGCTCCGGGCCAATCCGTCCAAAGACCGCGGCACGCTCCACCGCTCCGGCCAGCGCCACGTCATCCAGCCGTTCCACCTCCGCCCCGGTGAGGGCGCCGCCATCGGCCGGCACGGCCAGTCCTACCTGCCGTGCCAGCGCCGCCACCGTATCCGGGCTGTCGCCGGAGATGATCTTGATGTGTACACCCAGTGCGGCGAATGCCGCCAGCACATCGCCCGCCTCCGGACGCAGTTCATCGCGCAGTGCCACCAGCGCCAGTGGCCGCAGCGCGCCCTGGCCGTCGGGCGCATCCGCTGCGCCGAACAGGAGCACGCGCAGTCCGCGCGCCGTCCAGGTCGCAGCCTGCGCGGGGATGGCGGCGGCGGGCAGCCGCGTGGCCAGGGCCTCTGGCGCGCCCAGGACGTACGTGGTTGCCCCGGCGGGCATCGACAGTGTCAGGCTGCTCCACCGGCTGCCCGAGTCGAACGGTGTCTCCCCCAGCACGGCAGGCGGCGCGGGCGGGGCGGGCAGCGCGGCGGCGAGCGCGGCGGCCGTCTTGTTGGGCGTGGAGCCCAGATGGGCAAAGCAGGCCAGCGCCGCCCGCGCGTCCAGCTCCAGGGTACCGCCCAGCGGCCACACCGCCTCCAGCGCCAGGGCATTGGTGGTGAGCGTGCCGGTCTTGTCCAGGCACAGCACATCGACATGGCTGGTGGATTCCACCGCGTTCATCCGCTGAATCAGCGCGCCATGCCCGGCCATCCGCACGGCGGCCATGGCATACGTGACGGTGATCATGAACGCCAGCCCCTGCGGCACCAGCGCTGCCAGCACTGCCGCCGCTCGCAGCCGGTCGGCCAGCGTCACACCCGGCTCGGCATCCCACGAGGCGGCCAATACCTGCACCGCCAGCGCCGCCACCAGCACTACGATCACGCGGATGGTCAAGCCGATTTCCCGCTGCAGCGGCGTGAGCACCGTGCGTTCGACGCGGGCGCCTGCCGTCATGCGTCCGGCAAAGCTGGCCTCGCCCGTTTCGGTGGCGCGGATGCGGCCGCTGCCGGCCACGCAGAAGCTCCCGGAATACACTTCGTCTCCCGGCCGCTTGGCGACATGCTCGGACTCACCGGTGAGCAGCGATTCATCCATCTTCAGGCTGCCGCCGCTCAGTGCCACACCGTCTACCAGCGCCTGGTCACCAGGGCGCAGGATGATGATGTCGCCGGGCGCCAGCGCCTCGCGCGGCAGCGGCTGTTCTTTGCCGTCGCGCCACACGGTGGCCGTGGGGCGGGTGAGCAGGGCGATGCGGTCCAGCTGGCGCTTGGCGCGGGCTTCTTGCACCGTCCCCACCAGCGCGTTCGCCACCACCAGCCCGGCGGTCATCAGCGCGTCACCCGCCAGTCCCAACACCAGCAGCGCCGCAACGATAGCGAACAGCACCGTGTTGATTGGGGTAACGGTGTTCTGCAGGAGGATGCGGCGGTACGAGCGACCCGCCGGAGCCGGGCGCGGGGGCAGGCTGGTCATCGTTCACGGTCCGCCCTTCGTCCTCTACTATTGCTACCGGCGCACTCTGGCGCCACGCACGGCAGGCAGAAAGACGGTGGGGCAGATGGTGAACGACGGCAGCCGCGACCTGCGACGGGCGGTGGAGATCCTGGCTTCGCAACTGCCCGGACCGCTGCGGCCACTGGCACGGCTGGCGTACAACTACCGCTGGACCTGGGCGCGAGGCGGCGCGGCTCTGTTCCAAGAGCTGGACCCGCACCGCTGGCCGTTCTCTGCCCACAATCCCGTGCGTTACCTGGATGACATCGCCCCACCACGCCTGGCCGCGCTGGCGGGCGATGCGGTGCTGGTGGACCGCATCCGCGACCTGGCCGGGGAGCAGGATACGGATTTCGCCCGCCCGCCTGCGGCCATCCCCGGGCTGCCGGATGCCTCCGCCCAGCATCCCATCGTCTTTCTGTGCGCCGAGTTCGGCCTGCATGCCTCGCTGCCGCTGTACGCCGGTGGCCTGGGTGTGCTCGCGGGGGACATCCTCAAAGAGGCGTCTGACCGGGCGTATCCGATGGCTGGAGTAGGGCTGCTGTATGGGGAGGGGTCGTTTCACCAGCGGGTAGACGCCGGTGGCTGGCAGCACGAGTACTGGCTGCCGGTTGACCCGGAGCGGCTGCCGATGGCGCTGGTGACAGGCGAGGACCGCCACCCGCTGACGGTGACGGTGCCGGTACGCGACCGCAACGTCACGCTGCAAATCTGGCGGGTGGATGTGGGGCGCACGCCGCTGTACCTGCTGGACAGCAACCGGCTGGATAATGTCCCTGCCGACCGCTGGATCACCGCCCGCCTGTACGCTGGTGACCGCGAGACGCGGCTCGCGCAATACGTTGTGCTGGGGCTGGGCAGTATCCGCGCGCTGCGGGCGATGGGCATCACCCCAGCACTGGTGCACTTGAACGAAGGGCATCCGGCCTTCGCCGCGCTGGAGCTGATCGGCGGCGGAGTGGCCCGCGGCCTGTCGTACCCAGAGGCGCTGGCCGCTGCCCGCGAGCGGACCGTCTTCACCACGCACACGCCGGTGGCCGCCGGCAACGAGCTGTACGGCTTCCACGAGGTGCGCCACGCCCTGGATGACACGCCGCTGCGGCTGGGCATGACGTGGGAGCAGTTCAAAGAACTGGGGCACTGCGGCGGCGGGCCGGAGGGGGAGTGCTTCGGCATGACCCAGTTTGCCCTGCGCACCAGCGGCGCCGCCAACGCCGTCTCCCGCCGCCACGGCGAGGTGGCCCGTGAGATGTGGCGGGAGGTGTTCCCCGGGCGCGCCGCTGCCGAGGTGCCGGTCGGCCATGTCACCAACGGCGTCCACCTGCCTACCTGGATGCACCCGGCGATGCGCGCGCTGCTGGACCGCCACCTGGGCGCCGGTTGGGAGGAGCACACCGACGAGCCGGGGATGTGGGACCCGGTGGCCGGCATTCCTGATGAGGATCTATGGGAGCTGCGCACGCGGATGCGCGCTGATCTGGTGGCGTTCGTGCGGGAGCGCAGCGTGCTCAACCGGCTGGGACGTGGCAACCCTGCCGCCTTCGCCGAGGCGGCTGCCCGCTCATGGAACGCCGACACCCTCACCATCGGCTTTGCCCGCCGCATCGCCACGTACAAGCGGCTGTACCTGCTGTCGCTGGACCCGGCGCGGGCGCTGGCGCTGGTGCAGGGGACGTATCCGCTCCAGGTGGTGCTGGCCGGCCGTGCCCACCCGAGCGACGAGGAGGCCAAGCGCAGCGTTCAGCGGCTGTTCCCCCTGGCAGAGAACCCGAGCGTGCCGGGACGAGCGGTGTTCCTGGAGGACTACGATATGGACCTGGCTCAACGGCTGGTGCGCGGTTGCGACCTGTGGGTTAACCTCCCCCGCCCGCCGATGGAAGCCTCCGGCACCAGCGGCATGAAGTCCGCCCTCAACGGTGGCCTGCAACTGAGCGTGCTGGACGGCTGGTGGCGGGAGGCGTACGACGGCACGAACGGCTGGGGCATCGAGCCGCCGCCGGGGCTGGACGCCGCCGCCCAGGACGCCCACGACGCCGATGCGTTGTTCACCCTGCTAGAGCGAGCGGTGCTACCCCTGTTCTACGAGCGCGATGCCCGCGGCATCCCTCACCGCTGGCTGACGATGGTAAAGGCGTCGCTGCGGACGGCAGGCGCCGGCTTCACCGCCAGCCGCATGGTGGCGGACTACATGCGCCGCGCCGGGGTACGCTGAGCCGCCGCTGCCACCGCGGCTGGCGGTGCGCTCTTGGGGCCAGGTGGCAGGGGGAGACAGGGGTGACCGGTCCTGCGCCGCCGGCGCCTGCCGGTCAGCGGCGTCCCGCCGCCTTCGGCAACCTTCCGGCAAGGCGCTGGGCAGCGCGCCCCGCATTCCTGACGGCCCGCTGCCCGCTCCTACCCATTCGCACCTGTTCGGCAGCCTGGCGGCTACCCTGGAGCGCGCGGGTGAGTAGTGGCTCAGCGGTGGCACGTAGCCGCTCTGGAGTGATTCCGACCCGGAGCGCGCGTGTGCGGGTGGTGGCCGCAAGGGCGCCGGCGGCGGCCACGCCCGTGACGCCCAGCTCGCGCCCCTTGCGATAGGCTTTGCCTGCCCCGCGCGCCGCGCCTTCCGCCAGTACGGGCGCATGACCCGCGAGTTCCAACGCGCCGTCGATCACGGTCTCCAGGACGCCTTCTACCAGCCCGTCCAGCAGGTCACTCATCGCCCGTCCTCCCCTGGCCGGCACGCCTGCCCGTGTATCCGGCACGGCAGGAGGCCGTCTCCAGTCTGCCCGCGCGCTCTTGTCGGGGCATGTGTGCCCCCAGCGCGGGGCTGCGCTGCACCCTCACCCATCTGTTCCACGTTGCCAGGCGATTGGCCGGGCATGCGGGGGTGGCGGTGTGGCCGCCGTTAGCAGCGGCAGCGGAAGGCCTCGCCGGTGGCCTCGCGCAGGTCTTGAAGAATGCGGGTGGTGTGGGTACCAAAGAAGGCGTGAGCTGGCTCAAGCTCCGCGGCGCGAGTGCGTAGTTCGGCCAGGCGGGAAGGGTGAATCTCTGCGGCGTGCCGCTCGACGAGCTGGAGCGTCTCCCGGTGCATGGCGGCGGTGGCAGGCGGGCCGGCGCCTAACCAGGCCTGGCCGGTGAGCACCGCGCCGGCAGCCAGCGCCCAACCCACCATGACAAGCGCGGTGATGGGCCCGGCCCACACCAGCGCCACTGCCGCCGCTCCCAGCACCAGCCCCATGGCGATCAGGGCCGGCAGCCGCTCCGTCAGGCCGTCCCAGAACAGCCGCCGCTGCAGCGCCAGCCGCAGCCCGCCCGCATCACACGGAATCGTGCATCCCCGCGCCATCGCTCGTTTCCCTCAGCCCTTCACCGCCGCCCGCCGGCAGCGGTGTCTGAGCCAAGCATAGGCAAGCTGCGCCGTTGGAACAATCGGGCTCCAGCCGCCGTAATTCAGCCTCGGCCTCGGCGATGATCCGCCCGTGCGCGCGTTCCAGCAGGCGGCGGGTGGAAGCGATGATGTGGCGGCGGCGGGGCGAGAGCAGGCCGGCAGCCACGGCGGCCGTCACCTCCTCCTCATCTTCCACGCGCAGCGGGTCCCCCGCCGCCGGGCCGCGCCAGGCGTCCAACAGCAGATCGGTAAACCGCACCAGTCCGGGGCGGATGCGCACGCCGTCTACCACGTCGAACCGGTAGCCGATGACGGCGCCGTCCGCCGCGGTGAACCGGTACAGATTGTAGTGGCGGCTCGCCCAGAACAGCCCGAGTGTGTAGGAGCCCGCCGGGAGCTGAAAGCCGCCGGCGGTTCGCGCTACCGCCAGGTCAAACCGCACGATCACCAACCGCGGCGTGTGCGCCACCAGCCGGCAGTCAAACCGCTGCACGGCGCCGCTGAGCAGGTGCTTGTGCTCGCGGATGGTTGCGGGTTGCTCAACCATCGCCACCTCCGGTATCGCTACGGCGCGAGAGCCTCGGTGGTGACGTTCTCCGGCCGGACGAGCGGCGCGCCTGTCTCATTCGTGATGGAGAACATGACGGCGCTGCGGCCGGAGGGGCAGCACAGCGGGTCGCTGGCCGTATAGCGCCGGTACGTGACGCGGATCCGCTCGCGCCCCAGCAGCATCATGTCGTCGGCGGCGCCGTCCGTGCGGCTGTCCATTGGCTGGGGCGCGAGTGTCCCGGCAAAGAGGCCATTCTGAAAGACGAAGTAGTTGTAGCCCCAGTAACGGCACATACCGTCGAAGCCGCTCAGCCCCAGGATCACCTTCGTCCCCCAGCCCGCCTCATAGGCGCCCGCCAGCACCCAGCCGGCCTGCACCAGCGCCTCATCTTCGTCTGTCTCCGGCATCCGCACACCCAGATCGAGACAGCGCGGGTTGGCGTCGGGGTCGAACGTCCGGGGCGGCGCGGGGATCGCCATCCGCTCCTGATTCCAGTTCGCCGGCGGCTGCGGGCTGTCCAGCCAGGCGCCGTCCGCCCGCGCGCTCCCCTGCCCGACCGTCGCCACCGTTAGCGCTGCCAGCGCCAGCGCCACTATTAGCCGCTGCATTCGCTACTCCTCACCGGCTGCCCGCGGGGAGAGCCGCCGCCTGTCATGAACCCATCCTGCCAGCCCGCGCGGATCTCGCGCCACCCGCGGAGCGAGGTATCTGACGAGACCAGGGCCATGCCCGCCGCGCGCTGCGCTCGCGACCCGCCGGCGGCGGCCCCCCGCTCGCGCGGCTCGCGAGCCCCTGCTAAGGGGGCACCGCCTCCCGGCATCTCCCCTGATGGGGGTCCAGTCTGTCCGCGGCGGCCGCGTGATCCCCGTGGCCGTGGGATGCCCGCGGGGCAGGGCCACCGGTGCCCCGGTCACCTCTCCTCGCTACCCCCGGCTATACTTCGAGCGAGGAGCCGAAGCCGTATGGAGCCGTCGCCGTATGCCGCCGCACTGGCGGCGCTGCCCCGCCGCCGTGACCAGCTGCTACCCGCGTTGCTCGCCGTGCAGGCGGTAGCGGGCTGGCTGCCAGAGGCAGCGATTACCGCCGCTGCCCGCCATGTCTACGTGCCGCTGTCCGAGGTGTACGGCACGGTTACCGGCTACAGCGAACTACGGCTGAGCGCGCCACAGCCGGGGCGCATCGAGCTGTGTACCGGCCTCTCCTGTCGGGTGGCGGGGGCAGACGCCGTGCGGGAGGCGTTGCCCGCCGGTACGCATGTTGAGCCGGTTTCCTGCCGCTTTCTGTGCGGGGTGGCGCCAGTGGCCGAGCAGCACGGCATCTATCATGGGCGGCTGGCGCCGGGCTGGGCCGGAGCAACGCCGGCTCCGCCACAGCGCCGGAGCACGCTGCCGGCTGCTACCGGGCTGGACGGCGCCATGCCCGCGCGCCGTGCTGCCGCCGTGGAGCGGGCTCAGATGCTGGCCGCCCGCGTGCGCATCGCCGTCGCTGATGCGCTGTGCGCCCGTGCGGCCGGCACGGCGGCCGCCGAGGTGGCGTTGCTGGCCGCCGCCCAGGCCGCCGGCGCCGGCCCGCTGCTGATCCGTACCGGCTGTGACGGTAACTGCCACGCCCATGGCAGCATCACCGTCCGCGCCGCTGACGGTAGCGAGGGGCGGTTTGCCCGCGTGAAGCGGGCGGACGCCGGCCGGGTGGTGGCGGCCTTACGTGGCGGTCTCGCCCCGGAGGCGGAACCATACCCCGGCCAGGTGCGGCGCGTGCTGCGCAACTGCGGCGTGATCGACCCGGAGAGTCTCGATGAAGCGCTGGCCGCCGGGGCATATCTGGGACTGGAGCAGGCGCGGGCGCTGCCCCCGGCCGGGGTGGTGGAGCGGGTGCGCGCCGCCGGGCTACGCGGGCGGGGCGGCGCGTACTTCCCCACGGCTGTCAAGTGGGCCACGGCGCTGGCGTTGCCCGCCCCCCGCTATCTCGTCGTCAACGCCGAGGAGGGGGAGCCGGGCGTCTTCAAAGACCGCCACCTGATGGAGAGCGACCCGCATGCCCTGCTGGAAGGGATGCTCATCGCAGCGCACGCGCTGGAGGTGGAGCGCATCTTCCTCTATATCAACGGCCAGGCGGCGCTGGCGGCGGCGCGGATGGAGCAGGCGCTGACCGAAGGCGGCGCAGCCGGGCTGCTGGGCTCGGTCGGGATCGAGGTGTATCGCAGTGCGGGAGGCTATGTCTGCGGCGAGGAGTCGGTGATCCTCAACAGCATCGAGGGGGAGCGGCCGGTACCGCGCCCGCGACCGCCGCTACCGGTGGAGGCGGGGCTGTGGGGCCGGCCTACCGTCATCAACAACGTCGAGACGCTCGCCGGCCTGCCGTTGATCCTGACCGAAGGGCCCGAAGCCTTCCGCCAGGCAGGCACGGCGGATTTCCCCGGCACCAAGCTGATCTCCCTCAGCGGTGCGGTGCAGCGCCCCGGCTTGTACGAGGTGGCGCTCGGCACGCCTGTCCGTCGGGTGATCGAGCTATGCGGCGGCGGCGTGCAGCCAGGACAGACGCTTACGGCAGCAATTCTCGGCGGTCCCTCCGGCGGCTTCCTTCCGGCCGAGCTGCTCGATGCGCCGCTGGTACCGGGGACGATGCACCCCAGCGGCGCGGTGCTGGGCGCGGGCGGCATCGTCGTGCTGGATGAGCGCACGCCGGTGGCGACAGCGCTGCGGGAATTGACGGCCTACAACGCCACCGAGTCCTGTGGCAAATGTACCCCCTGCCGTGAGGGCACGGCCCGCGCGCTGGCGCTGCTGGAGAGCGGCCCGCTTACCCCAGAGCGCCGCGCGGAGCTGCTCGCCCTGTGCGAGGTGATGCAAACGGCGTCCCTGTGCGGCCTCGGCCAGATGGCTCCCGGTCCGATCCGCTCGGCGCTGCAACTGTTCGCGTAGGGGGAGCGGTGAGCGGGCGGCCCCTCACCGCTGTGCCCTACATGACCGCCGGCTCGGGCATGGGGATGACGCCGAGCTGCTGGAGCAGGCTGAGGCGGTCGATGTTCAGCCAGGCTTCAGCGATCTTGCCGTCACGGAGGCGGTAGATCTGCCAGGCCGGCACCCGCGCCGCCTTGCCGGTGGCGGGCATCCCAAACAAAGGTCCGGTGTTGGTCCCGGCCAGCTCGCCACGCAGCGCTACCCGGTCACCCTCAGCGATCAACTCGTGGGCGGTGACGCGCATGTCTGGGAAGGCAGTGTGGAACACCGCCACCTCGGCCCGTGCCCCATCCACCCCGGACAACCGCCCGTCCGGGTCGTCGGCGTCGTGGTCGATGAAGTCCTCGGTGAACAGATCCGCAGCAACCTCCAGGTCCTGCTGCGTCAGCATCTCCTCGATGAACCGGCGTACGACCTGTTTGTTTGCCTCTACAGACATTGCTCCTCCCTGGTATCAGCGGGGAATGCGACCTGGCTGTTCACCCGTACGGCTGCCGGATGCGGGGGGATCACGGTGTTCCCTCCTTCGCTTCGCGCTCCCCTAAAATGGGCATGCAGGGCGCGGTGTCCTCCGGGGAGGCGGGTGATGGCGGTTTCGCTAACGGTTGATGGCCAGGCGGTGACGGTGGCAGAGGGGGCGTCGGTGCTGGAGGCGGTGCGGGCCGCCGGGGCGGTGTTGCCGTCGCTGTGCAAAGACAAGGACCAGGGCATCATCGGCGCCTGCCGCACCTGCATCGTTGATATCACCGGGATGCGCCCCTATCCCGCCTCCTGCCACACCCCGGCGCGCGAGGGGATGGAGGTGCGCACCGACAGCCCCGGCGTCGCCCAGGTTCGCCGCACGGTGTTGGAGCTCACTTGGGGCATGGGCGCCCCCGACCACAGCCCGATTGCCACCCCCGGCCCCAGCGAGCTGCTGACCGCGGTGCGGGAACAAGGCGCGGGCCCGCGGTTCCCAGCGCGCGGCGCACGGCCGGCGGACCGGTCGAACCCGTTCTTTACGCTGAACCACGATGACTGCATTCTCTGCGGGCGGTGTGTGGTGGCCTGCCAGGATGTACAGCACATCGGCGCGATTGCCGTGCTGGGCCGGGGAACCGACGCGCACATCGGCACGTTCATGGACCGTCCGGTGCTGGAATCGATCTGTACCTCCTGCGGGCAATGCGTTTCCGTCTGCCCCACCGGCGCGATCCTGCCGAACGATGTGCGGTCCGGTATTCGCCCGCCCGCTGCCACCACCGGCGAGGGCGCGGGTATCGATGTGCCGCTGGTGGCTGGGAGCGCCAATGGCGGGGGACAGACGGCGCTTCCGCTCCTGGCAAACGTCACGCGCACCGTAGACACCACCTGCCCGTACTGCGGTGTGGGCTGCGGCGTGGGGCTGCGCATTGACGGTGAGGACATCATCCGCTTTGTCGATGATCAGCCGGCCAACCGCTCCAGCGACGGGATGCTGTGCGTCAAGGGCCGGTTCGGCACGACGTACGTCCACCACCCAGACCGGCTGACGGCGCCGCTCATCCGCCGGAATGGCGAGCTGGTCCCCTGCTCGTGGGATGAGGCGCTGGACTACACCGCCGAGCGGCTGGTGGCGCTGCGCGGCGGCTTCGCCTCACTGGCGTCGGCTAAGGGCACCAACGAGGACGGCTACGTGCAGCAGAAGTTCGTGCGGATGCTGATGGGCACGAACAACATCGACCACTGCACGCGGCTGTGCCATTCACCGTCCGTGGAGGCGATGCTGCAACAGCTGGGCTCTGGCGCCACCTCCAACAGCTACGAGGACTATGAACAGGCGGGGGCGCTGATGGTGATCGGCTGCGACCCGTCCTCCAACCACCCCGTGATCGCCGCCCGCATCCGCCGCGGCGTCGAGGAGCACGGCGCCAAGCTGATCGTCGTCAACCCGCGCCGCATCGACCTGTGCAACTACACCGACCTGTGGCTGCGGCCTTTCCCCGGCACGGATGTGGCGCTGTTCAACGCCCTGGCCAAGGTCATCCTCGAAGAAGGGCTGGAGGACCGTCCCTTCATCGCCGCCCGCACCGAGAACTACGACACCTGGCGGGCTGCCATGGACACGGTGGATGTGGCCGGGTGCGCCCGCATCACCGGCGTCGATGAAGCCCTCATCCGTCGCGCCGCCCGCCTGTACGCCGCACCGGGCGGCAGCGCCGCGGCGCGCAAGGGCTCCTGCCTGATCTGGGGGATGGGGGTGACGCAGCACACCAACGGCACGGACAACGCTCACGCCATCCTCAACCTGGCACTGGTCACCGGGCAGCTCGGCTTCCCCGGCTCGGGGGTGTCGCCGTTGCGGGGGCAGAACAACGTGCAGGGCTGCGGCGATGCCGGCTGCATTCCGGATTCGTTGCCCGGCTATCAGCGGTTGGGGGCGGAGGCGCGGGCCAAGTTCGAGGCGGCCTGGGGCGGCGCGTCGCTGCCCGCCGGCGAGGGCATGCGCGCCACCGATATGATCGAGCGGGCGGTGACGGGGGAGATCCGGGCGATGTACATCGTCGGCGAGAACCCGCTCTTGTCCGAGCCGAACATCGCCCACGCCCGCGAGGGCATCGAGCGGCTTGATTTCCTGGTGGTGCAGGATATCTTTCTGCACGAGACGGCGCAGCTGGCGGATGTGGTGCTACCCGCCGCTGCCTTCGCTGAGAAGGATGGCACCTTCACCAACTCCGAGCGGCGGGTACAGCGGGTGCGCGCCGCCATCCCCGCCCCCGGCGCGGCGCGGCCGGACTGGGCGATCGTCTGCGACCTGGCCCGGCGCGTCGCTATCCGCCTCGACCGCGACCCCGAAGCGTTCAACTACAGCCACCCGTCCGCGATCTTCGCCGAGCTGGGGCGCGTGTGGCCGAATGTGGCCGGCATCTCTTACGAGCGGCTGGACGCCGAGGGCGGGCTGCAGTGGCCCTGCCCCACGCCGGATCATCCCGGCACGGCGCGGATGTACGGCGAGAGTTTCCCGCGTGGTTTGGGCAGGTTCGCGCCGGTGACGCAGGGCGAGCCGGCGGCGGAGCTGCCGAGCAAACGCTTCCCGCTGATCCTCAACACCGGGCGGATGCTCTATCACTGGCACGGCGGCACCATCACCCGCCGCGTCCCCGGTCTGGTGAAGCGGGCGCCGGTGGTGCCGGTGGCCGTCCATCCGCAGGATGCCGCCGCGCTGGAGCTGGCCGACGGAGCGGAGGTGGTGATCTCCTCCCGCCGCGGCGAGATGACGGCAACCGTCAACGTCACCGATGTGGTGCGCAAGGGGGAGGTGTTCGTGCCGTTCGTGCGGCTGGCCGAGCATGCCGCCAACTGGCTGACGAACAACGTCTACGACCAGACCTCGCGCATCCCCGAGTACAAGGTCTGTGCCGTCCGGCTGGACACCCCCGCCGCTGCCGCCGAATGGCGCCGGGGCCGCGGCCGGATGACCGCCAGTGGTGGGGGAGGCCGCGAGGCGCAGCATTGAGCCCACCCTCACCGTCAGCAGGGATGGGCGCATCGCCGGCCCGGTGGCTGCGGGGCTGCCGCCGGGCTGCTGCCGCACCGTGCTCGTGCTGCAGCCCGCGCCCGCAGTGACAAAGCGCGGGGGCGGAGAGCAGCCCCCTCGCTCCCCGCCCCCGCGCTGCTCGCGCCCCGCCTACGCCGGGCAGGCGTTCAGGCGCTTGGAGACGTCCGGGTACTTGGTTTCGATCTTCTCGAAGCGGGTGCCGACATCCTCGCTGACGACGCTGAGGATCTCAATCACCTTCTGGAAGTCGCCCTTCTCCGCTGCAGCCAGCGCTTCCGGCATCTTCTTGCGGAAGTCATCAATCGCTACCGCCATTTCGTCGTTGACACGCTTGAGGTCGCCATCAACATTGAGGGCGCGCAGATCGCTCGCGAGCTTACCCAGTTCGGTATCGAGCGCCACCACCAGCTGTTTGATCTGGTTGGTGGCCTGGGACGCGTTGGCAGGGGTGGACTTGGTGATATCCGTGACCTGCTTCTCGACGTTCTTCTGGAACTGCTCGGTGATCTGCTCGACGCGCTTCTTGTAGTCACAATCGCTCAGCCGGCCGCTGCCGGTGGTGGGCGAGCTGGTGCGGGCTGGGCTGGCGGCTGCGGTGCCGGTGCGGGCCGGACTGGCGGCCGCGGTGCCGGTGCGGGCGGCGGTAGCCGTGGCGGAGGCCGCGGGAGATGCCTCGCGCGCCGGGCTGGCCGTGGCGGCCTGGGTGGCCTGCGCCTGCGAGCCGCCCACCGGGAAGGCACTGCCTTTGTCGTCGCCGCCGCAGGCCGCTGCCAGCGCCAGCCCCGCCGCCAGCACCAGCCCCGCCGTGCGCTGCCCCAACCGTCCGTATCGCATGTGCCCCTCCTTCATGTTGCGCCGGCCCGGCGCCTGGTCATCTTCCTGGCCTTGGGGAGCACCGGCCCGTGATCCCCGCCACAGGTATCGCCGTTGCGCCGCCCCGGCAATAGCCGGGCAGCCACCGCATCGCACCGTACCGGCTTGCCTGTCCTCGGGACAAGGAGCGCACGGAGTACGCGCACACCACTCCTGCACCGTACTCCCTCCCTGTCACCGCCGTCCCTTCCCGGCCGCTGACAGCTCCCTGACGGACTGCGGCCACTGAAGCGCTACCACCCCCAACACATCGGCATGCCGGCCGGTAAGATATCCAGACAACAATGACGTATCATTGCATCATTCGATATCGCGTCGGTACAATTGGACCGAAGGACCGCGGCAAGGCGTGGATAACGCGAGAAAGGAAGGGGCTGGTAGGCCCTAAAACCCCACACATTTCGTTCGATACTTGTAACGAGGGTGGAATGGGGGCAGTGTGCATGAGTGCCCAGAGTGCTCGGCGCTGGGGATCAGCAGCCAGCCGTGTTTACGCCATGAACGACAATGAGCCATTGCACGACGCGTTACGGCGGGCGGCAGTGATCAATGCCGCGCTGCTGAAGATGAGCGCCATAGACTTGGACGACCTGGACACCTCCGCCTTTCGCGCGGCGCTCGACGCGGCCATCGGCGTGCTGGAGAAGACCACCAGCGCGTTGTCGGTGCGGATGGTGGAACGGCAGGTGGCGGAGGAGACACGCCGCCATCTCACCGCCCAAGAAGCGCTGCTCCGCCGCCGGGAAGAGGAGTTCACCAACACCGTTACGCTGCTGACCGATGCCGTGGTGCAACTGCACGACGCCAACACCACCTTCACCAGCGAGCTCTTTGACCGCAGTGACCGGCTAGAGGGCCTGAAGCGGATTGACGACATCCGCACGTTGCGCAGCAAGCTGGAGTCAGAGATTACAGGGCTGCGCGCTGTCGCGGTCGCCAAGCAGGAAGCGGACAGCCAGCGTGTCACCGTGCTCTCGTCGCGCATCGAGTCGCTGGAAGCGCGGCTAGCAGTGGCGGTGGCGCAGGGCGCGCGCGATCAGCTCACCGGCCTCAATAACCGCGCCGCCTGGGACAACCGTATGGAGCAGCTAGACCTGCAACTGGCCAGCGGCGATCACGCCGTGGCGATGGCGGTCATCGACCTCGACCGTTTCAAGCAGATCAATGACCGCTTTGGCCACAAGGCGGGCGATGCGGCGCTGGTGGAGTTCGCCGCGCTGTGCGGCCGCGCCTTCGATGCGGATGACTTCGTCGCCCGTTTCGGTGGCGATGAGTTCGCCGTGCTGCTGGCCGCGCCCGACCGCCAGCACGCCGCCGACCACGTGCTGCGGCTCATCGCCCACCTGCGACGCGGCAATCCCGAGCGCATCAACCAGGGCCAGCCGCCGCTTACTCTCAGCGCCGGTCTTGCTCTTGCCCGCCCCGGCGATACCAGCCATACCCTGTTCGAGCGTGCCGACCAGGCCCTCTACGCCGCCAAGGAAGCCGGCCGCGACGGCATGGTGACGGCGTAGACGTGGCAGCTGGCCCCCGCAGACGGGCGACGTTCCGGCGCAGCCGGCCGGTCTTCGTCATCGCTGTGCAAGCCGCGTTGCCGGCGGATGCCGGCTGCCCGCACGCCGCTACTGATGCACCGACATATTGGGTGTGTCGCCGGTGATACCCGCTGCCTCCAGCGATTCCAGCGTCGCGGAGGGGAGACCCAGCAGGTGGCCGAGCGCCCAGGCGGTGTGCTCGCCGAAGCGGGGGGCATTGATGCGGATATGGGCCGGGCCCGGGCTGAGCCGGTAGATGGGGCCCTCCATATCCCAGGTGCCGGCGTCGGGATGGGTCACGCGCTCGAAGAAGCCACGGGCGCGCAGGTGCGGCTCAATCATCAGCTCGGCGGCGGTGAGCACGGGGCCGCAGGGGACGCCCGCCGCTTGCAGCGTGTGGAAGGCGGCCATCTTGTCTTGCGCCGCCGTCCACGCTGCGATCACGCCATCCAGCTCCTCCTGGCGGGCATACCGCTGCGGCTCGGTAGCGTAGCGCAGGTCCGCCGCCAGTTCCGGCCGGCCGATGACGCGGCACAGCGCGGCAAACTGGGCGTCCGTCTCGCAGGCGATGGCGATCCACGGCTCCTCCGCCGGTGGGTTGGGGTTGGGTTCTGGCGGAGGTGGCACGTATGCCGCGGCGTCGCCCCGGCTGCCGTAGGGCTGTGTCTGCACCGGATAGACGCCGTGGGGGGCGTGGAATGGGTGGCGGTTGCCGAGCGGCGGCGGCTGGCTGCCGTTCATGCTGTGCGCGACGACGTACTCGCCGATCAGGCTGGTGAGCAGCTCGCGCTGCGCCAGCTCCACATACTGGCCGCGGCCGGTGCGGTCACGATGCAGCAGCGCGGCGGCCACCGCGCCGGCCATCGCGGTGCCGGACATCGGGTCGCCGTAGGAAATGCCGGAGGCCTGGGGTCCGCCGTCCACGTAGCCGGAGAGCGACACCAGGCCGGATAGTTGCTCGATGTTGGTGCCGTAGGCCACATAGTCACGCTCAGGGCCGCTCTTACCGTGACCGGGCATCGACACCAGGATGATGGCGGGATTGACCGCCCGCAGCGCTTCGTAGCCCAGACCCAGCCGGTCCATCACCTCGGCGCGGTAGTTCTCGATCACGACATCCGCGATCTTGGTCAGCTCCAGCAGCAGGTCGCGGCCCGCCTCGCCGGCCAGGTCCAGCGTCACGCCGTACTTGTTGCGGCTGTTGTGGTTGAAGTAGGCGGCCTTGTTCCAGCGCTGCTCGGTATCGGGCGCGGCAAAGCCGAGATTGCGGATCTGATCGTAGAAGTTGACTGCCTCGACCTTCAGCACTTCTGCACCCATATCCGCCAGCAGGCGGGTGCCGTATGGCCCGGCCCAGACCATCGTCAGATCCAGCACGCGCACACCGGACAGCGGCAGCGGCGGCACCGCGCCGGTGGCAGCGGGCATGGCCAGCACGGGCGTCTCCCGTGCCGGGAACCCCTCCTCCCCGGCGTCGCCCAGCAGCGGCGCGGGCGCCAGCCGCCAGGGAGTATCGCTCATCTGGAAGGGCGGGCCGGGGTACGTCTGCGTTCCGGCGGCGGGGTGATCACAGGTCCGCCAGTATTCACGCGCCGCCAGTTGGGGGGAGGCGCGCAGGTCGTCGAGGGTGTGGACGTAGGCCACGGGGGCGCGCATCTGTCCGGCGCGGGCGTACGTCGCCTTCTTCCGCTGACCCAGCGCCCAGCCCATGTAGATGGCGATCAGCTCGTCGTTGTGGGCCAGCCGGGCGGCGGGAGTGCTGAACCGTTCGTCACGCATTAGGTCGGGCAGGCCCATCAGCTCTAGCAGGAAGGGCAGGTTGCGCGGCATGGCGTGGACGCCCAGGTGACCGTCTTCACACTCGTAGACGGCGATGGTGGAGGAGCGGATGTTGCCGCGACGGGTACCGAGCGAGCGGCCGGTGTAGGCGAAGGTGTTGAGCGAGGCCTCCAGCACCGAAGCCATGCACTCCACGCCGGCGATGTCGATCTGCCGTCCCCAGCCGCTGTGGCGGGCGCCGAAGACGCCGATGGCGGCGGCGGCAAAGCCGTTGAGTCCTAGCTGATAGTCTGCCTGATAGCCGGCGTTCTTCAGCGGCTCGCGGCCGGGGTCGCCGGTGATGGCCATCTGCCCGCCCATGGCAAAGGCTGTCAGGTTGGTGGCGGCGTAGCGGCTGTATGGCCCCGTTTGGCCGAAGGCCGTCAGCGAGACGAGCGTGAGGGCCGGATTGACGGCGTGTAGGGCCTCCCAGCCCAGGCCCAGCGCCGCCGGTGTGCCCGCCGGCAGGTCTTCGATCACGATATCGGCGGAGGTAACCAGTGCGAGGAAGGCGGCCCGGCCGGCAGGGGTGGCCAGATCCAGCACGCGGCTGCGCTTGCCGGTATTGAGATAGAGGAACAAGGCGCTGGTTTCCGGGTGGGGGATGTCATTGAGGAAGGGGCCGTGACGGCGGGCTGGGTCGCCTTCCGGCGGCTCGACTTTCAGCACGTCTGCGCCGTAGTCTGCCAGCAGCTTGGCCGCGAAGGGCGCCGCGACCCCGCCCCCGAGCTCCAGCACCCGCACCCCCGCCAGCGCACCCGCCATCACCGTGCCTCACCTGTGAGCCGTGTCTCGCAGCGCAGTCTGGCACGACGGCCGGTGAGAGGGAAGGCTGCCGCGCGGAGGCGCCGGCGGCTGACGGTGCTGCCGGTGCGGCGTATGCTCGGTCCAGAGGCACACCGCCGCGGCCCGCCGCGCTGTACATCGGACAGGTGCCCGCATCATGGTCACAACGGCGCCGCATCCAGAGCCATCCTCCCCGGCAGCCGGCAGAGGGGGGCTGCGCCTGCGGCAGGCCGGTATGGCGGTGCTGCTGCTGCTGGCCGCGTGGTTCCTGCTCGCCAATCGGGCAGAGATCCCGCGGACGCTGGCCGCCGCCCGTGATGCCGACCCGTGGTTCCTGCTGTGCGGCGTGCTGTTCAGCGCCGCCTTCCTGCTGAACCAGGCGGCGTTTTACCAGGCGGCCTATCGGGCCCTGGGTTTGGCCGCGCCATTTCGCCGGATGCTGCGGTTGGCGGCGGCGGGCTACGTCCTCAACACGCTGGCATCCGCTGGCGGTGTGGCCGGTGTCGCCGTGCACCTGCAAGAAGCCGGCCGCCGCCGCCAGCCACGCGGACCGGTGACGGCGGCCTACCTGCTGTGCGGCCTGCTCGGGCACATCGCCTTCGCACTGCTGCTGGCGGCCGGGCTGGTCATCGTCTGGGTGGACGCCCGGCTGACGTTGACGGAGGCGCTGGCATCCGCCGTCTTCGCCGTGTACACGGCCGGCTATGCCGCACTGGTCGTGACCGCCGCCGTCAGCCGGCCGGCCCTGCGGGCGTTGTATGCGCTGCCGGGGCGCCTGACTGCCGCTGCGCGCCGTCTCGCCCGCCGGCCGGCTACCACCCCACTCACCGCCAGCGCTGCCGCCGACGAGCTGTACGACGCCATCCGCCTGCTGCGTCGCCGGCCGGCGGCTCTGGTGCGTCCGGCAGCGCACGCCCTCGTCGTGGAGGTGCTGGGGGTGGCGATGCTATGGGCGGCGCTGCGGGCCTTCGGTCAGCACGCCGGCGTCTCCTTGCCGGTGATCGGCTACGCCATCTCGGTGCTGTTCGGCATCGTCTGGGTGCTGCCGGCCGGACTGGGCGCCGTCGAACTGTCGCTGGGCGCCGTGCTGCTGTCGTTCAACGTGACGCCGGCGGCGACGGCGCTGGTGGTGCTGACCTACCGCCTGTTCGAGCTGTGGCTGCCGCTGGCGGCCGGCGCCTGGAGCGCCCGCAGCCTGATCTTTTCGCCGGAAGCGCGGGCGACGCCGGTCCGTCGCCGGCCGGGGCTGAAAGGCAGAACGCCCCGGCGGGCGGTGGCGGCGCTGGCGGTGGCGGTCGGTCTGCTGAACGTGGCGCTGGTGCTGATCAAGCACCCGCCGCTCCGGCTGGCGGCGCTGCACGGCCTGATCCCCCATGCCGCCGTCTCTACCTCCCGCTATGTGGTGCTGCTCAGCGGGCTGGCGCTGCTGGCGGCGGCGCCGGCTCTGGCCCACGGCAAGCGGCAGGCCTGGCGGATTGCCGTGGCGGCGGCGCTCGCCTCGGCGCTGGCCCACCCGTTCAAGCGCACCGACGTGCTGGGGAGCAGCGCCGGTCTGGTGACGCTGGCAGTGCTGCTGGCCGGTGGGCGGCGGTTTCCGGCGCGCAGCGACCCGTTGCGGGTGCGACAGGGCGTCTGGTGGCTGCTGGCCGGCGGGGCCGGTGTGCTGGCCTACGGCTTTGCCGGCCTGTACCTGCTCGATGCCGAGTTCCGGCGGCCGGTTCACCTCGGTGAGGCGCTGGAGAACGCCGTTCGGCTGCTGTTTCTGCTGCCATCGACCACGATCGAGCCGCTCACCCGGCACGGCGCCTGGTTCATCGATTCGGTGCGGGTGCTGACGGTGGTGGTGCTGGCCGTGGCGATGCGCTACCTGCTCCATCCGGTGATCCACCGGGCCACGGCGGCGACGGCCGAGCGGGAGCGAGTCCGCGCCGTGCTGGAGGAGTACGCGAGGACCTCGCTCGCCTATTTCCACCTGCTGGAGGATAAGTCGTACTTCTTCGCCGGCGACGGCCGCGCCTTCATCGGCTACACGATGGTAGAGCATGTGGCCGTGGCGCTGGGTGAGCCTGTCGGCGCACCGGATGCCTGTCAGGCCGTGGCCCGCGACTTTGCTGAGTACTGCGACCTCAATGGCTGGGGGTTCTGTTTCTACCAAGTCACCCTGGCCGGGGCGGAGATGCTGGCCGCGGCGGGCCTGCGGGCGCTGAAGATCGGCGAGGAGGCGGTGGTGCCAGTGCAGCAGTTCACGCTCAGCGGGCGTGCCGCCAAGAGCATTCGTGCTGCCGTCAACCGGCTGGAGCGAGAAGGATACCGGGTGGAGGCGCTGCCGCGGCCGTTGGAGGACACGACCTACCGCGAACTGGCCGCCGTGTCGGATGCCTGGCTGGCGCATGGCGGGCATCGTGAGCGGGCCTTTACCCTCGGCGCGTTTGACCGCGACTACCTCGACGCTACTGGCGTGGTGGCTGTGCGGGCGCCGGACGGCCGGATCGAGGCCTTCGCCAATCTGCTGCCATCGTTCCGCTCGGCCGATGGCAACTTCGACCTGATGCGCCGCCGGCCGGACGCGCCCAACGGGGTGATTGAATACCTGTTCGTGTGGCTGATCGATGCGTTTCGGCAGCGCGGCTGTACGGGGATGAGCCTGGGGCTGGCGCCGCTGGCCGGTATCGAGGGCAACGACCTGAAGGCGCGGGCGCTGCGGCTGTTGTATCAGCGGGGCGAGCGGGCCTTCCGGTTTCAAGGGCTGCGCACGTTCAAGGAAAAGTGGCAGCCGCGCTGGGAGCCGCGCTATCTGGTGTACCGCGGCGATCTGCAGTTGCCGCGGCTGGCGCTGGCGGTGGCCCGGGCCGGCGAGCGCGGCCCGCACAGTCTGCGCGCCTGGCTACGACAGAACCTGCCCGCCCGCCACCGCGGCAGCTCGCCTGCGGCGTCGCTCTGACCGATGGTTCTTACTAAAGGTAAGACCGTATACGGTGGGCGTGCGCCGTATACGGGTGTCAGGCAATACCCCCATCTGGCAACGGGGTATTACCCGGCAGACGTCGGGTGGTTCCGCAAGTAGCCTTTGCGCAATCTACCGACACTGGGAGGATGTCCCGCTCATGGCTGTGCGCGAAGAAGTGCTACAGATGCTCAAGACCGAGCCGGACGCGCCCCTGAGCCTGGAATGGCTCAACCCGGGCACGGAATGGGGCGTACGCGCGCAGCCTGGCCGTCGCGGCCTGCGCATGGACGATATCCAGCTCGGTTCCTACGGCGATGTCCCCACCGTCACCCAGAACTTCACCGTCCGCCCCCGCGGCGCTGCCAAGCGCGCCGATTCCGCCCGCTACGGCCTGCGCTACTCGCACAAGTCCGACGTGTGGGACTCCACCATCGGCCTGCTCTACGAAGAGGCCGTCGCCCGCCAGTGGTCCTCCGCCACAGACGTCCCCTGGGAGAAGCTGACCCAGCTGCCGGATGACATGGAACTGGCCATGTCTCAGCTTTGCACCTTCCTCACCCAGGTCGAGTTTATCGCGGGTGACCTGCCCGGCCGCTGGGTGCAGTACATCTCCGCCGACCATGCAGAGGTCGGTCTGTTCCTCGCCACCCAGGTCATGGACGAGGCACGGCACGAAGACGTCTTCCGCAAGCGCGCTCTGGCCAACGGCTGTGGCCTGCTCCAGGCCGGCGCCGGCGCCGTCTCCCTGCTGCAGGTGGCGGACTTCGCCGAGATGACCACGCTGTTGCACGTTGTCGCCGAGGGCTTCATTCAGTCGCTGTTCCGCATGGGTGAGCTGCTGGCGCAGAACGAGGCCGAAAAGAAGATCTTCCGGCTGGCGGCGCAGGACGAGTCCCGCCACGTCGCCTTCGGCGTCACCCACATGAAGTACCTGATGGAGACGGAGCCGGAGCGGCGCGAGGAGATCCACCACTACCTGGACCGCAACGAGGGCCTGCTCGGCACGACGCAGGCCGGTCTCACCGCCGGCGGCGCCTCCGCTGAGTCGCTCGCCATCCTGCTGGGCGGCGGCGTGGACAAGGTGGACCTGGGCTACCAGAAGCTGCTGGCTATCCGCAAGCGCCAGATCAACGAGTACATGCACCGGCTCGAGGTCATGGGCCTGGGCGACCGCCGCGAGCGCATGAACCCCGACCTCAAGCAGTTCCTCAACCCGCCGCGGGAGTAACGCGCCCTTCTTGCTCCGCCATCTACCCAACGACCTACACGAGGACGCTTACACCCATGACGACCAACGCCGAGAACCCCCAGACCCCACCCGTGCCGGACTTCCCCTGGATGCGGGTGCCCACCGAGCGCGGCATGAAGCCCGCCGTCGGCCCCCAGGGGCTGCTGCTGGAAGATGTCGACGTCCGCTCCTACGGCGATGTGCCGGACGTGTGGCCCTACAAGAGCGACATGCCCCGCGGCGCCTATCCGCCGCCGCCCCACCTCGCCCTGACCGGCTCCTACTCCATCTTCGAGAAAGTGGAGGTCTGGTCCGACAACGTCCGTACCCTGTACGAGGACGCCATCCGTGACCGCTGGACCTCCGCCGCTGATATCCCCTGGGAGACGCTGACCGAGAACCCAGAGCACATCGAGCGCGCCATCTGCCAGGTGTGCACCAGCTTCTCCGAGCAGGGATACCTGACGGCGCAGGTGATCTCCTCGTGGTTCGAGAAGATCGCCTACGGCTTCCACGAGGTCAAGAACTTCCTCGCCACCCAGGTGTACGACACCGCCCGCCATCACGAGGCCTTCCGCAAGCGCGCCCTCGCCAACGGCGGCGGCCTTGGTATCGAGGGCCCAGGCATCTTCAACCGCGTGATCGCCACCTCTATGACCTTCACCGAGCTGGTGGTGAACCTTCACGTCATCCGCGGCACCCAAACCCTGGTGACGTTGGAGGCGCTGCGCCGCCGTGCCGTCACCGAGGCCGACCGCGCCCTGATCGCTCTCACCCTCAAGGATATCAAGCGGCACATGGCCTACGGTGTCGGCCATATCGCCTACTACCTCAGCCGCCAGCCGCGCATGCTGGACCAGGTACACAACTGGCTGAGCCGCGCCGAGCTGTTCCTTGTCGCCGATCAGCGCAAGGACACCCCGGTCAACGAGGCGCTCATCATCCTGCTGGGCGACACTGCTGCCGAAGGCCGCGCCGCCCTGGAGGAAATGCGCCGTACCTTCGTCGCCTACTACCTCAACCGCCTGGCCGACGCCCGCGTGCCGGACCGCGCCGCCCGCCTCTCTGCTGAGCTGGCGCGCTTCGCCCCGGCCAACCGCGCCACGCCATCCAGCGTCCTGCTTCGGCCCGCCGCCGAAGATCCCGCCATCTAGGCGCGCCCCCCGCGCCACGCATCAGCGGCCAGCACCGGTTCCCCGCCACCCGTGCTGGCCGCTGATGCGTGGGTGCGCGCGGTCCGCACCGCGCCACCCCCGGTGCGGACCGTGCGATCAGCTGTGCTCAGCCGTTTGCGAACGCTCCTGCGGAGCGCCGGTCCACCGGCCGCCGGTGATGGCCAGCAGATCGGCCGGGCGGATGCGGAGATTCAGCCCGCGCTGGCCGCCGCTGACATAGATGCCGTCCTCGGCATACGTCTCGGCAGCGCGGTCCAAGAGCGTCTCGAACCCTTTTCCGATCAGCGCTAGGGCGCTAATGCCGCCCACCTGTAGCTTGGTCAGCGCCTCCGCCTCGCGGTGAGCGGCGACGTGCAGCTTCTTCTCACCCAGCGCCGCCGCCAGCCCCTTGAGATTGACTTCCTGCTCTGCGGGCAGGATCACCAGCAGCGGCCGGTGGCCTCGTCCCTCGCGCAGCACGACGATGGTCTTGAACACCTGGGCGGCGGGCACACCCAGCAGCGCCGCGACCTCCCCGGCTGAGTGAAAGCGGCTGGGATCGTACTCCACCGGCGTGTATGCCACCTTCCGCGCATCCAGCATCCGGGTGACGTTGTTGCGGACGGCCATCAGCCGGCGCCCCTCCTGCGGCTTCGCCGCCGGCGTGACAGCCGCCACCCGGCATAGGCGATGATACCGAACAGTGCCACCAGCAGCAGCAATGCCAGCAGCGGCGCCGCAATCGCTGCCCCCGCCAGCGAGGCGCTGTACAAATCTTCGGTCGCCGAGACCGCGGGATTGCCCGCGCCGCCGGTAAACAGGGTGACCAGCGGCCGCACCGCCATCCGCGCCGTGTGCACCCCGCCGCCGGTGAGCAACCCCAACACCAACAGCAGTTCGGGCGATATCCAGGAGATTGCCCCCTGCTGCGCCGCGAACAGCACCGCCCCGGCGGCTGCCGAGGCCGGCCATTGGACGGCCTGCACCGCCGAGTCCACCGCGGGGATCTTGTCGCCCGCGAACTCCACCACCGCCACCAGCGCCAGGGCCGCCAGCACCAGCGGCGAGGCCAGACCGTCGTACGGCGCCGCCAGCTCCAGCCAGCCCAGCCGGTGGCACAACCCGGCCAGCAACAGCGGGATGGTGGTGTTCAGCCCGGCCGCGGCGGAGAGGCCAAAGGCGGTGAGGATGGCATCCATGAACCGCAGTCCTCCGGCGGGGCGCCGTCAGACCGGGGCGCGCACCAGGGCAGCGAAGGTGAGGTTGTTCAGCGCGCCGGGACGGGAGCGGGTGATCGCCGCCAGTGCCTCGTCGGCGGGCAGGCCCAGATGGCGGAGGATGCGCCCCATCATCAGCCCGGAGCGGTTCAACCCCTGCTTGCACAGCACATACAGCCGGGCGGGCGGCTCAGGGGGGTGCTGCCAGCCGTGGCCGCCCGGCTCTCCGCGCAGGCAGCGGCCGATGCTCTCCGCCAGCGTCTCCATCCGGCCGTAGCCGTGCGGCGCCTCCTCGATATCGGCGAAGACGCGGTACAGCCAGAGCCCGGCGGCGTCGCGGTGGGCGGCGGGCATATCGTTGGCGCAATCCACCACCCAGGCGCTGAGCAGGTGCACCGGCTCCAGCGGCTCACCCAGCGCGGTGTCGGCGCCGCCCATCCACAACTGCGTGGCCGGCGCGGCGGCGGCCGGCAGGTGGATACGGCTGGCGCGGGGCTCATGAATCAACGGTGGTGGTGGACCCAGCATGTAGCCATCAGTGTAGCAGAGCCGTCCGGCGCTGCACCGCAGGGCTGTCCGGCGCCAGGCGGTGGCGCCGTCCGTGGCTACCGGGCAGCCAAGCGATAACCCGTCTGGTAGTATCATGCCGGATGCGCGGCCAGGGCTAAAGCACTGCCGGCCATCGCTCGAGATCTCGGGCAGAGGTCTCGGGCCGCGGGGACGGTGGAGGACGGACCCGCGATCACCGGCATGCCCGGGCCCAGCGATCCCCGTGCTCCCGTCCACGAGTGGGTGGGCACGCGCCGGTGCATGGGGCAGACTCGGAGTCGCAGGAGTCGAGCAGGTGGGGCCCGGCACGGCCTCCCCACACCAAGCCAAGGGAGGGCACATGTACCGCAAACTCGCAGTGATAATGGTGGTCGTCGCGACTATGGCTGCCGCCGTGGGGCTGGGCACCCGCGGCGCGCAGGCGGGCACCCCCGTGGCCCACGCCGGCGGCCCGTACTCCGGTGTGGTAGGCGCACCGGTCCAGTTCAATGGATCAGCCAGCACCGGTATCGGCCTGGTCTACACCTGGTACTTCGGCGATAACACCACCGGCGCCGGCATCACCCCCACCCACGTCTACGCCGCTCCCGGGACGTACTTCGCTACGCTCGTCGTGACAGACATCGATGGCGCGGTGGCGCAGCATACGGCAACGGTGCAGATCAGCGGCGCAGCCTGGCCGGGCGCCGGCTGCTACTGGACGGTGGCAGGTTGGAGCTGCGCCGGCGCGGCGCCCTACTACGGCGCCGGTGTGAACTGCGCCGGGCCCTGGGGCTGGACACATCCCTTCTGCGCGGGCTTCATCTACGCGCCGGCGCTGGTCTCCAGCACCAGCAGCGCCACGCTCGCCCAGATGTGCAATAACTATCCGTGGTTCCTCGCCGAGTATTACCGGATGTGCAGCCAGTTCTTCCCCCGCTAGCCGGTCCGATCCGCCGGAACAACAGGCGCCCGCGCCGTCTCCGCATCCTGCGGCAGATGGGCGGGCGCTCAGCGTGTTTGCGCCTCCCGGCGGCGGATCGCCTGCTCGTAGAAGCGGGCGACACGGGCAGCGACGTGAGGCCAGTCAAACTCGCGGGCGCGGCCGGGACCGCAGGCGGCCAGCGCGCGGGCACGGGCGGGGTCAGCCAGCAGCTGCGCTAGTGTCTCCGCCAGCGCCGCCGGGTCCTCTGGCGGGACCAGCAGCCCATCACGGCCATCCCGCACCACCGCCCGAAAGCCCTCGATGTCGGAGGCTACCAGCGGCGCGCCGGCCGCCATCGCCTCCAGCAGCACAATGCCAAACGACTCGTTGCCGGTGTTGGGAGCGCAGTAGACGGCGGCGTGCTGGTAGTAGGCGGGCAACTGCGCGTCCGGCACGTAGCCGGCGAAGTGGACATCAGGCAGGCCGCGTTCTTGTACCCACGCTTCGTGCATCGCCCGCCGCTTGCCCGCACCTACCACCACCAGCCTGGTTTCCGGACGCTGCGGCTTGAGGCGGGCGTACGCCTCCAGCAGCACCTCTAGCCCCTTGCGCGGCTCGAACCGGCCGACAAACAGGATGCAGGGGCGGCCGTCGCGCATCGGCGGCGGCGGCGGCAGCGGCCGGCCGAAGCGCTCGGCGTCGACACCGTTGGGGATGATCTCCAGCTTGATGCCGACGTAGCGATTGACCAGCCCTGCCGCGGCCGGCGAGACAGCAATCGCCCCGTGCAGGCGGCGGGCGCCCATCGTCAGCAGCCCGCGAAACAGCGCATAGCGCCAGTCACCGCCGTCATGCGCCGCATGAAAGGTGCCGACGGTGGTGGTACGGGATAGCCGCAGGAAATGAATGGGCAACGCCGGCACGAACGGCTCATGCAGGTGGACGATATCGAACCGGCCGTGCTCCAGCAGCGGGCCGACGGTGCGCCCCAGCCACGGTGAAACGGTCATCCGTGCCAGCGATCCGCCGGAGGGGATCGGAATTGACCGGCCGATGAGCGTGGTGTCCGGCGGGGTGTGCGGCCCCGGCATCCCCGGCGCCACGATGCGCACCCGGTGACCGGTACGGCGCAGCTCCTGTGCCAGGTGGGCGATATGAGCGTTGACCCCACCGGGCACCGTGATGTCGTAGGGCGAAATCAGCGCAATCCGCATACGACATCCACCCTAACCCACCAGCAGGGGGAAGGGGAAAGGGGAACGGTGGCCCCTGCTAGGGGGGCCGTCAGCCGTTCGGGATGCATGCATTCGCTGGGGGGCCGGTGCGTACCCATTCAGCCGGTGAAGCGGGTGAGGCGGACACCGCCGCTGATGGTGCGGACGTGGACACGGGGGGCATCCTCGCGCGGGGGGCTGCCGGAGCGGGGCGGCAACTCGGAGTGGAGGCCGCCACTGACGGTCTCCGCATCGAAGAAGAAGGGGAAGTCCGGGTCCACCTCGAGACGGACGCTACCTGAGGCGGTCTGAATATCCATGTTGCCTCGCAGCGCGCCGCGGACGGTGACGGAGCCGGAGGCAGAGCGGATGCGCGCCCCGGCGCCGGGCTCAGCCAGCAGGACCGAGCCGGAGCGGGCATCGAGCCGGGCGGGACCGGCGATGCCGGCGGCGTGCAGGCGGCCGCTGCTGGTGGCTGCTTTGAGCGCGCCCTCTACCTGGCTGATAGAGAGCGAACCGCTGTGCGCCTGTACCTCCACCACGCCGCCGATCTGCTCCAGGTGGACCGAGCCGGAGTGGGTCGAGACGCGGACATCACCGCGCACGTCCCGCACACTGACCTTGCCGGAATGGGCGGAGACGGCGACCCGCCCGCCGGCGCCGTCCACCTCGGTGGCGCCGCTGCGGGTGGCAATGGTGATATCGGCGCCGATATCGCGCACGCTCACCTTGCCAGAGCGCTGGCCGACATCCAGCGGGCCGATGATGCGCCACACCTCCACCCGGCCACTGGTGCTGGCGATACGGCACTCGGTCAGACGGGGGACGGTGATGGTGTAATCAACCCGGCGGCCGTGGCCGAAGACGAAGCCGAAGCGGGCGCCGCCGTACTCCGGGGTGACGATGCGCACGGCGTTGCCCTGCTGCTGCATCCCTTCCAGGATGCGCCGGAGCGCCTCGTCGGCGGCGCCGGCGCTGTCTTCGCTCAGTTGCGCCAGCACCTGCACCGTCACTCGGTCGGTCTCTTGCCCTTCCACCACCACGCTGCCCGAGCGTCCCTCGACATACAGCGACGCTTCCTGGCCGGTGATGAACTGGCGGGTGACCGTGCGTACGTAGTCCATGGCTGGCTCCTGGGGTGAGGCGGTAGGCGGCGGCGAGACACGACGGTGCGTGTGCCGGCGCCGTGTCTCGCCCTCGCGTTAGTGTCCGGCGGCGAGGACGCTGCGGCGGTCAAGGCGGAGGGCGAGGGCGACCAGGGTGCCGGCCAGGCGGGTGCGGGGGCCGCGGCCGGCGGGGGTGACCGGCGGCAGGTCGAAGTAGCCGAGTTTCTTGCGGTGCTCATAGTCCGCGATCATCTTGGCGCGCTCCAGCCGCTGGGCGATGATGATGGCCTCAAGATTGCTCAGGTTCACGGTCTTCCTCTCCATCACTCGGTGCCAATCCAGCCGCTCATCCGCCGGCTTGACCGGCCGGGACGGTCGCGCTCCGGCTCCGGTGGTGGTGGCGGCTCCCCCCAACCGAAGCTCTCGGAACGGCGCAGCGCGGCGCGAGCGGCGCCGGCCAGCGCGCGTACGTACCAGGAGTTGAGCGAGATACCGGCGCCCCCCGCGGCCTGGGCGGCCAGGTCTTTGAGCTCGGCCGGGATGCGGATGGTGACCTTCTCCATCTCACCATCCGGGCGCGCGAACTCGACATCAGCGAGGGTGTAGGGCTCGGCGGCGGCCTGCTCCTCCAGCTCCAGCTCCAGCGCACCGGGCCGGTAGGCCAGCCGCACGCGCAGGCGGGGAGCGGCCTTGGCATCGACGGCGGCCGCCAGCCCGGCCATCAGGTCAAACACCGCCCGCTCCAGCGGCAACCGCGCCGCCTCCAGGTAGCGTTCGATGGCCTGGCGGCGGCCGTCATCCTCTACCAGCGCCAGCGGCGCGCGCAGCGCCTCGAACACCGCATCTGTCCGCAACTCCATGCCGCCCAACCCTTCTTACATAGCGCCATCGCTTCGATGGCTCTATGATGGCATTATGCCATCATTGGCGTCAAGCCTGATCGTTAGGCCAGGTTGCACCTGGTGGACCGGCGGTCACCCCGCGCGGTGGTCCCCCGACGCGCAGGGGCAGGCCGGCCAGCGGCAGCCTGCGATGCCCGCAGGGCAGGGGGCGGCTCTCCTCGATGCCCGCAGGGCCAGGGGGCGGCGGTCTTACTGCGTCGCGTCCTGGGCAGCTGTCCCTGCGGCGCGCGTGCCGCTCCGCGTTATCGGCGCGGAGATGCGACAATCCGCCCGATGGCGAGATGGAGGCAGCGGAATGGGCATGATCGTGGTAGCCAGCGCCAACGGCCGGGTGGGCATTGGCCGGGCGATGGAGATTCTCAGGGCCGGTGGCTCGGCGCTGGACGCGGTGGAGGCGGGCACGCGGCTGGTGGAGGACAATCTCGAGGATAGCAGCGTCGGCACCGGCGGCCTGCCCAACCTGCTGGGAGACGTGGAGCTCGATGCCTCGATCATGGAGGGCAAGGGGCTGCGCTCCGGCGCCGTGGCCGGCGTCAAGGGCTACCCCAACCCGATCTCCATCGCCCGGCGGGTAATGACGGACCTGCCCCACGTGCTGTTGGTGGGCGCGGGGGCGGAGCGGTTCGCCCGCGAGTCCGGCTTCCACACGGCCGAGCTGCTGACCGAGGCGTCACGCCAGGTGTGGGAGTCGCGGCTGGCCGGCGTGCTGCCGGGGTGGGCCACACCCGCCGACGTGCGCTACTTCGACGAAATGCGCAAGTGGTCTCAACTGGCGACAGACCCGGAGAAGGCGGGCGGTACCGTCAACTTCCTGGCCAAGGACCGTGACGGCACCATCGCCTCCGCCGTCTCCACCTCCGGCTGGGCGTGGAAGTATCCGGGGCGGGCGGGCGATTCGCCGATCATCGGCGCCGGTAACTACTGCGACAACCGCTATGGCGCCGCTGCCTGCACCGGTCGTGGCGAGATGGCGATCCGCGCTGCCACCGCCCGCAGCGTGGTGCTGTACATGAAGCTGGGGATGTCGCTGGCGGAGGCGCTGGCGGAGGCGATGCGCGACCTGGAGGCGCTGGAAGACCCATTTTGGGGCCGGATGAACATCGTCGCCCTGGACAGAGACGGCAACCCCGCCGCGGCCAGCAATTACCCGGATACGACGTACATCTACCAGACCGACGGCATGGATCGCTACGTGGAGGAGCCCCGGCTCGTTGTGACGCGCAACGATCAGGGATGAGGAGCGGGGGGGGGCGGCAGCGCCGCCGCCATTGACACAGAGGCTGCCTGCTCTCAGAATACCTCTGGCAGAAAAGCTTTTCTCGCTGACAAGGTTTACTCGTCCATGCCGAACATCCATGACGTCGCACGGGAGGCGGGCGTCTCCATCGCCACCGTCTCCCGCGTGATGAACGGCGACAGCTCCGTGCACCCGGCCCTGCGCCACGTGGTCGAAGCGGCGGTGCGCCGCACGGGCTACCGGCCGAATGCTGCTGCCCGCAGCCTGCGGATGGCCAAGAGCAACACCGTCGGCGTGATCGTCGCCGAGATGCTCAACCCGCCGTTCACCTCGATTGTGCATGGCATCGCCGTCGCTGCCGCCGAGCGGGGCGTTTCCATGTTCCTCAGCGACGCCGGCGGTTCCTTCGCTTTGCAGGCGGCGCATCTGGAGCGGCTGCACGAGCGGCGGGTAGACGGCGTGATCATCCACCCGATCGGCCCCTATCATTCCCAGGTCGCCACCCTGCGTGAGGACGGTATCCCTGTGGTGATCATGGGCCAGCGTGCTCCCTCCGGCGGCTTCACCGAGATCGTCGTCGATGAGGACGCCGCCTCGGTCGCCGCGATTCGCCACCTGATCGCCGTTGGTCACCGGCGCATCCTCTTTCTACCTCGGCGGTGGGATGTCCCCAGCAATCCGGGGTTCGCCACTCACCAATCGCGCTTGAGCATATACCGCCAGGTGCTGGCCGAATTCGGTATCCCGGTGGAGGAGCGGTTGATCATCCCAACCTCAGGCGGCCGTGTGACCTACGAGCGCGTGCGGCAAATGCTGGCAGAAGCGGAGCGGCCGGCCGCCGTGATCTGCGGCATCCACTCCGACGCGCCCGAGGTGCTGCTCGCGGCTCGGGAGTTGGGATTGCGTGTTCCGGAGGATCTCTCGCTGGTGACGTATGGTGATTCGCGCTGGGCGGAGGCGGGCAACCCGCCGATCAACGTGGTCGCAAATGCCTACGACGAATACGGGCGGCGGGCGGCAGATCTGCTGTTTTCACTGATCGGTGGCGCCAGCGGGCCGGTCGTGCAGCACCACCCTGCCCGCTATGTGGCGCGCGGCTCTGTCGTATCGCCGCGCTCCGCGCAGGGCCACGCAGCGGCCAAGTAACCGTCGATCAGGAGCGGGCAGATCACAGCACGGCGGCGACGCTGGCAAGGAGTGGTGTCCCTCTCCTGGCTGCGGGAGCAGCAGTGAGGGGTGAAGGGACGGCCTTCACCGGACCGGCTGACCAGCTTTCACGAAAGGACCGGAGATGGAACGGGGGAAGACAACGCGGCGGACGCTGTTGGGCGGGGCGCTGGCCACGGGCGTGGCGGCGTTCCTGGCGGCCTGTGGTGGCTCGGATGACAAGGAGTCCGGTGGGGCAACGGGCGGCGGCCAGGCGGCGGCTACCACCGCAGCCGGTGGCAGTCCCGCGGCGGGTGGCCAGCAGGCCGCAGCGGCGCCCAAGAAGGGCGGCACGCTGAAGGTGTCGCAGCCGCAGGACCTGGCGCCGGCCGGCATCCCATACGTGCTCAGCCCCACCAACTATCACCTGTACAATCTGGTCTATGACCGGCTGGTGAGTTACGACACCAAGCTCAACGTCGTGCCGCGCATGGCGCAAAGCTGGGAGTGGTCGCCGGACTTCCTCCAGCTCACCTTCAAGCTGCGGCCGGGGATCAAATTCCACAGCGGCCGGGCCTTCACCAGCGAAGACGCCAAGTTCAACCTGGACCGCATCAAGGACCCGGCGCTCAACTCCCAGTGGCGCAACTACGCCGCGCTGTTCAAGTTCGAGACGCCGGACGCGCAGACGCTGGTGATCAAATTCGACGCGCCGCGCAAGTCCGCCTTTGACGCCATCCCCGGTACCTTCATGGCCGACCGCGAGACCATCGACCAGGTGAAGGATGGCAAGGCGTTTGTCGGCACCGGTCCGTTCAAGTTCAAGGAATGGCAGCCCAACGACCACTTCACCGTGGTGCGCAATCCCGACTACTGGCAGGCGGGCAAGCCGTACCTGGACCAGGTAGATGTCAAGATCACGCCCGATGCTCAGGCAGCCGTGCTGGCGCTGGAGTCCGGCGGTATCGACTGGCTGACGGGCGCGGAGCCGCAGGACGCCCGCCGGCTGGAGAAGGACAAGAAGTACCAGCTGCTGGTAGCCGACACCGGCGGTGGCTTCTGGTATGTCGGCATGGATGTCAAGGCGCCGGCGCTGGCGGATAAGCGCGTGCGCCAGGCGCTCGGTTACCTCATCGACCGCAAGCGGCTGATCGATACGGCGCTGTTCGGCTTTGGCACCCCTGCCTCGGCCCTGTGGCCGGAGTCCTCACCCGCCTTTGACAAGGGGCAGAACGAGTTCTACAGCTACGACCCGGCCAAGGCGCGGCAGTTGCTCCAGGCCGCCGGATACGACACCAACCAGACGGTGAGTTTTACCCTGTCTAACGCCTATCCGCCCACCCACCCGATGACCGAGGTCTACCAGCAGGACCTGGCTAAGGCGGGAATAAAGATCAACATCCAGAAGTACGAGCACCCCGTCTACCTGCCCAAGCTCCAGCGCGGTGAGTTTGGCGGCGCGTGGATGAGCACCATCGGCTTCATGAACTTCCACCCGGCGACGTTCTTCATCTCCGCCTTCCCGGTGCGCATCCCCAACGCCTCCAACTTTGTCTCCGACCGCTACAAGCAACTGATCGACCTGACCTACGCCGAGACGGACGACACCAAGCTGAAGGCGCAGCTCAAGGAGCTGACCCAGATCATGCTGGATGAGGCGTTCGTCGTCGCCATTGCCAAGCAGATCGGCGGCGCCTCCGGCCAGACCGTCACCACCACCAAGGTCAAGGGCCTCACCTACGACATGGCCGGCTGGATCGCGTATGAGGAAGTGTCACTGGGGTAGGTACAGGGAACCATCCGCTGCTCCCCCTCGCCCGCTTCTGTCCCCACATTCGGAGAACGACCATGGGCCGTTATCTGGTGCAACGGTTGATGCAGCTGGTGCCGGTGGTGGTGATCACCTCGTTTGTGGTGTTCCTGCTGCTGCGGCTGGTACCGGGTGATCCGGCACGGCTGCTGGCGGGGGCAGACGCCACCGAAGAGCAGATCACGGCGCTGCGCAAGGACCTGGGGTTGGATGCGCCGCTGCCGGTGCAATATGTGCGCTGGGCTGGCGACGTCCTCACCGGCGACCTGGGGCGCAGCTATATCAAGCGCCGCACCGTGACCGAACTGGTGGGCAATGCCCTACCCGCCACCCTGGAACTAACCATCGCCGCGATGCTGTTAGCAGGGCTGATCGGCGTGCCGTTCGGCATCTTGGCGGGGTTGCGGCCCAACTCGCCCTTTGACCTGGCGCTAGCCGGCTACTCCTCGCTGGCGCTGGGCATCCCCAACTTTCTGCTGGCGATCATCTTTCTGCTGGTGTTCTCCCTCAATCTCGGCTGGTTTCCGGCCGGTGGGAGGGTTGAGTTCCTTGAGGATCCGTTCCGGGCCTGGAAGCATCTGGTGTTGCCCGCCACCGTTCTCGGCATCACCTCCGCTGCCGTCTACTCGCGCTTCGTGCGCTCGGCGATGGTGGAGGTGTACAGCATGGATTACATCCGCACGGCCCGGGCCAAAGGGCTGGCGGGCCGCACCATCGTCCTGCGCCACGCCCTGCGCAATGCGCTGCTGCCGCTGGTTACCGTGCTCGGCATCCAGTTTGGGCGGCTGTTGGGCGGCACGGTCGTCGTGGAGAGCATCTTTGCCTGGCCGGGGATGGGCCGGCTGGCGCTGGACGCCATCCGTGGTCGCGACTACGTCGTCTTTCAGGCGGTGATCCTGCTGTTGGTGATGGCCTCGGTGGTGATCAACCTGCTGACAGACCTGCTGTACGGCGCGCTGGACCCGCGCATCCGGCTGGGGAGGTGAGGCGATGGCCCAGGTGAGCGCTCCCACCCAGCCCGCCGGTGGGCTGGTACGGCGCGGGGACCGCTGGTCCAAGAACCCATACGTGGAGGCGCTGCGCCGTGCGGCGCGCAAACCGCTCGGCCTGCTCTCGATGACGGTGCTGGGCGCGTTGATCCTGATCGCGCTGGCGGCGCCGCTGATCGTGCGCGCATCGCCAACCGAGCAGGTCCGCGGTCAGGAGCTGCAATCCCCCTCGGTCAATCACCCCTTTGGCACGGACGAGCTGGGACGCGACCTGCTGGCGCGCACCGTCTACGGCCTGCGCATCTCCCTGATCGCCGGGGTGTTTGCGGCGGCGGCGGGCGGGGCGCTGGGTGCGGTGCTGGGAATGCTGGCCGGCTATGCCGGTGGTGTGGTGGATGCCGTGATTATGCGCGTGGTGGATGGGCTGATCGCCTTTCCCACGATTTTGTTCGGCATCGCGCTGGTGGCAGCCTTCGGTCCGGGGCTCTCCAATATCATGCTGGCGATCGTGATCGTGCAGATCCCCGTCTTTGCCCGCATTGCTCGGGCGGTGACGCTAGGGGAGAAGAACAAGGACTACGTGACGGCGGCACAATCGCTGGGCGCGGGAGGCGGGCGCATCATCTTCGGCCACATCCTGATCAATGCCCTGCCGCCGCTGACCGTGCAACTGGCGCTGACCATGGGCTTCTCGGTGTTGCTGGAGTCCAGCCTCAGCTTCCTGGGGATCGGTATTCGTCCGCCCAACCCCAGCCTGGGCAGTATCCTCGATACCAGCCGCCGCTTCATGCGCGACCACAACTACTATCCGCTCTTCCCCGGCGCCATCCTGACCCTCCTGATCCTGGGCCTCAACTCCCTGGCCGACACCCTGAACGAAGCGTTGAACCCGAGGAGCAGGAAGTAGGGGACAGGGTCACTCCCCGCCTGCCCGCGACTGAAAGGAGCGCCCATGGACTTTCGTTTCACGCCCGAGCAGGAGGCGTTCCGCGCCGAGGTGCGGGCATTTCTCGACGAGACGTTGACGCCTGCCTTCTGGGCGCACCACGCCGCCCACCGCGAGCCGGGCTGGTCGCCGGAGTTCTCTATGGCGGCGGCGGCGCGCGGCTGGCTGGGTATCGCCTGGCCCAAGCAGTACGGTGGCCAGGGGCGCGGCACCATCGAGCAGATGATCTACATGGAGGAGATGGCCCGCGCCGGCGCGCCCCAGGAGCACCACCGCCGCGCCGTCCAGCAGGTGGGGCCGAGCATCATGCTGTTCGGCAGCGAGCAGCAGAAGGCGGAGTATCTGCCCGGCATCACTGCTGCTCGTATCTCCTTTGCCATGGGCCTCTCCGAACCGGACGCCGGCTCCGACCTGGCCAATGTCCAGACCCGCGCCGTGCGCGATGGCGATGAGTACGTCATCACCGGCCAGAAGCGCTTCACCAGCGGCGCCCATTACTCGGACTACCTGTGGACGGTGGCCCGCACCGACCCCGACGCCCCCAAGCACCGTGGCATCTCGATGATCATCGTGCCGCTGGACGCTCCCGGCGTCACCGTCCGGCCGCTGATCGACCCGATGGGCCGCTATCACTTCAACGAGGTGTACTTGGAAGGGGTGCGGGTGCCGGCCTCCAACCGCGTGGGCGAGGAGAACCGCGGCTGGTACGTCAACGCTGCCACGATGGACTTCGAGCGTTCCGGCATCGCCCGTATCGCCTCGCTGCGGAGGTTACTGGACCGTGTGCTCGAGGCGATGCGCGCGGCTCCGGCCTGGCGATGCGGCACACCGGCACACCACCGCGCCCGCGCGCAACTGGCGGAGCTGGCGGTGGCGGTGGAGACGGTGACACTGCTTGCCTATCGCGTCGGCTGGTTGCAGGCGGCGGGTAAGGTGCCGAACTACGAGGTGTCGATGGTGAAGAACCTGGCGGCGGAGACGCACCAGCGCCTGATCAACTTTGCCGTCAACTACCACGGCCTCGCCGGGCTGTTCGCGATGCAGGGGACGGACCCTGGCTCGTCTGCGGGCGGCGGCGGTGGCGGCGACGACGACGGCGCGGACGGCGGCTGGGGTCCAGCTTACGTCGCTGCCATCCCGGCCACCATCGCCCAGGGCTCCAGCGAAATCAACCGTAACGTCATCGCCACCCGCGGCCTGGGACTGCCGCGGGGATGACGGCGGATGAGGCTACCGGCCCGGATGGCGGATACGGGTTCACGCGAACGAAGGGAGCACATGCATGACACTCGCCGCGGGTCCGTTTGCCGGGTTGCGCGTGGTGGAGTTTGGCCAATACATCGCCGCGCCGTACTGCGCGCAGCTGCTGGCGGACGGCGGCGCCGATGTGATCAAGGTCGAGCCGCTTGAGGGCGACCCCAACCGCCGCAACGGCCAGATCATTCCCGGCGAGTCGCGCCAGTATCTCAACAAGAATCGGGGCAAGCGATCGCTGTCTGTCAACCTGGCAGACCCAGAGGTGCTGGCGGCGGTGCAGGCGCTGGTGCACGGGGCAGATATCGTGCTGGTTAACTTCCGCCCCGGGCAGGGGGAGCGGTTGGGGCTGGACTATGCCACCGTCAGTGCTGCCAACCCGTGCATCATCTACGCCGAGAACACCGCCTTTGGCACGAGGGGACCGATGGCCGGGGCGCTGGGCATGGACATGATGCTTCAGGCCTTCAGCGGCGTCGCGCACTTGTCTGAGTTGGGGCCACAGCCGCTGCAGGACCCGATCATCGACTACGCCGCCGGGATGCTGCTGGCCTGGGGTATCTCCACGGCGCTCTACCACCGGGAGCGCACCGGCGAAGGGCAGAAGATCAACGTTGCCCTGCTCCAGGCGGCGCTGATGTTGCAGAACAACCACCTGACCCACGTGGATGCCGTGGACGGCTGGCGCACGCAGTTCCTGGAGTACTATCACCAGGCCAAGGCCGAGCGCCGCCCCTGGTCCGAGGTGATGGCCAAGCGCGAGTCGATGTTGCCCCACGTCTTCATCCGCTCCTACTACGGCTTTCTGCCCACGGGGGACGGCACGCTCGCCATCTCCGCCGGCGGCCGGCCGATGCAGCTCCGGCTGATCAAGGTGCTGGGCATCGACGACCCATGGGTCACGCAGCCCGGCTGGATGCCCGATGACGGCCCGGCCCACGCCGCCCGCATCTACGCCGAGGTGACGGCCAAGCTGGCCCAGCACAGCGCCGAGCACTGGGCGCGCGTCCTCACCGAGGCCGGAGTGCCCGCTGCTGCCGTCAACATCAAAGACGAGATGCTGGATAACGAGCAGGCCTGGGCCAATGACTTCCTCGTGCGGCTGGAGCACGATGTCGTCGGCGGCCATACCGTCGTCGCCCCGCCCGTGCAGTTCAGCAAGTCACCGCTGCGTGCCGAACGCGCCGCCCCCCCGCTCGGCCGCGACACCCGCTCGGTGCTGCGCGATGCTGGGCTTGATGAGGAGACCATCGACCGGCTGGCGGCGGCTGGAGTGGTGCGATCGAGGTGAACGCGGCATCCCAGGTCCAGCAGCGGACCGCCGGTGGTGAACCGCGACGGATCACCCCGGCCGGTTGTCCATCCGCCTGCGGCGCCCAGCGCGCACCGGAAGCCGGATCACGAGCCCAGAAAGGAGCGCTCCCATGCCAGCACGCACTGTCCTGATCGTTGGTGGCACGGGGCCCACCGGCGTACCCATCGTCAATGCCTTCCTGCGCGCCGGGGATGCGGTGGCGATCTATCACACCGGCCGGCACGAGGCGGTGTTTGCCGGGGAGGTGGAACACCTGCACGGCGACCCGCGCGACACGGCGGATATCACCGAGCAGCTGGGCGGGCGGCGATGGGATATCGCCGTGTGCACCTCTGGGCGGCTGCGAGCGCTGGCGGAGACGCTCAGCGGCCGCACCGGGCGGCTGGTGGGTATCACCGGCCAGCCGGTGTACCGCGGCTCATTGCGCCCCACACCGGAGGGGCGGCTGCCGCTGCCGGTGCCGGAGCATGCCGAGCGCCAGCGTGACGCTCAGAACTACACGGGCAAGGTGGCCGAAGGGGAAGACCAACTGCTGGAGCAGCACGGCCGCCGCGAGTTCGAGGCGGTGATCGTCCGCTATCCCGGCATCTTCGGCCCGCGCGCCCCCATCAACCACGAGTGGGCGGTCGTCAAGCGCGTGCTGGATGGCCGGCCGGCGCTGATCCTGCCGCACGACGGCATCACCCACTTTCAGCGCGGCTACATCGACAACGTCGCCCACCTGGTTTACCTGGCCGCCACCCGGCCGGAAGCGGCGGGGCAGGCCTTCAACAGCGGTGACGAGCGCGTGCTCTCTGCCCGCCGGGTGGCAGAGCTGATCATCGAGGAGCTGGGCAGCGGCATGGAGCTGGTGGGCGTGCCCGCGCCCTTCTGCCGCGGTGTGTACCCGCTGGCGGAGAAGTCCAACATGATTCTGGACATGTCCAAGGCGCGGAACCTGCTCGGCTACCGCGACGTGGTGGATGTCGAGACCGCGACCCGCATCACCGCCCGCTGGCTGGCGGACAACCCCATGACCGATGCCGATCTCAATCAAGGGGCGGTGGCAGGCGCCGGCGCCTTCGATTACGCCCGGGAAGACCGCATCCTTGCCGCTTGGCGGCGGGCGGCGGCGGCGCTGCAGGCAGAGCTGGCGGCGGAGGCGCGGGCATGACGGCAGAGATCCTGGCAGAGCGTGACGGCGGCATCCTCCGGCTGACACTGGCCCGGCCCGAGGCCGGCAACGCCCTCACCTATCCGATGATGACAGCGCTGACTGCGCACCTCGCTGCCGCCGGTGATGGCCCCGAGGTGCGCTGCGTGGTGGTGTGCGGCCAGGGGGCGGACTTCTGCACCGGCGAGAGCCCGCTGGCGGAGGAGCGGGGAGCATGGCCCGCGGCGCTGGCGCACCGCCGTCCGGGAGGCGCCCACGGCGCCGCGCCGCTGCCGGAACAGGTGCTGGTGCGCACGCTGCGGGCGCTGCCCAAACCGGTGATCGCCGTCGTACAGGGCCGGGCGCTGGGGCTGGGGCTCGACATCGCCTGCGCCTGCGATATCCGCCTGGTGGCCGCCGATGCGAGCTTCGGCGACCCGCGGGTGACACAGGGCCGCCACGCCGCCACCGGCATCACCTACGTGCTGCCGCGGCTGATTGGCCTGTCACAGGCGATGCGGCTGTCGCTTCTGGGCGAGCAGATTGATGGCGCGGAGGCGGAGCGCATCGGGCTGGCCTACCGCGCCGTGCCACCCGCTGAGCTGGAGGCCGAGGCCGGGAAGCTGGCACAGACCGTGGCAGCGATGGCGACCCGCTCGTACGCCGTTATCAAGCAGCAGATTCGTGAGCAACTGGACCTGCCCTACGAGATGGCGTTGCTGCACTCGCTCGCTGTCCGCCAGACCAACGTAATTGAGGATCGGGCGGAAGGGCAGCGCGCCTTCGCCGAGAAGCGCGCGCCGCGTTATACCGGCCGCTAGCAGGAAGGAGAGGCCCATGACTGCTGCGCCCCCTGCCCTGCTCATCAGCCGCGATGGCGCCGTGCTGCACATCCGCTTCAACCGGCCGGAGCGGCTGAACGCCCTTGATCCGGAGATGCATGAGCAGGTGATTGACACGCTGCGCGCGGCGGCCACCGACCCTGCCGTCCGCACCGTGGCCTTCTCCGGCGAGGGACGGGCCTTCTGTGCCGGGGAGAATCTGGCCGGTGGCGGTCGTGCCGTCCCCGAGCGGCTGCGTCCGCGGATGGTGCCCCTGGAGATCGGTTCGGGACCGGTGCTGCTGCATGAGGTGACCACGGCGATCCGCAACTGGCCGGGGCCGGTAGTGGCGTTGCTGCACGGCCACGCCCTCGGCGCCGGCTACGACTACGCCACCAGTTGTGACTTCCGTGTGGTGACCGAGGATTGCCGCCTGGGCGACCCGCGCGTCCATCGGGCGCTGTGGGCGGCGGAGGGCTGGTCATACAAGATCACGCGTCTGCTGGCGGCGGGGTACACCACAAAGCTCCATCTGCTGGGGGAGCCGCTCACCGGAGCTGAGGCGTACCGCATCGGGCTGGCGCACCGGCTGTACCCAGCGGGGAGCGACCTGCGCATCATTGCCGGAGAGTTTGTCCAGCGCCTCGCTGCCCTGCCCGCAGAGGCGTATGCCGCCACCAAAGCGGCGATGCTGGGCGAGCTGGACCGGCGCTGGCCGGTGCCGTGACGCAACGGAGCTGCCATGGCTACGGTCCGGCCGTTTGCCGAAGCTGACTGCGCGGGCTGTGCGGCGGCGCTGCCGCGCTGGTTCGGCTTCGCCGAGGCCAACGCCGCCTCCATCGCCGCCCTCGCGCCGGAGACGGCGTTTGTGGCGCTGGAGGACGGCAATATCACCGGCTTTGTCGCAGTAGCGGACCGCACGGAGGAGGTGGCGGAGATCCCGGTACTGGCCGTGGCGCCCGCCCATCACCGGCAGGGCGCAGGCGCGCGGACGGACGCTCGTCTACGCCCTCACGCTTGGCCCCAGCCACCCGGACGCAGGGTACATCCGCCCCCGCGCCTGCTGGCGGGCGATGGGCTACCCGCCCCTGTTCGAAACCCCGGCCCTGTGGGGCGCCGAGCAACCAGCGCTGGTCATGGTCAAGGTTGGGAGCGGGGGACGAGGGAACAGGCGCCAGGCATCGCCAAAGCTGCCGGATGCCGGACAACGCGATGATAAGGAGCAATCATGAGCGCGCTACACACATCGATCTGTGACCGGTTCGGCGTGGAGTACCCCATCTTCGGGTTTTGCCACTCGGTAGAAGTGACGGTGGCGGTGTGCCGGGCCGGAGGTATCGGCATCTTCGGCGGTACGCGCAACACGCCGGAGGAGATCCGCGCGGCGCTGAAGGCAATCCGCGCCGGTGTGGGGGACCGCCCGTTCGGTATCGACCTGGTCCTTCCCAAGGGGATGCCGCAGCACGACAACCGCGAGGAGATTGAGGCGCAGTTGCCTGCCCCGCATCGCGCCTTCGTCGAGCATCTCCAGCAGAAGTATCAGGTGCCGCAGGACGGCGGCGCGGGGATGCGCTCGCGCTTCGTCCGCTCCGAGGAGATGGCTGCCCGCCAGATTGACGTCATCCTTGCGTCAGACGTAGACATCTTCGCCATGGGCGTCGGCAGCCCGGAGGAGGCGGTGACGCGGGCCAAGCAGGCGGGCAAAACGATCATCTCGCTGGTTGGCACCCCCAAGCATGCCCGCCGCGCCATCGACGCTGGCGCCGATGTGCTGGTGGCGCAGGGCTACGACGCCGGCGCGCACACCGGCGCCATCGGCACCTTCTCGCTGGTGCCGCAGGTGGTGGATATCGCCGGCGATGTGCCGGTGCTGGCGGCGGGCGGCGTGGCCACCGGGCGGCACATCGCGGCGGCGCTGGCGATGGGCGCGGCCGGTGTGTGGACCGGTACCGCCTGGCTGTTCACCAGCGAGAACCACACCGACCCGGTCATCATGCAGAAGCTGATCGCCGCCGGGCCAGAGGACACCGTCATTTCTCGCGCAGATTCCGGCAAGACGCTGCGCCAGATCCGCACCGCCTGGAGTGAGGAATGGGCGGCCCCCAGTGCGCCCGTGCCGCTGAAGATGCCGTATCAGGACATCCTCATCGGTGACTTGCTGGGCGCGGTGGAGCGCCACCAGGTCGTGCCGCTGATGCACTCGCCCGCCGGGCAAGGTGTCGCTTACTTCAACGAACAGACAACCGTGGCGGACGTCATGTCCGGCTGGGTGCGTGACGCCGAGATTGCACTGTCCCGGTTACAGCGGTAGGCGGCGCCCGTGTCACGATACCGCAGCGATGGCCGGCCGAGGGGTGCTGGGCATCGCTGCGGACGAGACGCGCGGCCGGCCGCTGGTTACCCCCAGCGTGGCTCTTCACCGAGGACGCCGAGGCCGGTCTTGCCGACGATTTCGTGGACAATGGCGGAGTTGGCCGGGTGGAAGCCGCCGCAGCGCACGTCGCGGTACAGGCGCTCCAGCTCGTTCGTCTTGAACATCCCCGTGCCGCCGGAGACATCCATCGCCAGATCCACCACGCGTTTGGCGCTCTCGACGCAGTGATACTTGAGTGCCACCAGCTTGGCCGGCCACAGGCCGCCGTGGTCGATACCCATTTCCCAGTCCTGGGACACACGGTCTGCGTGCGCACCGATCGCTTCCAGCTCGATGATCATCTCCGCGATGGTGTACTGGAGCATCGGGTGATACGCCATCGAGCGGCCGTTCATCGCCACCGAGGTCTTCTTCTTCACCCCGGCCGCCGCCAGGTCCAGCGCTCGTTGGGCCAGGCCGATGTAGATGTTGCTGAACAGCGTCTCCGCCCAGGCGAAGATGGCGAGCACGAACAGGTCCGCACCCGCCAGGCCGGCGGGCAGCACGCGTGCGATGTACTGGTCCGGCACGAACGCGCCGTCTAAGATCGTGTCGTCGCTGCGGGTGGCGCGCATCCCGAGCGTGTCCCACGTCTCCTTGATGGTGTACCCCGGCGTGTCGCGCGGCATAAAGGCGTGGACCACCCTGGGGCTGGCAGGGTCGGAGGTGTCCATGGCGTGGATACCGAGCCGCGTCCACACCGGCGTCAGCGAACCGAAGATCTTGTGCCCCCAGAACGTGTAGCCGCCGTCGCCCCGCTCGGCCCGGGCGCTGGAGGCCAGCAGCGGGAAGTCGTTGCCGGATTCGCCGTGGCCGGCGGCGAACACCTCGCCCCGGGCGGCCTCTTCCAGCATCCAACGGCACGAGTCATCCCCGGCGCGCAGCAGGTCAGCCGCCACGCCGGTCCAGTACAGGTGCATGTTGGTGGCCAGCGCCGTGGCCGGTGCGTACATTGCCAGCCGCTGCTGCTCACGGCAGATCGCGGACAGGGGCATCCCCAGGCCGCCTATCTCCCGTGGCACCGCCATCAGCAGGTATCCTGCCTGCTTCAGCTCCTCCCAATCCTCCGTGAAGAACCGGTTCTCCCGATCATATCCCGCCGCCCGCTGCCGGAACCGTTCCAGCATGTCCTCGGATAGCACCGCCTGTGGTATCTGTACAGCCGTCACCCCAATCTCCCCCTGTGCCGACGGACGCGCGGGGCAGATCGTACTCTGCTCTCCCGATATCGGATTGTCAATATCCGTGTGCTGGCGATAGACCGCCGGTTTGCGGCCCGCCCGCACGGCGCCGAGATACGGGACCGGCGGCGTCTTCGCCTGAACGCTATGCTGTGCCCGAGCGCTGAGGAGGGGAAGCAGATGGCATCACTCGAGGGAACGGTCGCGCTGGTAACGGGGGCGGCCAGCGGCATCGGCCGGGCCTGCGCCCAGCGATTCGCCGCCAAGGGGGCGCGCGTGGTGCTGGCCGATATCCACACCGCGCCGCTGGAAGAGCTGGCGGCGGCTCTGGGGCAGGATCAGGCGCTGGCGGTCACCTGTGACGTGACCGACGAGGGACAGGTGCAAGCGCTGATCACGCGCACCGTGGCGGCCTTCGGCGGCATCGACACCGGGCTGTTCGCGGCGGGTACCGGCGGCGCCGGGCCGGTGCACCAGCTGGAGAGCGCGGTCTTTGACCGGGTGCTGAAGCTCAATGTCTATGGCGTGTTCTACTGCCTCAAGCACGTGGCCGGGCAGATGATCAGCCAGGGACGGGGCGGCTCGCTGATCGCCATTGCCAGCCTCAACGCCCGCCAGCCCGCGGAAGGGCTGGCCGCTTACACCACCAGCAAGGCAGCGGTGGCGATGCTGATGCAAAACGCCGCGCTGGAGTTGGGCCGCCACGGCATCCGCGCCAACGCCATCGGCCCCGGCCTGGTGGAGACGCCGCTGTCGGCGTCGCTGTGGCAGCACCCGGGCATCCGCGAGGCGTTCATGGCTGAGACCCCATTGGGCCGCTACGCTCAGCCGGCCGAGGTGGCGGCGCTGGCACACTTTCTGGCTGGGGACGAGAGTGGCTTTCTCACCGGCCAGACGATCTATCTCGATGGTGGCCAGAGCCTGAAGAAGTACCCAGAGCTGTTCCGGTTCTGGGGCGGCGGCTAAGGGCCACCGGGAGCCGCCCGGTGAGCGCTTGCCTGGCGGCGCGTGCGTAGTTCCTGCAGCGAGTAGATGAACGCGCCGTGGGTGAGGATGCCCGCCGCCGCCGGTGAGCCGAGCAGATACGGCCGCTGCTCCGGCAGGTCATCGATCACCGCGGCGATGGAGGGGACCACCGAGATATCTGCCAGGTGCAGGCTAAGCGGCGGACGGGCGCTGATCAACAGTTCATCGAGGTGCGTGTAGGCCGCCAGTGGACCAGTGGCGGCCACCGAGGGCATCTCCACCAGGAGCTGCCACGCACCACCGGGGAGGCGCTGATACCACAGGGCGCTGGTGAAGCCGCCGCCGCTCTCGTGCAGCTGCCGCAGTAACCGGCCGCCGTCACGGATGGCGGCATCTACCAATACCGCTTGACCCACGGCAGCACTCCGCTGTGCATGTCCGCCACCGCCTGGAACAGGTCGGCGGTCTCCGCGGCGGAGCGTTGCTGATAGCGGCTGAGCGGAGTCCAGTCCTTGACTACCGCCCAGTGCCGGCGAAAGCGCAGGTTGCTGCGGGCGAGATGGTGCAGATCCTCGCCCAGGCCGGCCGCCTGCACCAGTGCCGAGAGGTCATCCGTCTGCGGCTCGACCTCGGCGTGCAGGCAGGCAGCGCGCAGGCCACATTCCACGGCCGACCCGCACAGGAAGTACGCCGCGGCATAGCGGCGGGCCGCCAGCAGCACGCGCGCGTCAGCCAGCCGCGCATCAGCCAGTGTCCGCAGGCTCGCCCGGCTCATCGGAGGTGACGCAGGCACCCGCGTCCTCCCGTAATTGTTGAACCGAGCGTATCATATCGAGCGATCAGCTATCAGCCGCCAGCTGTCAGCAGCCGGGGAGATACCTCCTTACCGATGTCCCCAGGGATGGGAATCCTGTGCGCTGCCCCTCAGCGGGGCGGCGTGAGCCGGGCAATGCGCAGGAGCTCGTAGTCGGTCGCGCAGCCGTTACAGAGGAGGCTACCGTCGTAGCGGATGGCGCCCGCGGCCGGGCGGTCGCGGTTGCAGGTGGTGCAGTGTACCTGGGCGGCCGGGTGCAGGCCGCGGCTGCGGTCGTCCTCGCGCAGGATGCGCATCACCTCAAACACCGCCCGTACCTGCGCCCGTGTTGGCCCGTGCATCGCCATCGCTCCTGTCGCGGGCATGGCCCGCTTGCCCGTGCCCGCACCGGCAGCGTAGCGACGTGGGGTTGCCGGCACGTTACAAGTGTGTCAGCGTTGCGTGAACAGTTCCGCCGATCTGATGTCAACCGTGGGAGGCGCCATGCTGCTCACCTCACTCACTGTGGATCTGCCGGCGCTGGCGGCGCGCACCGGCTGGGAGATGAAGCCCGAGGGCGCCTGCAAAGGCGATGTCTGTGTGCCGCTGGCGGGCACGGACCCGACGAATGCCCGCGCACTGGCGGCCCGCCTGGGGATGCCGCTGGTGGAGGACGCGGCGCATGGCCTGTGGGCGCTCGGCCCGGAGGTAGGGGGACGCGCCCTCACCACCGCCCGCGCGCCAGAGATCGCGCTGCCCAACCTCGAGGGCCAGCCGTTCCATCTCTCCTCATTGCATGGCCGGAAGGTACTGCTGGTGGCCTGGGCCTCCTGGTGAGGCTGCCGGATGGACCTGCCCGTGTGGCAGGCACTCCGCGCCGAGCTGGCGCCTCACGGACTGGAGGTCGTCACCGTCGCCCTCGATATCGACCCAGAGCGCGCCCGTCCCTGGATTGAACGCGCCCAGCCGCAACATCCCTCGCTGATCGATAGCGCTCACGTGCTCGATGAGGTGCTGGGCGTGGTCAATGTGCCCAACGGTATCTGGATTGATGAGGACGGGATGATCGTGCGCCCGGCGGAACCGGCCTTCCCGGCGCGGCCCGCCGGCACGGTGTCTGGCCCCCGGCCCGCATCCGCCGCGCCTGTGCCCGATCTGTCTGACCATCAGCGGGCCGTGCTGGCGGAAGCGCGTAAGATCCGCGTGGAGCGGGAGAAGTACACCGCTGCCCTGCGCGACTGGGTGGCACACGGCGCGGCCAGCCGCTTCGTCCTCGGGCCGGACGAGGTGATCGAGCGCAGCCGGCCGCGCGGCGTGGAGCAGGCCACCGCCGCGGCCCACTTCGAGATCGGACAGCACCTTCATCGGAGTGGTGACGCCGCGGCGGCCATCGCGCACTTTCGCCAGGCCCACCGCCTGGACCCGGACAACTGGACGTACAAGCGCCAGGCGTGGATCCTCGTCCACCCAGAGCAGGGACCGACCGAGCACTACGACTCGGACTGGCTGCGCGACGTCCAGCGCCTTGGCGCTGAGCGCTACTATCCGCCGCTGCAGATGCCGGAGTGAGGGCTGAGGTGAACGACCGCGACCCCGGCCCGGTGACCGTTCATCTCCTGGCAGATATCCCGCGGCACATCGCGGCCGTGGGCCACATGCGCTGGCAGGAGTGGGGCCGGCCACCCGAGCCGGTGGAGGAGGCCTTCTGGGTCGAGGTTACCGCCCGCGAAGCCGGCCGCGATGGCCTGCCGATCACCTGGGTCGCGGTCGATGCGGCCGGCGAAGCGCTGGGCGCGGTGGCGCTGATTGCGTATGACATCGCCGAGCGGCGCGACCGCTCGCCCTGGCTGGCGGGCATGATCGTGCGGGCAGACCGCCGCAGGCAAGGCACCGGCCGCCGGCTGGTAGCCCGGCTGGAGGACTGGGCCCGGGCGCAGGGATATCAGCGGCTGTGGGTCGCGACGGGTCCGGCCGCACCCTTTTACCAGGCGTGCGGGTGGGAGTTGAGCGAGCGGCTGTCGCTGGCCTCAGGCGAGGAGGCGACGGTACTGAGCAGGCAACTGTGACCGGCGGCGGCGAACCTTAGTTGCGGCTTAACACTCCGCGATCTGGTGCGCCGGTACGCTGTGGACATCACAGCAGAGAAGCGGGAGGGCCCCCATGGCCCGCAAGTTGAACAAGAACCTGGTGGCGCTCGGCTCGGCCGCCATTGTCACCGTTTACAGTATTGGCCTGGCACGGACGCACTCGGCCGGCTCGGGTGCGGCGGTGGCGCCGCCGGTTGATGCCGCCACCGCCATCGCCCAGGCGCTCGCCACCGCCACCCCGGCCGCCGCGATTCAGGTACGCGACACCGCCACCGCTACCCCGGTGCTGACGGCCGCGCCGATCACGAGCGCGCCGGTCTCCTACCGCGACGGGGTCTTCACCGGCGCCGGCACCAGCCGCTTCGGCGGCTTCGAGGTGGCAGTCACCATTGTCGACGGCCGCATCACCGGTGTGGAGCTGACCAGGGTCACCACCCGCTACCCGGCGTCGCGCGTCTCACGGCTGCCGGCCCAGGTGGTCGAGCGGCAGAGCGCCAATGTCGATATGGTCACTGGCGCCACCGCCAGCGCCCGCGCCTTCCGGGATGCCGTCGCCCAGGCGCTGGCGCAAGCCGCGGCCCAGGGATAACGCCATGTCCCCCCTCACCCCGCCCCGCACGGCCAGCCGCTCGCTGGTGGCAATGGATACCCTCGTCACCGCGCGGGCCGAAGGGCCTGACGCTGGTGACGTGCTGGATGCAGCGTTGCGACGGGCGCTCGCCTGGTTTCCGGAGGTCGAGCGCGTGTGCAGCCGTTTCGACCCAGACAGCGAGTTGTCGCGGTTGTGCGCCCGGCCGGGAGAGACCATCGCCGCCGGTCCCCTCTTGTTCGAGGCGCTGGCCTTTGCCCTTGACGTTGCGGCGGTCACCGGTGGCGCCTTTGACCCCACGGCCGGCGCGGCTCAGCAGGCGCGCGGCTTTCGCCGGAACTACCGGGATGGACAGCAGACACCGGACAGCGGGCAGGGCGAGCAGACGGCAGCGCGTGCCGCGGGATATCGTGCGGTGCGGCTGGACCGCCGGCGCCGAACGGTGACGCTGGCCCGGCCGCTGCTGCTTGATCTAGGCGCGGTGGCCAAGGGGCTGGCGGTGGATCTGGCGGCGCGCGAGCTGGCAGGGATGGAGCGGTACGCGGTGGAGGCGGGCGGGGATCTGTTCGCCGGGGCCGCGCCGGGGGCGGAGCCATGGCGGATTGGCGTGCGCGATCCACGTGGCGATGGGCTGCTGGGCACGCTCTCGCTGCGCAACCTGGCCGTGTGCAGCTCCGGCGGCGATGAGCGCCCCGCGCCGGCGGCTACGGACGGCGAACATCACATCATTGATCCGCGCTCCGGCCGCTCTCCCCGTGCCGTCAGCGGGGTGACGGTGATCGCCCCCGCCGCCATGACGGCCGATGCGCTGGCCACAGCGGCGATGGTGCTCGGCCCGGTGCGCGGGGTGCACCTTCTCGATGAACAAGGCGTGGCAGGGATCGTCGTGCCCCGGCAGGGGGTGGTGCGGTTCACGCGGGCCTTTCCAGGAGCAATGCAATGGTCACCAATATTGGCGTGACGCGCGCCGTTTTGCCCCCGGTGTGGGACCGGCAACTGAAGAAGGCACGGCGCTTTGTCCGCTCACCCAAGGGCTACCTGTTGGTAGCGCTGGTGGCGCTGGCTATTCCCGGTGTCGTGCAGGCGGGCAGCGGCGCGCTGTCCATGCTCGTGTGGGCAGCGGCGGGCGCTGCCGGTATGGAAGTGGTGCTGGTGCGGCTGCGCGGCAGCGGCTGGCGTATCCCCAGCAGCGCCCTGCTCACCGGGCTGATCACCGGTATGGTGTTGGGCGCCGCCGAACCCTGGTACGCCGCGCTGGGGGCGGGGGTGCTGGCTACCGATGCCAAGCACCTGCTGCGCTCTGGGCGGGCGCACATCTTCAATCCGGCGGCGGCTGGCCTGGTGGCCGTGTATTTCCTGTTTGGCACCGGCCATAGCTGGTGGGGCGCGCTCGCCGAGCTGCCCGCCTGGGTCAACCTGGTGGCGCTGGTCCCCTATGTGCTGGTGGCGGAGCGCGCCAATAAGCTGCCCGCCGCGCTCAGCTTCCTGCTGGCGTACTTCGGCCTGCTCACCGCCGCTGCCTTCGTGCAGCCGGAGACGGTGGCGGAGCTGTACCGCCAGCCGTTCCTGGCGGCGACGCTGTACTTTGCCTTCTTCATGGTCACCGACCCGCCGACCTCTCCGGTGCCGTTCCGCGATCAGTTGTGGTTCGGGCTGCTGACCGCGGCCGCCACCTTCGCCCTGTTCGAGACCACCGGCGCTGTGTACTTCTTGCCCGCGGGGCTGCTGGTGGCGAACGCCGCCTATGCCGCCTGGCGCATCGCGCGGCAGCCCGGCCGGGGGCGCTGAGGCGGCGCTCAGTCCGCGGAGGTGGCTACCGGCAGCGCTCCCTGGGCCAGCGCCTCCAGTACTGCGCCCGGCTTCATCGGCAGGTGGACAGGCCGGACGCCGGTGGCGCGGGCGATGGCATTGGCCACGGCAGCGGCCGGCGGCACCAACGGGACCTCGGCCACGCCGCGCACACCGAACGGATGGCGTGGGTTGGGAATCTCCAGCAGCACGGTGTCGATCATCGGCACGTCGAGCGTGGTGGGCAGGCGGTAGTCGAGCAGGCTCGCGTTGCGCATCACGCCATCATCCCCGACGAAGTACTCCTCATGCAGCGCCCAGCCGATGCCCTGCACCGCCGCGCCCTGCACCTGCCCGGCCACGTAGTCCGGGTGCAGCGCCCGGCCTGCGTCGATGAAGGCGGTGCAGCGCAGGACATCAACCTTACCCGTCTCGGCATCGACCTCGACATCGACGATATTGCCGCCGAAGATCGGCCCAACGGCGTTGTTGTCGTTGATAGCAGAGGCGACCACCGGTCCGCCTGTTGCCAGCAGCCGCCGGGCCAGGTCCTTGAAGCCGATGGACTTGGCGCCTTCGGCTGTTTCGGCGGAGAAGACGCCACCTGCGAACTGTACCGCTTCCGGCTCTACTTCCCACAGCAGGGCGGCACGGCGCGTCATCTGCTGCTTGATCGCCTGGGCGGCATGATAGATGGCCAGCGTCGTGTCATAGGTCGTGCGGCTGCCGGCCGTGGCGCCCGTCCAGCCGATGGAGTCCGTGTCGGTGACCGATGGATGGACATCGGCGGCGGCCAGCCCCAGCGCCTCGGCGGCGGCCATAGCGGAGGTGGCGCGGCTGCCCCCAATATCAACGGCGCCGGTGACGCAGTTGACGGTTCCGTCTGCGTTGACGGACAGCTGCACCGAGGAGCGGTTGCCGCCGTTGTGGCGATAGGCAACGGCCACGCCGCGACCGCGGTTCGGCCCCTCCAGCGGGGCGCGGTAGTGCGGGTGGTCACGCATCGCCTCCAACAGCTCGACATAGCCGATCGGGGCGAAGCGGTTGCCGTTGGGGTCGCGGTCGCCCTCGCGGACGGCGTTCTTCAGCCGCAGTTCCAGCGGGTCCATTCCCAGCCGCTCCGCCAGATCATCGATCACGCTGTCCACGGCGAAGGTGGCCTGCGGCTGGCCGGGGGCGCGGTAGGAGGCCGTCTTGGGCCGGTTGACGACGACGTCGTAGCCATCTACCTGCACGTTCTCGACGTTGTAGCAGGCGGTGCAGGTGACCACGCCGCCGCCGACCGGCGAGCCAGGGTAGGCGCCGGCGTCATATGCCAGGTAGACCTTCAGCGCCGTGATGCGGCCGTCGCGCGTGGCGCCGGCGGTACAGCGCATGTAGCTGCCCGAGGCCGGGCCGGCCGTCTCCAGCACCTCCTTGCGCGTGAGCGACAGCTTGACCGGGCGGCCGCTCATGCGCGAGAGCACGGCGCAGATTGGGTCGGTGTACGTGATGTTCTTGCCGCCGAAGCCGCCGCCGATCTCCATGGGAATGACCTTCACCGAGGACTCGGGCACACCGAGCATGGCGGCGGTGCTGGTGCGGATGTTGAAGGTGCTCTGGGTGCTGGTCCAGATCGTGATCTTGCCGTCCGGCTGCCATAGCACCGTCGAGGAAGGGGGCTCGATGTAGCCCTGGTGCACAGGCGAGGTGGTGAACTCGCGCTCCACCACCACATCGGCGGCAGCGAGCGCCGCCTCCACATCGCCCCGCCGAATCTGCTGGTGACTGGCGACGTTGCCGTGCTGGCCGGTGTCGGTGCCCCGGTCGAAGCGTGCGACCTTGTAATGGGACGTCAGGCGTTCATGGAGGATCGGCGCATCGGGGCGCATGGCGTCACGGACATCGAAGACGGCCGGCAGCGGCTCGTACTCCACCTCCACCAGGCGGGCAGCCTCTTCGGCAGTGTGCACATCGGTGGCGGCGACGGCGGCGACAGCGTGCCCGACATACAGCACCTTGGTGCTGGCAAGCAGGTTCTCGGCCAGCATCCGGGCGTTGGCCTGCGTCTCGGCCAGATCAAGGATGCGGTCCTCAATGATCGGCAGACCGGCCGCGGTCATCACGGCGACCACGCCGGGCAGTGCGGCGGCTTTGCTGGTATCGATGCGCAGGATGCGGGCGTGGGCATAGGGGCTGCGCACCAGCTTGGCGTATGCCGTACGCGGTAGCCGTACATCCGCGGCGTAGCGCGCGCGGCCGGTGACCTTATCCACGCCGTCATGCCGTACCGGGGTGGTACCCAGCACGCGAAATCCAGCTGCGCTCTCTGCCATCGTCTCGGCCCTCCCGCAGGGGAGTATACCGCAGCAGCGGGACAGCCGGGCCGCACTCCCTTCGTAACTAGATTGATACGCTGTGGCCGCTGAGGGTCCCCGGCGGCCGTGGCATGATGGGGGAAACGGGCATCCGGCAGCCGGGGTGCGGTCTCTCCCGGCAGCTGCGGACGGGGCAGCGCGCACTGAGCAACACGGAGGGGACGCAGACCCCGGTATGGCAGCGCTCCTCGTTCTCTCCGGATGCCGCGCGACCGAAGGAAGCGCTCATGATCGGACCGGACCGGCCCCGGGCACACGGGACGGCGCTGCTGTGGCAGCGGCCTGGGGTGCGGCTGATCGCCCTCGTGACCATTGCCGTGCTGCTGCTGGGCGCGGTGGGGGCGGTGCTGGCGTGGCGCAACTACCAGTCGGCGCGCGCCCGCGTGATGGATGAGACCGGCGCCATCGCCCGCGCCGCCGCCGCCGAGACCGACCGGCTGCTGCGCGACCGGCTTGACCTGCTGGCCAGCGTCGCCGCGGCGCCGGCCGTGCGCTCCGGCGATCCGGCAACGATGGAGATCTATTTCACCTATCTGGCGGCCAACCAGCGCAGCCTGGAGCGCATCGGCTGGATTGATGCGGCCGGCTTCCGGCGGGCGGGCGCACGGCCCGGACCTCCGGGAGCGCTGCTCAATCTGGCTGACCACGACTTCCACCAGGCGGTGATGCAGAGCGGCCAGCCGTTTGCCGGCGCGGGGGTGATCTCGCCGGTGGATGGCGCGCCCCACCTGCCATTGGCGGTGCCGACGCAGAACCTCAATGGCAGTGCCAATGGCGTGCTGGAGGGCGGGCTGACGGTGGCGCAGTTGCGGCGCTCGCTGGCCGGATTCCGGCTGGATCCAGGGGGAGCGGTCCTGCTGGTGGACCGTGCCGGGCGGATCACGACGGATGGAGAGGACAGCGGCGGCGAGCCGGTGCCTGGTGATGCCGCGGTGGTGGAGCAGGCGCGGGCCGCCGGACGCGGCGTGATGGCCGAGGCACGCGATCCGCGGGGCAATAGTGGCCGGCTGGTGGCCTTTGCCCCGGTGCCGGTGGCGGGTGGCGTGCTGTTTGTCACCCGTCCGGCGGGGGAGGCCTTTGCCCCGGCGCGAGGCACGTTGCTGACGGAGGCAGCGGTGCTGGTGGCGGTGGCGCTGGCCGGGCTGCTGGGCGGGGTCTCCGCCGGCCGGCGGCTGGACCGGCTCTCGACCGCGCAGCAGCGGGCCATCGAAGAGGCCGAGACGCTGGCGGCGGAGAACGAGCGGCTGTATCTGGAGGCGCGCGATGCCGTCCAGGCGCGCGATGAGGTGCTGGCCTCGGTCTCCCACGATCTGAAGACGCCGATTACGGTGGTCAAGACCCAGGCCCAGCTGCTGCAGCGGCAGCTGCGACGGCTGGAGCTGAAGGAGGTGGACTTCGCCCAGGAGAGCTTGTCCGCCATCGATGCCACTACCACCCGGCTGACCGGCATGATCAACGAGCTGCTGGACGTGGCCAAGCTCCAGATCGGCCAGCCGCTGGACCTGCATACCCGGCCGGTTGACCTGGTGCTGCTGGCCCGCGCGCGTGTGGAGGCGCTCGAAGCGACCACACCGCACCACCAGGTGCAGCTGGCCGCGGCCGCAGAGCGCGTGGTCGGGCAGTGGGACCCCGTCCGCCTGGAGCGGGTGATCGACAACCTGCTGTCCAATGCCATCAAGTACAGCCCCAGCGGCGGCCCGGTGACGGTGGCGGTACGGAGCACGGACGGTGAGGCGCTGCTGAGTGTATGTGACCGCGGCATGGGCATCCCCGCCGAGGATCTGGCGCAGATCTTCGAGCGGTTTCACCGCGCCGGGAATGTCGGCCGGGTGACGGGCAGCGGCATCGGCCTGGCCGGCGTCAAGCAGATCGTGGAACAGCACGGCGGCAGCATCCGCGCCGAGTCCCGGGAAGGTGAGGGCGCGACGTTTACCGTCTGCCTGCCGCTAGAGCCGCCGCCCACCAATGGCCACCGGCCGGTCGTGGACTGACCGGCGCGGTTACCGCTGAAACGGGCCGAAGCTGGCGCCCACCTCCGCGGCGGCGGCGTCGCAGGCGGCCAGGGCAGCGGGGGGCAGGCGCACGCCGGCGGCAGCGAGCGTGTCTTCCAGTTGCTCCGGACGCGATGCGCCGACAATGGCGGCTGTCACCCCCGGTTGGGCCAGCGTCCAGGCGACGGCGAAGGTGGCCGGCGCCTGGCCATGCTCGGCGGCGATGGCGGCGTAACGCTCAACCGCGTCGAAGTTGCGGTCGTTCCAGTAGCGCTGGGCATACATCTCGGACAGGCCGAAGCGCGTGCCAGGCGTGGGCGTGCCGCGGACGTGCTTGCCGGTGAGCAGCCCGCCCGCCAGCGGGTTGTAGACAATCACCCCTACCTCCTGGTCCTGGCAGAGCGGCAGGATCTCCCGCTCAATCTCGCGGAACAGCAGGTTGTAGCGCGGCTGGATGCTGTCGAACCGGGTAATGCGCAGCCGGTCGCTGGTCCACAGCGCCTTGGCCAGTTGCCAGGCGGCGAAGTTGGAGCAGCCGATATAGCGCACCAGCCCGCCGCGCACCAGGTCTTCCAGCGCGCGCAGCGTCTCATCGATGGGCGTGGTCGTATCCCAACTGTGCACTTGATACAGGTCGATGTAATCGGTGCGCAGCCGCCGCAGACTGGCGTGGACGGCGGCCAGCACGTGCCGCCGGTTCGTCCCGACGTCGTTGGCGCCGGGGCCCATCCTTCCGGCGCACTTGGTGGCCAGGATGATCCGCTCACGATGACGCGGCAGCCACGTGCCGATCACGGCTTCGGTGGCGCCGGTCTCGTCAGCGCCCTGCGGGTAGACATCAGCGGTGTCAAAGAAGTTCACGCCGGCGTCCATCGCCCGGTCCATGATGGCGTGCGCGGCGGCCTCGTCTGCCTGGCGGCCAAAGGTCATGGTGCCCAGGCAGATGGTGGAAACCTTGAGGCCCGTCCGGCCGAGGCGAGTGATCTTCACGGCGATGCGCTCCTGTCCGCCGTTGTGGCCTCCGGCAGCCACACGGCCCGCCCATGCTAGCGCGGGCGGCTGAGCGGGGAAAGCGCGCAGCGGCGGTCAGGGTGGCGGTCCCCCAGCCACCCGCGCGATGACGGCTACGAGGCCGGCCGGGTGCATCGGCTTGGCGACATGCGCCTGGAAGCCGGCAGACAGTGCGTGCCGCCGGTCCTCTTCCGCCGCGTACGCGGTGAGCGCCACTGCGGGGAGGTTCTGCAGCCCGCGCTGTGCGCGCAAATCATGCAGGAGCGCGTAGCCGTCTTCCCCGGGCAGGCCGATATCGGCAATCAGCACGTGCGGGTCGCAGCGTGCCGCCAGCGCCCGTGCCTCCGGCGCCGAGGTGGCGGTGTGGACGGTGGCGCCTTCGCTGGTCAGCAGCAGATCCAGCAGGCGCAGCGTATCGATGTCGTCATCGACGGCGAGCAGGCGCAGGCCGGCCAGTGCCCCGGTCGCCCGGCCCGTGGCGCCCTCATCCGGGGAGGTGGCCGGACGCACCGGCGCGACCGTGCACGGTAGCCGGACCGTGAAGCTGGCGCCCTGACCCGGCCCGCCACTGGCCGCTGCCACGCGGCCGCCGTGCAGCTCCACCAGGTGACTGACAATCGCCAGCCCCAGTCCCAGCCCGCCCCGCCGGCGGGTGTGGGTGCTGTCTTCCTGGCGGAAGCGGTCAAAGACGAACGGTAGGAAGGCGGGGGCGATACCGGCGCCGGTGTCGCGCACGGTCAGCACGGCATCGGGCCCTTCCTGGTCCAACGTCACCTTGACGCGGCCGGCTGCGGGCGTGAACTTGATGGCGTTGGTGAGCAGGTTGGCGATCACCTGTTGCAGCCGGGCGGAGTCACCGTTGACGATCAGCGTTCCCGCGGGGGCCGTCCATTCCAGCGCCACGCCGGCGGCCTCGGCGGCGGGGGCAGCGGCGCTGACGGCGGCGGCGATGGCGGTGGCCATGTTCAGCGGCTCCCGCACGATTGTCAGCTTGCCGGTGATGATGCGTGAGGCGTCTAGCAGGTCTTCTACCAGCCGCGCTTCCACGCGGGCGTTGCGCTCAATCGCCGCCAACGCCTCGGAGGCACGAGCGCCGGATAGGCGGCCGCCGCGCAGCAGCTCGGCGTAGGCGGCGATCGGCGTCAGTGGGGTGCGCAGCTCGTGGGAGATGACGGAGAGGAACTCGTCTTTGGCGCGGCTGGCGGCCTCGGCGGCGGCGCGGGCGCGGCCGGTGGCGTCATACAGCTGCGCTCGTTCCAGGGCCGCGCCGCACAGCCCGGCGACCGCCTGAAAGAACGACTGCTCCTCCGGGGTAAACGGCGGCCGGACGCCAAAGCTCAGGCTCATGCCGCCGATGGTCGCATCCCGCACAGTCAGCGGCGCTGCCACGATGGCGTGGATATCCCGGCCGCTGACAGTCTCCTGCAAGGTGGGGAACCGGCTCATGATCGCGCCTTGCTGTTCGATCATCACCACCGCGCCGGTGTGAATCGCCTCGGTCAGCGGGCTGGGGGTGGCCAGCGATACCCGCTGTAGCGCACTGACCGTCTCCGGTGCGTAGCCCTCGGCGCGTACCAGCATGATCACCTGGTTGTCGTCTTCGGCGCGCAGGCAGATCAGTCCGCAGATCGCGCCCAGGCCGGTCATGCCCTCTTCCAGAATGGCGCGGGCCACGCTGTCGACGGTGGCGGAGGCAGCCAGCGCCGCGGTCAGCCGCTGGAGCCGCACCAGCCGCTGCCGTTCGCGCTCCAACTCGGCACGGGCGGCGCGCTCCCGTGCGAGGGTGGCCTCGCGCTCCACCTCTGCCCGTTTGCGCGCGTCGATATCGATGGCAACGCTGATGCGCTCGTCGCCGTGCGTGCCGGCGCTCAGCAGACCCATCATTACCCACACGCGTGAGCCGTCTGGGCGGAGCAGCTGCTGCTCGTAGGGCGTGCTGCGGCCGTGGAGCGTGGCCTCGGCGATGGCGCGCCGGTCGCGCTCGCGGTGCTCGGGTGGGGTGATGTCGGTCCAGCGCAGGCCGGCTTGCACCTGCTCGCGGGTGCGGCCGGTGATCCGCAGCAGCTCGTCGTTGATCTCGTGGATCATCCCCTGGCTGTCACCAACGGCGATGCCGAGCAGGCCGGCCTCGAACAGCCGCTGCATGTGCGCGCGGCTGGCGGCGAGCTCGAGCTCAGCCCGGCGCTGCTCGGTAATATCCTCGTTGATGGCGATGATGCCGGTCAGGGTGCCCTGCGGATCACGGATCGGCACGGCGGCGTTGCGGATCGTCTTGCGCGTGCCATCGAACGCCTGAATGTCAATGACTTCGCCGAGGATGCTCTGACCGCTCCTGAGCACGCGCGCCATTGCCCAGTCCTCGGGTGCGAGCGGTACGCCGCTTTCCGGCCACCAGCCCTGGTAGACGCCATACTGCTCGGGGCCGACGTCCCGCTCGCCCGCCCAGATGCGGCTGCCGGCCGGATTGGCGGAGAGGATGGTGCCCTGGGCATCGGCGACCCACACCCCCACCGGCAGGCTATCGAGCACCTGGCGCAGGCGGCGCTCGCTGTCGCGCAGGGCGGCCTCGGCCTCGTGCCGGGTCGTGACCTCCCGGAAAAAGACCGACAGCCCGCTGTCATCCGGGAAGATGCGCACCTCGAACCACTGCCCGAAGGGCTCGTACCGGGCCTCGAAGGCGGCCGGCTCACCGGTGGCCACGGCGTGGCGGAAGCGCTGTTCGAAGGTCGTGCCCGTCACCTCGGGAAACGACTCCCACACCACGGTGCCAAGCAGGTCCGCCACGGTGCTGCCCATCTGCGTGGCCGCGACCGGATTGAGGTAGACGAACCGCCAGTCGCGGTCCAGCACGTAGAAGGCGTCACTCATGTGATCGAGGGCGGTTGCGGCGGCGTCGATGTCCCGGGGCATATCCGCGCTCTGCTCGGCCATGTCGTGCTCGTGTACCTCGTGGTCGTATGGTAGCAAGTTGGACAGGCGTCTACCCGGCGATTGGCGTAACCGTGTCACGACTGTGATAGCGCTTGCGCCTAGCGGTGAGAAGCGCACACTGCGGGAAAACGACGGCTGAGTAGGAGGAATCCATGACCGCGCAGGTGACCCCAGCGCATGCGACCTTCGAGAAGCGGGGACGGGTGGGGCTGATTACGCTCAACCGGCCGGAGCGGCTCAATGCCTGGTCGATGGAGATGGCAGCGCAAGTCCGGGAGGGGATTGAAGAGAGCAACGCCGATGACGGCATCGGCGCCGTGGTGATCACCGGCGCTGGACGTGGCTTCTGCTCGGGCGCGGACCTCAAGCGCGAGCGGACCGCCACCCCCAGCGCCCGCCGCCGTGGCGAAGACGAGCCGCTGCCATTCTTCATGCAACGCTCTAAGCCGTTGATCGCCGCCATCAACGGCCCGGCCATCGGCGTAGGGTTGACGCTGACGTTGTGCTGCGATGTGCGCATCGCCTCCGAGCAGGCGCGCCTGTCGGCCCGTTTTGTGCGCATCGGCCTGACACCGGAGCTGGGCTCGTCGTACTTCCTGCCGCAGATCACCGGCCTGGGAGCGGCACTGGACCTGATCCTCACCGGCCGCATCATCGATGCCGAGGAGGCAGGGCGGCTGGGCATGGTGAACCGGGTGGTGCCGCACGACCGGTTGCTGGATGAGGCGCTGGCCTACGCCGAGCTGGTTGCCTTCAACCCGACCCAGCATGTGGCCTGGGCCAAACGGCTGGTGTACAGCAACGCCGCCAACGATAACCTGCGTTCCGTGCTCCAGGCCGAGGATGAGATCTTCGGTCAGGCCACGCGCACGGCTGCCTTCGCCGAGGCGGGCCGCGCCTTCGTGGAGAAGCGCGAGCCGAACTTCCACGCCGGCTAACCCATTCCGCCTGCCGTCTCTGTCGCGGCGCCTTCGCCTTGTGTCACACCGTCCGCGGTGAGGCCGGGGCTGGGGGCGCCGTGGCCGCGTTGTCCGCTTGCGCCGCGCTGCCGCTACACTGGCCGGTGACAACAGCCACGAGGAGCGGCGGGCATGACGGACTACGACGGGCGGGTGGCGCTGGTGACCGGAGGCAGCCGCGGGATCGGCGCGGCGATTGTGCGGGAGTTTGCCCGCCGCGGCGCCGATGTCGCCATCAACTACCACAGCAACCGCGCGGCGGCCGAGGCCGTTGCCGCCGATGTACGGGCGCTGGGGCGAAAGGCCGGCATCTACCAGGCCGATGTCGCTGATGAGGCCGCCTGCAAGACGATGGTTGACGCCGTGCTGGCGGAGCTGGGACAGCCCGGGATCCTCATCAACAACGCCGGCATTGGCTCCGTGGCCGTGGGCCAGCCGCCCATCACCCAGATGCCCGATGCCGATCTGCGCCGCCTGCTCGATGCGCATGTCTATGGCCCGTTGCATCTGTGCCGGCTGGTGGTGCCGGGGATGCGCGCGCTCGGGCGAGGCGACGTGATCATGATCTCCTCCATCGCCGCCCAGTCGTTCGGGCCGCGGATGGGCGTATACGCGATGGCCAAATCGGCGATGGAGGCGATGGCCTACACGCTGGCCAAAGAGGAACGCGCTCACGGCATCCGCGTCAACATCGTCGCCCCCGGGCTGGTGGAGACCGACATGGGCAGGCGGCTGATGAGCTTCACCCGCGGCGTTGAAGACATGCGTACGCTCGATGCGGCTATGCCGTTCGGTTTCGTCTGCCAGCCGGAGGACATTGCCAGGGCTGTCGCCTTCCTCTGCTCCGAGGATGGCCGCTACATCACCAACCAGCGCCTGACGGTCAACGGCGGCGGGTTCTAGCCTGGATGCTGGATGGACGGCCACACCGTCCGGGTCGGGATCGCCGCAGGCCCGATGCCCAGGCCGGTGCGTGCGGCGCGTCACGCTGGGGCTCGTTGGCCCCGCATGCATCATCCGGGCTCACGTTCGCTCGCCGCGCTGCTGAGCGCTCGCTTACCACCGGCTGGTGATCACCTTCTGCTCGGTGTAGAACTGCACACCATCTTTGCCGGTGGCGTGGAGGTCGCCGTAGAAGCTGTGCTTGTGGCCGGCGAAGGGGAAGAAGGCCATCGGCGCGGCGACACCGATATTGACGCCCAGCATCCCGGCCTGGATGCGCTGACGGAAGGCGCGGGCCGCGCCGCCGGACTGGGTGAAGATGCTGGCGGCGTTGCCGAAGCGGGAACGATTGGCCACCTCTAGCGCCTCATCCAGCGTTTCCACGCGGATGATGCTCAGCACCGGGCCGAAGATCTCCTCCTGGGCGATGGCCATTTCCGGGCGTACGCCGTCGAAGATCGCCGGCCGCAGGAAGAAGCCACCGGCGGGCACGCCCTCGCGCCCGTCATGCACCAGCTGCGCCCCTTCCGCCAGGCCGCGATCGATGGCGGCATGGATGCGCTGGCAGGCGGCGGCGCGGATCACCGGCCCCATCTCCGTCTCGGGATCGGCGCCGTTGCCCACGCGCAGCGCCGCGCTGGCCTTGACCAATCGCTCGACCAGCGGCTCTGCCACCGCGCCCACCGCCAGCACCACCGAGCCGGCGAGGCAGCGCTCTCCCGCTGCGCCGAAGGCCGATGACATCACTGCCTCCACTGTGCGGTCGAGCTCCGCATCGGGCATGACGATCAGGTGATTCTTGGCCCCGGCCAGCGCCTGGACGCGCTTGCCCGCCGCGGCGGCCGTACGATAGACGTGCTCCGCCACCGGCTGGGAACCGACGAACGACACGGCCGCCACCTGCGGGTGGGTGAGCAGTGCGTCTACCGCCTCATGCGCGCCGTTGACCACGTTGCACACCCCCGGTGGCAGCCCGGCCTCAAGCAGCAGCTCCGCGAAGCGCGCGGCGGAGAGCGGTGTCCGCTCGGAGGGCTTGAGCACGAAGGTGTTGCCGCAGGCGATGGCGAGCGGGAGCATCCAGTGCGCAACCATCATTGGAAAATTGAACGGGGAGATTCCTCCCACCACCCCCAGCGGCACGCGCACAGTCTGGCAGTCCACGCCGCGCGCCACCTCGGGCAGGCTGTCGCCCATCAGCAAGGTGGGCGCGCCGCAGGCGAACTCCACCACCTCGATGCCGCGCCGCACCTCTCCCCGCGCGTCGGCGATGGTCTTGCCGTTCTCGCGCGTGACCAGTTGCGCCAGTTCCTCCAGGTGCGCTTCGAGGATCATCTTGTAGCGGAACAGCACCCGCGCCCGCTCCACCACGGGTGTGGCCGCCCAGGCGGGGAAGGCTGCCGCCGCCGCCTGCACCGCCGCATCGACATCGGCCGCGCCGGAGAGCGGCACGCGCGCCAGCAGCTCGCCCGTCGCCGGATTGGGCACTTCCTCCCACCCTACGCCGCTCGCTGCCCGCCACTCACCGCCAATCAGATTCGCTAGCGTACGCATGGGAGGCGCCCCCTTCGGTCGTGCGGCATTCGGTTCGCCGTGGTTCGTATCAGGGAGCATACCGCGCACCGTGACCAGCGGTCAGCCGCCGGCTTCTCCCGGACGCCCGCGGCCACCCTAGCCGGCGATGCCGTGCATCCATAGTTTCAGCGCCTGAGCGCGGGCGCGAGCCTCGGCGCTGGGGCTACGGGTGCCGATGGCGGCAATCCCGGCGATCAGGGAGCCTTGCCGCCAGATAATGGCATCACCGCTGAGGGTGATACCGGAGAAGGCGCCGTCCAGCCGGTAGCGCAGCGTCTCCCGGCCGATCTCCGGCGCGGGGACGGGAGTGGCCGTGACGCCGAAGGCAGCCAGCGCGCCCAGTTGGGCATCGATGGCGGCGGCTAGCCCGTCCTGACCCGTCGCCTGCGCGGCGCTATCGTCGACCAGCGCGATGGCGACCGCATCGAACGAGAAGTTGAGGAGGCCAGGCATCCGCGCATACACGGCCAGGTAACTGGGGACGCCCATTACCTCCGCCTGGTCCACCGGCCCCGCCTGGACCGTCGTGAACCCCGTCCCCACCTCCTCCACCGCCAGCACCACCGCACCCAAATCAACCTGTGCGGTCGCTGCGCCCGGCATCGCCCCCCACGCCACCACCGCAGCTATCACCACCATCAGCCATCGCCGCATCTGCATCACTCCGGGGAAGTCCCCGCTGTTAGTATCCAACTCCCCCGGCCAATACTGGAGCGCGGACACGCGGGGATCCGCCGGCCGAGACGAAACCTAGCACGTGGCCTGGCCGGCCGTGTCGCACTGTCCTGTGTAGAACGGAATACAGACCGGAACCGCCGGACGCCGGAGGCAGCGGATGACGGAACTCACCCACTACTGGGCCAAGCTCGGGCGGAGGGAGGATGGCCGGGAGCAGCGCGGCTATCACCCGCTGATCTGCCATCTGATCGATGTGGCGGCGGTGACGGAGGCGCTGTGGGATGAGGTGCTGGCGGCGCCGGCGCGGGAGCAGATCGCCGCCGCGCTGGCGCTGCCGCCGGAGGAGGCGCGCGCCTGGACGGCCTTCCTCGCCGGGTTGCACGACACCGGTAAGGCGTGCCCAGCCTTCACCCTGCGGCCAGAGGCCCGCCCCCTGTGGTCGCTATACGGCGGGCGCGGCGGCTGGACCGGCCAGGCGAGCGACGCCCCGCACGGCGCAGTGACGGCGCGGGAACTGCCCGGCATCCTCACCGAGGCATTCGGCGTGCCCCGGCGGGTGGCTCTGCGGCTGGCGCAGATCACCGGCGGCCATCACGGAATCTTCTTTGAACCCGAACGTCTCAAAGGCAAGTCCGATGCGTTGGGCGGGTCACGCTGGCAGGCGGCACGGACGGCGCTGGTGCAGGATCTGGCCGCCCGCCTGGGCTCCCGCGAGCTGCTGCGGCGCGCCCCGTCCGCCCCGGACAACCCGGCCAGCATGCTCCTCGCCGGGCTGATCACCGTGGCGGACTGGATCGGCTCGGACGAGGAGCACTTCGGCTACGCCGCCGAGACAAACGGCACGCTACGGCTGCCGCTCGACACCTACGCTGCCCTTGCGCGGGAACGGGCGCAGACCGCGCTTCACGACGGCGGCTGGGCGAACTGGCGGCAGCCCGCGGCGCCGGCCGCGCTGGCGGAGCTGTTCCCGTTCATCACCGCGCCGCGCCCGCTGCAACAGCTGGCGGAGGATGTCGCGGCGGAACGTCCCGGCATCGTCGTGATCGAGGCGCCGATGGGCGAGGGCAAGACCGAGGCGGCGCTGCTGCTGGCCGATCACTGGGGGGTTGCCCCCGGCCCGCGTGGGTTCTACATCGCGCTGCCCACGCAGGCCACCAGCAACCAGATGTTCGGCCGCGTGCGCGATATGCTTGCCCGTCGCACCGCCGCTACCGGCGATACGGCCAACCTGCTGCTGCTGCACGGCCACGCCTCGCTCAGCACGGACATGGAGGAACTGGAGCGCGCCGGACGCGAGCGGTTCCGCCCCGGCGATGTCTACAGTGAGGAGCGGCCCGGCCAAGGCGGCGTGGCGGCGGCAGCCTGGTTCCTCGGGCGTAAGCGCGGCCTGCTCGCCCCCTTTGGCGCCGGCACGGTGGACCAGGCGCTGCTGGCCGCTCTGCAGGTTAAGCACGGTTTTGTGCGGCTGTTCGGCCTGGCGCACCGCGCCGTGATCATCGATGAGGTGCACGCCTACGACGCCTATATGGAGACGCTGCTCGTGCGACTCTTAGAGTGGCTGGGGGCGCTAGGCTCGCCGGTGGCACTGCTGTCCGCCACCCTGCCCAGGGCGCGCACGGCGGCGCTGGTGCAGGCCTACCTGCGCGGCCGGGGGGAGGCGGCGGACGTGCCCCCGGAGCCGGAGCCCTACCCGCGCATCACATGGGCGTCCCCCGGCGCTGCGCCTCGGTCCCGCCACATCGCCGGTACGAGGCCCATGGCACCGCTATCGCTGGAGTGGGTGGATGGCGCGTTGCCGGAGGATGGCGCCCCGTTCCCGCTGGCGCAGGCGCTACGGGAGGCGCTGGCAAGTGGTGGCTGCGCGGCGGTGATCTGTAGCACCGTACGGCGGGCACAGCAGATGTACCGCGCGCTGGCTCACCACTTCCCGCCCGAGGAACTGTCGCTGTTCCACGCCCGCTTCCTGCAGGAGGACCGGGCGGCGCGCGAGACGCGGGCGCTGACCGCCTTTGGCAAGGACGGCGCGCACCGTCCCCACCGCGCCGTGCTGGTGGCCACCCAGGTGATCGAGCAGAGCCTGGACCTGGACTTTGACCTGATGGTGTCGGATATGGCGCCTGCCGACCTGCTCTTGCAGCGGGCCGGGCGGCTGCACCGCCACACCCGCCCCCGGCCGCCGGGGCTGGAGCAGCCACGGCTGTGGGTGTGCCGCCCGGAGACGGTAGAGGGTGGCGTCCCCCGCTTCTCCCGCGCCGACCTGGCAATCTACGATTCGCACGTGCTGTTGCGCTCCTGGCTGGCACTGCGCGGGCGCGAATCGCTCGCGCTGCCCGACGACATCGAGGCGCTGATCGAAGCGGTGTACGACGGGCGTCCCTGCCCGGTGGGCGAGCCGGAGGCGGTGCGGGCCGCGTGGGCAGCGACGGGCGAGGAGCACACGGCCTTTGTCAAACAGCAGGAAGAGCAGGCGAAGATGGCGTACCTGCCGCGTCCCGGGGCAGATGCCGCCCTGTGGGAGATGGTGCGCCAGCCGCGCGAGGAGGATGCGCCCGAGTTGCATCCCGCGTTCCAGGCGCGCACCCGCCTGGCGCCGCCGAGCGTCACCGTCGCCGTGCTGCACGCCACACCGGGCGGACCGGCGCTCGGCCGTGACGGCCCGCCCTTGGATCTGACGGCGCGGCCGGACCGGCAAACGGCGCGGGCGCTGCTGCGGCGCTCGGTGTCACTGTCAGACCGCAGGGTGGTATTCGCGCTGCTGGCGCAGGCGCCGCCGGCCGGCTGGGCGCGGACAGCGGTGACGCAAGGGTTGCGTTGCCTGGCGGTGGATGCGCGGGGAGCGGTCGCCGTGCCGGGAACGGAGTGGCGGCTGCGACTAGACCCAGAGACCGGAATCGAAATCGTGCGAGCGGAGAGCGACGAGCAGGGGGACGTGGAGGCGACGGAGTGACCGAGTTCAACGTGATCGAGGAGCCGTGGCTGCCCTGCGTGCAGATGGACGGGCGCACGGAGGAGTTGGGTATCCGCGCGGCGCTGGCGCGGGCACACGAACTGAGCGAACTGGCCGCCGATACGCCGCCAATCACGCTGGCGCTGCACCGGCTGTTGCTGGCGCTGCTGCATCGTGCGCTGGACGGACCGGGCAGCGTCGATGGCTGGGCGGCGCTGTGGGAGGCGGGCCGGTTTGACATGGCGCCGCTCAATACCTATCTGGAGCGGTGGCGGGAGCGGTTTGACCTGTTTGACCCGCGCTATCCGTTCTACCAGACCGCCGGGCTGCCGCCGGAGCGGGCCGCCCCCAGCTCACGCCTGCGCTGGCAGGGGGACAACAACGCCACGCTGTTTGACCACACGCTCGCCGAGCGGCCCCCGGCGCTGGCGCCGGCCGAGGCGGCGCGGCTGGTGGTGGCGTATCAGGCGTTCGACACCGGCGGGCGCATTGCCGGGGATAGCGGCGGCGATTCGGCGCTGGCCGGACCGCTGCTGCAACCGGCCCTCACCCTCGTGCGGGGCCGCTCGCTGTTCCACACGCTGCTGCTCAACCTGACGCGCTATGCCCCGGAGGACGCCCAACCGTGGGAGTATGACCGGGCGGCGGACCTGCCCGCCTGGGAGCGCGGACCCGTGCGGCCGGAGCAGCGCCCGCTCGTTGGCTACGTGGACCTGCTCACCTGGCAGGGTCGCCGCGTGCTGCTCCTGCCCGATGAAGACGGCGCCGTGCGGCGGGCGGTGCTGATGAAGGGCTGGGCGCTGCCGGCAGGGGCAGGCCGCCACGGTCACGAGACGATGACCGCCTTTGCCCGCCGGCGCGACGCCAAGCCGAACGAGGAAGCGTATATGCCGCTGCGCTTCGAGGAAGGGCGGGCGCTCTGGCGGGACAGCCTCGCCTTCTTCCAGGCGGGCGCGCAAAGCGGTTATGACCGGCCCCGTAGCCTCTCCTGGCTGGCGCGGCTGGCGGAGGAGGAGGTCATCGGCGGGGGAGATCGGCTGCCGGTGGATGTGCTGGGGTTGCGCGCCGACCAGGCCAAGCTGCTCTTCTGGCGGCACGAGCGGCTAACCGTGCCGCTGCCCTACCTGAACGATGCGGCGCTGCGGGAGACGCTGGCCGAGGCGCTGTCCACGGCGGAGCAGGTGGGGTACGCCCTCAGCGGCCGGCCCGCAGGAGCGGTGTTCGTGCTCGGCAAGGAGCTGGCGGGCGGGGACAAAACGGCGGCTGCAACCGTCGCCTCGCTCGGCATCGGCGGGCGCTACTGGGCGGCGCTGGACGGCCCCTTCGCGGCCCTGCTGGCGGACCTGCCCGGCGATGGCCGCGACGAAGATGAGCCGCGGCCCGCCCGTGACCGCTGGCGGACGGCGTTACGGCAGGCGGCGCGTGACGCCTTCGCCGAGGGCACGAGCGGGCTGGAGCGGTCGCCGCGCTCGATGCGGGCGGTGGCGCTGGCGGCCCGGCAACTGGAGTGGGACCTGTGGCGAGCGCTTGGCCCGGCGCGCGCGACCGAGACGGAACCGGCGAGGACAGGAGGAATGGTATGACCGCAGAGACGCGCACCCGCGCGCACCCCTTCATCGACTATCTGCGCGGGTTGACCGGCGCCGAGGGCCGCGACCGTGACCGGGCGGCGCTGGCGGCGCTGCGGCGGCTGGCGGGGCGCGGGCCGGGCAGCACACCGGAGGCCGACCGGCGGCTGATGGGCTGGACGGCCTCCCTCAATCGTTGGGAGGAGGCGCGCTATTACCTGGTGGCCGGGCTGTTTGCCCGCTATCCGGAGGCGCCGCGCTTCGCCGAAGGCTGGCGGGGCGAGAAGGACCTCGGCGCCTCGTTTGCGCAGGTGGCGCGGGCCACCAGCAGCGCGAGCACCGAAAAGCGCTTCATGGCGCTGCTCGCCGCCGATGCGGAGGACCTGGGCGAGCACCTGCGCCACGCTATCAGCCTGATGCGCGCCCATCAGGCGGCCATCGATTGGGAGCAACTGCTGAGCGACCTCGGCCGCTGGGACGACGACGACCGGCGGATACAGGCACGCTGGGCGCGCTCCTATTGGGGCAGCGCCGCCACGGACACCGAGCAGAGCACGGAGCAAGGAGAGAACCCGGATGCTGATTGAACTGCATATCCTCCAGAACTTCGCCCCGGCCAACCTCAACCGCGACGACACCGGCTCGCCCAAAGACTGCGAGTTCGGCGGCGTGCGCCGGGCGCGCATCTCCTCCCAGGCGCTGAAGCGGGCGGCGCGGCAGATGTTCAAGGACCAGGGGCTCTTGCCCGCCGAGCAGCTCGCCGTGCGCACCAAGCGCGCCGTCGATGCCCTGGCGGCGCGGCTGACCGAAGGCGGGCGTGACCAGGAGCAGGCGCGGGCAGTGGCGCAGGCGGCGCTGGCCACGGTCAAGCTGAAGGCGGAACGGGAGAAGGACAGCGCGGAGTACAAGTCCCAGTACCTGTTGTTCCTGGCTGAACGGGAGATCGCCCGGGTGGCGGAGATCTGCGCGGCCAGCTGGGATGCGCTGATGGCGCTGACCGCGGCCGAGCCGGCAGCCGGGGGACGCAGCGCACGCGCCGCCAAGCAGGCCGGCAAGGAGGCGGCGCCTGAGGTGACGAAGGCGATGCAGGCGGCGCTGGACGGCGGCAAGGCGGCGGACCTCGCCCTGTTCGGCCGGATGCTGGCCGACCTACCGGACAAGAACATCGACGCCGCTGCCCAGGTGGCGCATGCCCTGTCCACCCACCGGGTCAGCATCGAGTTCGATTACTACACCGCCGTCGATGACCTGCGCCCCAACGACACCCAGGGGGCGGACATGATCGGCACGGTGGAGTTCAACTCCGCCTGCTACTACCGCTACAGCAACGTGGACACCGGCCAGCTTCTCGAGAACCTCGGCGATGATGCCGAACTGGCGCGGGCCACGCTGGCGGCCTATCTCCAAGCGGCGGTGCGCGCCATCCCCACCGGCAAGCAAAACAGCTTCGCCGCGCAGCAGGCCCCCAGCTTTGTGCTGGCTGTGGCGCGGCCGGGCGGGCCGTGGTCGCTGGCTAACGCCTTCGCCAAGCCGGTGCGTCCCCGCGGCGAGACGGACCTGGTGGCGGAGTCGGTGGAGGCGCTGGCGGAGCACTGGGCGCGCAGCGCGCGGATGTACGGCGCGAACTTCGCCCCGGCGGGGGCGTGGCTGGCGACGATGACGGACACGGAGACGCTCGGCGCGCTAGGCGGCTACGACGCTGGCAGCGTACAGGCAGTGGTGGCGGGCGCGGTTGCGGCGGTCTTCGGCCCCGGCGCGGGGGGCACGGTATGAGTACCCTGCTGCTGCGGCTGGAAGGCCCGATGCAGTCGTGGGGGGTGGACAGCCGCTTCGAGGTTCGCTTTACGGAGCGCGTCCCCTCCAAGAGCGGCGTGCTCGGGCTGGTGTGCGCCGCGTTGGGCAAGCCGCGGGAGGAGCGCGCTGGCGACGGCCATCCCGCTCTTGCCGCCCTGGCGGCGCTGCGCATGGGCGTGCGCGTGGATCAGCCCGGGACGGTGGCGGTTGATTACCACACCGCCGGGAAGCCGTATGCGGACGGCAGCGGCGGGGTGATGCGCGCCAGCGGTGGCCTGCGTCAGGAGACCGTCATCTCCCGCCGCTACTACCTGGCGGACGCCTCCTTTCTGGTGGGGTTGGAGGGGGAGGACGGCGCGTTGCTCACGCGGCTGCACGCGGCGCTGCGGGCGCCCATGTGGCAGCTCGCGCTCGGGCGCAAGGCCTTTGTCCCATCGGCGCCGGTGTGGCTGGCGGACGGCGGGCCGGAGGGAGCGTGCTGGGCTCTGCCGCTGGCGGAGGCGCTGGCGCGCTACCCCTGGCCGGAGGATGCCCCCGCTCGGCTGCCGCTGGTGCTGGAGTGCGCGCCGGGCGACGAGGCGGCGCTGGGGCGGCGCGACGTGCCTCTGGACTTTGCCGGCCGCCGGTTTGCCCTGCGCTATATCCGCGCGGATTGGGCGGCACGGCCATCCGTGGAGAAGGAGGACGGCGATGTATCTGTCCCGGCTGACGCTGAACCCGCGTGACCGCGGCGCCCGCCGCGACATCGGTGATTGTCACGCGCTGCATCGCTCGCTGCTGCGCGCCTTCGACGACGGCATCGCCAGCGAAGGTGAGGGAGCGCGGTCGGTGGCCGGGCTGCTCTACCGGCTGGAGGCGCATCCGCGGACAGGGGTGGTGACGGTGCTGGCGCAGTCCGCCGCGGCGCCGGCGTGGGAGCGGCTGCCGGCCAGCTACCTGGCCGCGCCGCCGGAGCCGCCCAAGCCGCTGCCGTATGACGTGCTGGCGGAGGGACGGCGGCTGCGCTTCCGCCTCCGCGCCAACCCCACCCGCCGGGTGATGGAGCGCACCGCCGACCCGCGTGACCAGGGGATGGCGGGCAAGCGGGTAGAACTGCGCCGGGAGGCGGACCAGCTTGCCTGGCTGGCACGCAAGGGTGAGAGCGGCGGTTTTCGCCTGACGGCAGTGCGCACCCGTCCCGAGACCCCCGCAGTAGATATCCGGCCGGATGGGCGCAGCACCGGCAACCGGGACGGGCGGCGGCTGACCTTCGGTGGCGTGACCTTCGAAGGCGAGTTGGTGGTGACCGACGCCGCCGCCTTCCGCCGGACCCTGGCCGCCGGTATCGGCAGTGGCAAAGCGTACGGCTACGGCCTGCTCAGCATTGCACCCGTGTGACCCGGCAACCGGCGCGGGAGTGCGGCTCTGGCATGTGGAATGTCATGGGCGGCCCAGCGCTGAGCAGCTCCACGAGCTGCCTGGTACGTGCGGTCGCCACCCCGCCGGCGAAGCGCAGTCGCGTCGAAGTTGCGTGGCGGCGCGGGAATAACCGGTAGGTGGCATGGGGGGAGGTTGCAGCGCACGCGGAGGTATGGCATGGCGCTTGCCGATCTGCATACCCTTCCCAAAGTTCGGGACAGTTGGTCCTACCTCTATGTCGAGCATTGCCGCATCGACCAGGACGAGCGGGCCATCGCGCTGTGGGACGCGGCCGGTGTGACGCCGGTGCCCTGCGCGTCGCTCAATCTCTTGATGCTTGGCCCGGGCACCAACATCACCCACGCTGCCATTCGCACGCTGGCGGAGAACGGCTGCCTGGTGACGTGGACGGGCGAGGAGGGCGTCCGGTTCTACGCCCAGGGCAGCGGGGAAACACGCTCGGCGCGCAATCTGCTGGCCCAGGTACGGGCATGGTCTGATCCGGCACGGCGGCTGGAGGTGGTGCGGCGCATGTACGCCATGCGCTTCCCGGAGCCGTTGCCCCAAGATCTCTCGCTCGAGCAGATTCGCGGGCGCGAGGGCATCCGCGTCCGCTCGGCCTACGCCCGGGCGAGTCAGGAGACGGGGGTGCCGTGGCGCGGGCGCAACTATGACCGCGGCCGGTGGGGCGCTGCCGACCCTGTGAACCGCGCACTGTCCGCCGCCAATAGCTGCCTGTACGGCCTTTGCCACGCGGCGATTGTGGCGGCGGGCTACTCCCCTGCCCTCGGCTTCGTCCACACCGGCAAGATGTTGTCCTTCGTCTATGACGCCGGCGACCTCTACAAGACGGAGACGGCCGTGCCAGTGGCGTTCCGCGCGGCGGAGGATAGCTCGGAGGGTTTGGAAAGCCGGGTGCGGCGCGCCTGCCGGGACACCTTCCGTGAAACTCGGCTCCTGGCGCGCATCGTGGCCGATCTCCAAGACTTGCTGGGCGCCGCCGACGACGAAGCTGCCGGTAATGCGGTGGATGATGACGCCGCGCTACCAGGCGGGCTATGGGATGGTCCCGGCAGCCGCATCGCCCAAGGCGGTGTCAACTGGTCGGACGGGGCTGGGGAAGCGACGCCGGCCGAGCGCGGCGACGGCTAAACGGAGGGACGCGCGATGGTCGTGATGGTCTTGGAGCGGGTACCGGCCAGCGTGCGCGGTGAGCTGACGCGCTGGCTGCTGGAGCTGCACACGGGGGTGTTCGTGGGAACGGTCTCGGCGATGGTTCGCGATCGCCTGTGGGAACAGGTCTGTGGCAAAATGGCCGGGGGCGCCGGCATGCTCGTACACAGCACGGACAACGAGCAGGGATTTGCCATCCGGTTCTGGGGCAACACCAAAAGGACTGTCCAGGACCATGATGGCCTCTATCTCATCCAGAAGCCCCATTAGCTCGCGTTTTGCCAGTATGGTCCCCACGCACGTGGGGGTGAACCGGTAACGCAGCTCAGACGCG
>WBZO01000584.1_pt1 | contig 72706 bp, 72 predicted proteins | sample 5204261 | NCBI WGS metagenome assembly WBZO01 (sample SAMN12412400, study PRJNA552823) | activated sludge metagenome | isolation source: activated sludge from anammox sidestream of wastewater treatment plant... | place: USA: North Carolina | collected 2017-09
GGCATAAGTAGGACGTATCTGGGTCGGTCGCCCCTACCTGCACACCACCGAGAGAGGACAGGTCATGGCCGAGCTCACATCAATCCTCACCGAAGCTGAGCTGGAGATGGAGGGGACCGGCGAGGATGAAGAGATCCCCATTTCGATCGAGCCCGGCCGCCGGTCACTCAAGACGAGCTCGGTCGACGCCGAGATCGAATCCCTCTACGGCAAGTGGAAGCGCGGCAAGCTCATCCTGCAGGCGGACTTCCAGCGTCAGTTTGTCTGGGACCGCGCCAAGGCCAGCCGCCTGATCGAGTCAGCCCTGCTCGCAGTACCCCTGCCGATCATCTACCTCGCGCAGGAGGACAACAGCAGAGAGTCCGTGATCGATGGTCAGCAGCGCCTGACGTCTTTCTTCTCGTTTATCGATGGCGTCTTCCCGAATAAGCAGCCGTTCCGCCTCTCCGGCCTCAAAGTCTTCCCAGAGCTGACCGGTAAAGCCTTCGCCGACCTGGAGGAGTCCCTCCAGGACAAGATTCGGTACTACAGTATCCGCACCATCACCATCCTTACCGACTCTGACGCCGACCTGAAGTTTGAGATCTTCGAGCGCCTCAACACCGGTGCCGTCCCTCTCAACGACATGGAGCTGCGCAACTGCGTGTATCGCGGCCCCTACATGGCGCTGCTGAAGGAGCTCGCCGCCGATCCCGATTTCAAGCAGCTCGTCGGCCTCAAGGAGCCGGACACGCGCATGCGCGACATCGAGCTCGTGCTCCGCTTCGCCGCCTTCTATCATGCCACCTATCTCAAGTACCAGAGCCCGATGAAGCGATTCTTCAACCGCGACATGGAGAAGTACCGCAACATCTCTGCACAGGAGGCGGACCACCTCCGCCATGCGTACAAAAACGGCCTCCAGATCATCAAGTCGCTCTTCGGAGACCGCGCCTTCCACCGCTATCAGAAGGGCACCTCCGCCTCCCCCAACGGCGCCTGGGAAGAGAAGCGCTTCAACGCTTCCCTCTATGACGCGCTCATGGGTGCCTTCTGCGAGCGCGACAAGAATCAGGTGTACGGCGCCCTCGACTCCCTGCGCGAGGGGTTGATCGACCTCATGGCCACCGACCAGGAGTTCATCGACGCCATCCTCCTCGGAACCAGTCAGCCAATCAGGGTTCGGAAGCGCTTCGATATGGTGCGCTTGCTGGTCGACTCGGTGCTGGCTTCTCGTCCCGAGCAGCCCCGCTGCTTTTCACTCAAGCTGAAGCAAGAGCTACACGAGCGCGACGCGAGGTGTGCGCTCTGCAAGCAACACATCCAGCACATCGATGACGCCGCCGTTGACCACATCGAACAGTACTGGCGCGGTGGCAAGACGATTCCCGAGAATGCCCGTCTCGCCCATCGCTACTGCAACACCGCCCGGCCCCGCAACGACTGAAGTGAGCCGGCAGGCCAGAGACACGCCCATGACCATCGAGCGCTTCTCCTCCCGCCGCACGCACCTGCGCAGCTTTCTCACCGAGCGGCTGTGCGGCGCCACATCCTACGACCGCATCGCCGGCTACTTTAGCTCCTCCATCGTTGAGGTCGCCGGCGAGGCATTGGAGTCCATGGCCCCCGGCGCTGTCGTGCGCGTGATCTGTAACTCGGAGCTCAACCCACTCGATGTCGCCACTGCCCGCGCCGCCAAGCAGGCGATGTTCCGCGAGTGGTGCGCCGCCCTCCCCGAGGACGTCTCCCCTGCCCTCAAGGGCCGGCTTCAGCGCCTGCACGATTTCCTCGTTACCGGCCGTCTTCAGGTGCGCGTCCTGCCCGATTCCTGCTTTGGCCTCATCCACGGCAAGGCCGGCCACATCACCGGAGCGGACGGCCGCCGCCTTGCCTTCATCGGCAGCGCCAACGAGTCGAAGTCCGCCTGGTCGCTCAACTACGAGATCGTCTGGACAGACGATAGCCCCGAGGGCGCTGCCTGGGTCGTGGAGGAGTTCGAGGCCCTCTGGTCATCACCGTTCGCCGTGGACCTTGCCGAGGCTGTCATCCAGGACGTGGTCCGCATCGTCCGCCGCACGGTCATCCCCACCGTGGCCGAGTGGCGCGCATCCTACGACGCCGGCCCGGCGGGGCCGGTCGTCGAGTTGCCCGTCTACCGCCGCGAGGCCGGGCTTTGGGCGCACCAGAAGTACTTCGTCAAGCGTGCCTTCGAGGAGCACGTCCGCGCCGGCGCCCGCTTCCTCCTCGCCGATCAGGTCGGCCTGGGCAAGACGGTGCAGCTCGCGCTCGCCGCCAAGCTCATGGCCCTCTGGGGCGGCGGCCCGGTGCTCGTCGCCGTGCCCCGCCCCCTGCTCTTCCAGTGGCAGGACGAGCTCCGCGACCTCCTCGACCTCCCCTCGGCCGTGTGGGACGGTCGCTGGATCGACGAGCAGGGCGTCGTCTACCCGGAGCGCGGCATCGAGGACATCCTTCGCTGCCCCCGCCGTGTCGGCATCGTTTCCACCGGCCTGATCGTCCAGTCGCCCGAGGTCGCCGGCTTGCTCGGCGGACTGCGTTACGAGTGCGTCATCCTCGACGAGGCCCACCGCGCCCGCCGTCGTAACCTCGGCCCCCGTCACCGCAACGAGAAGCCCGACCCCAATCACCTGCTCCGGTTCCTCCAGACCATCGCCCCCCGCACCCGCAGTCTCCTCCTCGCCACTGCCACTCCGGTGCAGATCGACCCCATCGAGGCCTGGGACCTGCTCGAAGCGCTAAGCCGTGGCAATGACCGTGTTCTTGGCAGCGACTTCGGCCGCTGGCGCCGCCATCCCCGTGAGGCGCTCGACCTCGTGCTTGGCCACGCCCCAGCGCCGTCCGACCTCACCGATGCCTGGGAGTGGATACGCGACCCCCTCCCGCCGGCCGCCGAAGACCGCCAATTCGGCGTCATCCGCCGCTCGCTCACCCTGCCGGACACCAGCACATGGGCAGACTCGGCCGCCCTCGACCGCCTTGGCCCGGCCGAGCGCGGCCGGCTCCGCGGCCTGGCCCGGTCCTTCTTCCAGGAGCACAACCCCTTCATCCGGCACATCGTCCGCCGCACCCGCGACTACCTTGAAACCACGCTCAACCCTGAGACGCACGAGCCGTTCCTCAAGCCGGTCAGCGTTCACCTCTTCGGCGAGCGCCCAGACCAATCGGTCACCCTGCCGCCCTTCCTGCAGGACGCCTACGCCGCCGCCGAGTCGTTCTGCGAGGTCCTGGGCAAGCGCCCCGGCCTCAGTTCCGGCTTCCTGAAGACGATCCTGCTCCGACGCACCGGCAGCACCATCACCGCCGGCCTCCGCACCGCCCAGCAGATGCTTCGCCCTGAGCCGGGTGAGCGGCAAGACGAAGACGACGAGGGCATCGAGGAGCGCCGCGGCCGTTCGGCCCTCTACCCGCTCACAGACGACGAGCGCCGAGCCCTCGAACGCTTCATTGCCCTGCTCGAAGGCTGCCACGAGGACGACCCCAAAGCTCTGGAAGTTGAGCGCATTCTGCTGCACGGTGCCGATGGCACAGGGCCATGGATCGAGCAGGGCTGCATCATCTTCAGCCAGTACTACGACTCGGTCATCTGGCTCGCCGCCCGCCTCTCCCGCCGGCTGCCCGATGAGTCCATCGCCGTGTACGCCGGCGCCTCGCGGTCGGGCATCATGCGCGGTGGCGAATTCACGCGCCTGGGACGCGACACGATCAAGGCCGGCGTCCAGCGCGGCGAACTGCGCCTGCTTCTCGGCACCGATGCCGCCTCCGAAGGTCTGAACCTCCAGCGCCTCGGCTCCCTGATCAACCTCGACCTTCCCTGGAACCCCACTCGTCTGGAGCAGCGCAAGGGCCGCATTCAGCGGATCGGCCAGGTACGGGACGAGGTGCTAATTTACAATATGCGCTACCGCGGCTCCGTGGAGGACCGCGTCCACCAGCTACTTTCCGAGCGCCTCCAGGCCATCCGCGATCTCTTCGGCCAACTACCGGACACGTTGGAGGATGTATGGGTCCACGTCGCGCTGCGCCAGGAGGAGCAGGCCCGCCACATCATCGATGAGGTTCCCGCCGCCCACCCTTTCGAGGTCAAATATCACCGAGATGTCGAGCCGGTCGACTGGGAATCCTGCGCCAACGTGCTCGACACCGAATCACAGCGTGCAGCGCTCATCACAGGTTGGTAGGGAGATTGTCCTCCGTAGAATAGGAAAACCACCGCCCCGCGGTGGTTTCGCCTTCTCAGCAGCTAGCCTCGGTTGGTGTGCATGTTTCGCGATGAGCTGGCGTTCGTACTCGGCGAAGGCCGTGTCAGTGGCGGTCTGCAAGGCGTCGAGGGCGGTGTAGCCGCGTTCAGGCAGAGCCGTGCTTGATGGAGCGGAACACCCGCTCGACAGCGTTGCGTTCGGGCGCGTACGGCGGCAGGAAGACGAGTGACAACCCCGTGCCGCCAGGTCGGGTAGGGCGTCGCGCACCACGCGGGCGTGGTGGATGCTGCCGTTGTCCAGCACCACCACCGTCGGTCGCGCATCGGCGTCTGCGGTAGTGAGCAGTTCATCCAGCAGCCGGACCAGATGCTCGCCGCGCCAGAGGCCGGCATGGCTGACCCAGTGCCGCACCGGGGTCGGGCCATCGACGGTCACCGCCGCCAGCACATTCACCCGCCGGCCCTCCGCACTCTCGTATGCCATCCGCTTGCGATCGCCCCCGCACGCCCAGGTGTAACTCACCGGCTGGCTGGGGCCGAACCCGGACTCGTCGAGATAGCGGAGCCGGATCTCACCATCGGCAGCCTCTTCTGAAGCGTAGCTCGGTCTGCTGCCGCCGCAGCGACCCGTGCCGGGTCCTGTTTGTGGGCCTGCGTGCGAGCCGTCCGAAGCCGCGCGCGCCTATGGCGGTCAGCTACCCGCGCGTCTGCCGGGTGGAGAGGGCGATCCCCTGCTCCCCGAGCGCGCCGGCAAGCTGCGCCGCCGTCCCGGTACGATCCTGTGCCAGCAGCGCACCGAGCGCCGCCGTCGCCTCCGCCCGCCGGGCGGTGTTCGGGGCGGGACCTGACCGTCCCCGGCGCACGCATGCGCGCTCCTCGCTCGCCCACCGCTTGAGCACGGTCCGCACCGTCAGGGCGTGGCAACCCAGGTGTGCGGCAATGCGCGCCGTCCCCAGCCGGCAGCGCACAGGAGCAGCATCTCCACTTGGTCGCGTTCGGCTGGCGTCAGCGTCCGGTCGCGCCGCAGCGCTTGCACAGCGGCGCGGTCCGCATCGGTCAGGTGCAGTCGCAGCATGCCGGACAGTGTAAGCCATCCCAGGCTACCTGCTTAGGTTGACAGATAGAACGTGCGTGCGTATGATGTGGGCAATTCAGGTTTCTGAAGGTGGATGGCCAGCACGGCCAGCGTGACGCGGCGGGACGAGAGCCCCGCCGTTGTCATTTAACTCTAAAGCAGCACTCGAGCATAGCGATTGAACTTCGCCTGCATATGGCGGTTCAACTCCATCGTGAAGCTACTCGGTGGATAAGCTAGCTGCCGGTTGTTCTCCAGTAGGACCGCCAGTTTGGATGGGGCGGCCAGCAGGTCAGCGAGCTGGAGCCCCGCGATGTTCTGCTCTTTCTTCTTGAGCTTAATTTCGTGGCCCGTCAGAACGTCTCGGAACTTCTGGGCAGTTATGTAACTGGTACCGTTCTCCCAGACATCGTTGTAGGCGCTCTTCAGAGCCCGATCCTCGTTGCCTCCCCGAGACTCGGCCATAACATCTGATTCTTCTCCTGAAGACGTCAAGTGCCCGCATAGTCGCTCAAGCATTACGGCGACACAATAATGGTACGGATGGTATGCGAGTCGTCCATAGCGATCCTTATGCTGCGCCTTGTCTATCACAACCGTGAATAGAACCATCTTCAGACTGCAGATAAAATTCAGAAAGTCATTAGTCCACTTCTTATGGCGCTCTGGATTCCTCAAAGGACCAAATGGTCCATCTCTGTCGACTATGCGCTTACGGACGAGGACTACGGGTTCATCTGGGCTATACGGGAAGTGTCGCTGCTTCAGAGATTCTAGACCGGGATGAACTGTATTACGGTAATACTCGTCTTCTAAAAGCACGCCCATCAGACCAAGATACCGGTTATCGGGGTTACTCCCAGTGCTGTATGTATGATCCCCAGATTCATCCACATAGAGTCGATAGCGAGTTTTATTCATCCTGGTAGCAGCCCACGCGTACTATGACGGCCCAGGCGAAAGTCCGGCCATGCCTGCGTCAACTATGCCTATTCGCTAAGACGACTGCAAGCCCGGGCACTCCTTCTTACAAACTGTACGGTGAATGGGCTGTGACTCTTGGACGCGGCCACCTCACCCGCACGGGGATGTCATTGGTTGTCAGTTCACTGAGTCAGATGCATTAGTCGCTACGTCGCCCCTAACATAGTATGATTTGAGCATGGACGAGTACCTGACGGTAAGCGAGGCGGCCGGTGTTCTTGGCCTCTCCGTGCATGGCGTACGCAAGCGCATCGAGCGGCGGGAGATGACGGCGGTACGCGTGAACGCCCGGCTTTGGCTGATCCCGCGGCCCGAGGTTGAACGTCACCAGGCGCTCGGCCGTCTCTCCCCTGGCCCGAAGAAGGGAACACCGCGGCGTCGGCCGGTCAAGCAGGATGAAACGGAAGGGACGCCACCATGACGGCACCAAAGGCGACGAAGCGGACCGGTCGCAAGCGCGGCAACAACGAGGGCAGCATCCGCCAACGTGCGGATGGGCGGTGGGAGGCGCGCATCAGCCTGCCTGAGGGCGGCCGGCGCTCGCTGTTTGGCAGGACGCGGGCGGAGGTACAGCAGAAGCTCACCGCGGCGATGAGCGACGTCCAACGGGGGATGCCGCTTCCCGAAGGGCGGCTGACGCTCTCCCGGTTCCTTGAGCAGTGGATCGACGCGGTGGTGAAGACGCGTGTGCGTCCGTCGACGCTGGAGCGTTACAGGCTCGACGTCAGGCAGCTCTCTGCGTCACCGCTAGGTAAGTTGCCGCTCGCCCGAGTAACATCCGCGGTGGTGCAGGGCTACCTGAACGGTCTTACCGAGAAGGGACTGTCCGCCGCAAGCGTGCATCATCGTCGCGCAGTGTTGCGATCTGCCCTGACGACAGCAGAGAACTGGGGGCTGATCGCTCGCAACCCTGCTGCCGGCAAGCGCGTGGCCAGCCCAAAGTCCGAGCGGCACGAGGTAGCGCCGCTCTCACCTGAGCAGGCGCGCACCCTGCTTGCAGCCTTCGCGGGGCACCCGCTCGAAGCGCTGGTAACTGTGGCGCTGGCGACGGGTCTGCGCCAGGGCGAACTGCTGGGGCTGCGCTGGAGTGACGTGGCGTTTGAAGACGGCACACTGACCGTGCGGTACCAGCTCCAAAAGCGCGCCGGAGGCTTCGAGCTGGTCGAGCCCAAGTCGCGTTCAGCCCGACGTGCGCTGCCGCTCTCTCCGGCCACTGTGGAGGTCCTGAGGGCACATCGCATCCGGCAGATCGAGCAGCGGCTGGCGGCCGGGCCGGCATGGCATGAGCCCGTGCCTGACCTGGTGTTCACCAGTCTCGTCGGCACCCCTCTTGATGCCCCGAACGTGACGCACCGATTCCAGCGCCGGCTGGCCGAGGCAGGGCTGGCGCGCCTTCGGTTTCATGACCTGCGCCACGGCATGGCGACCCTGATGCTCGCCCACGGCGCGGACCTGATGACCATCAAGGATGCGCTCGGCCACAGCCAGATCAGCCTGACGGCGAACACCTACACGCACGTCCTGCCCAAGCTCAAGCGCGACGCGATCGACCGCATGGGCGCCGCGATCTTCGGCACAGGCTAACCCCGTTGGGGTCAGCAGCGTGGGTTGGGGTCAACGTTGGGGTCAACGGATCGCTGTCCCGTTTCAGCGGCGGACATTGATGGCAGAAAACGTGAGGAATAACGAGCATGTGCGAGCCGATGCAAGCGAATCAGCCATCACATTAGCGCGAGAGGCAAAATACACCGCCTATGACGGTGCTAGCCGGCTATAGAATGGTACCCCCGGCAGGACTCGAACCTGCGACCAACGGATTAGAAGTCCGATGCTCTGTCCTCTGAGCTACGGGGGCGTGGGACCGGCCCGCACTCAGCGTAGCAGCTACGCCGTTTCCCGAGTGGGGAGCGGGCCGCTCCGGGTGACGACCTTGTGCACACGCCCACCCAGACCACGGCGCACATTGGCGATTTCGACATCATCGAGGTCCGCGCGGGTGGTGAGATGCTGCTGTACCAGGCGGCCGACGGGCTGGGCGGCGACAATACCGAACGCCGCGGCGGTGAAGGCGTTGGGCAGGCGCGTGATCCTGGGCCCGCCGCGCAGGGCCAGCGCGGCGCCCAGCCCGGCAAGCACACCGCCAACGGCAATGTTTGTGCCGCACAGCGGTGTCACTGCCAGTCCTGCTTCACCGCTCTTGAAGCGTGCCAGCGCCTCATAGGCGCAATCGGTGAGCACATCAGTCGGCACGGCGCCATAGATGTAGAAGCCGTCGGGCGTGGCGCGGCCCGCCAGCCGCAAGCCGGAGCCGAGCCGGTTGATCATCAGCATGACCGTGCCGTGCTCAAGCGCATGGTTGCGGCGGATGGCGCTGACAAGGTTACCGAGCATCACGACCTCCCGGACGCCGGTGATGCTTTGATTGTAGCGATCAGTGTGCTAGGGGGCAGTGGCAGCGGTGGGATCGAGCGTGTTGCCGGGCTGCATGAAGCTCCGCGCTTCCGGATAGCCCACCGCGCCACGCGCTGGCAGCTTCACCGGCAGCGGCTCCCACACCCGGGCGCCGGACACCGTTGGCGGATGAGCGATGACGCCGTATACCAATTCCTGGTACGGGTACTCACTGTAGGCGTAGGCGCCGGTCGATGACAGCTGATCGGGCGAGTTGTAGGCCGGCCGTGGCCACTTCAGCGCCGGGTCATCCGGGTTGTTGTGGATACCCAGCACATCACAGATCTCGCCAAAGCAATGGTATGCCCACACCGGATAGTACCAGTTCTCCAGCACTCGCGGATTGCGTGGCAGAACCACCGGCAAGATGTCCGGCGCAAAGTTCCACTTGATGCCCAGCAACTGGACTGAAGCGGCGATGTTTGCCACATAGTCACCGCCGATCTTGAGCTGTTTGGCGCTGGGGTTGCTGGCGATCTCCATTCCGGACAGGATCTGCATGAGCCCGTAGGCGCAACTGGTGGACGTAATGGTAGAGCCGTTCTGACCACGAGGCGTGGCAAAGGATGCCTGCCGCCAGCCGCTCTCGACCCAGCCGATCGCCTTGAGCAGGGCCGGCGGGACATAGGCCGGCACGGGGGCACCATCGCCATCGGGCTGCGTCTCCAGTGGCGCAGTGCGCAGATCAGGGTCGGTGGTGAGCTGCAAGTGACCAGCCTTGTTTTGGGCGCGAGTCACCTCGGTCAGCTGAGGCTGATACGACTTGAAGCTGTAGCATCCATCACCGCGCGGGGCAGCCACGCTCGTCGCCGATGGGGTGGCGGTGGCCCCGGCGGCGGGCACCGGCGTAGGCGCCGCCAGTGCGCCCGGCGGCGGACCGCTGGCCGGTACAACGGCCACCTGCGGGCCAGCGGCGACCTTGACGAAGTAGGCCCGGAATGGCGCCAGTGTGGTGAAGTCGCTGGCGACGGACGCCTCTGGATGATAGCCGTGCCAGAGCTGCCGGGCCGCATCCCAGCGCCAGACCGTGACATAGCGGCCACCAGCCGGCGCCAGCGCGTTGTTTACCGGTAGCTCGCGTCCCTGATAGACGAAGTTGTTCCAACCGGAGTTGAGCACGACCGCCGGCTGTGACTGCGGCACCGGCATGAAGAACTCGCCCGGGGCATTCATTCGCACCCAGTACGCTTGGTTTTGGCGTAGTTCGTTGAAATCTCCCGCTGCCGGGGCCAGCGGATTGTGGCCGAGCCAGCGCTGGGCGTTTGGCTCCCATGTCCAGATGCTGTCGTACTTGCCGGCCAGTGCTGCCAGCGCCTGGGGCACCGACCGGGTCGGGCCGGCATAGGCGAAGTTATTCCAGCCCTGGGCTAGCAACATCCCAATCTGAGGCGGCGTAGGGCTCTGCGCCACTGCGGGCCGCACCGAGAGTGCCCCGGCCATGAGCGTGATGATTGCCAGCAGGCGCAGCGCAGGGCGGCTACGAGCCATGGTCGCTCCAACCGACGAATTCGAGCGGCGCGGCGCCGGTAATCGGCCGCCGAACACCCTCGGCGTCGATTACCACGGGCTGCTCGGGCCCCGGGTCATCGGCGCTCGGCCCGCGGAACGCCCGAACATACAACATGCGGCCATCCGGCGACCAGCTTACCGGGACGTCAAACCCGGCACCGGCGCGCGCTACCCGCGTCCCATCGGCGAGCACCACGGCGCCGGGGCTCGTCCCCAGATCCACGACTCCGACCGCGGCAACGGGCGGGCTGACCGGCTTCCAGGCCACGCCTACATCTTCGGTCCGGGATACGGCGGGCAACAGCGGCGTTACGTCACCGCTCTGCAGATCAACGCCGACCGCGTGGTAGGTACCGGGCATGCCCTCCAGCGCCAGCATGACCGCGCTGGAGCCGTCTGGGGCAACGTGAATGTCACGCACGGCGCCATCACCAACGCGGGCGATCTGGCGGCCGGCACGCGAGCGCAGCTCCACACTGTGCAGGAAGGCGCCGCCCTTGCTGTAGCGCAGGTAGTAGAACCGGCTGCCGTCCGGAGCGTAACCGGCAGGGAAAAGCCGCTCGGGCCCGGTCACCCGGGCTAGATCGGTGCTGACAGCGGAGCGTACATCGACCTCGGCCAGCGCGATCTCGACGCCGTTCGGGCCGCCGTAGGTGAGGCGCTGGATCACAACCCGTGCGCCATCTGGCGACCAGACGGGTGCAATCCGCAAGTCAAGCCGTTCTGCCAGCCGGCGGGGTGTCCGTTCCTGGAGGTCAACCAGCCACAAGACCGCTTCAGTGTCAGGCGAACGGGCGCCACTTGGCAGCACGGTATAGGCCACCGCCTCACCGGCCGGCGAGGTGGAGGCACGGGGAGCGTAGTTAGGCGCGTGATCAATGCGCAGCAATGTGCGGCGGTCATCCGGCCGATCGGGTGCCACGGACAGCAGAACCGAGAACGCGCCGTGCATCTCGGTGACAAGCAGGCGCATCCCACCCGGCTGCCGGGGTGAGGTACCGGTGAGGGAGGCACTGACGCCGCGACTGGAGGAGGCATCCTTACAGCCACCTACCAGGGTGGCCGCCAATAAGCAAGCCAGTGCCAACAGGAGCAGCAATCGGCGGGTCGTAGCGGTCATGGGTAACCCGGGCAGCGGACGGCAGTACCGGCCAATCAGAGCCACGGACGGCGCCGGCGGAGTGACGGGGCGCCGGCGGCCAGAGGAAGGCTGGTCGAGACGAGCAGGACGCTCGCCGGCGTGGCAGCGATCAGCGTGCAGTCGCTGGTGCGTTCCGCACCCCACCCCGGCGGCCGGAACGGCCCCACCCTATCAACGGCCGCCGTGGCCCGTCAAGGCGCGAGTGGCATCGCTCTGGCCATGGCCCGCAGGCCGGCCGCGCGGCCACCAGGGGTCAGGCGTACCCGCTTGGGGGCGTAAGCGCCGGGCAAGCGAGGGAGAGCAGTGGGGGCGACGTCGCGGGTATGCAACCAGCGCCCGGCGCCCCACCGTATCTACCTTGGTGGCCGCTCGGCCAGGTAGTGTGGGACAGTAGATCATGTAGCCTGCTCGCGGGCGGTGGCCGGAGGAGAAGTGTTCGGGATTGACTGGCATGAACTGATCAAGAGCATCGGCTACGCCGGCCTCTTTGTGATCATCTTTTCTGAATCGGGTCTGCTGGTCGGCATCATGCTGCCGGGCGACAGCCTGCTAATAACAGCAGGTATCCTAGCGTCGCAGGGTGTGTTCAACCCCGTGGTGCTGGCCCTGGTCTGCGTGACGGCGGCGATCTCGGGTGATGCCGCCGGCTATGCTTTTGGCAAGCGCGTCGGCCGCCGGTTGTACCAGCGCCCGAACTCGCGATTCTTCAAGCAGAAGCACTTGGAGGCGGCCGAGGCGTTCTACGAGCGCCACGGCGGCAAGGCAATCGTGCTGGCGCGCTTTGTCCCGTTTGTGCGGACGCTGGCTCCGATCGTGGCAGGCATGGCGCAGATGCGGTACCGGCGGTTCGCGCTGTTCAATGCGGCCGGTGGCGTGCTGTGGGGCGCCGGCGTCACCGCGGCCGGCTACCTGTTGGGTAGCGCCATCGAGGGCGTCGACAAGTACCTGATTCCGCTGATCGCAGTGGTGGTGGCGCTGTCGTTGTTGCCATCCGTGTGGCACATCTACAAAGAAAATCGCGAAGAGATCCACGCGCGCATTCGCCGGCGATCGTTGCGTCAAGCCACAGCCGGCAACCGGCATCAGGAAGCATTCGTTGCGAGTGAGCGTGCACGCGGGGATGAGCCGGTGGACTCCGGCACGGGCCGCTAGCGGCGTCTGAGGGGCCTCCATGCTGCAATTGCTGCCCACGCTCTGGGACGATCCGCAACTGTTCGTCCTCTTGGTGCTGTCCTTAGCGATCTCCCTGATCCTGGGGCTATCATTCCACGAGTTCTCACACGCACTCGTTGGCGACGCGCTAGGCGATTCCACGCCGCGGCGGCAGGGACGGCTGACGCTCAATCCCTGGCGGCACCTGGACCCAGCAGGGACGCTGATGATGGTGCTGGCCGGGTTCGGCTGGGCCAAGCCGGTGCAGATCAATGCCCGGGGGCTACGCATTGGCCCGGGCGTGGGCATGGCGCTGGTGGCAGTGGCGGGACCGCTGTCTAACTTCGCCCTGGCGGCCATGCTGGCCGCACCGCTCAAGGCAGGCATCCTGCCGCTGTACAGCCCCCGGGTCCTGGATCTGTGGGGCTTCGACAACTATCTAGCCTTCCTCCTCTACTTTATCGTGGTCATCAACGTCACCCTGGGCGTCTTCAACCTGCTGCCACTGCCGCCGATGGATGGCTCGCGTGTGGCACAACTGCTGCCCGGGGCAGTAGGGGAGTTCTTCCGTGCCATCGAGCCGTATGGCTTCGGTATTCTCTTCCTGCTGCTGGCGTTGCCGCTCTTCACCGGCGGTGAGATTGACCTGATCGGCGCCATCATCGATCCGATCCGCACGCGCGTGCTTGACCTGTTACTGACGGGGTAACGTGTGAGGGAACAGGGAAGCTGTACCAGAAAACAGGGGGCTGCCCTCAGCCCCGCGTTTGCAGCTTCACGCGCCCGCTACCGCATCCGGCAGTTTGTCCGCTCGGTGCGCGCGCGACCGGAGCCAGCCGGATTGGCGCTGGCGCGGTCGTACCTGAGCCCGGACGAGTTTGCATTGTTCTGCGCCACCGCGCCTCGTGACCAATGGCACCACATCCGTACACTTGAGCTGCTGCCACCCCGGTACCGAACCGATCGTGAGGTGGCGCGTGCGGCGCTGCTGCACGACGCAGGCAAGGGCTACATTCACCTGCACGAGCGGGTGATCTATGTACTGTTCGCCGCGGTCGCGCCGCGCCTATTGCAGTGGTGCACAAGGCGTGAGGGACGAGGAACGCTCGGCGCGCTGTACCGCATTCGTCACCACGGCTGCATCGCCGTGGCCCTGCTGCAGCCGCTGGGCACCTCTGCGCGAGAGCTTACACTGATCGCCCGCCATCATGACCCTGACAAAGCAGACCCAGCGCTGGTGGCACTGGTGGATGCTGACGATCGCGCCTGAAGCAGACGCGTGCTGGTTCGGTACAATGCTGGCAACCGATGCCCCTCAGTGGCCGGTGGGAGGAGGGCCCGCGCGATGGACCGGGTAGCGATTATCGGGACGGGGCTGATCGGCGGCTCCATCGGCCTTGCGCTGAAAGGCGGCAAGGTGACGGGTCTTGAGGTCATCGGCTTCGATGATGACCGCAGCAGCCTGAACGAGGCAAAGAAGCGCGGCGCCGTTGACCGTACCGCCGGCAACCTGCGGGAGGCAGTGAGCGGCGCGCGCTTGGTGATTGTGGCCGCGCCGCCGCTGGCGGTTCGCCAGGTATTTGAGGACATCGGCCCGCATCTGAGTGAGGGCGCGATTGTCACGGACACTGCCAGCACGAAGGCGCTCCCGGCGCGCTGGGCCGGGGAGTATCTGCCGGCCGGCGTCAGCTACGTCGGCGGTCATCCCATGGCCGGCAAAGAGCAGCAAGGCATCAAGAACGCCGAGGCCGGGCTGTTCCAGGGGAAGACGTGGGCGGTGGTACCCTCAGCCCGCGCCAATGAAGCGGCGGTCCAATCCGTGATCGGTCTGATCACCATTGCCGGCGCCGAAGCACTGTTCGTGGACGCAGACGAGCACGACCAGTACGTCGCCGCCATTTCGCACTTGCCCCTGATGATGTCGGCAGCGCTGTTCTCACTGGTGCGCCAGAGTCCGTCCTGGGACGACATCGCGCCGCTGGCCGCATCGGGATTCAAAGACATGACGCGGCTCGCTTCCGGCGATCCGCGCATGGCGCATGACATCATGGCGACCAACGTTGATGCGGTGGGGCATTGGATCGACCGTTTCATCGTCGAACTGCAGCGGCTACGGGATCTGATGCAGGAAAACCGCAAGAGCCTGTTCCGCCAGTTCAGCGAGACGCAGTTGCAGCGTGATGCCTTCGTCGCCGGTGACTGGAAGAAGCGGCAGCCGCTGGCCGAGGCGCCGTCCGCGAAGGATGCAATGAGCAGCATGCTACTTGGCGGGCTGCTGTCCTCGCGCGTCGAGAAGTTCGAGAAGGACATGGAACGCGGTAGCCGTGGCCGGCGTGGCGTGCTGGATGACGACGAGGACTAACAGGAGTGGAGCGCAGGCGCGCTGATACGATAGCCTGCGTGAGGCGAGCAGGCGCACTCGCCGGCCGTATCGCCACGTGGAGAAGGTGACATCCTGCATGAATACAGAACTGATCCACGTTGGGTTTGGCAACGTGCTCGCGGTCAACCGCGTGATTGCGATTGTTGCGCCCAACTCCGCCCCCACCAAGCGCCTGATCCAAGAGGGCAAGCAGAAGGGCCTGACCGTCGATATGACCAGCGGCCGCAGGACCAAGGCCGTCCTGATCATGGACAGCGGACACATCGTCCTGGCCGCGATCACTCCAGAAACCATCACCGGCCGGGTTGCCGCCAACCGCGGCCCCTCCGGGCCGGCCCGGCTCATCCAGCAGGATAATGACGGAGAGTAGCGTGGTCCGCCCGCCGTGGGTGCCCGAGGGCTACGGCGCGCCGCTCCTGGTGGTGCTCACCGGCCCCGCCGCCGTGGGCAAGACCACGGTCCTGCGCCGGATGCGCGAGCTCGAGCTGCCGTACCACATCGGCATTACCGCCACGACCCGCCCACCGCGCCTCACCGAGGTCGACGGCCGCGAGTACCACTTCGTTTCCACCGAGACGTTCGACGCGTGGATTGCCCAAGACGAGCTGCTCGAGCACGCCTTTGTCCACGGAATGGCGTGGTACGGTATTCCGCGCGCGATGATCCGCGCGGCACTTGCCCGCGGCGAGGACGTGATCGTGCCACCGGAAGTGCAAGGGGCGGCCACCGTCCGCGCCAAGGTCCCTGGCGTGCTCTCGATCTTTATGGCGCCACCGGCCTTCGCCGACCTTGAACAACGCATCCGCAACCCGGAGCGTCCGGCGACCGAGGCGGAAATCCAGCGCCGCCTGGCCACTGCCCGCGATGAGCTGGCCCGTGTCCGCGAATTCGACTACCTCGTGATCAACGAAGCCGGCCGCGTTGATGAGACCGTTTGGACCCTGCACGCCATTATGCAGGCGGAGAAGCGTCGCATCGGGCGGATGCCAGTGGTGGTGTAGGTGGTTAGCCGGTAGCCGGAGATGATCGACCGGGGCCATCGACCGTTGGACCAGCCCGAGCCTTACTGTCCCCTCAGCCGCCAAACAGGCCCTTCCGCAGACATCCCCGGAACCGGCTCGCTTGACACCTTCTTGCGATGCTTGCTACGGTACCCCCACGCGTACAATCGAAGATAGACAGGCTACGAGCGGGACGAGTAGGACGGACTGCGGCGCTGCAGAGAGCCGGGAGGGTGGGAACCGGCGCGACCGCCCCGTGTGAATGGCCCCGGGAGCCGCAGCCCGAACGGACCATGGGTCCCAGTAGGCGTTGCCGGGATGGCGCCGTTACCAGAGCCACGGGCCTGATGCCTGCCTGAGCAGGCGCACGCCCGGACCACAAGGCCGGAGTGTGCCCGCGCAGGGCGAACGACGGCGAACCAGGGTGGCACCGCGAGTATCCCCTCGCCCCTCGGATGGGCGGAGGGGCTTTTTCTATTTCCGGCAGAACTGAAGGGAAGGTTGACGTGGACACCAAGATCCTGCTGCCCGAAGCTGACATCCCGCGCCGTTGGTACAACATCGCCGCTGACCTACCGGTGCCGATGGCGCCGCCGCTCCACCCGGCGACGCATGAACCACTCGGCCCGGAGGCGCTGGCGCCGTTGTTCCCGATGGAACTGATCAAGCAGGAGGTTTCCCAGGACCGCTATATCGACATTCCCGACGAGGTGCGTGAGGTCTACAAGCTGTGGCGGCCGACGCCGCTGGTGCGCGCGGTCCGGCTGGAGCGGGCGCTTGACACCCCGGCCCACATTTACTTCAAGTACGAGGGGGTGTCGCCGGCAGGCTCACATAAGACGAACACCTCGGTGCCGCAGGCCTACTACAACAAGCAGGAGGGGGTGACGCGCCTCACCACCGAGACCGGCGCCGGCCAGTGGGGCAGTGCCCTGGCCTTCGCCACCAATCTCTTTGGCCTGGAACTCAAGGTGTACATGGTCAAGGTCAGCTACGAGCAGAAGCCCTACCGCCGCTCGATGATGCAGATGTGGGGCGGCCAGGTGGTGGCCAGCCCGAGCGCCGATACCCGTGCCGGCCGGATGATCCTCGATGCTGACCCGGACTCTCCCGGCAGCCTAGGCATCGCCATCTCCGAGGCGGTAGAAGACGCTGCCACGCGTGACGACACCAAGTACGCGCTTGGCTCCGTGCTCAACCACGTGTGCACCCACCAGACAATCATCGGCGAGGAGACGATCAAGCAGATGGAACTGGCCGGCGAGGCGCCGGACGTCGTCATCGGCTGCGTCGGCGGCGGCTCCAACTTCGCCGGCCTGGCCTTCCCCTTCCTGCGCCAGCGCCTGACCGAGGGGCGCAACATCCGGTTCGTCGCCGTCGAGCCGGAGTCCTGCCCCAGCCTGACGCGCGGTGAGTTTGCCTATGACTTCGGCGATACCGCCGCCATGACACCGCTGATGAAGATGTACACCCTCGGCCACACCTTCGTGCCGGCGGGTATCCACGCCGGCGGCCTGCGCTACCATGCGATGTCGCCCTCTATCTCGCATCTGTACAACCAAGGGCTGATTGAGGCACGGGCGGTACACCAGTTGCCGGTGTTCGAGGCGGCGGTGCAGTTCGCTCGCACAGAAGGCATCATTCCGGCGCCCGAGTCCAGCCACGCCATCCGCGCCGCGATTGACGAGGCGCTGGCGGCAAAGGAAGCAGGGCAGAAGCGGGTGATCGTCTTCAACCTCAGCGGCCACGGCTACTTCGATATGGGCGCCTATGATCGCTACTTCGCGGGCGACCTGGAGGACTACGCCTACCCGGCGGAGAAGGTGCGCGAGGCGATGCAGAGCGTGCCGCGGTTCTAAGGGGATCTCACTCCCACCCTCCTCTCCCATGGGCAGTGGGGGAGCCTATCGCTTGGGCGGGCGCCGGTCCCCTCGCCGTCTCGGAGTGGGGGCCGGCGGGTGAGGTCCGTCACACAGGGGATGAGACATGAACGACGGCACCGGGTTGGGGGAGCGCAAGCGGATTCTCACGGGCATCCGGCCCACCGGTGCGCTGCACCTGGGGCATTACGGAGGCGCGTTGGAAAACTGGGTACGGCTGCAGCACGAGTACGAGTGCTTCTTCTTGATCGCCGACTACCAGGTGTCTGACTACGCCGAGGACATCACGCGGGTGCGTGAGGCGGTCTGGGACGTGACGCTCGATTGGCTTGCGGTGGGGCTGGACCCACGCAATAGCCATTTCGTGATTGAGAGCCTGGTGCCGGAGCACGCCGAGCTGACCCTGTGGCTAGAGTGGGCAACGCCCATGGGCTGGCTGGAGCGCAACCCCACGCTCAAGGCCGAGCTTGCCGGCCTGGAGGCGCGCGGCTCGGTGCCCGTCGCCTTCTTCACTTATCCCGTGATGCAGGTGTGCAACATCCTCATGCCCAAGGCGCACCTCGTGCCCGTGGGTGAGGACCAGCTGCCGCACATCGAGATGACGCGCGAAGTGGCGCGCCGCTTCAACCGCCTGTACGGCGAGGTGTTTATCGAGCCACAGGGGCTGGTAGGACGCATCCCCCGGCTCGTCGGTACCGATGGCGATGCCAAGATGAGCAAGTCACGCAATAATGCCATCTTCCTCAAGGACGATGCCGCAACGGTCACCGAGAAGGTACGGCGGATGTACACCGATCCGAACCGGCTGCGCGCCACCGATCCCGGCCGGGTAGAGGGCAACCCGGTGTTCATGTACCACGACGCCTTCAACCCGGATGTGGAGGAGGTCAACGACCTGAAGGAGCGCTACCGCGCCGGCAAGGTCGGGGACGTGGAGGTCAAGCAGAAGCTGGCGCGGGCGCTCAACGTTATGCTCGACCCGATTCGTGAGCGGCGGGCGTACTATGAGAGCCGGCCGGATGAGGTGAGAGATGCGCTCGCCACAGGGGCAGGCGCGATGAAGCCGGTCGCGGCGCAGACGATGGCAGAGGTGCGCGAGGCGCTGAAGCTCAACTACCTGGAGCGGCCATGATTGTCTACTCGCCATCGCTGGAAGAAGTCCGGACGCTGGCCGCCACGGGCAAGGGAAACCTTGTCGCCATCTCGCGTGAGGTCATGGCCGACCTGGAGACGCCCGTTTCGGCCTACCTCAAGGTGGCGCGCGGCTCGCACTCTTTTCTGTTGGAGAGCGTCGAGGGTGGGGAGCGGCTGGCCCGCTTCTCCTTCATCGGCACCGAGCCGTATCGCGTGATCAAGACGGGCCCTGGTCACGAGCACGACAGCGACCCGCTACGCCTGGTGGAGGAGGAGCTGCGCCGCTTCCGGCTGGCACCGGTGGCGGGGTTGCCGCCGTTTCACGGTGGCGCGGTGGGATATCTGGCTTACGATGCCGTACGCCACTTTGAGAGGCTGCCCACGCCGGAGCGCGATCCGCTCGGGATACCGGAGTCGGTGTGGACCTTTACCGACACGCTCCTCGTATTCGACCACCTACGCCACGTGATCAAGGTCGTCTCGCACATGCGCATGGATGGGGATGTGGAAGCAGCCTACCGCCAAGCGGTGTGGCGAATCGAGGAGCTGGTAGACCGGCTCAGCCGGCCGCTGACCGCAATCCCGGAGAATGGACCGCCGGTGGGCCTGGCCGCCGGGCGGGTGGTGCACAACATCCCGCGTGAGGACTATCTGAACGCCGTAGAGCAGGCGCGAGAGTACATCGTCGCCGGCGACATCATCCAGGTGGTGCCATCGCAGCGCATGGCCCGCCGGACAGCTGCCCACCCGTTCAACGTCTACCGGGCCCTACGCCACGTAAACCCCTCGCCGTACATGTACTACCTGGAGATGGGTGACTTTCAGATTGTCGGCGCCTCACCGGAGCTGCTGGTGCGCGTAGAGAACGGCATGGTCGAGACCCACCCGATTGCCGGCACCCGCCGGCGCGGCAAGAGCGAGACGGAGGACGAGGCTCTGGCGGAGGAGTTGCGGCGCGACGAGAAGGAAATCGCCGAGCACATCATGTTGCTGGATCTGGGGCGCAACGACCTGGGGCGGGTCTGCCGGCCGGGGACCGTGCGCGTCACCCAACAGATGGAGATCGAGCGCTACTCACACGTCATGCATCTCGTCTCCCATGTCACCGGCGAGCTGCGCCCCGACCGCACGCCGTACGACGCCCTACGCTCCTGTTTTCCGGCAGGCACCGTTTCCGGCGCTCCCAAGATCCGGGCGATGGAGATCATCTCTGAGCTGGAGGGAGAACGGCGGGGAGCGTACGCCGGCGCCGTAGGATACGTTGGTTTCGAGGGCAACCTCGACACCTGCATCACCATCCGCACGGTGGTCATGAAGGACGGCGTCGCCTATGCCCAGGCCGGTGGCGGTATCGTCTACGACAGCAATCCCGCCGCCGAATGGGACGAGACGATCAACAAGGCCGGAGCGCTCATGCGCGCTATCGACCTGGCCGAGCTACAGGGTGGCCACCAGCGCGGCAGCCTCGGCTACTAGCGCCCGACATCTCAGCAGGATGCCAGCGTCATGCCCACCATCACCGTTTCCGGCATCATCCTCAGCGGCAACAGCCTGCTTGCGGTTCAGGCCGGTGAGCATCTGTTGCTCCCTGGTGGACTGCTGATCGACGACGACGAGTCGGTCGATGACGCGCTGTGCCGCGTGTTAGGTGAGTTGCTTGCACTTGATGTGAGCGCGCCTGACTTCATTGACACGCTCTACGAGCGACGTGAGGATGAAATAGTCGTTCACAACGTCTACTTTGCCGGTGAGCTGGCGGATGGCGCGGCGCTTGTGGCCTGCGCCGTCGAGCCGGTCTGGGTGGAGCGGGACGCCATCGCCACGGCAGGGTTTCCTCCCTGGCTGGCCGAGGCGCTGCCCGCGCTGCTCGCCGGTGAGACCGCGCCCGTTCCCGAAGTCGTCCTGGACGAGTTCGGTGGAGCGGTGGGCGCCGCACCGGTCGTGATCATCACCGGCCCGGCTGGGGCGGGCAAGAGCAGTGTCGCGCGGGAGCTATGTACCGCCTTCGAGCGCTCCGCTCACATCGAGGTGGATGAGGTGCAGCACATGATCGTGAGCGGTCGCGCCTCGCCGGCCGGCCGCAGCCCCAGCGAGACCGAGTGGGCGCGGCAGCGGGAACTGGCAACGCGCAACACCGCCGCTCTTGCCCGCAATTTCTCCACCTCAGGCATTACCGCTGTGATCGACGACGTGCTGGAGAGCCGAGAGGAGCTGGATCAGTACCTAACCTACCTGGACGGCCTGCCTGTGTTCCTGTTCACTCTGTTACCGAACGTAGACACCCTGCGACAACGTGATGCCGGCCGCACGCCGGAGCAGCGGATGGGTGATCGCTGTTTGGAGCTCCACCAGATCATCTCGACGAATGGTGAAGACCGCGGTTTGCGGCTGGACACCAGCAGTATGACCGTCGACGACGTCGTGGACGCGATCATCGAGCGGCTGGAAAGCGCAATGCTGCCCAGCAATAGCGATGATGATCGGTGAGGTGCGCCCGTGCTGCTGCTGATCGACAACTACGATAGCTTTACCTACAACCTGTATCAGTACCTGTGTGAACTGGGCGCGGATGTCACCGTCGTGCGCAACGATGAGGTGACGCTCGAGGACATCGCGCGCATGCAGCCGGAGCGGGTTGTCATCTCTCCAGGTCCGTGCACCCCGAACGAAGCCGGAATCAGCGTGCCGTTGATCCGGCGATTTGCCGGCGAGATTCCCATCCTCGGCGTGTGTCTCGGCCACCAGTGCATTGGCGAAGCCTTTGGCGGGGAGGTCAAGGGCGCTGGGGAGATCAAACACGGAAAGACCTCCGTCATCGAGCACGATGGCGCTGGCGTCTTCTCCGGTCTGCCGTCACCGTTCCGGGCGATCCGCTACCACTCGCTGGCGGTGCAGCCGGAGAGCGTACCAGAGGAACTGGCCGTCACGGCTCGCAGCGAGAGCGGTGTGATTATGGGCATCCGCCATCGCACGTATGCGATTGAAGGGATTCAGTTCCACCCCGAGTCAATCATGACCGAGCACGGCAAAGACCTGCTGCGCAACTTCCTCCAGATGCATGAGCCAGCAGCGCCAGCGAGGCAGCGATGATTCGCGACGCGATCGACATCATCGCTAACCATGGCCGCGACCTGACCGAGGCCGAGGCTGCTGCCGCCGTGCGCGACATCATGGACGGCGAGGCCACCCCCGCGCAAACAGGCGCGCTACTCACCGCCCTACGGATGAAGGGCGAGACCGTTGACGAGATCGCCGGGATGGCGCGTGTCATGCGCGAGAAGGCGCTGCGCGTGGAGGTCAACGGCCCGCTGCTAGACACCTGCGGCACCGGCGGCGACGGCTCTGGCTCCTTCAACGTCTCCACTGCAGCGGCATTCGTGGCGGCCGGCGCGGGGTTGCGTGTCGCCAAGCATGGCAACCGTGCGATGAGCTCGCATTCCGGCTCCGCTGACGTGCTGGAGGCGCTGGGGGCGAGCATCGACCAGACACCAGCGGGAGTCGCTGCCCTTATTGAGCAGGCGGGAATCGGCTTCATGTTTGCCCAGGTGTTTCACCCAGCCATGCGCCACGCTGCGGGCCCCCGGCGTGAGATCGGCATCCGCAACATCTTCAATGTGCTGGGACCGCTCACCAACCCGGCCGGTGCTGAACAGCGCGTGCTTGGTGTTGCCACGGGCGCACTGGGCGAGAAACTGGCGGAGGTACTCGGCCGCATCGGCGCCGTCCACGCCCTCGTCGTCCACGGCGAAGATGGGCTGGATGAGCTCAGCATCAGCGCGCCGAGCACCGTGTATGAGCTGGCCGGCGGCGAGGTGCGCCGCTATCGCGTGACCCCGGAGGATGCCGGACTGCTGACCGCGCCCCGGGCGGCGGTGCGTGGCGGCAGCGCCGCAGAGAACGCCGAGACGATGCGCCGGATCTTCCAGGGTGCGGAAGGCCCGTTACGCGACTTCGTGCTGCTCAATGCCGCCGCGGCGCTGGTGGCTGGCGGAGCGGCCGGATCGCTCAAGGAAGGCGCAGCACTGGCTGCACAGACCATCGACCGCGGCGCAGCGCTGGCAGTGTTGGATCGGTTCGTCGCCATCAGCCGCACCACCGCGTCGCCGAGCCCGCGGGAGTAACGCGCTCATGCCAGAGACGGCACACACCGGCACAATCCTCGACCGCATCGTGGCGGACACCCGTGATCTGCTCTCCGTTAGGATGCAGGCAGAGCCGCTGATCGCCATGCGCAATCGGGCTGAACAGGCTCCCCAACCCGCGCCGTTTGCCGCGGTGCTTCGTGGTGATTCGCTGCGCTTGATCGCAGAAGTGAAGAAGGCATCACCGACGAAGGGGCTGTTTGACCCTGCCATGGACCCGGTGTCGCGCACGATTACGTATGCCAGCGGCGGCGCGGCGGCAATCTCTGTGCTGACAGAGCCGCAGCACTTCCTCGGCGATATCGCTTATCTGTCCACCATTCGCGCCGGTCTGGCGGCAGCCGGGGTGGAGTGCCCGCCGCTGCTGCGCAAGGACTTCCTCTTCGACCCGTACCAGGTCTACGAAGCGCGGGCTGCCGGCGCCGACGCGCTGCTGCTCATCGTCGCCATCCTCAGCGATGCGGCGCTCACGGACATGCTGGCGCTTGGGCGTTCGCTCGGCTTGGGTGTGCTGGTGGAGGCGCACGATGAGCGCGAGGTTCTGCGGGCACTGCAGGCGGGCGCCGAGGTGATCGGCATCAACAACCGCGATCTCCGCACCTTCGTTACCGACCTGGCGACGACCCTCCGGCTGCGGCCGATGATTCCACCTGATCGGGTGTTGGTGAGCGAGAGCGGTATTTCCACGCGCGAAGATGCCCAGATGCTGCGGGGAGTTGGGGTGGATGCGGTGCTGGTTGGGGAGGCGCTCATGCTGTCAGAAGATGTGCCGGCGCGGATGCGGGAGTTGATGGTCTCGTGACGGTCATCAAGATCTGCGGCGTCACCGCCCCCGAGCACGTTGATGCGGCGCAACAGGCAGGGGCGGATATCATCGGACTGATGTTCGTCGAGAGCAGCCGGCGGCGGGTAACCGTCGAGCGGGCCCGGCGGCTGGTGGAGCTGCTTCCCGTCCGCCATGCACCGCCGCTGCTGGCGCTGCCACTGCCCGCCGGGCATCTGGCGGCCCTGTGGTTTGAGCGCTGTGCCGCGGCACTGGAAGGTCTGCTGGCGGAACGGCGACCGCTGCTGGCGGGAGTGTTTGCCGATCAGCCACCGGCGCTGGTCAACTCAATTGCGGACGCCGTCGGGCTGGATCTGGTGCAGCTCAGCGGACATGAGCGTTGGGAGGACAGCCTGCGGATCCGTCGCCCGGTGGTCAAGGCGGAGCGCGTTGGCGCCAACGACACGGCCACCACCGTGCTTGATCGTGTCGAGGCCGGCACTGCTAGCCTGCTCCTGCTGGATGCCGGTGTTCCCGGTCAACTCGGTGGCACCGGTGTCGCCTTTGACTGGGAGGCGGGCCGGGGCGTTGCGCAGGCGCTGCCGTGCATGCTCGCCGGCGGGCTCTCGCCGGAGAACGTTCGCCACGCCATCAGTCATGTTCGCCCGTGGGGGGTCGACGTAAGCAGCGGTGTGGAGTCCGGTGGCGCCAAGGACCCAGCGAAGATCCGGGCCTTTGTGGCCGCCGTGCGTGCCACCGATGCGTCGCTGGCCGGGGCGCGCGTCAAACGGGGAAAGGAGGAACGGGCATGACGGTGCCGGTGTATCCCGACGCTGCGGGCCGCTTCGGCGAGTTTGGCGGCCGGTTTGTACCTGAGACGCTGATGGCAGCGCATGAGCAGCTAGAGCGCGCCTATCGCGAGGCGCGCCATGATGAGCGGTTCGGGATGGAGCTGAACCGGCTGCTGCGTTCGTATGTCGGCCGGCCAACGCCGCTGTACTTCGCCGAGGCGCTGACCCGCCACCTCGGCGGCGCCCGCATCTACCTGAAGCGCGAAGACCTCGCACATACCGGCGCCCACAAAATCAACAATGCGCTCGGGCAGGCGCTGCTCGCCAAGCGCATGGGCAAGCCCCGAATCATTGCGGAGACCGGCGCTGGTCAGCACGGTGTCGCCACCGCCACGGTGTGCGCCATGCTCGGATTTCAATGCGTGGTCTACATGGGCGAGGAGGATATCCGCCGGCAGGCGCTGAATGTCTTCCGCATGAAGCTGCTGGGTGCAGAGGTCCGGCCCGTGACCAACGGCTCACGCACGCTCAAGGACGCGATCAACGAAGCAATGCGCGACTGGGTCACCAACGTGGCCGATACGTTCTACATCATCGGCTCGGTCGTGGGCGCGCATCCGTATCCAATGATCGTCCGCGATTTCCAATCCGTGATCGGCGCGGAGGCGCGTGAGCAGATGCTGGCGGCGGAGGGCCGGTTGCCGGATGTGGCGGTCGCCTGTGTGGGCGGTGGCTCAAACGCCATCGGCTTGTTCTACCCGTTTACGCACGACGAGGGGGTGCGGCTAACCGGCGTCGAGGCCGGCGGAAGCGGTGTGGAGACGGGCAAACATGCCGCCACGCTAGTGGCGGGCCGCCCCGGTGTGCTGCACGGCGCTCGCAGTTACCTGCTTCAGGACGCCGCCGGGCAGGTGCTGGAGACGCACAGCATCTCCGCCGGGTTGGACTATCCCGGCGTTGGCCCCGAGCACTCGTGGCTGCGGGAGACGGGCAGAGCCCAATACGTCAGCGTCACCGATGCGGAGGCGCTGGACGGGTTCCAGCTGCTGTGCCGCACCGAAGGCATCATCCCGGCACTGGAACCGGCTCATGCCATTGCCCACGTCGCCCGTATCGCACCATCCATGCCCTCCAGTCAGACCATCCTCGTGGGACTGTCCGGCCGCGGTGACAAGGACATGGCCACCGTGGCAGACGCGTTGGGCGTCACGCTGTAGCGACAGAAGGGAACAACCGGCGTGGCCGCTCTGCCGCCGTTCGGCCCTCCGCCCACCTCCGCAGCGCCCAGCGCGGCCGGTGGCCCGGCGCGTGCCCCCTGGGGCATCGTGGAACTGCTGCTGGCGTTGCTGCTCACCGTCATCCTGCTGCTGGCGGTGACGCTCGCATTTGTGCTGGCGCTGGCGGCGGCGGACATCGATGAAGATCCGGATGTCAGCGCCGCTGGCGCTGCCGGCGCACTGCTCGCGCAGCTCGTCATCGACGCCGGTGCGGTGGGTATCGCCGCGCTGTTTAGCCTGCGTAGATACAAGCTATCGCCCCGAGCCTGGGGCCTGCGCCCTGCGCGGGTGTTTCACCTCAAGTGGTCAGTGCTGACGCTGCTGGCATGTTTCGGCACGCTGGTGGCGTACCAGGCGGCCGTGTCCGCGCTCGGCATCCAGGAGTTTGAGGCACGCGAGAACGTGCCGGAGGGGCTGCTTGACCATCGCGCCGTGATCCCGCTCACGGTCTTCCTGGTGGTGATTGTGGCGCCGCTGGCTGAGGAGATGTTCTTCCGTGCCTTCATCTTCGGCGGTCTGCGCCGGCTGCTCGGTGTCTACGGCGGAGCAGCTGCGAGCGGGCTGCTGTTCTCGGTCATCCATGTCCAGGGCGCCGATTACATCGGCCTGGTGATCCCCTTTGGCATCATCGGCTTCATGCTGGCGGTGCTGGTGGCGCGCACCGGGTCGCTGTGGAATGCCATCCTGGTACACTTCGGCTTCAATGCCTTTGGCATCGGCGGCGCGCTGGCGGGCGGGCCGGGCGCTCTTCTGGCCGTGTTCGCCATCGCCGGGGTCTATGTGCTGGCCTCACTCCTCCCTGCAGCTCCGACAGGGGACAACCGATGAGCCGTATTCCTGCAACCTTTGCCCGTCTCACAGCCGAGGGCCGTACCGGCCTGATCGCCTACGTCACCGCCGGTTTTCCTACCCCGTCTGAGACGCCTGACCTTGTCCGCGCCCTCGTCAACGGTGGCGCGGACATCATCGAGCTGGGCGTGCCGTTCTCAGACCCGCTAGCCGATGGCGCGACCGTGCAACGAGCGAACCAGGTTGCGCTGGAGCATGGCGTGTCCCTGGGTGATGTGCTGGCAATGGTGCGAGAGCTTCGCGCTGGCGGACTGCCTGCACCACTGATCGCCATGGGCTACTACAATCCCGTGCTGGCCTACGGCCTGGAACGGTTCGCCGAGGACGCCGCCGCTTCTGGACTCGATGGCATCATCCCCGTTGATGTTCCGCCGGAAGAGGGTGGCCCGCTGGCTGCGGCGCTGGCCGCACGCGGACTTGATGTCATCTTCCTGGTAGCCCCAACGAGCCCGGATGAACGCATCGCCAAGATTGCCGGTATGGCCAGTGGCTTCCTCTACTGTGTCAGTCTCGCCGGCGTCACCGGCGCCCGTGGTGAACTGCCGGCAGGGCTGCCGGATTTCGTTGCGCGGGTGCGGCGGCACACGACGTTACCGCTGGCCGTCGGTTTCGGCGTCTCCCGGCGGGAGCACGTTGCGCGTATTGGGGAGCTATGCGAAGCTGCCGTCATCGGCAGTGCCATCATTGAGTCCATCGAAGCTGCTCCTGCCGGGCAGCGGGCAGCCCGCGTGCGCGCCTTTGTCGCAGACGTTACGGCGACGGCACCTGCCTCGCCGGCGTGACTGGTGGCCCGCGGGCGACCCATCCGCCGGGCGGAAGAGTTCAGTGATCATGCCAGATTCAGCGCCGCGGTCCGCTCGCGGCATCCGCGGCGCCACCACCGTTGATCGCAACGACCGCGAGGCGATTCTGGACGCCACCCGCGAGATGGTCCAGCAGATCATCGCCGCCAACGACCTGCGTGCCGAAGACGTGGCGATGGCCTGGTTCACCACCACTCCCGACCTGACCGCGGACTTCCCCGCCATCGCGGCCCGTCAGTTGGGCTGGACGCACGTCGCGCTGATGTGTGGCCACGAGATGAACGTGCCTGGCGCGCTGCCGATGTGCATTCGGGTGGCGCTGATCGCCAACACGTTCCGCGCCCAGGAAGAGGTAACGCACGTCTACCTGCGCGGCGCGCGGGCGCTGCGCCCTGATCTGCCGGCGATTGGCTGACAGCCGTTGCTGCTCACCCATCGCTTCCCGACGTCCGTTCGTCCGTAGCCAGCGGGCCGCTGGGCCCTTTCCCCGAGCGTGCGCTACCCGCAACATGGTCAGGGTCGCAGGCGCGTGGTACGCTCCATAGCTGAGAGCGTCCCGCATAACCACCCTGATACCAGGGGAGCACGATGCGCAGGTTCAGCGGCTATGGCATTGTCATAACCACCATGGCGGTTGTTGTCTTCTTGCTGTCATCCGGCCGCCCGGCTCACGCCCAGGTCACCCCGGATCAGTACGTGCAGAGTGTCACCCTGGGCAGTGGCGAGGTGCCCGGTTACCGGCAGGGTGACGCGGGGCCGCTACCGGTGTTCGGGCAGATCGGCGCGCTGGCGGCGTACGGCTCGCACTTCACGGCTGAGTCACTCGCCGGGACACGCGTGCCCGGCTTCGTCGTCTGGACGGTGCTATTCCCCAGTCCGGGAGAAGCGTCGGCCGCAATACGCCGGCTGCGCACGAGCACGCGCGACACCATTGCCGGCTACACCTTGCTCCGCACGCCGGACGTCGGCACGCCGATTACCGGCGCAGATGAGGCGATTGAGTACCGGTGGATTGGATCATTTCCTGACGGTCGCAGCTATGCTGGGTTGGGCGTGGCATGGCGGTTTGGGCCGGTCTTCATCGAGTTGTTTGTCTACTCCACGTCTGAGCTTGGCCGCACCTCGGGTCTGGCTGCCAACGATGAGATGTACTTGCTGGCGCAGCGCCAATCAGCCAAGTACAACCGCACACCGAAGTATACGCCTGCGGGCCCGACGGCCGGCCAGCCGCCTCCACCACCGCCCGCCACCACCACGCCGCCGCCGGCTCAGCCCTCCAAAGATCCCCAGCCTGACATGCTGCTGCTGGTGACCGCGCAAATCGGCGGTGCCATCGCGCGGGACGGCACCACCATCCGCGCCTATGTGGGTGAGCGCGAGTGCGGCGCCGAGTCGCTCATCTTTGGCTGGACCTTTCTTTCGGTCGCCAGCGCCGACACCAAGGCCGGCTGCGGCGGCGACGGCGCCATAATCACGTTCCGTGTCGGCGACCAGCCGGCGGCAGAAACCGTGACATGGGCGCTAGATAGCTTTGTGCGCGGCGTCCCGCTGACGGCACAGGGCGAACGGCCCACGCCTGGCCTGCTCGTGCGCCCCGTGGCCAGCATCTCCTGCCGGCCGGCGCTCGGTTCAACGACTTGTTCTGAGCTGGACCGCAGGCTGTGGGAGGGATCGCTGCGCGGCTGGCTGGCGATCTTCGAGGCACGAGGAGCGGAGCCGTCCGGTGAAGCACTGCTCACGGCTTGGGCACGTTTCCGCGCCGAACGCGATGAAGTGCTCGGCAATCTCGTGCTGGCGGTGCTGGAGCGTCGCTCGTACAGCTTCATCAGCGCGGTGCGCTATGCTCCCGGCCCAGAGGCGCCGCACCCATACCTTGAAGTCTCCACCGTGGGCGCCGGGCGGGTGGCCGAAGGCTGGCGTGTGCTGACAGCCGATGGCGGCGAGTATGTCTTCCCGCCGGGGGCTCAACTGGCCCAGGGCGCCTGCCGGATATACCTGAGCGCCGAGGGAGCCGCGGCAGACACCGACAATGCCTGTCCGGGAGCAGTCATCGCAGGCACCACACTGGCGCGGCCGGGAGCGGCCTATCTGATGGATGAGCGCGGCGAGATCATCGACTCGGTCGGCTTCTAGCGGACCCGTTGGGCTGTGTGAGCTATGAACGGCCAGATCCTCGCCGGGCGCTATCTGATCGGCCGTGAGCTGGGTACCGGCGGCATGGGCGCGGTATACCAGGCTACCGACCTGCGCACCGGAGGCCAGGTCGCCGTCAAGATTCCGCATCCGTGGCTGGCCATCGACGCTGAGTACACCGCCCGCATGAATCGAGAGGCGCAGATCGCCGCGTCGCTGACGTCGCCGCGCGTCGTCAAGGTGATGGACTTCGACTGGCATGAAGGCCGGCCGTTCCTGGTGATGGAGTATGTGCCCGGCCCGACCCTGGCGGACGTCATCAGCGAGCAAGGGTCACTGGACTGGAAGGCTGCCGCCCGCATCAGCCTGGAGGTCGCCCGCGGGCTCGACACGGCACACCGCGGCGGCATCGTTCACCGCGACCTCAAACCGCAGAACATCAAGATCGATGAAGACGGTGACGTCAAGGTACTCGACTTTGGCATCGCCCGCGCCGAGAACCTGCCCTCCGTCACCGCTGCCAGCGTCGTCGTTGGCACACCCCAGTACCTCGCGCCCGAGCGGCTCGGTGGACCCTTTGGCGATGAGCTGGAGGCATCGCTATCGTCAGGCGATGGCCGGTCGGACATTTACGCGCTGGGCGTGATCATGTACGAGATGGTCATGGGACGGCCGCCCTTCAGCGGCGTTACCCATTGGGCGGTGATCCGCGGGCATCTCAACGAGCCGCCGCCGCCCATGCCGGACAGCGTACCGCTCGAGTTCCAAGCGATTGTGCTGCGCTGCTTGGAGAAGCGGCCTGACCAGCGCTTCCAAACGGCGGGGCAGGTCATCGGCGCGCTGCGTGCCCTCAGCATCACTGGTCCCGTCGAACTGCCGGCCGGCGCCGGCGCCGCGGCCGGGGCAGCCGTTCCCAGCATCGCTGGATTCGGCGGCGCGCTCGCGGCCTATCCACCTAGCTCACCAACCTCCGGGCAACTGACCAAGGAGACTCGGATTGATGGAATTCCGGAGGCCGGCGCGGGCGCAGCCGGTGCGGTGCCACCCATTCAACCTCGTGACCCCCGGCCGTCGCCGGCGCGCCCGGCCACGGAAACTGGCTCGCAGGCCGGTCCCAGGCGTCCACCTGCCGCGCTGCTCGTCGTGGCCGGCGCCGTGGCCCTGGCGGCGGCCATCGGCGTCGCCGTCGCGCTCGCGGGCCGCGGCGATGACGAGGTGCCCGTCACTCCGACACCAGTGACAGCTATCGCAGTCGCTACGGTCACTGCCGCCGCGACCGTCTCGCCCTCGCCCGCGCCGTCACCCACAGCCGCGGCCACGGCTGCTCCGGTATCAGTGATGGACCTGCGCATTTACCGAAGTGGCGGGGACTTCCTGGCCGGCGCCCCGGCGGTGAGCGAACTCGAGCGGGGGAGCTCGGTCGTTGCCTGTTACGCCTTTGGCGGCGCCGGGGCCGGCACGTCCTTGACCGCAGTGCTGGCCGGCGGGTCCGGACAACGGATCGTCTCGCAGGCCCTTCTCCCGTCCAAAGACGCCGATATCACCTGCCAGGCGATTCCGGGCGCCCAGGATCTCGGCGCAGGTGACTATTCGGTCACTATCCGTGACCGGGACCAGGAGCGCGCCCGCGCTACGCTGCGCCTGACCGAACCACCACCGCCACCGACGCCGGAACCACCTACGCCCGCGCCCCCCATCACCACTCCGGCACCCGTCCCGCCCACGGCCGCGCCAACGCGCCCACCCGCAACGCCAGCGCCCGTGTCCACCCGAACACCAGCGCCGGCGACCGCAGCGCCGGCACGCACACCAATCCCGCCAACTCAGGCGCCGACCGCAGCACCCACGCGCACCCCACTGCCGACGCCACGCAGCTCGGTGGTGCCCGGCCAGTAGCCAGCAGCGCCTTCGCGCTAGCTTGTGAGCGGCCTGAACGTCGCACTCGTCAGGTGATCACGCGTGACAGACGCCGCCCATGATCCGGCGTACAATACAGCGCGATCCTGGCCGGAGCCGCTGGAGCGATGGAAACCGTCTTCCTTGGTCTGTTCTTGTTCGGCACCCTGTTCACCGTCGTGTCGGTGGTGCTCGGATTCGCGGGCCTGGAATTGGGCCACTCCCAGGGCGGGGGGGCGCATGGGGCAGACGCTATTCATGCCGGCACGGCCCACCAGCACCCGCCGGTCATGCACCACCCGGGGCACGGCGCGGATGCTGCACAGCCCAGCGCACATCAGGCCGGCGACCACGGCGGGCCGCTGCCGCTGCTCAATGGCTCGACACTGCTGGCATTCGTCACGTGGTTTGGCGCGGCCGGATTCGTCGTGCTGCGCTTCACCGGGCTGCCGTTGCTCGCGGCGCTGGCCATCGCACTGCCGGCCGGTCTGGCCGGGGCCCTGCTCATCGCTCGATTTCTGAAGTTGGTGCTGGCGGGTGAAAAGGTGATGAATCCTGCCGAGTATCAACTAGAGGGCACCATTGCCCGAGTGTCGTCCGGGATCCCCGCCGGCGGCGCCGGTGAGATCGTATTCAGCATGGGTGGACGCCGGCGAAGCGAAGCGGCGCGGACCGTGAATGGCGCGCCGGCGCCGCGCAACACGGAGGTCGTGATCATCGAGTACCAGCACGGCACGGCGACGGTCCAGCCGTGGAGCGAGTTCGTGCGCCGGACGCCGCCGGCAGCGCCGAGCGCGGAGTAGAAAGGGCGAGCCGTGGACATCCTGATCATCGTGGTGGTGGCGGTTGGCGTCATCATCGCTCTGATGTGGCTGATCGGCATGCTGTTCCGTCGGGTGGGCCCCAATCAGGCCTTGATCGTGTATGGCTGGGGTGGCACACACATTGTTACCGGCGGCGGCAAGGTGGTGTGGCCGCTGTTCCAGAGCTTCCAGGAACTCAGCCTAGAACTGATGTCGTTTGACGTGGCCCCGGAGCAGGACCTGTACACGGCCCAGGGCGTGGCTGTGACCGTGGAGGCCGTGGCCCAGATCAAGGTCAAGAGTGATCCCGAGAGCATCCGCACCGCCGCTGAGCAATTCCTGACCAAGGAACAGACAGAGCGCGAACGGCTGATTCAGCTGGTGATGGAGGGCCATCTGCGCGGCATCGTCGGCCTGCTCACCGTCGAACAGATCGTCAAGGAGCCGGAGATGGTAGCGGGGCGTGTGCGCCAAACCGTCGCCGACGACCTGAGCAAGATGGGCCTCGAGGTGGTCTCGTTCACGATCAAGAAGGTAATTGACGACAAGGACTACATCAGCAATATGGGCCGGCCGGATGTGGCGCGCATCCGCCGCGAGGCCGACATCGCTCAGGCCGAAGCCGAGCGCGACACCGCCATCAAGCGGGCAATGGCCTCGCGCGAGTCGGCCATCGCCCAGGCCGCCGCAGACCAGGAACGGGTCATCGCGCAGACCGCGTCCGAGACCAAGCAGGCGGAGGCGGTGCGCGACCTCGAGGTGAAGAGGGCCGAGTACGAGGCTGCCGTGCGCCAGCAGCGGGCGCTGGCGGAGAAGGCATATGACATCGCCGCAAACCAGGCGCAACAGAAAGTCATCGCCGAAGAGGTGCGCATCGAGCAGGTCAAGCGCCAGGAGCTGATCCGCGTCCAGGAGCTGGAAGTCTCCCGGCGCGAACGTGAGCTGGAGGCGACCGTCACCAAGCAGGCCGAGGCTGAGCAGCGCCGCATCGAGATCATGGCGGAGGCGCAGCGGCAAAAGCTGGCGCGGGAAGCGGCGGGCCAGGCCGAAGCCGTTCGCCAGCAAGGGACAGCCGAGGCCGAGGTCATTCGCATCCGTGGCCAGGCCGAGGCGGAAATCGTCCGTGCCAAGGGCCAGGCCGAAGCCGATGCTATGCACCTGCGCGCAGATGCCTTCCTGCAATACAACCAGGCGGCCGTGCTGGACAAGCTGCTATCTGGGATGCCCGATGTCGCCCGCGCCTTCGCGAGTTCGCTGGCAGGCGTGGACAAGATCACCATCGTGTCAACCGGCGACGGCCGCAGCAGCGGCGCCAGCGCTCTCACCGGGGAAGTAGCGAAGATGGTCGCCCAGGTGCCAGAGTTGTTTGAGACACTGACCGGCATGAAGGTCCGCGAGCTGATGGACCGCCTGCAAGGCATCCAGGCCGGCGCCATCCCGGTGAAATCATCCAGCAATGGCGCGGGCGCATCGGAGATCAAGGTTGAGAGCGCCTAGCGCTGCTCACGTCAGGTGATGAAGGGTCAGGAAGTTGGTGGAGCCCGGCGCCTCTGGCGGTAGGTGACCCAGTATCAACACCGTGTCACCCAACCCGGCGGCGCCGGTGGCAAGGCAGGCGCGCTGGGCCTCTGCCAGTAGCCCCGGCAGATCGAGCACCGGCGCCCCGATCACCGGCATCACCCCCCAAGAGAGAGCCAGCCGCCGGTAGACGGCTTCGTCATCGGTCAGCGCCACCACCGGCACCGCCGGACGGTCACGAGACACCAGCCGGGCGGTGCGGCCGTCGCGGGTGAACGCCACGACTGCCGCCTCGTCCGGCAGTGTGTCACCTGCCTCCCGCGCGGCGGCGGCCATAGCCCGAGCGATATCGCTGTCCTGGATGCGCGCCGGGATGTGTAGATAGGCGCGCTCCTGTTCGGCCGCGCGGGCGATGCGGTCCATCATCATCACCGCCTGCACGGGGAACTCCCCTGCCGCGGTCTCCGCGCTGAGCATGACCGCATCCGTCCCATCCCAGATCGCGTTGGCGACGTCGGTCACCTCGGCGCGGGTGGGGCGCGGGTTACGCACCATCGAGTCCAGCATCTGGGTGGCGGTGATCACCGGTTTACCCGCCGTGATCGCGGCAGCGATGATGCGCTTCTGCCACACCGGAACATCTTCGGCGGGAAGTTCAACACCCATGTCACCACGCGCCACCATCACCCCGTCGGCTGCGGCCAGGATGTCTGCCAGCCGGTCCAGTGCCTGCGGCTTCTCCAGCTTTGCGATGATGGGAATGCCGGCGCCGGCATCCTGCAGCCGTACCCGCGCCGCCTCAAGATCCTCCGGCCGCCGCACGAACGACACGGCGATGTAATCCACCCCCGCAGCGATGCCCCACGCCAGATCGGCGAAGTCCTTCTCGGTGAGCGATGGGGCGGAGACACCCGCGCCCGGCAGGTTGATGCCCTGACGCTCGAACAGCATGCCGCCGTTCACAACCACGCACTGCACAGCGTCTGCCGAGGTCGACAGGACACGCAGCTCGATCAGGCCATCAGACAGCAGCATCCGGTCTCCGGTGCGGACGTCCCCGGTCAGCCCGGCGTACGGTGTGGTCAGCAGCCGGGCCGTGCCCGCTCTCGCCCCAATCTGGATCGCGACGCGGTCGCCGGTAACCAGTTGTGCCGGGCCACCGCCTTCCAGTTCGCCGATGCGGATCTTAGGCCCCTGCAGGTCCATCAGCACGGCAACAGGCCGGTTGCGGGCCGCCGCCAGCCGCCGGATCCGGCCGAGCACGGCAGCGTGGCCAGCATGGTCGCCATGCGACATGTTCAGCCGCGCCACATCCATGCCGGCGCCGATGAGCCGGTCAATCGTAGCCTCGTCAGCGCTGGCAGGGCCGATGGTGCACACGATCTTGGTCTGGCGGGCGGCTCGCGTCATAGCGCTGCTCCATGGGGGGACTGGGCGATTGCCTCACGTAGCCACGTCACCCGTCCGCAGCGGCTGGTTACCGCCGTGGCCGGTCCGGTGTCAGCGCAGTCTGCGCCAGCATGGCAGCACCAAGGGCCCCAGCCCGATCGCCTAGCTGCGCCGGGACGACGCGCACGTGCTCCCGCGCGATGCGAAAAGCCCGCGTGTTCAGCTCGGCCAGTGCCGGCTCCAGCAGCATGGCGCCGATCTTGGCGGTGCCCCCGCCGATCACAATCACATCCGGATTGAAGATGTTCACAAATGCAACCAGTCCGGATCCCAGGTAGCGGCCTGCCCGATCGATGATCTCCCGGGCGTCCAGATCGCCCTGCTCGGCAGCCTGGTGCACCAGCTCTGCCGTGATCTCGCGATCACCCGCGGCAAGACGGGCGAGGACCGGCGCGCCGTTACGGCCCAGCATTTCCCGCGCCCGACGGGCGACCGCGGTGCCGGATGCAAGCTGCTCCAGGCATCCCCGCGCGCCGCACCCGCACAGCGGGCCATCCTCGACCAGGGGCAGATGTCCTAGCTCACCGGCCGCGCCGTTCGCGCCCCGATAGAGCTGCCCGCCCAGCACCAGTCCGCCGCCAATACCGGTGCTAACCGTCAGGTAGACGACGTGCCGGGCCCCCTGACCGGCGCCGAGGCGCCATTCGCCGAAAGCGGCGGCGTTGGCGTCGTTCTCCAGCACAACAGGACAACCCAGCATGTCGCTGAGGAGCCTGGCAACGGGGACATCGTGCCACCCCGGCAGGTTGGGGGCATCGGCCACGACTCCCCGCTCGAAGTCAATCGGACCGGGTACAGCGAGCCCGACTGCGGCAAGCGTTCGCCCAGGGCCGGCGTGCCGCACCGCTGCCAGGACAGATTCGGCGATGCGCTGGAGCACGGCCTGCGGCCCCTCGTGGGCCTCGGTGGGCCGGCGATCTGCACCAAGAACGTCACCATCCGCGGCAACAGCCAGCGACAGAATCTTGGTTCCGCCTAGATCCACCGCGCCAAACAGCGCTGCCTGTGGGGGAGTCATATATGCACCTTGCAGGACGGGGTTGGCCGCCGGTCAGGCCCGCCTGGCGGCGCGATCCTGCGCAGCGAGATAGAGATTGACATAATGTCCTGCGGCTTCAGTCCAGGAGAGGTCGGCCCGCATCCCGCGCTGCTGGATTGCCAGCCAGCGCTCCTTCTGCCGGTAAGCGGCGAGCGCCCGGCGTAACGCACCGGCGAGCGCCGTGCCTTCTGGGGCCTCGAAGCAGAATCCGCGGCCCTCAGAGGTTGCGTCGGCATCTGGCACCGTGTCGGACAGGCCACCCGTCCGCCGCACGACGGGAACGGCGCCGTAGCGCATGGCGATCATCTGACCAAGTCCGCAGGGCTCGTAGCGTGACGGCATGAGGAACAGGTCGCTGCCGCCGTAGATCACCTGGGCGAGATCGGGGTCAAAGCGCAGAAAGAGGGCCACACGCTGGGGATAGCGGTTCGCCAGCGATTCGAGTTGCTCGTGGTACGGTACATCGCCGGTGCCGAGCAGGATGAAGCGTAGATCTGCACCTTCGGCCAGCAGCTCCTGCACGGCATCGACGGCGATGTCAGCCCCCTTCTGCCAGAACAGACGGTTGACGACCCCGAGGATCGGGGCCTCGGTCGGGTCCATCCCGGCCGAGGCCAGCAGCGCCGCGCGGACAGTCTTCCTGCCGGACAAGTCGCCGGCATGGAACGTCGCAGGTAGCCGGGTGTCGGTTGCGGGGTTGTACTCTTCGTAGTCGATACCGTTGAGGACGCCGTACAAATCGTGTTGCCGGCGCTGGAGCAGCGGCTCCAATCCGGCGCCGAATTCAGGTGTGAGGATCTCGCGCGCGTACGTCGGGCTGACAGTGTTGAGCACGTCACTGTGCAGGATGCCCAGCGCCATGCCGCTGCGTAGCAGCTCAGCGCTCACACCCGCGGCGGCGTGGTCGCCGGCCGGAAGATCGTTCACCACAGCGAATGGCTCATCGAACTCACCCTTCAGCGCGAGGTTGTGGATGGTGTAGACGACGGGTGTGCGGGCCAGTGGATGGCCGGCGTCGGTGTGTAGCCGAGCTGCCACGAACGCGGCGTGCCAGTCGTTGAGGTGCAGGATGTCTGGCTGCCAACCGAGGCGCGGCGCTGCGGCCAGTACGGCATCACAGAAGAACAACCAGCGTTGGTGATCGTCGGGCTCGCCGTACACCTGGGGACGCTCGAACATGTCCGACTGCTGGATCAGGTAGACAGGGATGCCACCAGGCTGACCTTCCCACACCGCTGCCTGCTCCGGCCCGCGCGGAGTGCCAACGGTGACCTCGGGCACGGTGGCGCGAAAGCCATACCGCGCCGTGTCGATGTCCTCATGCATCGGCATGATCACGCGTACATCATGTCCGAGGGCGATCAATGCTCGTGGCAGCGAGCCGGCTACGTCGGCTAGGCCGCCGACTTTGACCAGCGGGGCCATCTCGACGGTGACAAACAGTATCTTCACAGATTGCTCCCGGTGGAGGCGGTCAGGGCGCCTGCGGGATGATCAGCTCCTGACCAGTCACGATCGCGCCGCTGGCCGGCAAGGAGTTGACGCGAATCACGTCCTCGACCCGCGCGCCGAAGAATGCGGCCACCTCGGTCAGATTGTCACCGGCGCGTACACGGTAGCGTACCGGTGGGCGGGTGGCCACGGCGGCGGGCATGACGGCCGCAGGTGCCGGCGTGGTAATGGCCGCAGGTGTGGCGGTAACGTTCACTGGCGCGGTTGCCGCCTGGACGGGCTCGGGGGCGGAAGTCGCCACCGCCTCAACCTGCAGCCGCACCACTGCGGCAACCGCGCCCCCAACCAACGCCGAGGCGGCCACAATCGCCAGCGCTCGCAACGGCCACCGCCTCCGTGCATGCGGCACCGACGGCCGGGCTCCGGACCAGACAGGACACTGGTCATACCGGCTGGACAAGCACAGCGATACCTGCCGTTCCAGTGGCACCGTGCGCGGATGTTTGTCCCGGTAACAGCGGTGAGACTGGCTGGCAAAGACGCAGCGGGTGGCAGTATCCTCTCGCAGCCCCAGGTACGGGCAGGCGACGGAGGGCTGAGCTTCGGCCGCTGGTCGGTAGGCTTGCACGGGCATCGCGAGCGCGCGATAACTGCCGGTGGCTCCCGGCGCGGGCTCGCTTCACCTTAGCACGGGCCGGGAGCTACCGGCCAGCCGGTCAGCGCCCCTCCGCAACAGCCGTAGGCCGCAGCCGCAGCGCGGCATGCAACTTGAGCACCTGCTCTGGGGTCAGTCCGCGGTCCATTACGGCGTCGAACAGCCGGAGGGTGTCTTGGTCGAGCCGCAGCTTCCCCTGAGTGGCGGCCGTGCCCGCAATGCGCCCGTAGTAGGACTCGAGAATCTCGCTGCCGGTAGCGCCCGACTTGGGGATGTCGCCATAGAAGTCAGGTTTGAACAGCAGATCTCTGAAGCTGCGCGCCGTCTCATCGAGCGCGCCATGTACGGCATCGTCAACTCCGGGCCGGGGGAGAATACCCGCCGCGGGAAAGCCAAACCGGCCGGAGTTGCGCAGCGCCAGCACCAAAGCATTTGACTGGCGCGTGAAGGTGCTAGGTGTCAGTACAATCGCCGGATCAAACAGGATCAGCTCCTCGTAGACCCGGGTATTCACTGCCATGGCCAAGGTCTCTTCGGTCGCTGAGCCACTGCCCAGGCCACTGTGAAGCGCCTCGTGCGCCAGCACCACGGCAATGTTGTCCAGCGTCTCCGCCGCCATCTTGTCGTCGATCACCATTTGCAGCTTCCCGGTGAACGGCTGGTAGAACACCGCGGCAAAGGCGCCCTGACTGGAGAGATCCTTGACCTCAAGGGGCTGGAACGGCACGTTGCGCCGGTTGGTACTGGCCAGGATGAAGTCGATAGCCGGCTCGCCGCTCGTGCCGGTCAAGAGCAATAAACCGGCTCGGACGCGGTGCTCCGGCACCTTCAGCTTGACATCGCCGGCATCGTAGCGGGCCAGCACGGCGGTCACCGCGGCGTCGCTGCTGCCGGGCCGGATTCGCAGCCGGCCTTCGAGCTCGACGCGTACCTTCGCCTCATCACGCGACCCGCCCGGCTTGACGGTGCCCTCGAAGCGGAAGAGTGAGGTATCAGATGGGGTCCACATGACGCCGGCGAGCGACACAGCCAGCGGCGTGACCGGCGACTCAACCTTGACGGTGAAGCCGGGTTGCGGCTTACCAGACTCAGAGCGAATCACTGCCTCAGGCAGGTCGATCGCGGCACCCCCGGCTAGCATGCCGGCCAGGTCGATGTAGACCTGGCGGCGGTCCTGGGGATCAGCACGGAGCGCGCGCACCGGCACCAGCTTGAGCGCCGGCGCGCCGGTCTCGAGGTCAATCGCAGCGGTGACCGCCGCCAAGTTCGCCGGCTTGGGGCCGAGCGACGCCGGCGCGGTGAGCGTCAACAGCAACGATGAGCGGTCCAGCGGCGCACCGTCGCTGTCGATGCCGGGCAGGTAGCGAACGCAGGGCCTGCCGGCGCCATCGCAGCCGGTGGCGAGGCCGATCGGCGGTGCGGCCCGCCCGCACGCAGCCGCAAGCGCGACCACGATGACCACCAGCACGACGTTGACCGGGCGCACGGCTGCCCCCCACGTTGTCGTCGGAGAGATCATCGGCAGCCGCGGGCGGCGACATGAGGACGGCGGAGGAATCGACTAATCGCGCGGGCACAGGGCGGATCACGAGGCGTTGTCACGCTCCCACAGCGCGCGATAGCCCTCGCCGGTCAACGCGTCATGCAATGCCTGACGCTCAAGCAGCCGCAGCTCAGCGATAGCCTGATCGGCGCTGGCTGCGGAGCTCGGGAAACGGTCGTTCAGCACCAGCCGGCGGACCTGGGACCAGACACCGGTCTCTTCGAGATATCGGACGCTGTTCGGCCAGAAGAAAAAGGCGAATCGTTGCGGCGGGCGAAAGCGCGGGCGGTGCTGGCCCAACCAGTACATCCGCTCCTGCAGCGAGCCCAGAGGTTCGACGACACCGATGAACGGACCGTCCTGCTGATTCGTGCGCGGGTCGATGACCAGGCGCTCACTCAGTCCGCGGAAGCCGATGCCGAGCACGTCAGCCTGCTCGATAACCTTGCGTACCTCGTCGACGTCGGCGATCAGGCCGTTCTCGGTGTACATCGCAGGTTCTCTACCTCAGCAACAGGGAAGAGGGCCGGTGGCGAAACGGACCAGTGTGGTCACTTCCGCCCCGTGCCCCCTGCCGAGTTCGCGGATTGCAGCGGTGTTGCCCGGCGGCTGCCGGGCAGCACGCTAGTACATCGGCGCGCCGCCAGCGGCGCTTGCCTGCTTCTCCGGAATATCCGTCACCAGGCAGTTGGTGGTCAGCACCATGCTGGCGATGGAGACGGCGTTCTCCAGAGCAGAACGCGTCACCTTGGCCGGGTCGATGATGCCCTTGTCCACCATATTGCCGAACTCGCCGCGCAAGGCGTCGTAGCCGTTCATCGCGGGCAGGCCCTTGACTTCCTGGACGATCACGGAGCCGTCCTGGCCCGCGTTGACAGCGATGCGGCGCAGGGGCTCTTCCAGCGCGCGGCGCAGGATGCTCACACCGGTGGCCTCGTCGCCATCGAGCTTCACATCATCAAGCTTGGACAGGATGTTGATGAAAGCCACGCCGCCGCCGGCAACGATCCCTTCCTCTACCGCCGCACGGGTGGCAGACAGGGCGTCCTCAACGCGGTGCTTCTTTTCCTTTAGCTCCACCTCAGTCGCGGCGCCGACCTTGATCACGGCGACGGAACCGGCGAGCTTGCCAAGCCGCTCCTGAGCCTTCTCGCGGTCCCAGTCGCTCTTGGCTTCGTCCATGATCGCCTTGACCTGGTGAACCCGCGCCTCAATGGCAGCGGACTCGCCGTGGCCCTCGACGATCGTCGTCTCCTCCTTGGTGGAGATGACGCGGCGGGCGCGGCCGAGGTCCGTGATCTGGACGCTGTCCAGCTTGCGGCCCAGCTCGTCAGAGATCACTTCACCGCCCGTGAGAGTGGCGATGTCGCCGAGGTTGTCCTTGCGGCGGTCGCCGAAGCCGGGAGCCTTGACCGCCAGCACGTTGAGGGTGCCGCGCAGCTTGTTCACCGCGAGCGTGGCCAGGGCCTCGCCGTCGACATCGTCGGCGATGATCACGAAGTTCTTGGTATGCTGCAGCACCCGCTCCAGCACCGGCAGGATGTCGTTGACCGCGGAGATCTTCTTGTCAGTGATCAGGATGAAGGGCTCATCCAGCACCGCCTCCATGCGCTCCGGGTTGGTAACGAAGTACGGCGAGATGTAGCCCCGGTCGAAGCTCATCCCCTCGACGAACTCCGTCTCGGTGTTGATCGACTTCGACTCCTCGACGGTGACGACGCCGTCCTTGCCGACTTTCTCCATCACCTCGCCAATGAGCTGGCCGATGGAGGGGTCCGCGGCGGAGATAGCGGCCACCTGGGCCATCTGCTCGCGGGTAGTCACCGGAATGGCCGTCTCTTTGATCGCGGAGGCGACTGCCTGCGTCGCGGACTCGAGGCCGCGCTTGATCGCCATCGGGTTGGCACCGGCGGCGACGTTCTTCAGCCCCTCGGTCACGATTGCCTGCGCGAGCACGGTGGCGGTGGTGGTACCGTCGCCCGCGATGTCGTTGGTCTTGGATGCGACTTCCTTGGCGAGCTGGGCGCCGATGTTCTCAAACGGGTCGTCGAGCTCGATGTCCTTGGCGATCGTCACGCCGTCGTTGGTGATGGTGGGTGCGCCGAACTTCTTGTCCAGCACAACATTGCGGCCCTTCGGCCCGAGCGTGATTTTGACGGCATCGGCAAGCGCGTCAATCCCGCGCTTGAGGGCGTGCCGCGCTTCCTCGTCAAAGAGGAGCTGCTTGGCCATGTCGCTGCGACCTCCCGTCTCAGTTAGCACTCGTGTGGTCTGAGTGCTAAGGTACCGGGCGGCGGCGCAGGTGTCAAGGGAGGAACCTTGCCACCCGGTTTCCACGGGCCCTGCCGCAGCCGGATACCGCCATCGAGCCGGAATCTGCGGGCCACGTGGCACGCGCTCCGGCGCCGGCGTCGCGGGGTCGCTCATTCCCCCATACCACATCGCGGGTATACGATGACCAGCACGACTGACTGTGCGGAGGAAGAACGTGGCAGAACTAAAGGCGAACGGCGCCGCGCAGGCGACCGCCACCACCGCCCGGCCGCAGACGGCCCCGGCCGGTGCATCGCCGCCTTACCTGTGGCTGACCGGCCAATTGACCCCCTGGGCCGAGGCCACGGTCCACATCACCATGGTCGGCTGGCCCGCTATCGGCGCGGTGTTCGAGGGCATCCGCGCCTACTGGAATGCCGAACAGGGCCAGTTGTACGTCTTCCGGCTGCCGGAGCATCTGAGCCGCTTCGCCCAGTCGATGAAGCTGATGCGCATGCTGCCCAGCCTGACGCCCGAGCAGATCAGCGCCGGGTTAGTGGAGCTGCTGCGCGCCAACGCCGTGCGTGAAGATGCCTACTTGCAGCCGCTGGCGTTCACCGGCGGGCAGGTGTGGGGCTCGCGGGCCGCGGCTGATCAGGTGCCGGAAGTGCTGATCACCAGCCGTCCATCTCCCAGCGGGCTGCTGTCCGGCCGCACCAGCACCGCCGGCATTTCGAGCTGGACCCGCATCTCTGACAACGTCATGCCGCCGCGGATCAAGGCGCTGCCCAACTACGCTAACTCCCGCCTGGCGTCGCACGAAGCGCAGCGCAACGGCTACGACCAGCCGATCTTTCTCAACACTGCCGGCAAAGTGGCAGAGGGCCCGGGCTCCTGCCTGTTCATGATCCGTGACGGCATCGTGATCACCCCGCCCACCACCGCCAGTATCCTGGAGAGCATCACCCGCGCGTCGGTGATCCAGCTCTACCGCGACATGGGCGTCGAGGTGGTGGAGCGCGACATGGACCGCACCGAACTGTACGTCGCCGATGAGGTGTTCTTCTGTGGCACTGCTATGGAGGTACACGCGGTGACCAAGGTCGACGGCTACGACATCGGCGACGGCAAGACCTCCGGGCCGCTGCTGAACGCCCTCGAGCGCACCTTCAACGACGTCGTACGCGGCGCAGACTCCCGCTACCGCGGCTGGGTGACGGCGGTTCACTAGCATGGTGATGCGGCGGGGGCGTGTGGCAGGTCGTCGACGCCCCCGCTGTGCTGGTCACCATTCAGCGGGCAACCCCAGGCTGCGATAGACCGTGTCCGGCAGGTCAATCACACCGAACTCCGCCTCGTACCGCTTGACGTTCATCACGAACAGCCGCGCCAGCACTTTGGCGTGCTGCGGGCTCATGTGTGCCCTGGCGAACGGCTGGATGCCCGGCGCTCCGCCATCGGGGTTTGCCACCGATTTGCCCAGCGTCAGACTGAAGCCATAGGCGTTGATCTCGAACCCTGCGCTGTCGCAGTAGAAGTCCGGGGTCGCACCGATTTGCATGTTCACTTGCGGAGTCCTTCCTGTGACCGCCCGGCCGCCGGTGTTACCTCCAGGCAGGGTACGTCTGCGGTGAAAGTTCATCCGCGCCGCGGTGCGCCCAATCGAACTCTCCCATCCGTGGCCACATACGCTCACCGCCCGCCTGCAAGGCGCTGAAGATGGCGCTTTCGTCAGCGGCCAGCACCTTACCCCCTTCGACTACGACACGTCCATCGACGTAGACCCGGTCGACGTCTTCGGCGTTCGCGTTGTAGACGATGTTCTTCACCGGGTCTCGCATCGGTGTCATTCCCCATGAGCGTGTCTTCCATAGCACCAGGTCTGCCTTGGCGCCGGGGGCGATCCGGCCAAGGTCGTCGCGTCCCAACGCGCGCGCCCCGCCCAGTGTGGCGGCATTGAACGCATCTGCGGCGGTAGCGGTTTCCGTCTGCCGGTCGACCACTTTGGAGATTACCGCTGCCCAGCGCATCGCCTCTATTACGCTCTGAGGATTCGTGTCGGTACCCAGCGACATGTTGACGCCGTCGGCGAGATAGCGGGCGAACGACTCCATGGCGATGCCTCGGCGCGCGAATACCCAAACGGCATGCGCCACCGAGCAGCCACTGTCAGCCATCCGCTGGATATCGCCTGCCGGGTAATTCGTCCACGAGGACCCGCCAATGATGATGGCGTGACCGAGGATAGTATTCGGCGACAGGATGCCAAGCTCATCCATCCAGGCCACCGGCGTCTTGCCGTGGCGGCCTAGCATCTCGAAAAACTCGACGGTCGATTGCGATGTGTGCACTTGATACGGGCACTTGAACTCGTCGGCGTAGCGCTTGGCGTCCTGCAGCAGATCGGCCGTACAGGTGTCGATTTGCATCGGGGTCATGAAACAGCGCACGAGGCCCCCATGGGCGCCGTCGTGCCGCTTGAAAAACTCCACCGCCCGCTGCAGCCCGGCGCGACCTTGCTCCTCGTTCCACTCCCACTGCACCCGCCGCCCGTCATACGTCACCCAGCGGCCCGAGCGAAAGCCAAGGCCCATATACGTGCGAATGCCGTAGTGTGCGGCGCGGTCGACGACGTACTCGCCCTGACCGCCGATCTCCATGACGGTGGTCACACCACCGCGCAGCAACTCCGCCATTGAGAAGTCGACGCAGGCGCGGCCAGCTTCCTCATCCTGCGATGCTCCGCGCACCGGCAGCATCTCGAACAGGCCGGAGTACCAGAATTGCGGATTGCCTCGGTCCTCGATGAAGGAGCGGTCCAGCGGCGACCCAGCGATATGGGCATGCGTGGTGATCAGACCAGGCGTCACCACGCGATCGCGCGCATCCACGACCTCATCGACCCGGCCGTCAAATCGCGGACCAACGTGGAGAATGCTGTTTCCCTCAACCACCACTACGCCGTCGCGGAGCAGCCGGTGCCCGCGCCCGTCGTGGGCGATGATGTACCCGGCGTTGATAGCGGTGCGACGTGCGTTGGTCATGGCTGCGGCTCCTTTGGCTGACGTGCAGATCTCGGGGTATGCTACCCCAACGGAGGAAACGGTCAACGAGGAGGAGCGAACGATGCCGGCGGCTGATCTGGGTGATGTGCTGATCCACTATGAGGAGGCGGGCAGCGGACCGGCCTTCATTCACTGTCACGGCCTTGGCAGCAGCGGGGCGCCGTTCGCCGAATCGGACCTGCCGTATTACGGCCAATTCTTCCGAACCGTCACCTGGGACAACCGTGGTCTTGGGCAGTCATCGGCCGCATCCAAGTACAACGTGCCGCTGTACGCGGGCGACCTGGCGCGGCTGATGGACCAGCTGGGAATTGACCGGGCGCTGATCCACGGGGTGTCGTGGGGCGGCGTCTTGCTGCAGCAGTTCGTGCTCGACTATCCGGAGCGCTGTGCCGGTATCATCCTCGATTCCACCTCGAGCGAGGTCAACGTCGCATCATCCGAGGGCTGGTATGCGCGCGGTGAGTCGGCCAAACGTGGTGATGGCGCACGACCGGTGCCAGAGCAGCATCGCGAGTCGACCACCGCGCAGTCACGCGCCGTGGCCTCTCTGCGTGAGCACCCGTATACCCCACGGCTGGCGGCAGTCTCCGTGCCGGCGCTGGTGCTCGGCGGCGGCCAGGACGGCACGGCCGGCGCCGGTGGCTCCGTGATCCTGGCGCGGACGCTGCCAGATGCCCGGCTCCATATCTGGCAGGACGGCCAGCACGGGCTGTACCGGCACAAGCGCGACGAGTTTCGGAAGATGGTGCTGGGCTTCGCCCGCGAGATTGGGTGGCTGGCATGACGCCGGCGCCGGACGCGCGCGAACGGGTGTTGGATGCTGTCTACCGTGCTGCCCGCGAAGCTGCCGAAGCACCGCTGACGGCGGAAGAGGACGGCAGCCTCTACGTCGGCTTCGTCACCGCCACCGCGCTGGAGCTGTTAGCGCGGGAAGGCGTATTCCCAGCAGCTAGGGAGATCCACGCGCTAATCGCCGAGATCACCGGCTACGAGCCGCAGCCCCCGTCTGGAGGGGTGGCAGAACATGACCAGCGATAACCGGCTGTTCCCGGCGGATTGGCAGCAGGCACCGCGCTTCCAGGGGATGTTCTCGTTCATGCGCCTGCCCATCTCCCGGGATCTCAGCAAGGCAGACGTGGCCATCGTCGGCGCGCCGTTTGATCTGGGCGTCATGCACCGGCCAGGGGCGCGCTTTGGCCCCCGCCAGATCCGCATCGCCAGTGCCCAGATACGTCAGTATCCGGCAACGGCGGCCGATCTCTGGGGCCCGTTCCAAACGCTGCGTGTGCTGGACTACGGTGATGTCGACATCGTAGCGGCGTACATCGATGAGAACCTGGAGCGTATCCGCGCCCTGCTGGCGCCGGTCTATGCCGCGGGCGTCACCCCAATCGTGCTCGGCGGCGACCACACGATCACACTGCCCGCCCTGCGAGCGGCGGCTGCCACCCACGGCCCGCTGTCGCTGCTGCACTTCGACGCCCACCCTGACTACTGGCCGCCACCGTCGCCCGATCGTCCGTACCACCACGGCACGGTATACCGCGCGGCCGAACAGGAGGGTTTGATTGATCTCCAGCGCTCCGTCCAGGTTGGCATCCGTGGCACGATCTCGATGGCGATCGTCGAAGAGTGCCGCGCCGCCGGGTTCCATCTGATCACCGCCGACGAGTTCGCGGCGCAGGGAATCGCAGCGACGCTCGAGCAGATCCGCGGGCGGGTGCGTGGTCCCATCTATCTGTCGCTAGATATCGACAGCGCTGATCCGGCCTTTGCCCCCGGCACCGGCACACCAGAAGTCGCCGGACTCACCAGCCGCGAGCTGGTACACCTGGTGCGCGGGCTTCGGGGTTTGCCCATCGCCGGCTTCGACGTGGTGGAAGTCGCCCCGCCGTATGACCATGCGGAGATCACCGCACTGCTGGCAGCTAATCTCGTCTACGAGTTCCTGGAGATTTGCGCCGCGAGACCGGCATCGTGACCATGCCGGCAACTGGGGGAAACGTATGCAGCTCGGTGTGATGATAGAGGGGCAGGAAGGTCTCACCTGGGAGCGCTGGCGCGGCATTATGCGCAGGACGGAGGACCTCGGCTTTGACTCGCTGTGGCGCTCCGATCACTTCTTCTCGCTCATGGGACGGCCAGAACGTGACGCGCTGGAGACATTCACCTCGCTGACGCTCACGGCAGCGGAGACGAGCCGGCTGCGATTCGGACCGCTGGTGGCGCCGATGACGTTTCGCCATCCGTCGCTGCTGGCGCGGATGGCGGCGGCAATCGACCAGCTGTCCGGCGGTCGTTTCGTGTTGGGGGTTGGCGCCGGCTGGAACGTCCCGGAGCACCAGGCTTTTGGCCTGCCGTTTCCGCGGTTGCGGCAGCGTATGGACATGCTGGAGGAAGGCATCCGCCTCATTCGTGCCCTGGAGCAGCCGGGGAAGTCCACCGTCAGCGGCCGGTACTTCCCGCTGGATGCAGCTGAGATGCATCCCAAGCCGGTGCAGCAGCCATTGCCACTGCTGATCGGCGGCAGCGGTGAGCGGCGGACCCTGCGCCTGGTGGCGGAGCACGCCCAGGAGTGGAACATGCCACGGGCTAGCGCCGCGCTGCTAACGGAGAAATCCGCGGTGCTCGAGCAGCACTGCGAGCGAGCCGGCCGCGATCCTACCTCCATTCGCCGGTCGGTGATGGCGGCATTTGTCATTGGCGCCAGCGAACGTGAGCTGTCGGCGCGGCTGACACGGATACGGGCGGTGCTTCCCGCCTTGCCGGCCGAGGCGGACGGTACGCTCTTGGCCACGTTGCGCGAGCGCGGCTGGCTGGTAGGGCGGCCGGCAGAAGTCATCGACCAGTTGGGCGATCTGGCGCGGGCAGGCGCTGCTGGAGTCATGCTTCAGCATCACGACCAGACCGACCTGGAGGTGCTCGATCTGATCGCCCGCGAGGTTCTGCCAGCCGCCAGTTCGATGACATCCGGCTGACGGCCAGCCACGGTGCCGCGCCCAGGTTGACCGCAGCGGGTGACCGTCACAGCGCCATGGGGGCAAACGAGGCGTGATGCGCCGGCGGCACGGTGCTGGCTAGCGTCCACCGGGCGCCGCTGGCCGTCTCGACCAGCCCCTTGGCGCCGGCGCGCTCCAACGTGTCATGGCAGCGGGTGCACAGTGGCGCGTTCCGGCGCTGGGCAGGAGCCTTCTCGTGGCCGAAGACATCGGGCGAGCGGAGGATCTGGAAGCGCGCCGGCGCCATCCGATCGCACATCAGACAGGTTTCCATAATCAACGAGGGGCGAAGGCGTGACATCGTGCCGGACTCCGTTTGCCCCCCACCACCGCTACTACGAATACGGCGGCGCACGACGCCCGTCAATGATAACCGGTCGACCGTGCCGAAAATCGCTGCTGGCCCAGCACGCCGCATGTGCGACACTGGACAGGAGGCGGCAGGATAGCGGTCGCCAATACGACGGAGTGGGAGATGGCTACGTGCGGTGGATCCTGACGCTGCTCTGTGCCGCCATGCTGGTCCTTGGTGGGTGCGAGGACGGCGGCGATGCGGCACAGTCCGGCAGTAGTGCTGAGCCGGCAGCGACCGGCGCTAAGGGGGGCAGTGGCGTGCAGAACAATCCGGCACCGGTGACCACGGCGTCCGGTCTGAAATACGTTGATGAGCAGCTGGGGACCGGCGAGCCGATCAAGGCCGGCCAGACCGCCCGCGTGCACTACACGGGCTGGCTCGACGAGGGCGGCAAGCCTGGCAAGCAGTTCGATTCATCGCGCACGCAGAACCGGCCGTTCGAGTTCCGCCTCGGCGCGGGCCAGGTGATCGCCGGCTGGGATGAGGGCGTGGCCGGCATGCAGCCGGGAGGTAAGCGCCGGTTGTACATCCCGGCCAGTCTCGGCTACGGCGCTCGTGGCGCAGGCAATGTCATACCGCCCAACGCTGCGCTGATCTTCGATGTGGAGCTGCTGGAAGCACGGTAGTCCAGTCTAACCGGCGACCAGCGTGGTGCGGGTTGGGAGAGCCCGGCCCGCATCATGCTGCAGCTCATTCGCCGATCAGCTGCTCCAGGCGGCCCAGCAGCATTGACTTCGTGTACGCGCCGGTACGGATGCCATCGATAACGCCATCGGCCCGGATCAGGTACGTGGTGGGCATACCGCTGACACGATACCGGCGGCTGATGCGGCCGGTGCTGTCCAGCAATATCGGAAAAGTCAGCCCCAGCTTCTGCACAAACGGCGCAATGGTGCCGCGGTCTTCCTGGACGTTGACCGCCAGGATCACGAGCCCGTCACCGGCCAGCCGGCGCGACGCCTCCTCCATCGCCGGCATCTCCGCCTTGCAGGGGCCGCACCAAGTCGCCCAGAAGTTGATCATCACCGGCCTGCCACGCAGCTCACTCAGCCGGTACACGGTTCCATCCAGGGCGGTCAGCTCGAAGTCCGGCGCCACCTGACCGATCTCCGGGGCGGCGCCAGTGCTACTCTCCGCCTGGATCTGTGCACCGTCCAGCGGCACGACGTCTGCACCGGCGCCTCGATTCCGCAGCAGCACCACAGCGGTCCCGATTAGCAGGAGCGTCACCGCCGGCAGCCCCACCAGCCGAAACCAGCGCCAGACGGCCACCTGGCCTGGTGTAAGGACCTCGTCCGCGTTTGCCCTATCACTCATGGCATGCCCTAGCCGTGCTACTCCCACGCCGGATTGACGAGGAGCTGCTGAACCAACCAGAAGGACGTACTCCCTTGACGCAGGCGGGAGACATCCGGAGGGCCCAATTCAACCTCATCGACATCGTCTCCGGCCCGCAGGGTACCGCCGGTGGCACGGGCGTGGAAGGCGATCACGATCTGATCCGGCCGCTGCTCGTAGACGTGGGTACCCATGAACCGCACGATCTCCGCATCGAGGCCTGTCTCCTCCCGCACTTCCCGCAGCGCGGTGACCTCGGCAGGTTCACCGCGCGGGATGAATCCGGAGACAACCGACCAGCGCCCAGGCGCGAAGCTGTGCTTGCGGCAGTAGACCACCTGCCGTTCCGGTGTAGTGACCAGCACGAGCGTCACAGGTGTCGGCGGGTCATACCAGGTCCACTGGCAGGAAGGGCAGCGGCGGTGCGGGTGCCCGGTCGCGTCGGGCCGCTGCTCGAGTGCGGTGCCGCATTGTCCGCAAAACGTCATCGCCGGTCACCTCCCTGGGGATGATACGCGCATTACGCGGGGCAGGTGCGGCCCTTCTCGATGCATCACCTTGCTGTCATACTGAAGGCAAGAAGCATGATAATGCGGTAGCAGAGTGCGGCCGGAGGTTGATGCAATGGCGGCTGGTTCGGCGCATGTGCGCGATGTAGATGAGCGGACATTTGAGACCGAAGTGATCGCACGGTCGTTTGATACGCCCGTCGTGGTGGACTTCTGGGCGGCGTGGTGCGGGCCGTGCCGGATGCTCGGACCGGTGCTGGAGCGCCTGGCGTCTGAGTCTGGTGGGGCCTGGCAACTGGTCAAGGTTGATACGGACCGCAACCAGCAACTAGCGACACGCTACGGCATCCAGGGCATCCCCGCGGTCAAGGCTTTCCGAAACGGTCAGGTGGTGAACGAATTCACCGGCGCGTTGCCGGAACCGTCGGTACGCGCCTGGCTTACGAGCGTCATCCCCAGCCGGGCGGACCAGTTCGCCGATGAGGGCCGCAGGATGCTGGAGCGCGGCGACCAAGCTGCGGCCGAGCAGGCATTCCGCCAGGCATTGCGCGAGCAGCCCGGGCATGTGGCCGCCGCTATCGGGCTGGCAAGCACCATCGCTGCCCAGCATCCGGACGAGGCAGAGCAACTACTTCGGCCGCACGCCACCACACTAGAAGCGCAGGCAGTGCTGACTCTGCTCCGGCTCCGCGCTGCCGCCCGGGGCGCCGACCTGACTGCTCTACGCCGGCAAGTGGAGGTGGAGCCGCGCAGCGCCGAGGCGCATTTTCGCCTGGGGATGGCGTTCGCGGGCGATGAAGCGGTGACCGCCGGGCTTGACCACCTGCTGGAATCGGTGCGGCTGGACCGGCGCTGGAATGGAGACGCGGCGCGTAAGGCGATGCTTGACATCTTCGCGATGCTCGGCGATGACGACCCGCGCACCCGCGATTACCGTGGCCGCTTGTCAGCGATTCTGTTCTAAGCGGTGCGGGCAGGCAGGGCGCCCACCCAGAGAGAGCGCCCTGCCCGTTGCACTATTTGTTAATCCACATATCGACAAACGACTCGGCGCCGGCGCCGTAGCCGCGGCGGTGGTAGTAGTTGCGCACCCACGGCTGGAGATAGGTGTAGTCCGGGCCGATGAACATCGGCGCGTAGTACATCTTGTCCATCACCAGCTTCTGGATGTCCTTGACCAGCTTGATCCGCTCGTTCTGATCGACGGTTGCCTGCTCCTTGTCGATCAGCGCATCCAGCTGGGGGTCATTCGTGCCGGTGTGGTTGCGTGTGCTCTGCGAGTGCAGCGGGTTGAACAAGTAGTCGTGCGGATCGTTGAACCCAGACTGCAGGCCGAAGAACATCCCCTCGTAGGCGCCGAAGAAGACGCCGCCGGACTTGATGTACTCGCCCTGGTAGTCAACGGTTACGGTGGTGGGATTGAACCCCTTGACCTCCTTGAGCATCGCCACCACGGAGTCGGCCCACTGGTTGAACCGTTGTGTGTAGCCATTGGGCGTGTACAGGTACTTGAACGACAGTTTGTTGGACTCGTCGTACCCGGCCGCCTTCAGCAGCGCCGCCGCTTCCTTGAGGTCGTACTTGAAGTAGGCGCCGCCGGGGCCGGCCTCCGCGCTCTTGGGATCAACCGTCCACTTCTTGAAGTGGCGGGGGACCATGTTCTGCCAGACACCATCGCCGCCCCAGCCAAGCTTCAGCATCGCGTCACGGTCGACGGCCATCGACACCGCCCGCCGCACACGCTCATCCTTGAATGGGCTGGCGCCGCGCTGCTGTGGGGCGAGGAACGGTAGCGTCCCGGACAGGAACGTGAACGAGACCGCATCCGGGTTGGACTTCTTTACATCTGGGATCGACTCGAACGGAATGGCGGCCACATCCAGCCGCCGCGCCTGGAACTGCACGATCTCCTGCACCGAATCGACCATGACGATGTGGGTGAATTCATCGATGTACGGCCGCTCAGCGGTGAAGTACGTGGGATTCTTCTTGTACTTGATCTCCCGATCCGGCTGGAACGAGTCGAACATATACGGCCCGGTACCGATCTGATCCTTGGCCGGGTCGAAGCCACCCGCCGCAGCCTCCTTCGGCATGATCCACAGGTACTGAGCCGTCGCCATCAACTGCAAAAACGGCCCGAACGGCTTCGCCAGCTTGAACACAACGGTCTGCGCGTCTGGCGTCTCTACCTTGTCCAGAATGGGATTCTGGGCTGTGCCGAACGTGTTACGGTTCGTGTTCTTCGGATCGGTGCGGAACCGCTCGAGCGTCGCCTTGACATCCTCGCTGTCGACCTGGCGGCCATTGACCGGCGCCTTGCCGTGAAACTTGGCCGGGCGCAACTTGAACGTGTACGTGAGGCCGTCGGCCGAGGCCTCGTAGCCCGAGGCCAGGTCGGGCACGATCTCGAAATTGTCCGCCGTGTCCGCCGAGTTGTCAGTCTTGAACTTGATCAGGCGGCTGTAGGCGAAACTGGCGATCGTCTGCGCCGTATATGTGGTGTTGGCGATCGGGTCCAGCGGGGCGTTCGTGGCAACACGAATCGCCGTGCTACCGCCGGGCTTGGGCTTCTCACCGGCGGCGACCGTTGCCACCTGTGCGCTGCTGGGGGCGCTCGTTGCCACCGCGCCCGAGGCGCCTTCCTGCTTCGCACCACCACTATCCCCACCGCCGCAGGCCAGCGCGAACAAGCCTGCCGCGCCGGATGCGCCGTAGCCCAGCGCCCGCCTGCGGCTCACCCGCGATGCGGCACGCCGGCCCCAGTAGCTGTCCTTCTGCACACAATCCTCCTCAAAAGTCACGGCGTCCTCCCCCCGACGTCGCAAGCGAGTCTAGGCGCATTTGCCCCGGGATTGTCAACTCTCGGACATCCTGTGAATGCGTTCACAAGCGCAATGATCATCGGGATGCCGGAGAAGGCGCCGCCCTCACACGCAGCAGCCGGCGACCAGCGGCTTTCCATCCAGTGGACAGCCGCTGTCCATGTCCGGCCGGCTGCGCCCGCCGTAGTGTGCACACATCACACCGGCCGTCACCGCCGGTCGCCAGGAGAGTCACCATGAAGTACTACGTGCAGGTTGCCGCCGTCATCGTCTTGCGCATCGTCATCGCCCTGGTCGTGCTGGGCGTGGTGTTTCATCTGCGCTACGCGTAGACGACGTACTGCTTCAGAAAGCGTTCGACGCTGGTGTAGAACTTCTCCACCGTGTCGGTCCGCCGCCAGCCATGCCCCTCACCTTCGTAGATGTGGTACTCATGCGGGACGCCGCGCGCCCGCAGCGATGCGACGATCTCGTCTGACTGCGCCCGCGGGACAACCTTGTCGTCCGTCCCCTGGAAGACAGCCAGCGGGTCGCGGATGGCGGCGGCATGGAAGATCGGCGAACGCTCACGGTAGACTGCGGCGGCCTCAGGCAACGGGCCGAGCATCGAGTCAAGGTAGCGAGCCTCGAACTTGTGCGTATCCGATGCCAGCGTGAACTGGTTGGAGACGCCGAACAGGCTAACGCCGGCGGTGTAAAAGCCCGGATGCGCCACCAAAGATTGCAGCACGGTAAAACCGCCGGCGCTACCACCCATGATCACGCGCCGCCGTGGGTCCACCCAGCCTTGATCAGCCAGGTATTGGGCGCCGCTACGGCTGTCTTCAACGTCGTGAAGACCCCAATTGCCGCGCAGCTTGAGCATGTATGCCCGGCCGTAACCAGTACTACCACGGTAGTTGACTTGCAGGACGGCGAATCCGCGTGAGGTGAAGAACTGCGTCTGTGCCTGAAACCCCGCCGTGACCTGACTGGTAGGCCCGCCGTGGACCAGCACGATCAGCGGCGCCTTGCCCGCCGGCTCGAACCGCTCCGAGACGGGTGGGTAGAACAGCCCATGTGCCTCGTCCGCGTCACCCGTTCGCCAGGACACCGGCTGCGCGACACTGAACGCCGCCCGCGGCACCGTCTCCCCCAGCATCCGTGCCCGTACCCGCGCCCCGCCGGTGCCCGGCTCGACGATCAGCAGCCGCGCCGGCTGGTCGGATGCCGAGGCGACCACCGAGACTCCGGCTGGCCCAGCCGCCGGAGCGCTGAACTGGGTGTAGGCGGAAGTATCACCTCCTACGTCACGCGCTCCACCGCCATGCGCGTCGATGTACTGGAGGCGCTGGTAGCCGCCTTCGGAGCGAATCGCGACCAGCCCATGGCCGTCCGGTAATGGTGCGTAGCTGTGCTGGCCCTGTGACCAGGCCGGTTCGCCGTATTCGCCGGTACCGTCGGTGAGCCGCAGCCGCTCACCGGTGGCGATATCATGCCGGTATAGCTGGGTGTGGCCGCTCTCGTCGGAGACATACAGCAGCGCTCCGCCGCCCGCGGTGAACTCCGGCTGGAACACCGCCACTGCCGGACCGCCCGCCAGCATCCGTGCGCCGCTGAGACGGGGCATCCCGTTGCTCAGCTCGCACTCGGCGACCCACAGCTCCGTGCCGTCCCAGGGCATGTTCGGGTGGTCCCATGCCACCCAGGCGACGCGGCTGCCATCCGGCGACCAGCGCGGCTGCATATAGAAGTCGCGCCCGCTGCTGAGCTTCACAGGCCAGCAGGAACCATTGAGGTCGACGGCGCCGATGACATCCTGGTCTTCGTACGAGTGCACGAAGAGCACCCTCCGGCCATCGGGTGAGATCTGAGGCGAGGCGACGGCGCCAAACGCGGGCGTGATCGGCGACGCCTTGCCGCCGTTGAGCGGCTGACGCCACAGCCGCCCGCCGGAGGAGAACACCACGGTTCCGTGACCGGTCGTGAAATCGCCGCCACCATAGCCCACCAGCGCCCGCACAGACAGGTCACTGGTCAGGTCTCGAGGCGCCGGATCAGCGCCGGACGCCATCACCAGCACGCCGCGATCCGACCTGCCCTCCAGCCACACCAGCGCGTGGCCGTCCCCATCCCAGTAGCTATCACCTAGGCGCAACCCCTGCGCCAGCATGGCCGGGCTGATCGGGCTCTCCCACAGGCCACCAGCCCGCAGCTCGCGCCGGTTCTCCGTCAGCGTCATCGTGCCCCTCCGTCTCTACTGGTAACGAGCATATCGCACCGGGAGCCGCCGCTTGACGCGGCGCCTGTCTGCGGTCGATGATCCCAAGACGGCGGGAGGTTGGGGGATGAACGGCTCGCACGATGTGGGCGGGATGCATGGTTTTGGGCCGGTGACCATCGACCCGGACGAGCCACTGTTCCGGGAACCGTGGGAGCGCACCGTCTTCGGCATGATCCGGGCAACCCTGCCGCGCTTCTACAACATTGACGAGTTTCGCCACGCAATCGAGCGGATGGGCAACATTGACTATCTCGACTCGACCTACTACGAGCATTGGCTAGCATGCCTGGAGATCTTGCTGGTCGAAAAGGGAGTCGTGGCGGCTGGGGAGCTCGACCGGCGTGCGCGCCTCAGCGCCGCCGGCGTCTTGACGGTTACGGCGCTGGCAGCGCAGGCCGCGGTCACGGTCAGCCATCCCGGCGGTATCTCGTACTGGCGTGAGGGGACGGAGCCCCGTTTTGCCGTCGGTGACGCCGTGCGAGCGCGCAACCTGCATCCGCCCGGCCACACCCGTCTACCGAGGTACGCCCGCGGCAAGCGTGGCACCATCGCCGCCGTGCATGGTGTCATGGTCTTCCCAGACAGCAATGCCCACGGCCAGGGCGAGCAGTCACAGGCCGTCTACAGCGTGCGCTTCGAGTCCGCGGAGCTGTGGGGTGAGTCTGCTGATGGACGCGGCGCCGTGTACCTCGATGTGTGGGACAGCTATCTGAACCCGGCCGGGGAGCAACCGTGATGGGCAAGAATCACCCCAACGTTGACCCATATGTCGTCTCCCGCGTACGCGCGCTCGAGTCGCTGCTATTGGAGCAGGGCATCCTCGCGCCGGACACCGTCGACCGCGTGGTTGCCCGCTATGAGGCAGACACTGGACCGCTGGCGGGAGCACGCGCGGTAGCCAGGGCTTGGCTCAACCCGGACTATAAAGCGCTGCTGCTATCGGACTCTCATCAAGCACTCAAGGCGGTGGGAGTCGAAAGCTATGACGTGCTGCGCGTCAAGGAGAACACCCCGACGGTGCACAACCTGGTGGTGTGCACGCTGTGCTCCTGCTACCCGTGGCCGGTGCTGGGCCTGCCACCTACCTGGTACAAGATGCCCGCCTATCGCTCTCGGGCCGTGATCGAGCCACGGGCGGTGCTCGCGGAATTTGGTCTCGAGATCGGGCCGGAGCGCGAGGTGCGCGTGTGGGATAGTTCGGCAGAGCTGCGCTACATGGTGATGCCACAGCAGCCGGCCGGGACCGAGGGGATGACCGAAGAGCAGTTGACGGCGCTGATTCCGCGGGACGCACTGATCGGCGTGGCCGAGGTTCGTGCGCCGGCGCTGGTCTAGCGAACCGCGATGAACGAGCGCCGCCGCAACATCGTCGTTCGGCCCGATGGCCGCCTCGTCAACGTCGCGCGGTTTCGCGGCCAGTTATTTGTCTGCGCCGACGGTTGCTGCTGTGGCCGCACTGAAGACGGCTTCCCGCCGGTGCCGCGCGACCTCTTCCATAGCGAGTGGGAGCGGCGACGGCTGCGCAACCAGGTGCACCTGACCATTGGTGGCTGCCTCGGTCCGTGCGCCCTCGCCAATGTTGTGCTGCTGCTGCTCGATGGCCGGTCGCTATGGTTCCACACCATGCACGCACCCGAACGCATCACCGCGCTGTATGACTTCATCGAGGCGTCGCTGGACGTTGCTGAGCCGCTGGCTCTTCCTCGGTCCCTCGAGCCGTTCCTGTTCACCGCTGCACGCTGGCAGCCGCGGCCGGACGGCCAGCAGGTTGACGACCATCGTCCTCGCCAGCGGCACGGACAGCAATCGCAGCCTGAGGACGATCAGCCGCACACCTGCGATCCGACGGATGACCGCGGCGCCGTCGATGCGGCCGTCTCCATGATGACTGGCGCAGTGGCCATGCCCCGGCGCAATGGTGAACTGGTGTTTGCAGCGCCCTGGCAGGGCCGCGCCTTTGGTATGGCAGTCGCCCTGCATGAGCAGGGGCTGTACGAGTGGGAGACGTTCCGCGATGCGCTGATCCGCCGCATTGCCCAGGCGGAGCAGTTGCCAGCGATGTTCGACTATTACGACTGCTGGGTCGCGGCATTTGAGGATGTGTTGGCCGTAGCCGGCCTGCTCAGCACCGCCGCCATCGAAGAACGCGCGTTCGAATTCGAGTTCGGCGAGCGGGAAGACATCTTCTAAGCGGTAACGGTCAGGCGTGTTGCTCAGCCTCACGCTGTTGCTCGCGAGGCGCACGCAGGGCCAGCCGGCCGGTCCATGCGATCAACCCGGCAGCGAGCGTCGCGCTTCCGGCCCCAACGCTCCAGCCCAGGAACGGCGCCGACGGTGCGATCTCCGGTGCAAACAGGATGGAAGGCTCGGTGAGCTTGACCAGGGGGAACACGCCGACGTTCAACAGCAGCTGCACGACGATCGCTGAGATGCTGATGGCAGGCAGCTCGCGCGCCGGATGGCCGTGGCGGCGAATCACTACCTCAAAGACGTCGCGGTCAGGATGGGCAACGCCGGCGCGCGCCGCCAGCAGCGACAGCCCCACCACCAGAGCGAGCATGCCGAACGCCACCAGCAACACCCCTCCGCTGGCCGGTCCGACCCCCACGCGTGCAGCCGCTGCCACCAGCAGCACACCCCCCATCAGCGCCTTGGCGCCCGCGGCCCAGTGCGGGATGAGCAACGTTGAGGCTGCCAGCCGGACCGGAACGCGCGAACGGGCCTGTGCGACCGGCAGCCGCCAGATATTCGGCCCGATGATGAAGCCGGTTCCGGTTGCCAGCTCGGCCAGCGCAAACACACCCACGAACTGCCAGCCCGCCCAGTTGCCCAACCCACCCAGCGCCATCAGCGTGACGAACGCCCCGGCCAGGTTGAGCAGCGACAGCAGCCCGCCGAGCAGCAGCCCGCTCAGTGGTCGTGGGGTGGCGTTCTTGTGGATGCGCATAACCCGGCAGCCTGGGCCGGACCTCCATTGCGATCGCGGCTCTGCCCTCGAGTGCGGCGCGCCGCTCGTCCCATCAATCGTGCCGGATCAGGGTGCGGATCTGGCACCGCTGCAGGGTGTATTCCGGTGAACCTCGCGGGGCATCGCGTCTTGCAGCGGCGGCAGGCGACGCTACAGGCCGGCGACCGGGGGAAGGGGATACATGCAGTCGAAGGGCATGGATCGGACGGCAGAATCATTGAGGACGATCGGGCGGGCGCGGGCGAGCAGGTGCTTCCTGCAAGGGGGCGGCCCGCTCGGCGGTGTCGATGGGATTTCCGCGCCAGCGCTTTGCTGAGCGAATTCAATGCCCGGTCTGCCTCCGAGCGGGCCTGAAGCCGGGGCCGGCACTGGCACGCGGGGGCAGACACCGGCAACTCTGCCCCCACCGTCACTCAGGCACCGGGCTACGGCGTGGCGGCGGCCGGCTGGGCCGCGCTGAACGCCAGCGCGTCGCCCTGGACGTCGATAGCGATGTGATCACCGTCCTTGAAGCGGCCCTCCAGCAGCGCCAGCGCCAGCGGATCCAGCACCCGTCGCTGAATCGTCCGCCGCAACGGCCGGGCGCCATACACCGGGTCGAATCCCTCCTCAATCAGCAGATCGCGCGCGGCATCCGTGAACGACACTGTGATCTTGCGATCGCTCAGACGCTTGCCCAGGGTCTGTAGCTGTATCTCAATCACTTCGCGCAACTGCTCCTTGGTCAGGGCGTGAAAGACGATGATCTCGTCGACGCGATTGATGAACTCGGGCGGGAAGTGCTGTCGCAGTGCACCGAGCGCCATCTCACGCGTCGCAGCGTCATCACCCGGACCTTGCTGCTGGAGGTACTGGCCGCCGATATTGGACGTCATGATCACGACGGTGTTCTTGAAGTCCACCCGCCGTCCCTGGGCGTCGGTCAGCCGGCCGTCATCGAGCACCTGGAGCAGCGTCTTGAAGACGTCCGGGTGCGCCTTCTCGATTTCATCGAACAGCACCACCGAGTACGGCCGCCGGCGCACGGCCTCGGTCAGCTGACCGCCCTCGTCGTAGCCGATGTAGCCGGGAGGGGCGCCCACCAGTCGAGAAACGGTGTGCCGCTCCTGGTACTCGCTCATGTCGAGCCTGACGATGGCCTGCTCGTCGTCAAACAGGAACTCGGCCAGCGCCTTCGCCAGCTCGGTCTTGCCCACGCCGGTGGGCCCCAGAAAGATGAAGCTGCCTAAGGGCCGGTTCGGGTCCTGCAGGCCGGCGCGGGCGCGGCGAATGGCATTCGCGACCGCGGCGATCGCCTCGTTCTGGCCGATGACGCGCGCATGGAGCCGATCCTCCATCCGCACCAGCTTCTGAATCTCGCCCTCCATCAGTCGCGACACCGGCACACCGGTCCAACGGCTGACAACTTCGGCGATGTCCTCCTCGTCCACCTCCTCCTTGACAAGCTGCCGGTCTTTGCCTTCATTGAGCGTGGCTTCCGCTTGGAGCTGCTGTCCTTCGAGATCCCGCAGCGTGCCATAGCGTAGCCGGGCGGCGCGCTCCCAATCGGCGGCCCGCTCTGCCTGTTCGATGGCCAGCCGCACCTGCTCTTCCTGCGCCTTTAGATCGCGCACCTGCTGGATCGAACCCTTCTCACGCTCCCACTGCGCTTTGAGCGCCGCGGACTGCTCCTTGAGATCCGCTAGTTCTCTTTCCAGCCCCTCCAGCCGCGCCCGCGAGCCAGGATCGGTCTCGCGCTTGAGCGCCTCCCGCTCAATCTCCAGTTGCATGACGCGTCGCTCGACCTCGTCCAGCTCGGCCGGCATCGAGTCAATTTCCATTCGCAGCCGTGCCGCGGCCTCATCGACCAGGTCGATGGCCTTGTCGGGCAGGAATCGATCCGCGATGTAGCGGTGAGATAGCACCGCGGCGGCGACAATCGCCGAGTCCTTGATGCGGACTCCGTGATGCACTTCGTACCGCTCGCGCAGCCCGCGCAAGATGCTGATCGTGTCCTCTACCGCCGGTTCATTGACAAGTACCGGCTGGAATCGGCGCTCCAGGGCCGGGTCCTTCTCGATGTGCTTGCGATACTCATCCAGCGTCGTGGCGCCAATGGCGTGCAGTTCTCCGCGCGCCAGCATCGGCTTGAGCATGTTGGCGGCATCCATCGACCCCTCCGCCGCACCGGCGCCGACGACCGTGTGCAGCTCATCGATGAACAGGATGATGCGGCCCTCGGCTTCGGTCACCTCTTTGAGCACGGCCTTCAGCCGCTCCTCAAACTCGCCGCGGAACTTGGCGCCGGCCACCAATGCACCCATGTCCAGCGCGAAAATGCGCTTGTCTTTCAGACCCTCGGGCACATCGCGCCGGATGATGCGACCGGCCAGCCCCTCCACTATCGCCGTCTTGCCTACACCTGGCTCACCGATTAGGACCGGGTTGTTCTTCGTCCGGCGGGAGAGCACCTGGATCACGCGCCGGATCTCCTCGTCACGGCCGATGACGGGGTCCAGTTTGCCGGCGCGGGCAGCATCGGTGAGGTCCCGCCCGTACTTCTCCAGCGCCTGGTACTTCCCTTCCGGGTTCTGGTCGGTCACGCGCTGGGCGCCGCGCACCTGGGCCAGGGCGCCGAGCACGCGCTCACGGCTCAGCCCGGCTTGGCCGGCGACACGGGCAACGCCGCCATCTTTCACCGCGCATAGCGCCAGCAGCAGATGCTCGGTGGAGATGTACTCGTCCTGCATAGCGCGCGCCTCGGCGTCCGCTCCGCGCACTACCTCGGACAGCCGCGGCGAGACATATGCCTGGGCCGCGCTCTGGAGGCGGGGCAATGCTGCCACCGCTGCACGCGCCTCGTGAGCCAGTCTCTCCGGGCTGCCGCCCAGCCGGCGAAGCACCTCCGGCACAATACCGCCGGCCTGCTCGACCAGCGCCACCAGCAGGTGCTCTGGTTCGACCTGACTCTGCTGCGCTGACTCAGCAAGCTCCTGCGCGGTAACGACAGCTTCTCTTGCCTTCTCCGTCAACCGGTTTGCGTTCATGCGCCAGCACTCCTCTGGGCTTCGGTACGGGGAATTGCGGCACATCGGCCATCAATATCTCTTAGTATCGTATACGCAGACTCAAGGCTTGACAATGGGATTGTGTGGGTATCGAGCGATAACTCTGATGGCGCGACAGCGGCTGCAGGCAGGGGTGACCTGCGCGCAGTGACCGGCTCGGCTACACTGGGCCGGTAGCGCCGCCACGTACGGCGGGGACAGGACGTGGCGAACGTCTCGGCGCTCAGGGGAGAGGTACAGGAAAGGTTCAGGCTGTGACCCGATTTGCTCGCTTTGCCGGATGCACCGTCCTCTTCAATCTGCTCGTCATCGTGTGGGGGGCATATGTCCGCGCCAGCCGGGCGGGCGATGGCTGTGGCGACCATTGGCCGCTGTGCGAAGGGCAGGTCATCCCCGGCGGCGCCGTAAAGACGCTGATCGAGTTTGCGCACCGGCTCACGAGTGGAATGGCCTTGATCCTGGTCGTAGTGCTGGTGGTATGGGCGTTTCGGGCCTATCCACGCGGGCACCTGGTGCGGACGGCGGCAAGCCTTGCCGGAATCTTCATCGTGATTGAAGCGCTGGTTGGCGCCGGTCTGGTACTGCTCAAGATGGTGGCTGATAACGGCTCGGTGGCGCGCGCCTGGTGGATGGCGGCACACCTGGCCAACACCTTCATGCTGCTGGCGGTGTTGACGCTCACCTGGTGGTTCGCCACAGGCACCGGCGGCCGGGCGGTGCGCTTCCGAGAAGGGCGGCTAGGTTGGTGGATGCTGGGAACCGCGGTCCTGCTCACGGCGCTGGGCGCCACCGGCGCGATCACCGCCCTGGTAGACACGCTGTACCAGCACACGCCAAACGGGGCCGCGCGAGTGGCAGCGCCGCTCAAGACTCTGCGCAGCCTGCACCCTTGGTTTGCGGTGGGAACCGGCGTGTACATTGGCGCGCTGGCGCTGATGTTACCCAGGCTGCGCCCTGCCGCCACCACCCGGTTGTGGGCACAGGTCCTCGGCCTGCTGTTCCTGCTGCAGGTAGGCATCGGCGTCATCAACATCGGATTGGGCGTGCCGATTCCGGTGCAGCTGGTACACCTGGTGGTTGCAGACACGCTCTGGCTGGCATTCGTGTTGCTGGCGGTGTCGGCGCTGCAAACAGATGCGGCCGGGAGTGCAGCCGTCGCCCAGTCACGCGCCGCCGCACGGGCCGCGCAGTAGATCCGTCGAGAGCAGGCTACAGCAAAGGGCCACGACGGTGCCCTGATGGGCACGCAGTCGTGGCGCGTTTGGTGCCCCCAAGGGGATTCGAACCCCTGTACCGGCCTTGAAAGGGCCGTGTCCTGGGCCTCTAGACGATGGGGGCAGCATTGGAAGTATAGCGCATGCCTGCGCTAGACGTTCATGAATGACTTGAGCTCCTCAACCATCAGCTTTGGCGCGAACGGCATTCGCACCAACTCCACGGCCGGCGTCCACTCCCAGCCGACATGGGGCAGCTTGACCCGCGGTGACCCGTTGATCACCCGTGCCAGCAAGATCCGGCTACCCTCGGGCGCCAGATCCGCCCCGGGTGGCGCCGTCAGGTAGCCCGAGGGTTCGACCTCAATCCCCGTCGCCTCACGGACATGGGCCACAAGCGCATCGCTGTCGTCGAGATCGCCCGGCGCCACGGCCAGGCGCGGGAACTCCACCACGCCTGGCTCGGTTTCGAGCAGGAAGACTACGGTCGATCCGCCAAGCACGTGCGTGAGGAACAGGTGCAACACCAGCGCATCTGTATCCATGCTTCACTCCCCTCGCCGCCATACCGCCTGGTTCTTACTGTATCGCGCACCGCGGTTTACGATCCCCTAACATCTGACAGCCTGCCCGCGCGCAGGATGGGAGCGCATACTACTTGGGCAGGTGATTCGATGCCTATTGCTGCTGCGCTCTCCTGGTCGCGCCACACCGATGAAGAACTGGCGGCGGCGTTCTGCCACGGGCAGAGGCCCTGCTTTGATGAGATCGTGCGCCGCTATCATTCACCCGTCTATGCGTTTTGCCGGCGGATGGTGAGCCGCGCCGAGGATGCCGAGGACCTGACCCAGGAGGTATTTGTGCAGCTGCTGCGGTCGCTACCCGGCGCCCGCACAGACTTGCCGTTGCGCCCGTGGATCTTCGTCATCGCCCGCAACAAGTGCCTAGACCACCTCAAGCGCCGCCGCGCCCTCAGCTTTGCCGACGTGGCGGCGGAAGACAGCGAGGTGCCCGTACTGGACACCGCGCCGCTCCCGGACGAACTCGCTGAGCGCGCAGACTTGCAGGAGCTGCTGCTCGGTGCCATTGGGGCACTGCCGGAGCGGTACCGTGCCGTGGTGGCGCTGCGATACTCTACCGATTTGACGTTCGCGGAGATTGGCGGCGTGCTTGGGCTGCCGGAGAACACCACGAAGACGCACTTCCAGCGGGCTAAGGCGCTGCTTCGCCGCCAGCTCCACGGCAGGCTGTAGGCAAGCTCGCTGTCCCCCGCGGCCCACCGGCGTGAAACCAAACGTCACGTGTGCGCGTGTGTTCCTTACACGAGGCGCACGCGCAATGACCGGCCCGCCAGACGATGATCTCGACCGCTTGTTTGCGGCGCTGCCGGCGGAGGGGCCATCCGGTAGCGATCTGCGGCTACGCCGGCGGCTGCACGTCGAGCGCCGGCGATGGTGGTTGGCTTTGGCAGCGGCCGGCCACATCACCACATTGACGCTCGCCGTCCTGCTCTCGGCACAGGTCTTTGCCGCTCTGACGGCGAATGGCACCCTGGACATTCTCGCTCTGGCCATCGCTGAGCCGGATCTTGCCCGAGGCAACCTGCGGAGCTTTTCGACCGCGGTAGGTGCGGGCATGCCATACCGATACAGTGCACTACTCGCCGCCGACCTCGCTGTACTCATCCTAACGGCCCGCATGCTGCTGCACGCGACGGTGCTACCGGCGCCGCAGAACGGCGAGGGGAGCGGATGAGCGACCGTGCCTTTCGGCTGTTCGAGTTCATCGGCCGGCGGCGGGCGGCGACGAGCTGGCTGCTCGGCGTGGCAGCGATTGTAGCCATCGCCGGCGGAGCATGGTTCGGCACCGCATCCAGCAACCCCGCCGAAGCGCGGACAGCGCAGGGCGATGACAGCACGCGGCAGCTGCCCGCCACCGTGGCCGCCGGTCGCCGCTCGCTTCAGGGGGTGATCGTTCAGGTCCGCCCACGGGTGATCTTGGTGAGGGCCGAAGATGGCAGTGTCATGCGGGTGGCCGTCGATGAGCGCACCACCATTCGCCGCTCCGGTGTCACCGTCCCGCGTGACAGCCTGGCCGGAGGTATGCGCGTGCTGGTGCTTGGCCGCACGCGTGACGATGGCAGCATGCGCGCTGCGGTGGTTGCCGTTCGAGGGAGCAGCCCGGCGACGGCGCCGGCAGCTAACCGGCCGCCATAGCACGCGAGTGCCTGCAACGGGCGGTGCCGGTACGATGCACACATGGAACCAGGTGCCCCGCGCCTCTATGGCGGGCTCCTCCTCGGGGTGGTGGCCGTCTCGTGGGCGGCGATCTTCATCCGGCTCGCTGAGGCGCCAGCCCTCTCACAGTCCGCCTACCGGCTCCTGTTTGGTGCGGCCCCGGTGGCCGTCTTTGCGCTGGCGCGACGTCGCCGAGAGATCGCCGGCCTGAATCGGCGGGAGTGGCTGCTGCTGCTAGTTGCCGGTGGCGCGCTCGCACTGCACTTTGCTACCTGGATTGCCTCACTCAGCCGCACGACCGTCGCCAGTTCGGTCGCCCTGGTCACCACGCAGCCGGTCTGGGTGGCGCTGATGGCCGCGGGAGTGCTCCGTGAGCCGCTCGGCCGTCGCGGCTGGCTGGCCATGTCCGTCGCCATGGCCGGGGGAGTAACGATCGCCGGCGCCGATGTGCAGCTGGACCGCAGCGCGCTGGTTGGGGATGGCCTGGCGCTAGTGGGCGCGGTGTGCGCGGCTGTCTACTTCGTCGCCGGCCGCAGCGTACGGCCAACGATGACGCTGGCCACGTACATAGCAGTGGTATACAGCGTCGCAGCCGTGCTGCTGCTGCCGCTCGCGCTCATTGCGGGACAGCCCCTCACCGGATTCTCGCGCCAGACCTGGGTCATGCTGCTGTTGATGGCCCTGATCCCGCAACTGCTGGGGCACTCGGCGCTCAACTGGGCGTTGCGCTATCTATCCGCACCGTTCGTGTCGATCAGCATCCTGGGCGAGCCGGTGATTTCCACGCTGCTGGCCATCCCAATCCTGAGCGAGACGCCGGGCCCGGTTCGGGCGGCCGGCGGTGCCCTGACGCTGGCCGGCGTGTACCTCGCGGTGCGTGAGGAGGCAGCACAGACCCGGCAACGGGCCGGCCGCGACAGCACAGCCCTGGTCTGACGTCGCGACGCTTAGGCAAGCGCGGCGCGCACGCGTTCAACGACCTTTGGCAGCAGCTCGCCGGACGGGCCGTGCAACACCGCCGCAGCGTACGGCGTAAACGGTGTCTCCTCGACATTGACTTCGATCAGGGCGCCACCTGCGCGGAGCACCTGCAGCGGATAGCCCGCGGCGGGATATACGGTGCCCGAGGTTCCCACCACAATCATCACGTCGCACCACTGCGCCTGCTGCTCGCAGGTCCGCAATGCCTGGACGGGGATCGGCTCGCCAAACATAACGGTGTCGCTCTTGACGATGTCGCCGCACACGGCGCACAGCGGCGGGACTTCCTCCTCGGTCAGCTCACGGGCCGGCTCGCGGCGGCCGCAGCCGATGCAGCGCAGCAGAGTACGGTTGCCGTGGATTTCGGTCACGGCCACGCTGCCCGCCTGTTGATGCAGGTTGTCAACGTTCTGGGTGATGATGTGCTTGAGCACCCCGAGTTGCTCCAGGGCGGCAAGCGCGAGGTGACCGGGATTTGGCCGTGCGGCGGAGATAGCCTCCGTAAACTCAGACGGGCGCGCGCGCTCCTGGAGGCGCTGGAGCCACCAGCCGCGCGGATCAGCGGAGAAGCGTTCGTATTGGTTCATCGGTGGCTCACCGAACCGCGTCCACAGACCGCCCTCGCCGCGAAAGGTTGGGATACCGCTCTCGCGGGACAGCCCCGCGCCGGCCAACGCGAGAGCATGGCGGGCGCCGGCCAGCAGCTCGGCCGCGCGCAAAACCTCGGCTTCAACCGATCTGGCCGTCATTGGCTAGCCCCCTGGGGCGTAGTATGCACAAGCAAACCGCAGCCAAGCCGCGTACTCCTGATCGGACAGCGTTGGGCCGGACAGCCGTAATGCAGCAAAGGCATCCACGGCGCCAGCCAGCCGCTCGCGCGTGTGCGGGTCGAGCCCGCTTTTGCTGGCGCCGATCTTGTTCAGCTCATGCTCGACATGCTCGTACCACTCTGGCGCCATGCCGCGAAAGAGGTCGAGCCATTCCTGCTCCCGGCGCGGAAACTGCTGCGCGCAGATCCCGCAGTACAGCTCGCGGTCGAACGGGTACTCGCGATCATCTGATCCGTAGTGAAAGCAATGAGGGCACAACATCGCGAGCCATTACCAAGCGGGGCACGGGACCCCGCCTGCAGCACTCTCTAGCGGGCCTTCTCGAGCGCCCGTGCCAGCCGGCGAATCGCCTCGGCCTGCACATTCTCGGATAGGTAGCTGAAGCACAGGCGCAGGCTATGCTGTCCGCCCCCCTTGGCGAAGAACGAGGCACCCGGAATGAACTGCACACCCTCGTCGCTAGCCGCCGCCGCCAGCGCTTTGGGATCGGTAGAGGCTGGGTAGCTCAGCCAGATGAAGAAGCCGCCCTCGGGATGGGTCCAGGTGGCCAGCCCGCTGCAGCTCTCCTCCAGCGCGCTCAGCATGCCATCGCACTTCGCCTTGTAGATCGCGCGCATCTTGGCAAGGTGCGGTTGGTGATTGCCAGCCTCCAGGTATGCCGCGATGATGCGCGAGGTGAAGGGACTGGTGCCGTTGTCGAAGCGCATCCTCGTGACCGCGTCCACATACTCGCGCGAGGCCTGGATCCAGCCGACCCGGAGACCGGTGGCGATGATCTTGCTGAATGAGCCACAGCGAATCACGCCGTCACCACCGGCCAGCGACAGGATTGAGGGCACAGGTGCACCGGAGAAACGCAGTTCGCCATAGGGGTCGTCTTCCAGGATCAGTACCCGGTGGCGGGCGGCAACCTCGATCAAGGCCTTGCGCCGCTCGTGTGTGGAAGTGATGCCCATCGGATTCTGGAAGGTGGGAATGGTGTAGATCAGCTTCGGCCGCCGGCCCTCGGCTGCCAGCCGCGTCAACAGCTCGTCCAGTTCGGGGATGAGGATACCGTGCTCATCCATGCCCACCTCTTCGATGACGGCGCCCGCGCCACGGAGATGGCGGATGATACCGCCCCAGGCAGGCGTCTCGATCACGACCGTGTCACCGGGGTTCAAGAAGGTGTCAAGGATGTTGTGCAGCGCGTGGGCTGAGCCGCTAGTAAGCGCGACATTGTCGACGCCGTAGCCCAGCCCAGGCTGAGGGTCTACCTCGGCTGCCACCAACTCGCGCAGCCCTGGGAAACCGTAGTTGCCACCGTACTCCAGGGCGGGAGCTGCTTCCCGGGCGAGCACGGTGCGGGTCGCCTCCAGCAGCGCGGCAGTCGGCAAAGCATCGGGATCGGGGACACCGCCGGTCAGCGGAATGGTACCCTCCCGCGCCGGCGAAGCCCAACTGCCGGCGCCCATCGCCGCAGCCCGATGGTTGAGGAATTCGTGGATGGCGCTGCCGGCCCAGGGTGTACCCGGATCGGCCTGGGGGGGCGTGGGTGTGTGTGTCACCGCATAGTCTCCTTTGGCTGCCGCGGGCGCGACGAATGCGCCTCCGCGCGTAAACGTGCCGTCATCGTAGCGAGCAGGGCAGGCGAGCGTAAGCAGCCGGGCCAATCTCCCAGGAAGTTGGCCGGGCCACGTTAACCTTTCCCGAAACGCGACGTTGAACAAGGTGTACGGACGATGGCGGTAGCCCGCCGCGACGCACTGTAGTGGCCCCGGCGTTCAAGGGGGCTGACGCCGGGGCCGCTGCATTCTCCCCCAGCACTCGATGCTGCCCGCGGCCTCCGGCGCCGCTGCGGTTCGTGACGGCCAGTGTGACGGGTGTACGATGGGGACACAACACCCCGTCCCGTCACGGCGGGCCACCGCGCACGCCGAGGAGGCAGGTTTGAATCATCCGACATCCCGCGTGCACGACGGCAGGCGCGCCATCGCCCGCCGCATCGACGCGATTCCTGCATCCGGCATTCGCCGGTTCTTCGACATCGCCGCGACAATGCCCAACGTCATCTCGCTTGGCATCGGTGAGCCGGACTTCACCACCCCGGAACACATTCGCGCGGCAGGGCAGCGCTCCATCCAAGATGGTGAAACCCACTACACCTCGAACTTCGGATTGCTCGAACTGCGCGAGGCCATCGCCGCCAAGCTGGCCAAGCGCTACCAGGTACGCTACGACCCGCATACCGAGATCCTGATCACTACCGGCGTCTCTGAGGGGCTCAACATCGCCTGCCAGGCGCTGCTCGATCCTGGTGACGAGGTGCTGCTGCCCGAGCCCCACTACGTCGCCTATCCCCCCAACATCATCCTGGCCGGTGGGGAAGTTCGCGCGATCCCGACCTGCTCCGCCGATGGATTTCGCCCGCGAATCAACGTGCTGGAAGCGGCTGTTAGCGACCGAACCAAGCTGTTGATGATCGGCTACCCCGCCAATCCAACCGGAGCGGTTCTGAGCCGGGGCGAGCTGGAGGAGCTGGCGGCGTTCGTTCAGCGCCACGACCTGTACGTCATCTCGGATGAGATCTACGACCGCCTCACCTACGACGGCGATCACGTCAGCTTCGCCTCGTTGCCAGGGATGCAGGCACGCACGGTGCTGCTTGGCGGCTTCTCCAAGTCCTACGCGATGACCGGCTGGCGGCTGGGCTGGCTGGCGGCACCGCGTGAGGTGCTGGAAGCAATCATGAAGGTGCACCAGTACGTGATGATGTCGGCGCCGACCGCCTCCCAGTGCGCGGGTTTGGAGGCGCTGCGCGCCGGCGAAGAGGATGTCCACTTGATGGTGGCCGAGTACGAGCGGCGCCGGCGGGTGATGGTCGATGGCTTCAACGCTGCCGGGCTCGCATGCCAGGACCCGCTGGGCGCCTTCTACTGCTTCCCAGACATCACCTCCACGGGTCTCGATGACGAAACGTTTTGCGAACGGCTGCTGTACGAGGAGCAAGTAGCAGTAATCCCCGGCTCCGCCTTCGGCCGCTCTGGCAGCGGTCACGTGCGCGCCTGCTACGCCACTGCCATCGAGCAGATTGAGGAAGCGATGGTGCGCATTCGCCGGTTCACCGAACGGATTCGCGGCGGAGCATAGCATTGCCCCGACGCGGCTGCCCGCGTATCGTCACCACATCCGGTGCCAGAGAGCGAACGCCATGATGCCATGGGACAACGAGCCGGAGGCGCCGGCCGATCTCGAGCTCAGCATTCGTCGCGCCGCGGTGGCGCCGGAGCCTGATGGTTCGTACCGGCTGATGCTGGATACCACCCGTGGCATGCTGACGGGGGTGCTGCACGTCGCTGAGGGCGAAACCGGGGCCGCAGTGATGGTGTCGGGCGCGCTGGGCGGCGTCGATGGACCGGCTGGCAGCATCTACGCGCGGCTGGGTACAGCCCTGGTGGATAGGGGCGTCACCACGCTGCGGCTGGAGTATCGCCAGCCGGGGGAGTTCGACGAGTCGCTGCTTGATGTCATGGCCGCGCTGTCATTCCTCAAAGGCGTCGGCGCTGAGCGTGTAGTGCTGATCGGGCACAGCTTTGGTGGCGGCGTGGCCGTCCGCGCCGGTAGCCTGGCGCCCATCGTCTGCGCGGTTGCAGCCATGTCGAGCCAGTTGTTCGGAACGGAAGAGGCCGGCTCATTGGCTCCCCGTCCGCTGCTGCTGGTGCACGGTATGGATGACCAGGTGCTCGAAGCCACGGCCAGCGACATCATCTACAACCGGGCCCACGAGCCCAAGCGGCTGGTGCTGTACGCTGGGGCCGGTCACGCGCTCGACCAGTGCAAAGCGGAACTCTACGATCTGCTGCTGGACTGGATTCCAGAGCAGGCGCGGCCGTCTCAGGGGCGTGACGGGTAACACCGGATGGCTGATCGAACACCGACGAGGGCGCGGGCATTGTGGGATTGGCTGTTCGGCCCTCCGCGCGTCAAGCAACTGGAGGACGGCTCACTACGGGTGAAGCTGCTCGGACGCGCGCACCACGGCAACTCGCTGGACGAGCTGTTCACCAGCGTGGCGCGCGAGCGCGACCGCCTGATCACGGCACATGGCCGGTTGCGCGAAGGCACGCCGCTGCGGCCCTACCACACCCTCGGTCGCGCGGGGGCTGGTGACATGTACCACCGCGATCTGCAACGGCTGGAGGACCGTCTCAGCGTCTATAACGAGTTCCTTGGCCATCTCGTACACCGGCTCCAGCAGAGCGCCTGATGGCCGCGCCACTCCTTGGGATCTCCTTCAGTCACCGCCACGCCGCCTGGCTCGGCCTCAATCCCCAGGAGGCGCTGGAGGCGCTGCTGCGCGACACCGGCATCAAGCATGTGCGGCTGTCACTGTACTGGGATGAAATCGCCCCCGCGCCGGATCGACTGGACTTCACCCCGCTGCGTCCCTGGCTGGAGATCGCCGCGCGATACGGCTGCGCGGTATTGATGACGGCCGGTATCAAGGCGCAGCGGCATCCGGAGTTCTATCCACCTCCTTGGCTCACCCATAACCATCCCATGCCTCACGGTGCCGAGCTTGAGCAGTATCCCCGCGTGGTGACGTTGCTGTTGCTGATGCTGGAACGCGCCATCGCGTTTTTGGCCGACTACGATGTCATCGATGCCTGGCAGGTGGAGAACGAGCCGTTCTTGCCCGCCGCCGGGCGGACGGCCGGTTGGCGCATCTCCCCCGACCTACTCGCTCGGGAAGTGGCAGTGGTGTGCGATGCCGACCCGCGACACCGCCCTGTCGTAATCAATCACAGTAGCCGCACCGTGTTCGATCGCGGCTGGCTGCGCGCCTTGCAGGCGGGAGACGTCCTGGCCCAGAACGTGTACACCCGCCGCCCGATGCGTCCCGGTCTGCCATTGCGCTACCGCAACGATTACGCGCTCTGGCCGGTCGCCCCGCGGCTGGCGGCCCAGGCAGCGGTGGCGCGACGACTGGGCAAGTCGCTGTGGATCACCGAGCTGCAGGCCGAGCCCTGGGAGCGATTTGATCTACTCACAAGACCTCCTGGGCAGACCGGCAGCATATCCCCGCAGCAGCTACGTGCGAACCTGCGCCTCGCCGCGGCCACGCGGGCGGAGCGCATCTACCTGTGGGGCGCCGAGTGGTGGCTGTGGATGGCGCGCCGCCACAACGACGGCCGCTACCTGGCGCTGGCGCACAGTATCATCGCCGGTAACACGGCGCTGTGACCTACTCATCGTCCTCGTCGCCGTCCTCGCGTCGCGCCATTTGCTCAGGCGCGCTCACGCCCATCAGATGGAGGGTACGGGCCAAGGCGACACGCGTGGCGGCCACCAGCTTCAGGCGCGCGCGTGACAGGCTTGCCGGCACATCCACCGTGACCTTCTTGCCGGAGCGGCTGAGCACGGGCACGTCATGGTAGAAGGCGTGGAACGCCGTCGCCAGATCGGCGGCGTAGTAGGGCAGGTGGTGTGGCTCGAGCGTGCGTGACACCTGGTCGAGCAGCTCGGGCAGCACCAGCATTTTGCGGATTAGAGCCAGTTCAGCGGGGTGGGTCAGCAACGCCACGTCGCCGCCGTCCTGGGTCAACCCGCGCTCGGCCGCGCGGCTCAGAATGGCGCAGATACGGGCGTGGGCGTACTGCACATAAAAGACGGGATTCTTATCGCTCTGGGTCTTTGCCAGATCAATATCGAAGTCGAGCGTGGAGTCAGCTGAGCGCTGCAGGAAGAAGAACCGGCAGGCATCGGCGCCAACTTCGTCGATCAGGTCACGCAGCAGGATAATCTCGCCGGCCCGCTTGGAC
>WBZO01000585.1_pt1 | contig 72643 bp, 60 predicted proteins | sample 5204261 | NCBI WGS metagenome assembly WBZO01 (sample SAMN12412400, study PRJNA552823) | activated sludge metagenome | isolation source: activated sludge from anammox sidestream of wastewater treatment plant... | place: USA: North Carolina | collected 2017-09
CGGACATGGTGCCGCGGTTCCAGCCGAACATGCGCTCGGCGCCGATGGCGAAGGTGCCCTTGCTCCCGAGCCCCTCCGAGGCGGGCGCCTCCGGAGCGGCACCGGCCGCGAGGGCGGTGCCCGTCATGGCGAGGGTGAAGAGGCCGGTGGCGAGGGTGGTGATGGTGCGCATGTGTTGGTACTCCTTGAAAGCAAGCCGAGGGCCGAGATTGGCCAGCGTGCAATGCTGGGCAACATGAGGCTCGTAGCTCAGGTTCCGCAAGCCCCATCTTCGGCACTGCCTTTGGGTGGCTCGGCGGCTTCGCGGTGTCGCGCGCGCTTCGCACCCGCGCTCAGCGCGAGGGCGGCGTCCAGTGAGCCTGCAGCTCCCGGGCGATCCGCACGCGCTCGGCGGCCAACTCGGTGAGCTCCGGCGGGGCCTCACCCCAAGCCGGGAGCTTTGATTCTAGCTCCAGCGGATCTCCGAAGCGGACCCAGTACTCCAGCATCGCGAGCCGCAGCGTAGCGGGCGTCTCTGGGGCGCGTAGGCCAGCGTCGGCGAGCTCGAGCGCCTCCAGTCGCCGACCGGACCAGCTCAGCAGCTCGAAGTCCCGGGCGAGCCGCTCACCAGGAGCGCTGGACGCGGCCGTGGCCCGCTGTCGAGCCCCCCGCACCCGCTGCAGCAGCGCCAGGGCCTCCACCGCGTCGGGGTAGCCAGGGCTCCGCGCCAGCGCTCGCTGCAGCAGCCGCTCCGCGCTCTCGAGATCCAGCCGGTGCAGCGCGCTCAGCCCAGCGTCGAGGCAAGGCTTCGCCAGCTGCGTGGAGAGGCACAGCGGCTCCAGCACGGCCTGGGCCTCTTCATAGCGCCCCAGAGCGTCCAGGCCGTTGCCGTAGTTGGAGAGGGGGGTTCGGCGCTGACTTCGCGCCGCCGCGCGCTCGGTCGCCGAGCGATAGAGCTCGGTCGCCTCCGCGTACAGCCCCGCGCGGAAGTAGACGTTGCCCAGCTCCGTGGCAGGGAGCGGGTTGGTGGGTGGCACCTGGCGATAGGTCTTGGCCCAGAGGCGCACTTCGCTCGTGGTGTCGCTGACGCGCAGCCAGGTGGCGCCGACGAAGCTGAGCACGAGCAGGCCGAGCGCGAGCCGCCAGCGGTGCGCAGCGCGCCGGGGGCGGCGCAGGTGTCGGCCCGCCGCCAACGCCAGCCCCGCGAGCGGAAGGTAGAGGAAGCGGTCCGCCGCGACGACCTGGATGGGGATCCGCACGAGGTGCAGCACGAGCAGCCAGCTCGTGCCCGCCAGCGTCAGCCCCGCCACCAGCCCCCACCCCGCGCTGCGCCACCGCCGGCGGTGCCGCAAGCCGAGCGCCACCAAGCCGGTCACGACGGCGAGCCCCGCGAGCACGTAGCCCCGCGGGATGTCCCACAGCTCCCCGATCTGGAGGCGCGGCGTCCATGGCACGAGCAGCATGGAGGCGTAGTACCCGACCGCGCCGAAGCTCGCCGAGGCGCGCTCGAGGCCCGTCAAGACGAGCGGCGGCTCACTCGAGGGCGGCGCGCCGCCGAGCGCCACGCTGCGCAGCGCCCAGTAGAGCCCCAGCGCCATGAGCGGCGGCGCGGCGCCGCGCGCGCGCGCCGCGAGGGGCGCCCCGTGGCGGGGCCAGAGCTCCAGCGTCGTCACGGCGACCACGCCTGCCAGCGCCGACTCCTTCGAGAGCAGCCCCAGCGCGAGCAGCACGGCGGCGAGCGCGCTCCGCCCCAGGCGCCCCGGGCGCTGGACGGCGAGCGCGGCGAGCACGAAGAGGCCCGCGAGCACGTCGGTGCGCCCCGAGATCCACGCCACCGCCTCGGTGAGCCGCGGGTGCAGCGCCCAGCCGAGCGCCGCGAGCAGGCTCCCCACGACCCCCACCCTGTAGCGCCGCAGCAAGGCGAGCAGGCACAGGCTGGCGGCGACATGCAGCGCGACGTTCGTGAGGTGATAGCCGGCGGGGTTGCTCCCGTGCAGCGCCTTGTCCACCGCGAAGCTCAGCAGCGTGAGCGGGCGGTAGTAGACGCGCACGTCCCCTGCCTCCTGCTGTGACCAGAACGCCTCGCCGAACAGCTCACCCAGCCGCCCGAGGTCCAGCCTGGTAGACTCCACGATGAGCGCGCGATCATCCCAGAAGAACGGCGCCTCCAGCACCTGCGCGTAGACGACCAGCACCGCCAGCGCGGTGATGAGCCAGGCGAGCTTGCGGAGCATGCCGCGCGCCTAGCCCCGCTCACGCGGTCCGCGGCGGCGCCCCGCGAGCAGCCCCAGCGCGCCGAGCGCGCCGACGAGCCCGGCCCTGCTCCGCGCCGGCGTCGAGCGAGGCAGCGTGCAGGCGCAGCCGCTCGACTCCGACCATTTCGGATCGGGTCCGCCCGGGGGACGCCCACGCTCGATCCACAGGTGGCTGGTGAGCGTGCGCGGCTTGCCGTCCACGCGCAGCTCCGCGCGCACGCGGCGCTGCCCCGAGGCGGGAGGGCTGACGACGGCCGTGAGCTCGCAGGGATCCGACGTGACGGCCTGCTCCTCGCGCTCGACGCCGTCTTCGACGATGACCACGGTCACGTCCGTCAGCGCACGGAGCCCGCTGACGGTGAGCACGAGGGTGACGGGCGCGTCCGCGCGCACCCGATCGCCCTCGATGCCCTGGAGCGCGCTCAGCTCCAGCATTGGATCTTCTGGTCCCTCCAGCTTCACCACCGTCCGCCCGGCGCGGAGCCCCTGCAGCAGCCCAGCGACGGACAGCTCCGGAGCGTAGACCAGGGTGGTGGGCGAGCCGATGGGGCTCTGGGTGCCGCTGAGCTCGACGCCGGCGCGGTGGTCGTCGCTGCCCCCCACCGGCACCACGTGGTGCCCCAGCGCCGCGAGCCCTTCCCAAAACGCGAGGGCGCTCGGCGTGAACAAGAAGCCTGATTTCGTCCACGCGCCCGTCCCGACCTCGACGGCTCCGACCCAGCTCGGCTCGAGCGGCTGCTTCCAGGCGCACCCGATGCAGGCCTCCCCCAGCTCCAGGGTGGGGTGGTTGATGGACAAGAGCGCGCCCGCTTCCCGGATGGCCTGGGCCGCGCTCTCTGCGGTGACACCCGGTTGGCCCACGCGCGCGTCCACCCAGCGCGTGAGGCCGATGGCGTTGGCGTGCCCCGCGTAGCTCGTCCACTCCATGCCAGGGACGAGCAGCACCTCGGGGTGGGCCGCCTGGGCGGCGCCGATGAAGTCGAGCTGCGTGAGCGTGTTGTGATCGGCCAGCATCACGAAATCCAGGCCACGCCCTCGCGCGAACTGCGCGATCTCCTCGAGCGACGGGCGCGCGTCGCCGCTCTCCCGTGAGTGGACGTGGAGGTCACCCGCGTACCAGCGCGGCTCGCGGCGCAGCGGCTCCACGGGCCCGTAGGGGCGGCGCTCCGGCTGCTCCGGCAGCGTGGCGGCGTCGCGCAGCACGATGTCCACCGAGTAGCCCGGAGCGGCGCTCACGAGCTTGGCCTTGCCCACCACGAGCTTCCAGGTGCCGGGCTGGATGGGCCCGGGCACGTAGCTGCGCGACGCGGCGCGCAGCCCCACCACGGCGGGCTCCGTGTTGCCTCCACCCCAGCCACGGAAGCCAGCCTGGTCTTCGAGTCCCCAGTCGAGGATGTCGCCCTCGCCCACGCTCCGGTGACGCACCTCGATCTCCACCGTGCCCGCCGGCACCTCGAAGGGCACCGTGAAGTGGCGCGGCCCGCCGGAGTCGACCCTGTCCTCGAGGTGCAGCACCCGCTCCGCGCCGAGCGCGGGCGGCGCCAGCACACCCCCTACCAGCAGCGCGCCGGCGCCGAGCGCCCAGCGCTCAGCCCGCGCCCTGGATCTCCAGCTCCTCGAGGAGCGCCTCGGCGAGTCGTTCATACTGCTGGAGCTCATTGTACACCTGCGCGCTGACGCGCAGCAGCCGGCCGCCCGCCGCGGGCCAGGAGAACACCGGCACCTCGATGCGGTGCCGCTGCCAGAGGCGCTCCGCCAGCGGATCCTGCGCGCCGGCGGCGCCAGGCGCGCAGGCGCTGGGCCCTGGGAGCGGGAGCGAGGCGAGCGCGCCCACCGCCCCATCCGGGCACGGCAGGCGCAGCCCGAGGCGCTCCGCGATGAGCCGGCGCGCCGCCAGCGCGAGCGCGCGGTTGCGCGCGTAGAGGCCCGGCAGTCCCCCCGGGACGAGCCCCTCGAGGAACGTCAGCGCCGCTGGCACGCTGAGCACCGCGCTCGGGTCGAAGGTGCCCGTCCAGTCGAACTCCAGCCAGAGCCGGGGCCGATCCGCGCGCGGAGAGCTGGCGCCGTGCGAGAGCACCAGCGGCCGGAGCCCGGCCTGGTGCCGCCGAGGGACGTGCAGGAACGCCGCCGTCTTCGGCGCGCACAGCCACTTGTGCAGGTTGCCCGTGTAGTAGTCGGCGCCGAGCCGTTCGAGATCCAGCTCGAGCATCCCCGGCGCGTGGGCGCCGTCCACCAGCGTGAGCACGCCGCGCTCGCGCAGCGCCGCCACCATCGCGGCCAGCGGGAAGATCAGCCCCGTGGGGCTGGTCACGTGGTCGAGCAGCGCCACCCGGGTGCGCGGCGTGACGGCGGCGAGCAGCGCCTGGGTGAGCTGCTCGGGCTCGCTGAACGGGAAGGGCAAGGCGGCCACCGTCACGCGCGCGCCGGCGCGCTCCGCGTAGAAGCGCGCGGCGTTGTTGCAGGCGTTGTACCCGTGGTCGGTGATGAGCAGCTCGTCCCCCGGCGAGAGCCGCAGCGACGCCAGCACCGTGCTCACGGCGGTGGTGGCGTTGGCGACGAACACCAACTCCTCCGGGGGCGCGCCCACCAGCGCCGCCACCCGCTCCCTCACCCGGTCGAGCTGCGGCTCGAGCTCATGCACGAGAAAGCGCGTGGGCTCCTGCTCCAGCCGATCGCGGTACGCTTGCTGCGCCGCCTGGACGACGCGCGGCGCGGCGCCGAAGGCCCCGTGGTTCAGGTAGCTGACGCTGGGGTCCAGCGTCCATGGCGCTTCGACCGGGGCCAGGTGGCGGCTCCTCTCTGCGCGGGCGCCGAGCGGCGGACCGCTCAGACCTCTCCCGCCTTGGCCTTGGCGATCCACTCCTGGACGGTGTCGTTGATGATGCCGATGGCCTTGCCCTGGAAGGGCTTGAGCAAGAACGGCACGTCCAGCTCGACGTCCATGCTGCTGGCCTTCACCACGATGGTGCCCTTCAGCGCGATGCCCTTGGCCTTGAAGCCGATCTCACAGGTGTCGTCCCGCGTCCAGCGCGCGGTCGGGGAGTACTGCTCGAACTTGACGCGGTAGGTCTCGAAGGCCTTCTGGGCGACCAGCTTGGCCTTCTCCTGGCCAAGATCATGAGAGATGGTGTGCTTCATGCTCGTCTTTCCGTGGCTCGACGCCGAGGTCGAGGGGCGCCAGGCTAGCCTCAGCCCGTCAGGCTGACCAGCGGAGCTCGCACCCGGCGCCGGCGCTGCGCCGCGCACGTGCGCCGCTCAGACGGCCAGCTCGACCAAGACGCCAAAGTGATCGCTGACCCAGACGGGCCCCTCGCGGGTCGCGAGGGGGACGGTCCCGACGAGCCGCGCCGCCAAGGGCTCTCCGCGGAGCCGCGCGTCCGGCCCGCGCACGAGCACGTAGTCGATGCGCCGCGACGGCTCATGCGCGAGCGCCGCGTAGGCGTTGCTGCGGTCGAAGGTGTAGCCCGGCGAGCCGTCCCCCGCGGCCAGCCAGGCGTCGCAAAAATAGACGCTCTTGCCCCCGAGCGTGGCGAGTCCTCGCAGATAGCGCAGCTCGTCGCTGTCCGGCTCCGCGTTGAAATCTCCGAGCAGCACGGGCGGGAGCGCCGCCCCTCCGACCGGAGCGCGCTCGAACACCAGCTCGACGAGGCGCTGCACCTGCTCGAGGCGCAGGCAGCCGTGGTGCAGCCTCCAGTGCAGGTGCGTCACGAACACGGGGAGCTCGCCGGTCGGTGTGGCGAGGCGCGCGAACAGCACGCTGCGCCGCTGCCCGTCGACCTCGTGCGGCAAGGGCAGCACCTCCTGCTCCACGACGGGCCAGCGCGTGAGCAGGCCGTTGCCGAGCCAGAGCCCACCCCCCAGATCGGTCGCGCCGCCGAAGCTCGCCGTGTAAGGCAGCTCGTCCACCAGCTCCGCGAGCTGGTCTCCCCCCGGCGTCGGGGCGCCTCGCTCGTCCTGGAAGCGCAGCACCTCCTGCAAGCCGACGACGTCTGGCGCCTCCTCCCGCAGCAGCGCCCGCAGCGCCGTGCGCCGTTGCTCCCACGGCCCAGACTTGTTCCAGAGGTTGAGCGTCAACAGCCGCAGCGTGGCCCTCGTCATCGATCGATCGTTTCCCCATCACGGCGCGAGGTAAAGCGCGCGAGGCGCGCGCGCTGACCTCGGGCTCACTGGCGCTCGAGCAGCTGGACGAGCACCCTCCGCAGCGGCTCCGCGGCGCCCCAGAGGAGCTGATCTCCCACGGTGAACACGCCCAAATAGCCGGGCCCGAGCTTGAGCTTGTGGAGCCGCCCTACGCCGATCTCCAGGCTGCCCGAGAGCGTGGCGGGCGTCAGCCGCTCCCGCGTGAGCCTAGGCTCATTGGGGACCAGGCGGATCCAGGGGTGGCTCTGGGCGATGGCGGCCTCGATGTCCGGCAAGGGGACGTCCTGGCGCAGCTTCACCGTCAGCCCCTGGCTGTGGCAGCGCAGCGCTCCCACGCGCACGCACAGGCCGTCCACCGGGACCTCGGGGCTCAGCCCCAAGATCTTGTTGGACTCTGCGTGGCCCTTCCACTCCTCCCGCGTCTGCCCCTCGTCCACGGCCTTGTCGATCCAGGGGATGAGGCTCCCGGCCAAGGGCGCGCCGAGGTGCTGGGTAGGAAAGCGCGGCGCCCCGAGCTCCGCGTGGACCTTGCGCTCGAGCAGGAGCGCGCTCGTGGCTGGGTCGTCCAGCTCCGCGGCCGCGGCGGCGCCGAGCGCGCGCATCTGCGCGACCAGCTCCTTGACCTGCGCGGCGCCGGCGCCGCTCGCGGCCTGGTAGGTCATGCTGCTGACCCACTCCACCCAGCCCCGCCGATAGAGGCCCACGAGCGCCATCAACATCAAGCTGACCGTACAATTGCCGCCGATGAGATCTCGCACGCCGCGCGCCAGGGCGGCGTCGATGACGGGCTGGTTGACGGGGTCGAGCACGATGACCGCGCCGGGCTCCATGCGCAGCGTCGAGGCCGCGTCGATCCAGTAGCCGCGCCAGCCCGCCGCGCGCAGCCGCGGGTGGACGCTCTTCGTGTAGTCCCCACCCTGGCACGACACGACGATGTCTTGTGAGCCGAGCACCTTCAGGTCGTCCGCCGCGACCAGCGGTGGCGCCTCGAGCCCCACCTGGGGCGGCGCCCCACCGGGCTGGGAGGTGGTGAAGAAGGTCGGGGCAAACCCCTTGAAGTCCCCCTCCTCCTGCATCCGCTGCAGGAGCACGGAGCCCACCATCCCTCGCCACCCTACGAAACCCACGCGCTGCTCGGCCATCGTCCGCGTCCTTGGTCAGAAAACGCGCCGGACGCAATGCCGACCGGCGCCCCCCGCGCCCGCCTGAGCCGCCGCCCGCGCGCGCGCGACCCCGCGCGGCCCGAGCGCCCGGTGGGCGCCCGGCCCTGCGGCGAGCGCCCGCACCGGCGCGCCCGTCAGTCCCTCAGCTTGGCGATCCTCAAGAGGAAATGCGCACCCGTCCCGCCGACGCTGCCGTCCTCCATCCCGTAGAAGCTCCGGATGGCGAGCTTGTACACCGCGCTGCCCGTGGCCGGCCGCACCAAGAACACGATGGGCTTCGGGGTGACCCTCATGGTCTCACCGTCGTAGTCGTACCAATTGCTGAAGCTGGTGACGTACTTGCCGGCGGCGTCCTTCGTCACCTGGCACGCTCCGTCGATGAACTCGTCCGTGGCGAAGCTCGCGCCGGCGATGCGGTCCGCCGTGACGTCGTCGAACGCGACGTCGCTCAAGACCGCCACCGCGCCAGCGCCCGGGCCGCTGTCTCCCCCGTTGACACGGATGACGTCACGCTTGAACGCCAGATCCCAGCCCGTGGAAGAGTCCGCACCCAAGTCCGAGACGTCCACCCGCGTGAGATCCGAGAGCCTGACGTAGAGCGCCGGGTTGTTGATGGCCTCCGTGAAGCCGCCGGCGGTCGCGTCCACGTACACGTAGGGTTGACCCTCGAACTCCCCCGTGAGGATCTGACCCGAGGACACCCCATCGATGGGGCCGAGCGCCTCCGTCCGCTCCGCCGAGCAGTCGGCGGCGCCGCCGCCCCCCGCCGCGCCAGCGCTCCCCGCCACGCCAGCGGCGCCGCCGCCCCCCGCCGCGCCAGCGCTCCCCGCCACGCCAGCGGCGCCAGCGCTCCCCGCCGCGCCCTCGCCGCCGTCATCGTCACTGCAGGCAGCGACCCCCAGCGACAACACTCCGACCAAGCTCAACACGGACCACTTCATGGCTCACCTCCTCGATGGATACCGACGACCACGCTCGTCACGGCCAGCTCCGAACGCGCAGCGTGACCTGACCGGCGCTCTCGGGCGTCGACCGCTGGATGTCCGAGAACATCAGCAAGAACCGGCGCGCGCCGGCGGCGTCGGCGATGAGCCAGGTGCCGGGCGCCGGACGGCGCGGCTCGCTGGCAAGCTCGAACCACACGTCCGAGAACATGTTGACGATGCGGTCACCGCGCATCCGGCCGCGCACCGCGTCCACGGCCGCCTGGTCGATGGCCTCGAAGCGCGCCAGCTCCCCCGCCGGCGTCAGCTTGCGGACGGCGTCCAGGGTCTCGCTGGCGCGGCGGGCCTCGTCGAGATCCGCCGCCACCACGCTCCCGGGACCACCCAGCTCGCCGTTGACGCCGACCTGATCCCGCCGAAAGCAGAGGTCCCAGTCGGTGCGCGCCGCGACGTCTGCAGGTGCCAGCATCTTGACCTCGCCGGTGGCGAGCACCAAGCACCCGCTCGGCGCGTCCGCGGCGCCGGTAGGTCCGCCCGCCGTGCCGTCCACGCTGAGCTCTTGCGTCGCGCCGCCCAGCGCGGCCCAGCGCACGCGGTAGAGCCCCGGGATGGGCGCGCCGTCGCGCTCGCCGTAGTACGACAAGATCTGCACCTTGTAGTCGTGGTCCTGGGACCGCACCGCCACGATGTGCATCCGGCTCCAGAGCACGTGGCCGCCGGCTTGATCGTAGAAATTCCAGCCGTGAAAGGCGCCGCCCGTGGTGTCGAGCGGGAGGAAGGGGACGTCTTGCACCGTCCGCGGGTGCGCGAACTCGCTGGCGTCGAGCGGGCCGAAGCCAGCGCCCTGCCCGGGCCCAGAGAGCCCGCCGTTGGTGAACACGTCCCAGCCGCCGAGCGCCAGCTCCCAGTCCAGGGAGTCTGCCGCTCCGTCGTCCATCACGCTGGGTCCGTCGAGATCCACGAGGCGGCGCCCCGTGGCGGGGACGTCCACCACCAGCTCATCCCCCGGCAGGGTAGCGCCTCCGCCGCTGCCGCTCACCCCCGCGGCGCCACCACCGCCACCAGCGCCGCCCGTGCCCGAGTCGCCCTCGACCTCGTTGCTGCACGCCAGCGCCAGCGAGCCCATGAACATCACAGTCAGCCACGCCTTCATTGCTCTGCTTCTCCTGGCCAGTCGGCGGTGACGCCGAGGTAGACGCTCCGCCCCACGATGGGGCGCTGGTCGCCGGTGCGATACGGCTCACGGCGAGCGCCCAAGGCATCTAGCACGCCCGCGTAGACGTGAAAGGTGTCGCCCAGCGGGCGCTCGAGGCGCGTGTCGAGCGACATCCACCCCGGCGCGTCCACGCCCACGTCCACGAACGCGCTGGTGATGGCACGCCAGCGGATGGACAGGCTCAGCTCCGCCGGCAGCGGCGCGTCCAGCGAGGCCGTGACGGTGTGCGGCGGCCGGCTCGGCAGCGGCCGGTGGTTCGTGTCATCGCGCGCGAAGAGGTACGCGTAGCCCAAACGCGTGTGGACGCCACCCGCCGGGTGGTGGCTGAGCTGCACCTCCGCCCCGGCCGTACGGGCGCTGCCCACGTTGACGTAGCGGTAGTCCGCGACGCCAGGGATCATCCCGGCGCCGGCCAGCTCCAGGTCGATGAGCTCGCTCACGGTGTTGGCGAAGACGCCACCGTGGAAGGTGAGCGCGGGCTCGACGTGCGCGGTGACGTCGAAGTTGCCGCCCCACGAGCGCTCCGGGTGGAGGTTGGGGTTGCCGAGGACGCGATAACCGAGAAAGGAGTGATCGAAGGCGAAGCCGTACTCGTTGGCGGTCGGCGCTCTGAACCCTCGCCCGGCGGCGAGCTGAACGGTCAGCCAAGAGCTCGGCCGGAGCGCCGCCGCGAGCCGCGGCGCCACCACCCCACCGAAGCGCCGGTGCTGCTCCCCGCGCACGCCCCCCATCAGCGTGAGGCTCTCCAGCGCTCGCCAGCTGACCTGCCCGAAGCCCGCCACGCTCGCGAGCAGGGCAGGCGTCACCTCGTCGGAGACCTCGGTGTCGCCAGACGCTTGATACTTGCTGAGCTGCTGCGAGAGGTGCTCGGCCTCCACCCGCGCCCCGACGACGGTGGTCACCGCGCCGCTCACGAGCACGCTGCTCAGCTCGAGGCTCTGTAGGCGTTGCTGCCGAACGCTGCGCTCGTCCACCGGGGAGTTCCGCCGGTCTTTGTCGACCTGCGCGCGGGCCCACTGGCTGTTGGCGCTGACGCGGACGCTGGCCCCCGACGAGACCCGAGACTCGCTGCTGAGCTGCAGCACGTACCGCTCACCCAGCTCTGGGGTGTCGACCAAGTACAGGCCCAGCCCCGGGAAGGACTGGGAGATGAGCCCGTCGCGCTGCTCGCGCAAGTAGCGCGCGCGCAGGCGCAAGTCCGTGCCCTGACCCAGGTGTGTGCCGGCGCGGAGCCCAACGGCGCTCCGTCTCAAGGCGGGCAGCGTCAGATCTGGCCGGCTGAGATCGAGACGCACGCCCTCGCTCCGACGCTCCGAGGCGTCCAGCACGAGCCAGTCGTCGCCCCCACGCCACGCGCCGCGCGCCTCCGCGGTGGCGGCCCACGGGTAGCGCCCCTCGAGCCGGCCTCGCAGCGCGACGCCCTCTTGCTGGGGCGGCGCCGTCAGCAAGTTGACCACCCCGCCGAGGGCCCCGGTGCCGTAGAGCGCGCTCGTCGGGCCCGTGACCACCTCGATGCGCGCCAAATCCACGAGGGGGACGGCGCCGAGATCGATGGCGCCGGCCGTGTCGCCGATGATGCGCTCCCCGTCCTCCAGGACGAGCACCCGCTCGAGATCGAAGCCCTGGATCTGGATGGCGCTACGGTGACCGAGGTAGTCGTAGGCGCCGGGGTTGACCTGCACGCCCAGCTCCCCGGAGAGCGCCTCGGCCGCGTCCCGTGCACCACGGCGCCGCATCTCCTCTTCACTGATCACCGTGGTCCGCACCGTGGCGCGCTGGACGGACTCCGGCGTGCGGCTGCCCGTGACGACCACCTCGACGCCCTCGTCCTCGGCGTCAGCGGTCGACGCAGCGGGCGCCCCGGACTCCGGGGACGCCTCTGGCGTGGGCTCCGCCGCGTGGAGCGGGAGCGACCACGCGAGCGTCCCCGCGAGCAGGGCCGCGCCGACGCCGGTGCGCGGCGAGCCCATCACCGGCGCGCCTCCCTCCACGCCCCGGCGCGCGGCGAGGCGCAGCGCGGCCCTTCACGGCGCTGGCCGATCAGCACCGAGGAGGTCCACACGAGCCGCGCGTCCATGCCAGGCGCTCCGTACCGAAGAGAGTTGAAAAGGACAATCACTTTCATCAAGAACCCGCCAAGAACGCTGGCAATGTTCCGTTGCGGAAGTTTTCTCGGTCACTCCCGGCCCAGGGCTCGCGGTGACGCCGAGGCGCCCTGCTCTCGCCTACTTTCCGCGGAAAATCAAACCGTCCCGCGCGCTCCACGCCGGGCCCGCGACCCCCACCGCAGCGCCGCTGTAGGGGTGCGGCTGGAAGGTGCCCCGCTCCCCACGGTAAGCTCGGCCCATGTCCCGCGATCATCACCAGCAGCGTCAGCGTCCGCACCGGCTCGAGCGCGGGAGGGAGACCGCCCACGACGACGCGGGCGAGCGCTGGCGCGAGGGCCGTGGGCCGCACGAGGAGCGCGGCCACGGGCGACGCCACCATGACGAGCGCGAGCGAGGGGGCAGGGCGCACCACGACGGCGAGCGCGGCCCCCAGGGCACGGAGTTCCTCGACTTGGAGATCAGCCAGGTCATCGCCGGCGAGGCCGCCGCGCTGACGCGCGAGGTGGTCCGGGAGCTGCTGCGGGAGGCGCTCCGGGGCCGCATCCGAGAGCGGCTCGGCGAGCGCCTCGACGCCGTCGCCCGCGTGGCGGCGGACGCCTTCGTCGACGACGTGGAGGCCAGCTTGGCGGTGGAGGCGCGCATCCAGCAGCGCCAAGCGCTCGGCGCGGACCAAGCGGCGCGCCTGCGCGCCGCCATGACGAGCCAGCCCACCGACGCGAGCGAGCGCCCCGCCAAGCGTCGTCGCTGAGCCCCCCAGCCCAACGGTCACCACCATGCTGCTGTCCGCGCCGCCGCTGTCCGAGTCCCACGAGCTGTTCCGCAAGACCTGCTTGCGCTTCGCCGAGGAGCACATCGCGCCCTTCGCCGTGGAGTGGGAGGAGGCCGGGACCTTCCCGCGAGAGCTCTACCGGCTCGCGGCGCAAGCCGGGCTCATGAGCGCCTCGTTCCCCGAAGCCGTGGGGGGCGGGGGCGGGGACCTGTTGCACAGCCTGGTCGCCGCGGAGAGCCTGCTCCGTGGCGGCTCGAGCGGCGTCGTCGCGAGCCTGGGCTCGCTCGGCATCGCGCTGCCGCCCGTGATGTACCTCGGGACGGACGAGCAGCGGGAGCGCTTCGTCCGCCCCACGCTCGCCGGCGAGACCATCGCCGCGTTGGCCATCACCGAGCCCGGGACGGGCAGCGACGTCGCGGGGATCACGACCCGCGCCGAGCGCCATGGCGAGGACTATCTCATCACGGGCAACAAGCTCTTCATCACGAGCGGCGTCCGCGCGGACTTCATCACCGTGCTCGCGCGCACCAGCCCGGACAAGCACGCGGGGCTCACCTTCTTCATGGTGGAGCGCACCATGCCCGGCTTTCAGGTCTCGCGCGCGCTCAAGAAGACCGGCTGGTGGGCGAGCGACACGGCGGAGCTCTCGTTCGATGGCGTCCGGGTGCCCGCGGCCAACCGCCTCGGCGACGAGGGCTCGGGCTTCGTGGCGCTGATGCAGAATTTCCAGAGTGAGCGCCTCGCGCTCGCCTTCTACGGCCACGCCACCGCCGAGATCGCGCTGGAGGACGCGCTGGCCTACACCAAAGAGCGACGGGCCTTCGGCCGCCCCGTCGCGGGGTTCCAGGTCACGCGCCACAAGCTCGCGCACATGGCCACCCAGGTGCAGGCCGCCAAGACCTTGGACTACGCGGTCGCGCAGCGCGTCGCCGCGGGTGAGTACCTCGTCGGTGAGGTGAGCATGGCGAAGAACTTCGCCAGCGAGGTCGCCCAGCGGGTCTGCTACGACGCCGTGCAGCTCTTGGGAGGGATGGGCTACATGCGCGAGACGCGAGCGGAGCGCCTGAGCCGAGACGCGCGCCTCTTGCCGATCGGCGGGGGCACCACCGAGATCATGAACGAGATCATCGCCAAGTCCCTGGGACTCTGAGCGCCGGCGCCGCCCCGGCCGCGCGGCCTGGCGATGGTGAGCCGCGAGGCGCTCAGCCGCTCCCGGCTCGCCGGCCCGGTTGGAAAGCGGTCGGAGAGCTGCAAATATGGCGGGTCCGTCCCCGGCCCCAAGCGGTGGACGAGCTATCCCGTGCCCCCCAGGAGGTTACCATGGCCGACGCCGATCTCAGCTTCATGAGCTCACTCTGCATGGGGCTGATCGAAGAGTCGATCCTCTTACCCTACCCCACCCTCTCCCCCGAGCGCAGAGAGACGCTCCAGGGGGTCATCGGCTCCCTCGACCAGCTGCTGAGCTCACACGCGGAGGACTTCCGCAAGTGGGACCGCGCCGGGGAGATGCCGCTGGAGTTCGTGGAGCAGCTCAAGGACTTTGGGCTCTTCGGCCTCGTCATCCCCGAGGAGTACGGCGGGCTCGGCTTCGACAGCGCGTCTTACGCGCGGACCCTCCAAGAGATCGCCAAGCACGACGCGTCGGTGGCGGTGACCGTCGGCGCGCACTCCAGCATCGGCATGCGGGGGCTCCTGCTCTTCGGAACGCCGGAGCAGAAGCAGCGCTACTTCCCGCGCTTGGCCACCGGCGAGCTCTTGGCGGCCTTCGCGCTCACCGAGCCGGGCGCCGGCTCGGACGCCGCGGCCATCCGCACGAGCGCCGTCAAGCAGGGCGACGAGTGGGTGCTCAACGGCGACAAGCTGTGGATCACCAACGGTGGCTTCGCCAACTTCTTCACCGTCTTCGCGCGCACGGGGGAGACGGAGGGGCGGCCGCACCTGACCGCCTTCATCGTCACCCGCGACATGCCCGGGGTCAGCAACGGCCCGCACGAGGACAAGATGGGCTTGCGCGCCAGCTCGACCACGACGGTCCTCCTGGACAACGTCCGGGTCCCGGAGGCCAACGTCCTCGGCGAGGTGAACAAGGGCTTCAAGGTCGCCATGGCCATCCTCAACAGCGGGCGCACCGGGCTCGGTGGTGGCGCCATCGGGGGCATGAAGAAGCTCATCCAGCTGTCCACCAAGTACGCGAACGAGCGCCACACCTTCGGCAAGCCCATCAAGGACTACGGGCTCGTGAAGATGAAGGTGGCGCAGATGGTCGTCGACTGTTACGCCACCGAGGCCACCGTGGAGATGGTGGCCTCGCTCATCGATCGCGGCTTCACGGACTACGCGGTGGAGGCCGCCATCAGCAAGGTCTACGGCACGGAGGCCCTGTGGCACTCCGCGGACGAGGCGCTGCAGATCGCCGGAGGCAACGGCTACATGTGCGAGTTCCCGTTCGAGCGGATGCTGCGGGACGCGCGCATCAACCGCATCTTCGAGGGCACCAACGAGATCCTACGGCTCTTCATCGCGCTCACCGCGATGAACGACGTGGGCAGCCAGCTCCAAGAGCTCTCGCAGAGCGTCCGCGGCATCTTCGATGACCCCATCAAGGGCTTCGGCTTGATGCGCAGCTACGCCCTCAAGCACGTCGGGCTGGTCGCCGGCATCGCCCGCCCCAAGAGCCGCTTCACGGGGCTGGAGCCGCCGCTGTCCGAGGCGGCCGCCGTGTTCGAGGGTGCCACCCGCCACCTCGCGGCCGCGGTGGATCGCGTCCTCCGCAAGCACGGCAAGCACATCATCGGCAAGCAGTTCGCGTCCCGTCGCCTCGCGAACATCATGATCGACCTGTTCGTGCTCGCGTGCGTCATCAGCCGCGTCGACGCCTCGGTCAAGGCACAGGGCGAGGAGAGAGCGAGAAAGGAGCTCGAGATCCTCACCATCTTGACCAGCCAGGTCGAGCGCCGCGTGCGGCACAACTTCAGCCTCGTCGACATCAACGACGACGAGCTGCTCAAGGGGCTGGCCGATCACGCCTTCGCGGCGGAGGGCTACTCCTGGGACAACCTCTAGAGCGCTGCGCGCTCACCCTGTCACCGCCCCTCGGCTCGTTCACCAACCCTTCACGTCACGCATCGGTCCTGCTGGCGGCGCGTCGCCACCGAGGCAGGTCCACCCTGGGAGTTCATCATGTCGTCCTCTGCTGCTCGTCACGGTCGCGCCGTCGCCACCCTCTGCTTGACCACGCTCGCGCTCGGCGCGCTGCTCGCCTGCAAGCTGGGCAAGAAGGAGGAGGCCCCGGAGGCCGGCGCCACCGCCGCACCCCCCACGGACCTGAGCCCCACCCCGGAGCCCACCACCCCGGCGCCCACGCCGCCGGACACCGCTGCGGCGCCCGGCACCCCTGCCCCCAACGCCACCACGCCGCGCGGGGCCACGCCCAAGGCCACCACCACCACCGCGACGGCCTCCGCCACCGCCACCACCACCACCACCGCGACGGCCTCGGCCACCACCCCGCCAGCGCCGACCGCCTCCACCACCGCGACGGCGACGGCCACCGCCACGGCGTCCCACTGCGCACCGAAGTGCCAAGGCGTCCTCACCAATTGCCTGAAGCCGGCGACGACGGACGGCGGGCTGCCCACGCTCGCCGATCCTACGGCCTGTCAGAAGGCCTTCAACGACTGCGTGGCCGCGTGCTCGGCGCCCTGAGGCGCAGCGGCAGGCAGGCCCTCAGCCGCGCGGCGGCAGCGGAGGGGTCCACTGGCCGTCACCGTCCGCGTCGAGCCAAATCGGGTTGGTGAGCGCCATGGGCAGCAGCCGCAGCGCGTCCCCACCCCCGACGATCGGCGCCAGATCTCGATCCCCTTCCACGCGCAGCACCACGAAGTCATCCTGCTCTACCGCCAAGGGCAGCTCGAGCGAGAAGCGCAGGGGCTGATCGCTCGCCGGCACCTCGAACCAGAGCGGCGGCTCGAGGCTGCGGTAGACCGCGACGCGGCGCACGTCGACCCAAGGAGCGGCTCGCACCGCCAGCTTCAGGACGCTGGTGGCGCGCTCCACCTTGACCAGTGCGCCGAGCTCCGCGCCGTCCACCTGGACGTCGAGCAGGGGGCCGCTCGTGACGTAGCTCCGCCCGGCGCGGAGCGCCGCCACCAGCTCGGCGCCAGGAGCCGCTCCCGGCGCCTGCGAGAGCGCGACGTAGTTGCGTGGATAGCCCGCTTGATTGAGGTCCAGCCGGTGGGTGTCGCTGTTGCCCGTCATGACCACGCGATGCCCCCGCGCCAAGAGCGAGAACCAATCGCGCAGCACGGGCTCCACCGCCGGGGTGTCCACGTGCGCGTAGCCGTTGAGCAGCTCGATGGCGTCGAAATCCAGGCTGCCCTCGCGGCGGCCGAAGCTCCCCCGGGCCGGCTCGTACGCGGCGTGGTTGAAGTAGCCGATCCGCCCGAAGCGCGGGTGCATCACCGTCAAGAGCGCCCCGGGCGCGCGCGCCCTCACCTCCTTGAACAGGCTGCCGGGCCGCCACTGGCTGACCTCGCCCCCGCTGAAGAGCGCCCCCCCCGGTGAGGCCGGCACGGGGAAGGCGCCGAAGTGGCCCCAGTCCTTCGTCGTGACCTCACTGCCCCGCACGACGTCGAGCACCCGCGTGAGCTGCTGGCGCGCGACGGCGGGCGTGTAGTCGGTGGCCACGTTGTGATCGGTCGCCACCAAGAGGTCCAGCCCCTCGGCGGCGAACTCCACGACGCGCGCGTCGAGCGGGACGACCGAGTCGAACGACGGCGCGGAGTGCACGTGGAAATCCCCCCGCCGCCACCCCGGGGCGCTCACCACGTGCGCGAGGGTGACGGGGAGCTTCGTGACGCCCTGGTCGATCCGCACGGCCTCCACGCTGCGAACGCTCCACTCGATGCCGTGGCTCACCTGCACGTCGTAGAGCCCGGGCGGCACGTGGAGGCTGCCCGCCCCCGTGCGCGCGAGCACCCGGTGGTAGACCGCGAAGCCGCCGTCGATGGGGCGCGCGTGATCGCCGCGCGCGAAGTGCGGCGTCGGCGTGTCCTGGACCCCCTTGAAGCTCAGCTTGCAGGGGATGAGCGCGCCGGTCGCCGCGTCTCGCACCTCGAAGGCAAAATTGGGGGGACCCTCGGCCACCTTCTGCGCGGAGGACCTCGCGGCGGCGCGCGCCGCCGCGGCCTCGGCCGCCGACACCTCATCGTACACGGTGGGGGTCGGATCGACCTCGAGCTCCCGCCGCCGAGCGCAGCCCTCGGAGCCGAGGAGGAGCCCCACCGCCAGCAGGCCGAGCCATGAGCGCGGAGCCGTCACGTGCCGATGGGCTTGATCTTCAGCAGGCCAGGCCCCGGCTTGACCTTGGCTTGGCAGGCCAGGCGGCTGGAGGCTGGGCCCTCGAGGACGTCCAGCAGATCCTGCTCTTCCTCTGCTGGTGGCTCCAGCAGCTCGGCGCCCTCGACCACCTCGATCTGGCACGTGGCACAGCTCGCCGAGCGACAAGAGAACGGGACGGGCGCGCGCTGGCGATCACAAATATCGATGAGCGCCCCTCCCGAAGGCGCCTCCAGGGTCTTGCTGGCCCCGGCGCTGGTCTCGACGACGACGATGGTCGGCACGCCGGCAGGCTAACCAGCGCGGTGCGCGCTGACAACCACCGCCCGCTCGAGCCAAAGGTTCGGCGCGGGGGCGCATGGCGACGCGCCCCTCGAGCACGGCCCGCGCCGCCGCGCCGCAGCTCCGTCGAGGGCCTGTCAGGCCCGCCCAGCCGGTGTAAGCTGCGCCCCATGTCAATCAGCCCGATGCAAGCGGCCGACCTCGACGCCGTGGGACAGCTCTACCTCGACGCCTACGCGGTGAAGGACTGGTCGCTCGAGGGAGCGGTGCGCTACGTGAAGAAGTTCTTCGACTTTGAGCCCGAGCGCTGCCGCGTCGTTCGCGAAGAGGACGGCAGCATCACCGGTGCCATCCTCGGCTTCACCTTCGAGCGCGAGAAGGGCATGACGCTCTTCATCCAGGAGCTCATCGTGGCGCCCTCCGCGCGCAACCGCGGCTACGGCAAGAAGCTGGTGAGCGCGCTGCGAGAGAGCACCAGCCACCGCGGCAAGGTCCGGGTGAAGCCGCTCGTCAAGGCTGACACCAGCGTCCTCAACTTCTACAATTCGCTCGGCTTCGAGCGAGACAAAGTGGTCAGCTTCACCATCGAGGACTAGGCGCCGCGGCGCGTGGGCTCCGCAAAGAACTGCTGGATGTCGGCCGCGCGACTCAGCGCGTCCGCGCGGCCCATCTCCACCAGCTCCCCCGCGAACTCTCCGTCGAACAGTAGGTAGCTAGCCAGGTCCGCCTCCACGAAGGAGCTGAGGTCACCGCGGCTCGCCAGGTGCCGGCTGAGCCAGGTGCTCGAGCCCACCCGCGAGACGAGGCGCCGCAAGTGCTCACCCGCCACTCGGCCGATGTCGCGCGTCGGGTGAAACACGAGCGTGCGGATCCTGCGGTAGGGAGCGCCCCGGGTCTCCATCAGGGTGCGCTGGACCCCCTCGAGCTCTCGACGATCCAAGGTGTTCTCCACCGTCTCCATCAGCCGGTTGAGGCGCTCGAGCACCTGCAAATCATAGGCGACTGGGTCGAGCAGCAGCGCGTTGAGGAGCTTGCCCGCCAAGAAACCCAAGCTCGGATAGTGATCGAGCTCCACCTCCGCCGGCAAGGGTCGGAAGCGCTCCGAGAGGAGCGAGATGACGACGATGCGCGTCGCGCCCGCGCGCAGCGCTGGCGCGATGGGGGTGTTGAAGCGGAGGCCACCATCGCTGTAGTAGCTGCGCCCCACGCGGCGTGCTGGGAAGACGACCGGGATGGCCGCGGAGGCGAGCACGTGCTCGGGGGTGATGCGCTCACGTCGGACGATGTGCCGAGGCGCGCGCGGCTCACGGTAGATCACCCCAGGCGCGAGGTGCGTGAACAGCGTGGTGTTCCCGCTGGCCACGTTGAGCGCCGCGATGATGAGCGCCCGGACGGTGCCGGCGCCGATGTTGGCGTCGAGCGCTCGCCAGTCCGCGGCGGTCTTGATGAGCTCCTCGAGCGGGCGCGGATCGACCAGCGAGCGCCCTACGCGCTCGGGGGGTGGGGCGCCCCAGCGTAGGCGCGCCCGCCGCAGGAGCTCTCCTCCGGGCAAGACGCTCCAGGGGTTGAGCCGGAGGTGGTCACGGATGTCGAGGCGCTTGTAGACGCGCACCAGCTCCTCGGCGCCCAAGTGCCCCTGCTGCGCGTTCGACGCGAAGAACGCGGCGTTGATGGCGCCCACGGACGTCCCCGTGAAGACCTTGAACGGAGAGGGGTCCGTCGCGTGCAGACCGAGCACCTCCACGATGCCCGCCACGACCCCCGCCTCGTAGGCGCCGCGCACCCCTCCCCCGGACATGACGAGCCCCGTCACCTCCCGCTTTGGCGTCGGCGAGAGGCTCAGCGGCGGGGGCTCCAGTGAGGCCCGGAGTGGCTCAGGCACGTCCGTCACGACGCCTCAATCTACCGAGAAGCGCGCTGTGCGTCACCCATCGAACACCGACGACTCAGACTGGCCAGTGGTAGAGCATGAAGTACACGGCCACGCCGCTGGCGGACACGAACAGCCATATGGGCAGCGCCCAGCGGGCAATCCGCCGATGCGCCGCGATCCTCCCCGTCCGCCCTCGGTACACGGTCAGCAGCGCCAAAGGGACGACGGGCGCGGCCATGGCAATGTGCGGGAGGAGCAGCGAGAAATAGAGCGTGCGAGCGAGCCCCTGACCCTGAAACTTCACCGTGCCCACCTGCGCGTGGTGCGCCAAGTAGGTGAGCAGAAAGACGCAGGAGAGGGCGAAGGCCGCCATCATGCAGCGCCGATGGTGGACCACGGCCCGGCGCTTGATGAACACGGTGCCCGCCACGAGCAGGAGCGTGATGGTGCCGTTGAGCAGGGCGCCCAGGGAGGCGAGCAGGGTGGGGCCGCTGGGCGCGGCGCGCGGTGCGGGCACGGTGAGCGCCAGCAGCACCAACCCCAAAATGACGACGGTGACTCCGGAGAAGAGCCAGCGCAGCCGGGGGGACTCCACCGGGCTCACCGGCTCTTCGGAGGGTAGAGACATGGCGTGGGGCGACGTGAGCGGCACCCGCTGGGCGCCGGCGAGGCCAGGGGGTGAAGGGTTACTTGCAGGGGTTGATGAAGGTACCGCAGTTGCTCTTGGGCTTCGGCGTGAGAGGGCCCGTGGTCTTCTTCTGCTCCACCAGCGTCACCTCGTGCTTCTGAGCCTCTCCCGCCTCGACGGTGAGCTTCACCGTGGCGGGGGCGTGCCCCGGCTTGGAGAAGACGCAGCGGTGGCCCCCCGCCGTCAGCCGCAGCGCCGAGTCCTTCAGCTCGACCGCCTTGCCATCGCACTGCACGCTCCCGCAGTCCGGCTTGCACTCGAAGCTGATGAGTGCGTCGGTGGCGGGGGCCGCCGGGGGGGGCTGCTCGGCGACTGCAGCGCTCGCCGGGGGGGGCGCCACGGCCTCGACCGCGCTGGCGGCGGCCTGTGCCGCGGCGGCGCTCGCCGCCGCCGAAGCGCTGGCGGCCTGCGCCGCCGCCGAAGCGCTGGCAGCGCTCGCCTCGGCGAGCCGGCTCGCTTGCCCCCGCTGATAGAGCAGCCAGCCACCGCCGCCGCCGAGGCCGCACAAGAGCAGCGCCCCGACGACGAGGAGCGGGAGCATCAGGCCCCGCTTCGTGGGCACGCCCGCCAAGGCGAGCTCCTCGCTCGTCTGTGGCCCCGCCGTGCTCGCGGCCTGCACCGCAGCGGGAGCGTCGAACCCCATCATCGGCGGCGCCGAGGTCGGCTGCGCCATCGCGCCAGCCGGCGTCCCGTAGTCGAGCGACGTCGCCGAAGGCGGCGCGATGGGGCCGATGTCTCCCATGATCATGGTGCCGCCGAGCGCCCGCTGCGGCGTCCCCGGCCTGGGCCCAGCGAGCGCAGCGAAGGCGCCCGCCAGCTCCGAGACGCTGGCGTAGCGGTCCGCTGGCATCGGCGCCAACGCGCGGGCAAAGAAGGCGTCCCACGCCGGGGCCAGGTGTGCCCCGAGCCGCTGCGCTTGCTGGGCCGCCGACGCGATGGGGACCTGCAGCTCAGCCCAGAGCGCGTTGATGTCGAGCCCCTGGGGGCTGGGCTGCGCCGACAGCAAGGGCGAGCGACCCGTGAGCGCATAGAACGCCAAGGCGCCAGCCGCGTACACGTCCATGCTGGGCTGCGCGGGCTGCGCGATGTTGGCCGCGTCCGGCCCACAGAAGCCGGGCTCCCCGCCCCAACCGGGCTCCACGAGCGCCCGCGCCGCCGCCACGCCGAAGTCCCCGACGCGCACCACGCCCAGATCTCCGTTCACGAAGACGTTGTCCGGCCCGAGGCTCCGGTGCACGAGCTGCCGCGCGTGGGCCGCCGAGAGCGCCTCGGCCAGGGCCGTGAGCAGCCGTGAGGTCTGTCCGGCGTCCAGCGGCCCAGCGCCAACGCGCTGGCGTAGGCTCATCAGCTCCACCTTGGCGCTGACCGCGTAGGCGACCCCAAGCTGCGGGTCCACCTCCACCTCCAGCGTCCGCAGGACGTGCGCCTCGGGGAGGGCCTGCGTGGCCTGCGCGTCCTGCTTCAGCGCTTGCCAGGCCGCTGGGTTCTGCGTGAGCGCCGCCAAGAACACCGTGACGGTGTAGGCCTGTCCCGTGGCGTCGCGTGCTTCATACCGGTGCCCCATGGGCAGCGCCTGCACCTCGGCGACGAGCTGCCAGCGCCCCGATAAAATCGTGCCGAGCGCCGGCTGGGTCAAAGCTTCCCTCCGAGCGTCTGGACCGCCTTCATGACCTCGGCCGCGAGCTCCGGCGTGCTCCCCTCGAGCACGAAGGCCAGGCCGACCACGGGCGGCCCGTCGTGCTCCGCCGCGATCACGAGCAGCGTCCCGGGGCGCCCCTTCATGGTGGGCTGGGCAGGCTTCTGCGTCGCCTTGCTGACCTCCCAGAGCCTCACCTTGGCGCCGCGCGCCTCGACGCGGGAGTCGGGCTTACCGAGCCGCCTCCGCAGCACGTCCGTCTTGACCTGCGCCACCTCGAGCCGCGTCATGAGCGCGGGCAAGGCGGCGAAGACGTCGTCCGGCTGGGTGCCACGGGCCGCCACCCAAGCGAGCGCGGCGCTCTCGGTCGCGTGGAAGCTGACCGGCCCGGCCGCTTCCGTCGCGTAGTGCCACCCGGTCGGTGGCTGGACCCAGAGGCCCGTCTCAGCGATGGGCTGCTGCGTCTGGGCATCTGCCGTGCACCCCTCGCTCAGGCTCTCGCACTTGGGAGGAGGAGGAGGTTCCGGTGGCTTCGGTGACGAGGCGATGGGCGCGGTGGGCGCCGCCGCCACCGGCGCCTCCGCGGGACGGCGCCGGCAGCCGCCGAGCGTGAGGCCAACGATCAACCCAACGAACAGGAGAGGCTTGAAGTAGGTCATCGGACGGCGCACAGCTTAGGCCAGCGCCTGGCCCCTGGGTAGGCGACCCCCCTCGTTTCCGCGCCGACCTCGGGGTCACCCGACCGGGAGCCTCAGCCGGCCGCCAACCGCCGAGCCACCTCGGCGGCCAGCGCCACGTCCGCCGGCACCCACTCCAAAGTGAGTAGCTCCGCTGCGGTGCACCACCGCGAGGCCTGGTGCTCTCGAAGCTCGGGCTGCTGCCCCACGGCGAAGACCTCGAAGAGCACCACGCGCACGGGGCGCCCCCCAGGGGTCCGCCCCACGCTCTCCGCCCACCGCGCTCCAACGGTGGCCTGCAGCCCCAGCTCCTCGGAGAGCTCCCGCCGGAGCGCCTGGGCAAGCGTCTCCCCGGGCTCCACCTTGCCCCCTGGGAACTCCCAGCGCCGCTCGTGAGCGGAGCCCTCGGGTCGCTGCGCCGCGAAGCAACGGCCACGGTCGCACCAGGCCGCCGACACCACCAGTAGTTCCTGCACCGCGGGCCAGCGTATGATGCGCCCGGCGCCGACGCCAGCCTCCACCCCCATGCTGCGGATCCTCGACATCAGCGAGGCGGACACGACGGCCGCCGCCAGCGACCACTCGCTCTTGGTGCGCCCGCCGCTCGGGGTCACCCGCTGGATCGACCTCACCGCGCCCACCACCGAAGAGCTCGAGCGCCTGCGGGTCGGCTTCGATTTCCATCCCCTCGCCATCGAGGACTGCGCCCAATTCGATCAACGCCCCAAGCTCGAAGAGTACCAAGATCACCTCTTCATCGTGACGCACACCTTCGAGAGCGCAGGCGACGCCATCCCCAAGCTCAGCCTCGAGCTGCACGCCTTCCTCGGCCAGCGCTACCTCGTGACCGTGCACGACGACCCCTGCGCTACGCTCGATCAGGTCTTCGCGCGGGCGGGGAGAGAGCCGCGCCTCGGCCAGCGCGGGCCCGACTACCTCTACTATCTCGTGGCGGACGCCTTGGCGGACGCCAACCTCCCCGTCCTGGATCTCATCACGGAGGAGATGGCGCACATCGAGGACGCCACCGTCGGGCACGCCCCCAGCAAGCAGGACATCGCGCTCATCCTCACCCTCAAGCGCGAGCTGCTGGCCATGCGCCGCGTCATCGCACCTCAGCGCGAGGTCTTCGCGCGGCTCGCCAAGAGCGACATCCCCCAGGTCAGTGAGCGCACCGCTCCCTATTTCCGCGAGGTCTTCGACGCCGTCCTGCGCGTCACCGACGGCATCGAGGCCGCCCGAGAGCAGCTCACCAGCACCATGAACGCCCACTTCGCCGTCGTCTCCAACCGCACGAACGAGGTGATGAAGAGCCTGACGCTGTTGTCGGCCATCTTCCTCCCGCTGACGTTCATCACGGGCTTCTTCGGTCAGAATTTCACGCACCTCCCGTTCGACTCCAAGCTGCTCTTGGGGGTCATGGGGCTCACCTGTCTCGGGGTGCCCGCCGTCATGCTCTGGTGGTTTCGGCGCCACCACTGGCTCTGACCATGACCGGGACGCTCGCCATCAAGACCCCTCGGCGGGGCACCTGGAGCCACGCTCGGCTGCCGCTAGCCCTGCTGGGCGCGTTCTGCCTCCTCAGCGTGGTCACGCTCTGGGCGCCGCCGGCGGGGCGCGTCAGCTGGCTCTTGGAGGTCGGGCCTGGCGTCGCTGGGGTGGTGGTCCTCCTCGCGGTGTACCGGCGCTTCCCCATGAGCCACCTCGTCTACGGCATGGTGTTCCTCCACCTCTGCGTGCTCCTCTACGGCGGCTACTACACCTACGCGCTCACCCCGCTCGGTGACTGGGCCAAGGAGACCTTCCAGCTCTCACGCAACCACTACGATCGCGTCGGGCACGTCGCGCTCGGCGTCTTCCCTGCCTTCATCGTGCGGGAGGTGTTGCTCCGGCGCACCCCGCTCGAGCGAGGAGGCTGGCTCTATTTTCTCATCGTCAGCGTGGTGCTCGCCATCGCGGCGTTCTGGGAGCTGCTCGAGTGGTGGGTCACCCTGGTCGTCGCCTCGGACACGGGCACCGCCTTCCTCGGCTCGCAGGGCGATGTCTGGGATGCCCAGTGGGACATGCTGTTGGCGCAGCTCGGGGCCATGCTGGCCTTACCGCTGCTCAGCAGCGCCCACGATCGTTCCATCGCGAAGATCCCCGTGGACCACGCGGCGCCAGCCCGCTCCGGGGCGCCTCACTGAGGCCCGAAGCGGCGCAGGAGCGCCTCCAGCGCTTGCTGGCGGAGCAGCTCCCCGATGTCCTCCGCAAAGGCGCGGGCCAGCCGCTCGACCTCGGCCTCGAGATCCACCTCGCCGAGGCTCTCGGTCGCCGCCGGCAACACGAGCGACACCACCTCCTGCTCCGCCGACCCCCCGGTGCCCTCCCGTTCCACGTCGGGCGGCGCCACGCGCTGCGCCCGCGAGCTCCGAGCGCGCGCGGCGCGCGCCGGCTCCCCGCGCGACGCCGCTGGGCTCGCCTCTTGCTCCAAGAGCGACGGCGCGACGATGATGCGCCGGCGGCGCACGCCGAGCTCGGCCTCGACGGCGTGCTCCGCATCGTCGGGAGCCGGAGCATCGCCCTGGAGCGCAGCCTCCGGAGCCTCCGCAGGGAAGGCGCGCTCCAGCGCCGTCGGTAGGTGCAGTGAGCGGGCCGTCGGCGGGGGCACCGTCGGCGGGCGCGGCGGCAGGCCGGCGTCGGTGGGACGGGCCGCCGACGGCGCCGGGGCGGCGGCCTCTCCGACCGACGCGCCGCGCGGACGCGCCCGGAGGACTTGGACCTCCACCGGTCGTGACGAGCTCGGCGGCGGCGGGATGGGGCGCGTGGAGCTCTCGAGCGAGCGCTGCTCGAGCAGCGCGGGATCGTCACTCCGGCGCACCTGGCTGTCCACGCCGAAGACGGTCCGACGATCCCGGCGGGAGAGCCGCCGCCGCGCGAGCACGAAGAAGACCCCTCCCAAGGAGCGGCGCTGGAGCCCGTCAGCCGTGAGCAGGCCCTCGCCGGCGTCGAGCCGCTGAGCCTCCTCCAGCAGCTCCCACGCGACCGCCTCGCCCAAGAGGGCGACGATCGACGTGAGCTGCTCGAGGGGCTTGCTCTCGCTCTCCCCGAGCGCTCCCGCGAGGCGCGCGGCGACGGCCGCCTGTGGCTCTGGTTGCTGGTCTTGCTCGCCCACTCAGCGACTCTCCGTCTGCACTGGGTACACCGCTCAACAGTTCAAGCATGGTCCCCAGTCTCGCGCCATCGGAAACCCAGCTCACCGGGCAGCGGGGGCTGGGTCCGTGACGAGCGTCGGCAGGGCGCCCCCTGCCGGTGGCCGTCGCGGGGTGGCAGAATGCCAGCCGCCCTGGAGCCGATTTGGGGATTTGAACCCCAGACCTGCGGTTTACGAAACCGCTGCTCTACCGCTGAGCTAAATCGGCCGAAAAGCCGCGGCAGCATACGCTGGCGCGCGTCACGGTCAAGCACGGAAGCGGCTCCGCGAGCGGATCCTCCCGAAACCCAAGGGGGCTCCGGCCACGCGCCGAGCGCTCCCCAGGGCGGCGGCGCTCGGCGGAGCGCGGCGCCGCTGCCCTGGGCGCCCCCGGCGCCCTCCTGTATCATGCCACGCCCTCGTGGCAGCTCCTCTCCCCTCCCCCCCGCTCGCCGGCGTCGCTGGCCTCCGCTTCTCTTCGGTCGCGGCCGGGATCCGCGCCGACGGGCGCCCGGACCTCGCGCTGGCCGTCAGTGACGCCGACGCCACCGTCGCCGCGCTCTTCACGAAGAACCGCGTCGTGGCCGCCCCGGTGACGCTCGCGTGCGAGCGCGTCCCCAGCGGACGGGCGCGCGCCCTGCTGGTCAACAGCGGCTGCGCCAACGCGGTCACGGGACTCGCGGGCGCCCGCGCTGCCGAGCAGAGCTGCGCGCGTGTCGCCGCCGAGCTGGGCATCGCCGCGGAGCTCGTGCTCCCCGCCTCCACGGGCGTCATCGGGCAGCTCCTGCCGGTCGAGCGCCTGAGCGCGGCCGTCCCCGCCCTCGTCGAGGGCTTGAGCGCGGACCGCGCCGGGGACTTCGCTGCCGCCATCTGCACGACCGACGCGTTCACCAAGACCGCCGAGGCGACGCTCGAGGCCGACGGCGGAACGTGCCGCCTGCTCGTCATCGGCAAGGGCGCAGGGATGATCCACCCGGAGCTCGGTCGCGTGAGTGAGCTGCCCTCGTGCCCCACGCGGCCGCCCACCGCCACCATGCTCGTGTTCGTCTTCACCGACGCCAAGCTCGACGCCGGGACCCTCGAGCAGGCCCTGGCCAGCAGCGCCGCTCGCACGCTCTGCGCGTGCACGGTCGACGGTGACACCAGCACCAACGACACGCTGCTCGCCGTGGCCACGGGGGCCTCTGGCCTCAGCCCTCGCCCCGGAGCGCTGGAGCGAGGCCTCGACGCGACGCTCGGCACCATCGCGCGCTTGATGGTCCTCGACGGAGAAGGCGCAGAGCACGCCGTCGAGCTGCGCGTCTCGGGGCTCGCCACCGACGCGGAGGCGCGCACCATCGCGAAGACGGTCGCGTGTTCCTTGCTGGTCAAGACGGCCCTCCATGGGCGCGACGCCAACTGGGGGCGCCTGCTGGCCGCCGCCGGGCGCGCCGGCGTCACCTTCGATCCCACGCAGGCGAGCGTCAGCATCGCAGGGACGGAGATCGTCCGTGGCGGCCTGGCGCTCGGCGCGGCGCCCGAGGCCGAGGCCGAGCGGGGCATGGCCGCGCGCGAGTACGCCATCGACCTGAGGCTGGGTGAAGGTCCGGGGCGAGCCAGCTACCTCACGTCCGACTTGGGGCACGGCTACGTGAACGTCAACGCGAGCTACCGCTCGTGAGGGGCGCGTGGTCCGTGGCGTTGGGGGTCGCCATGGCCTGCAGCCCGCAGCGCGGGACCATCGGCGCGGTGCTGTCGCGCAGCCCCACGGGGCGCATCGTGATCCAAGAGGCCCCGGCAGATCTTGCGGCCGCGCGCGCCGGGCTGGCACCTGGGGACGAGCTGCTGCTCGTGGACGGACGTGACGCGCGCGCCATGGACGACCCTGAGCTCCGCCGCGCGCTCCAGGGCGAGCCGGGGACCGTCGTCCACCTCACGGCGCAGCGCGGCGAGGCGGTGGTGCGCGCCTCGGTGCGGTTGACGCCCGCGCGTCACCGGCGCAAAATTCCGTGATAGGCTCCGGGGCCCGCGGACGCTCCGGCCAAATCACGCACGATGGCAAAGTACTGCATTCGCTACGAGGATGTCGTGCATCTCCTGCGCCACCGCGAGACCCTGATCGGCCGCAGCTCGAGCTGCCCCATCTCGGTCAACCAGAGCAAGGTGTCGCGCGTCCACGCCATGCTGCGCCGCTCGTCGGAGGGGGTCGAGCTCGTCGACCTCGGCAGCATGAACGGCACGCTCGTCAACGGGCAGCGCCTGCGGCGGCCGCGCCTGCTCTCCGACGGCGACGTCCTCCGCGTCGGCGACCTGGATCTCCGCTTCTGCGTGGAGGCCGACGACCACTACGCCGAAGACACCACGGTGAGCAGCCTCGAGAGCCGTGCCCCCATCGAGCCCGGCCTCACCATGGACGCCGCGGAGATCCTCGTGGCCCAGGCCGAGCAAGACCCCACCAGCCTCTCGAGCGCCCGCGCTCTCCTCGATGGCCTGCTGTCCCGGCTCGAGCAATCGGCGAGCGGCCTGACCCCAGCTCAGCTCTCTCGCTTGCAGCAGCTCCTCCCCAGGGCGGTCGCGGATCTGAGCGCGGCGCCGGCGAGCGCCCAGCGAGAGCGGCTCCAGCGCCGCGCCGAGGCGCTCGCCGCGCGCCCCCCCACGGGCTTGGACTGAGCGGCGCCCGTGGCTGGAGACGCCCAGGCTGCCTTCGAGCTCTTCTTGGTGCTCACCCCGCCCCGCGTCGCCGCGGCGGAGCAGGCGCTCCAGCTCGCCGACCCGCGCGCGCGCCACGCGGCGCTGTCGGGCGCCCTCGTGCCGCTGGCCGTCGACGCGCTGCTGCTCGGCGCGGAGGGCCCCAGCGCGCTCGCGCTCGCGCTGGTCGAGGCCACGCACGCCTCGCCCTCCGCGCTCACCGAGGCCCTGGCCTCGCTCCGCGACGCCGCCCAGTCCCTCACGCACGGCGACCGCTCCGGCGCTCGGGTGGACGAAGGGCGGCTGCTGGAGCAGGCCGCGCGTCTGCGGGCCGGCGCGCCGAGCGCGGTCGAGCCCGCCGCGCCGAGCGCACCGTCGCCGCGCCCCGCGGCCGCGCCGCTCGCCGCGGCCGCGCCGCTCGCCGTGGCCGCGCCGGACGAGGCGTGGTCGCCCCCCATCGCGGACGATCTCGTCGCGGCCTTCCTCGACGAGTGCACCGAGCGCATCGACGGGGTGGCGGAGAAGCTGCTGGAGCTCGAGCAGCACCACCAGGACGCAGCGCTCATCGACGCGCTGTTTCGCGACCTGCACACGCTCAAGGGGAGCAGCGCCTTCGCGGGCCTCACCCGCCTCAACCGCGTGGCCCACCGCGCGGAAGATCGGATGGGGGAGCTGCGCGAGGGCAAGCGTCGGGTGGACCGCCCGCTCATCGACGCGCTGCTCGCCAGCCTCGACGTCATGAAGGCCATCGTCGAGAGGGCGCGCGCCGGCCACCCCATCGACGTCTCCATCGACGCCGTGCTCGCCCGCCTGGAGCGCCCCGAGGCGGCGGCACCGGCGAGCCCCACGGCGCCCCAGCCCGCCCCGCCAGCCGCCGCGGAGCCGGGTCGAGCCAGCGGCGCCTCCACGCTCCGCATCGACTTCGAGAAGGTGGATCTGCTCCTGAACCTCGTCGGAGAGATCGTGCTGGCGCGCGGGCGCCTCAACGGCGCGGCGGAGGTCCAGAGCGCGCTGCTCCGCGAGGTGGGCGCTTGGCGCAAGGGCGCCACCCCTACCACGAGCGCCGACCCTCCGCCGCAGCTCGTCGAGGAGCTGACGCGCGCCGAGCGCGTCCTGCGAGAGAGCTGGACGGATCTGGAGCAGGGCCTCGGCGGCCTCGGGCTCGCGCTCGGGCAGCTCCGAGACACGGTCATGAAGCTGCGCATGGTGCCGATGGCGCGGCTCTTCGGCAAGTACCAGCGGACGGTCCGGGAGCTGGCCGGTCAGCTCGGCAAAGAGGTTCAGGTCGAGCTCCTGGGTGGCGACACGGAGCTCGACAAAGTGCTGGTGGAGCGCCTGGACGATCCGCTCCTGCATCTGGTCCGCAACGCGGTGGATCACGGCATCGAGCCCCCCGACGTGCGAGCGCGGGCGGGCAAGCCGCGCCAGGGCCGGCTCGTCCTGAGCGCGGCCCAGCGCGGGGGGCGCGTCCTCGTCGCCATCACCGACGACGGAGCCGGGATGTCGCCGGAGCGGCTCCGCGCGAAGGCCCTCGAGAAGGGCCTGCTCGATCAAGAGTCCGCCAGCCAGCTCTCCGATCAAGAGAGCCTCTCGCTGATCTTCCGCGCGGGCTTCTCCACGGCCGCCACGGTCTCCGACGTCTCCGGGCGCGGCGTGGGCATGGACGTGGTCAAGGACGCCATCACGCGCCTGAAGGGCGACATCCGGTTGAGCTCGACGCCGGGCGAGGGGACGCGCCTCGAGCTCAGCCTCCCGCTCACGCTGGCCATCACCCAGGTCCTCACGGCGCGAGTGGGCACCGAGACGATCGCCATCCCCCTGGACGCCATCGTCAGCACGCAGCGCGTCGCGCCGAGCACGCTCGAGCGCGTCGGGCTCGGCTCGACCCTGCGCTTCGGGGAGGCGCTGGTGCCCGTCGCGGAGCTAGCGCCGCTGCTCGGGCTCGACGCCAGCACCTCGCTCGGCGGCGCCGACGAGGCCCGCAGCGTGGTCATCGTGAGCCTCGGGGAGCAGCAGCTCGGGCTGCTCGTGGACCAAGTGCTCGGACGCCATGAGGTCGTGATCAAATCGCTCGGTCCGCTCCTCGCCGCGGCGCCCTGCGCGGCGGGGGCGACCCTGATCGCCGATCAGGTGCTCCTCGTCGTGGACCTCGCCGCGGTCGCGGCGCGCGCCGCCTCGCCCTCGGTCGGGTCACCCTCGCCAGCGTTCGCTCGCCCCCCCACCTCCGGCGCGCGGCACGCGCGCGTCCTCGTAGTCGAGGACGCGGAGGCCACGCGCGAGGCGCTGCGCCGCGAGCTCAGCTTCGCCGGCTTCGACGTGGTCACCGCCGATGACGGCCAGCACGGTCTGGAGCTGGCGCTGGCCCAGCGCTTCGACGCCGTCGCCACGGACGTCGTGATGCCTCGCCTCGACGGGCACGCGCTCGCGCGCGCCCTGCGCAGCTCCCCACACTACGCGGCCGTCCCCATCGTGATGCTCACCAGCCGGGACTCTCGAACCGACGCCCTCCGTGGGCAGGACGCAGGCGCGGACGCCTACCTCACCAAGCCCACGGCGGCCGGCGAGCTGGTCCAGGTCTTGGACACGCTGCTCGGCCGCGCGCGCGCCGCAGCTCGGCGCTGAGGCGCCGGCCGCTGGCCCCGCGGGGCGACCCCCGCGCCAGCGTCAGGGCGGCTAGTGTAGCTCGCCTCTGGGTGGTAGCGTGCGCGCTCACCATGAGCCGTTACCTGTTCACCTCAGAGTCTGTAGGAGAAGGCCACCCCGACAAGATCTGTGATCAGATCTCGGACGCCGTCTTGGATGCGGCGCTCCTCGGCGACCCCAAGAGCCGCGTCGCGTGCGAGACCCTGTGCAAGACGGGCTTCGTCGTCATCGCTGGAGAGGTGAGCACCTCCACCTGGCTGGACTTCGGCACCATCGCCCGAAACGTCATCCGCGACATCGGCTACGACAGCTCCGACAAGGGCTTCGACTACGCCACCTGCGGCGTGCTCACCGCCATCGAGCCGCAGAGCCCGGACATCGCCCAGGGCGTGACGGAGGGGCAAGGGCTCCACAAAGAGCAAGGCGCTGGAGATCAGGGCCTGATGTTCGGCTTCGCCTGCGACGAGACCCCGGAGCTGATGCCCGCGCCCATCATGTATGCGCACGCGCTCATGAAGCGCTGCACCGAGGTGCGCAAGGGCGGCAAGGCGAAGTTCCTCCGGCCGGACGCCAAGAGCCAGGTCACCGTCGAGTACGAAGACGGCAAGCCCCTCCGCATCGACTCCGTGGTCATCTCCACCCAGCACTCTCCGGAGGTCAGCCACCGCCAAATCGTGGAGGCCATGCAGGAGCTGGTCATCAAGCGGACGCTCCCCAAGCACCTGTTGGACAAGAACACCAAGTACTACATCAACCCCACCGGCCGCTTCGTCATCGGCGGTCCCTACGGGGACGCTGGGCTCACCGGCCGGAAGATCATCGTAGACACCTACGGCGGGATGGGGCGTCACGGCGGCGGCGCGTTCAGCGGCAAGGATCCCACCAAGGTGGACCGCTCCGCCTGCTACTACGCGCGCTACGTCGCCAAGAACCTGGTCGCCGCGGGGTTGGCGCGCCGCGCGGAGGTGCAGATCGCGTATGCCATCGGCGTGGCCAGGCCGATGGGCGTCTACGTCGACACCTTCGGCACGGGCGTCGTCAGCGACGAGGTGCTCCAGCGCTACGTCATGGAGCACTTCGACATGCGCCCGAAGGCGCTCATCGAAGAGCTGGGGCTCCTCCGCCCCATCTACCGCGCCACCTCCACCTACGGCCATTTCGGGCGCCGGGAGTTCCCGTGGGAGGACACCTCGCGGGCCGCGGCGATGGCCGCGGATCTGCTCGGCGTCGCCGGGCGCGGCAAGCCTGCGCGCGCCGCGGCCACCGCTCCCTCGAGCCCCACCCGCGGGCGCAAGGCGAGCGCACGCGGGAAGGCCCAGCCCGCGGCGGCGCCGCGCCGGGGCGCCGCCGCGCGCTCCAAGCGCTCGTGAGCGCACGCTGGCCCTAGCCCCCTGGCCGGAGCCGCCCGCATTCACTATGCTCTCTAGGATCATGCCGCGACCTTGGCTCGGCTTCGCCTCGGCGTGCGCCCTGGGCTGGGCCTGCTCGGCGGCGTCGCCTGCGCAGGACGCCGAGCCGGGTGGCCAGGCCGGGGCGGGCGCGGCCAGCGGCGGAGTGGCCGGCGGCGGCGCCACGGCCGGCAGCAGCGGCAGCTCTGGCCGCGGCGGGAGCGCCGGGGCGCTGGTCGTGGACGCGGGCGGCGCGGGGGGCTACGGCGCCGCGGGCCCTCGGCTCGACCGAGAGCCCCCCTGTCACGTCACCGGCCACGTGGACACCGACGGGGACGGCTTCTACGCCGACGAGGGCGACTGCAACGACTGCACCGCGCAGATCAACCCCGGCGCCCTCGACTGGCCCGGCAACGGCGTGGATGAAGACTGTAGCGGCGCGGCAGACGATGAGCCGGAGACCTGCGACACCATCACCCTCCCCATCGGCGTGACGGACAGCAGCGTGGCGCTCCGCGCCATGGGGCTGTGCAAGCGCCAGAGCGGTAAGAGCTGGGGGGTCATCCGCTCGGCGTTCACGCTGGCGGACGGGAGCGGAGAGAGCGTCCCGCTCCAGCGCGGCATCTTGTCGAGCTTCGGCCGCGTCACCCCCCGTGAGGGGCGCAACCTCTTCATGCTCTCCACCGGGAGCGCGCGGCGCCCGGGTGATCCCGGTTACTCCAGCCCCAAGGACACCGACACCGGGACCAAGGGCGTCACCCCACCCGGCTACCCCATCGACTCGCCGAGCTGCTCGGTCGTCACCCGTGACGACCGCGTGGCCTGGAACCCCTCGGCGCTGGAGGTGACCTTGCGGACCCCCAGCAACGCCAACCTCCTGCGCTTCCGGTTCAACTTCTACACCTACGAGTACCCGCGCTTCGTGTGCAGTGAAAACAACGACTTCTTCGTCGCGCTCCTGAGCCCCGCCCCCGAGCAGGCGCTCGAGGGGAACGTCAGCTTCGACGGACAGGGCAACCCCATCAGCGTCAACAGCAGCTTCCTCGAGGTCTGCACGCCCGGGACGCACTACGGCAAGGAGTTTCTCTGCGCCAGCGGCACGGGGGACCTCCAAGGCACCGGCTTCGAGCCCGGCGCCGCGACGGGCTGGCTCACCACCAGCGCGCCGGTGCCGCCTGGCACGGACATCACCCTGCGCCTAGCCCTCTGGGACATGGGGGACGCCTTCTATGACTCCTCGGTGCTCCTCGACGCGCTCGGCTTCGACATCGGCCAGAGCGACACCGTCACCGTCCCGGAGTGAGCGGGGCCACGAGCGGCGGGGCCTCAGCCCGAGACGCGGTTTCTGCCCGCTGCCTTCGACTGGTAGAGCCTTCTGTCGGCCTCTTCATAGAGCGCCTTCGGGTGCTCGTGAGCGGCCCACACGGCCAGCCCCAGGCTGAGCGTGACCGAGAGCTGGAGCTCCCCGAAATGACACACCGTCTGCTCGACGCGCGCCCGCACGCGCTCCGCGAGCTCGCGCGCGGCCGCGGCAGGCCCCTCCATCAACAGGGCGAACTCCTCACCGCCCACCCGCGCCAGCACGACCTGCTCGGGCAGCTCTAGGCGGACCGCCGCGACCACCTGCCGCAGCACGGCGTCGCCCGCTGGGTGCCCGTAGGTGTCATTCACGCGCTTGAAGTGGTCCAGATCGAGCAAGACGAGCGCGACGCTCGCTGCTGGGGACGCTGGCGACTCCAGGCGCTGAGCGAGCAGCTCCTCGAAGCGCGCCTTGTTGTACGCGCCGGTGAGGCCGTCGTGATGGACGAGGCGCTGCACCTCCTCGTGGTACGCCGCCTCGACGTTCTGCCGGTACAAGTATTTGAGCAGACACTTACCGATCCCGAGGCGATCTCCGTCCTTCAACAGCGCGCCGTCCCCCACGCGCTGCTCGTTGAGGAAGGTGCCGTTCGTCGAGCCCAGGTCCACCAGGTAGTGTCGCCCGTCGGTGCGCAGCTCCACGCGCGCGTGCTGCCGACTGACGGAGTCCGCGTTCAGCTGCAGCTGACACCCTGCACCACGCCCGAGCAACACCGGCAGACTACCGACCACGGCACGCTGCCCCAGCTTGGCGCCCGCGATGACGATGAGCACCGCCTGGCCGCCGCTCGCCGTCCTCAACGAGAGCGGCGCCGGACCACAGACCGTCACCTCCACCGTGGAATCGAAGAGCTCCTTGGGCACGCTGACGTACAAGCCTAGCACAAGCCGCAGAGCCGCAGAGCCGCGCCCGCGGAGGGCGAGGCCAGCGCTCGCGCGGCGGCCCGGGAGCTGCCCCCCTACGCCCCGCAGCCCTCGCCCCCCAGGATCAGCCGTCGTAGTAGAGCTGGTATTCCATGGGGAGCGGGTACTTCCGCACCTCCGCGAGATCTCGCTCGCGCTTGAGCTCCACCCAGGTGTCGATGACGTCTCTCGTGAAGACATCACCCTGGAGGAGGTAGTCGTGGTCCTCCTCGAGCCCTAGCAGGGCCTCCTCCAGAGACAGCGGCATCCGTCGGACGTCCTTCAGCTCCTCGGGGGACAAGCTGTAGATGTCCTTGTCCAGAGGATCCCCCGGGTCGATCTTGTTCTGGATGCCGTCGAGCCCCGCCATCATCATTGCGGAGAAGGCCAGGTAGGGGTTGCACATCGGATCGGGGAACCGCACCTCGATGCGCTTGGCCTTCGGTGAGGTGCTGTAGGTGGCGATGCGCAGCGCCGCCGAGCGATTGCGGCTCGAGTACGCCAGGTTGATGGGGGCCTCGTACCCTGGGACCAAGCGGCGGTAGCTGTTGGTGGTGGGGTTGGTGAACGCCGCTAGGCTCTTGGCGTGCTTGAGGATGCCGCCGATGTACCAGAGCGCCAGCTCGCTCAAGCCAGCGTAGTTCTCGCCCGCGAACAGCGGCTTGCCGCCCGCCCAGAGCGACTGGTGACAGTGCATCCCGCTGCCGTTGTCCCCGTACAGGGGCTTGGGCATGAAGGTGGCCGTCTTGCCGTGCTGCTTGGCGACGTTCTTGACGATGTACTTGAACCACAGCAGCTTGTCCGCGCAGGGCAAGAGCTTGTCGTAGCGGAAATCGATCTCGTTCTGGCCGGCCGTAGCGACCTCGTGGTGGCTGACCTCCACGTGCAACCCGCACTGCTGCATCACCTTCACCATGTCCGCCCGCAGATCGACCATGGAGTCGACGGGGGACACGGGGAAGTAGCCCTGCTTGAGCCCGATCTTGTAGCCCAGGTTCGGTCCCTCGTCCTTGCCGGTGTTCCAGGCAGCCTCCGAAGAGTCGACCGACCAGGAGCAGCCCCGCGTGCTCAGCTCGTACCGCACGTCGTCGAAGACGAAGAACTCCGCCTCGGGGCCGAAGAAGCAGGTGTCCGCGATGCCCGTGGTCTGCAGGTAGGCCTGGGCCTTCTTGGCGATGTAGCGGGCGTCACGGGAGTAGCTCTGGCGCGTGAGCGTGTCCTGGACGTTGCAGATGAGCGACAAGGTAGGGTGCTTCATGAAAGGATCCATCAGCGCGCTGGACGGATCCGGGATGAGCAACATGTCGCTGGCGTTGATCGGCTGGAACCCCCGGATGGACGAGCCGTCGAAGCCGAAGCCCTCCTCGAAGGAGTCCTCCTCGAGCTGCCAGATGGGGACGCTGGTGTGCTGCCACTGTCCCAGCAGATCCACGAACTTCAGATCCACCATGAAGGTGTCGTGCTTCTTCGCGAACTCCAATACTTCTCTCGGTGTCATCTCTCGCTCCTCCACCGCTGCCCCGCGGTGCGCACCTCTCGCCACGCCGCGCGGGCTCCGCGGCGACGACCACGTCACGACCCGCGCCCCCAACGCGGGGCGCGGCGCTTTCAGATGGCCTCGTCTCCTCGCTCACCCGTGCGGATGCGCAGGGCCTCTTCCACGGGCGTCACAAAGATCTTGCCGTCACCGATCCGCCCCGTCCGCGCGCTCTTCTCGATGGCGTCCATGACCTGAACGACGATGTCGTCCGGCACCACCACCTCGAGCTTCACCTTGGGGACGAAGTCCACCACGTAGGCCGAGCCGCGGTACACCTCCTTTTTCCCGCCCGTGCGCCCAAAGCCCTTCACCTCGGTCACGGTCATGCCCTGGACCCCCACCTCCGCGAGCGCGTCCTTGACCTCGTCGAGCTTGAAGGGCTTGATGATGGCCTCTACCTTCTTCATGGTCTGCTCCAGGCTAGGGACGCCCTGAGTGGCCCCGGGTGCCATCAGAACCTAATGGGACTCATGTTTCCAGCATGTTTCCGCCATGCGTCCCGACAGATTTTCGTCGGCGGAGCGTCGCCGAGCGCCGCTGGCGCGAGCGAGGCTATTCCTAGAGCCGGGCTCCCCCTATAGTGAGGGTCGCCCCCCGCCCCCCGCTCCGCCTGCATGTCTGCCCAGAACACCTCCAAGGTCCCGATAGGTACGGTCCTGGGGGAGAAATTTCGCGTCACTCGGGAGATCGGGCGCGGCGGCATGGCCGCCGTGTACGAGGCCGAGAACATCGTCATCGGCAAGCGCGTGGCGGTCAAGGTGCTGGCGGCCGAGCTGCTGACCTCGCGGGTGGTGCGGGAGCGCTTCCTGCGGGAGGCGCGCGCCGCGGCCGCCATTCGGAGCCAGTACATCTGCGACGTCTACGACTCCGGCACCTTCGAGGAACGCCCCTTCTTGGTGATGGAGCTGCTCGAGGGCGAGAGCCTCTATGAAATGATGACGCGCGTCCGCCGCCTGGACACGAAGGACACGCTCACCATCGTCCAGCAGGTGTGCCGTGGCCTCATCCAGGCGCATGAGGCCAACGTCATCCACCGGGATCTCAAGCCTGAGAACATCTTCATCACCCGCACGCCCGAGGGAGACATCCTCTCGAAGATCGTAGATTTTGGGCTCGCCAAGTTCTACGAGCCCGCCGGCGGGGACGCGGCGCAGGTGCGCCTGACGCGCGAGGGAGCGCTCTTCGGGACCCCGGCCTACATGAGCCCGGAGCAGGCCAAGGGGCAAGGGGAGGTCGACAAGCGGGTCGATCTCTGGGCGCTCGGCTGCATCGTCTACGAGTGCCTCACGGGCGCTACGGTGTGGAACGTCGAGCAGGGCGTCGCGATGATCTTGGCCCAGATCGCCAGCGCGCCGCTCCCGGTGCCCTCGGTGCTCCGGCCAGATCTCCCCAGGAGCTTCGACGCTTGGTTCGAGCAGGCGCTCGCGCGGGATCCGGACGCGCGCTTCCAGACCCCGCTGGAGTTCGCGGAGAGCCTGGAGCAAGCGCTCCTGGCCGAGCCGGTCCCGTCGAGCGCCCGCGCCTCGTCCGTGCAGCCGCTCGCCAGCCTCCTCAGCGATCCACAGGCGACGGTGCCAGGATCGGAGCTCGACCCGGACGCAGCCACGCAGCCCGCGCCGGAGGTCGCGCCGTCGTCCGGCACCCCGCTGGAGCCCGGGCCCTCCTCCTCCACCACCGAGACGAACACGGCGGTCATCCCGCCGCGCTCCTCGGGTCAGGGCGCGGGGGGCCTCGTGAAGCTGAGCGTGGCGCTCGCCGTCGCCATCGCGCTGGGCGCCGGGGCCTACGCCGCGCGGGACCGACTGTTCGCGCCGCCCGTGGCGGAGCTCCCCACCGTCAGCGCGCCACCGCCGCGCGCCACCACGCCCGCCAGCGTGTCGAGCGCGGCGCCCACGGCGAGCGCCGCCCCCGAGGGCCCGCTCGAGGCCGAGAGCTGGGCGCGCAAGCTCTTCAGCGCACAGGGCGCGCTCGCGGACGGCAAGCCCGAGGAGGCCGCCAACCTCTTCAAGGACGCCTTCGCGGACGGCGGCACCTCCGTCTCCCGCGCGCTCTACAACCAGTTCGGCGCCGCGGTGCTCGAGAACCCCTCGAAGTGCAAGATCGCCGCGCTCGGGCGGCCTCGCCCCTTCTCGGCGACCACCGCCATCTCGCGCCCGGCCTACGCCCGGCTCGAAGACGGTGGGCTCTGGAGCTGGGTGGACGGCGTCGACAACGGCCGTAAGCGTCAAGCCCTGATTGTCACCGTGGACCGCGCGCTCCGCCGCACGAGCGAGCCGCGGAGCATCACCCCGGAGGCGACCAACGTGCGTCACGTACAGCTCACCACCGTGGGCTCGCGCGTCGCGCTGCTCTACTGGGACGAGGGCGGCCCGGATCCTGGCGTCTTCGTGCGCTGGCTCGGCAGCGATGGTCGTATCGCTGGGCCGGCGCGCCGGCTCTCCACCTCCAAGCAGCACGAGTTCTCACCCACCATGACCACGGCCACGGGCGGTGGGTACTGGGTCGCGTGGACCGAGCCCACCGAGGGCGACATGGTGGACTTGTTCGTGCGGCGCCTCACGCCCGAGCTGGAGCCCGCGGCGCCGCCGGTGCGGCTGACCGCGCTCGAGCTGCTCAAGGGCGTCAAGTCCGGGGTGGAGCAGCCGCGCATCGTGAGCAGCCACGGCCAGCTCTTCGTGGTGTATTCGGTGCGGCGAGACAGCGAGTCTCGCATCGAGCTGCTGCGCATCGACGAGCAGGACGCGGCGCTCCGCGAGGGCGCGGATCCGTCACGGCTCAGCAAGCGCGGGGACCGCAGCTTGGGCGAGCGACACACCATCTCCACCGGGCGTGGCAAGCACACCCAGCCTCGGATCGCCTGCGCCACCACGGGCTGTTGGATGTCCTGGGACAACGAGCGCGCCGGCGCCTTCGTCGCGTTCCTGGACGCCAAGACGGGGGAGAAGCAGTGGCACAAGGAGTTTGCGCGTAAGGGCAAGCGCCCGGAGGTCGGCGTCCTGGGAGAGCGCGGCTTCGTCGCCTGGGTGGACCCCACCCGCATCCGCTTGGCCGAGGTCACCACGGACGACATCCTCGAGAGCAGCGTCGTGGGCCGCGTGAGCGGGTTTCAGCCTTATCCCGAGCTCGAGCCCGTCGCCACCCCAGCCAGCTTCGTCGTGGCGTGGCGCGACTACGAGGCCGGGCACCTCGAGGGCTTCGCGGCCCTGGCGCAGTGCCCATGACCAAGGTGGTGCCGCTCGCCATCCCGCCGCGCGCCAGCGCTCGCCAGCACCCCCTGGAGTCGCCCCGGCTGCTGCTCCAGCCCCTGGACACCACGGACGCCCAGGAGCTCTGGGCTGCCATCGAGGGCTCCCGACAGCACCTGGGGCGCTGGCTGCCGTGGGTCCCCTTCACGGACTCGCTGACGGCCACCCTGCGCTTCATCGAGGCCAGCGCCATCGACTGGGACACGGGGCGCTCGCTGCGCTACCTCATCAGAGAGCGCGGCTCGCGCAGGCTGCTCGGGGTGGTCGGGCTCGACGCTTGTGTCCACCTCCACCGCGCCGCCGAGCTCGGCTACTGGCTGAAGCGCGACGTGACGGGGCACGGCTTCATGACGGAGGCCGCGCGCACGCTCGTCGACGCGGGCTTTCAGCGCCTGCACCTGCATCGGATCCGCTGCGCCGCCGCGACGGACAACCACGCCAGCCTCCAGGTCATCGCTCGGCTCGGGTTCCGCTTCGAGGGGCTCGCTCGTCACGCGGAGTGGGTCGACGCTCGCTGGCTCGACCACGCGGTGTTCGCCAAGCTGGCGACGGACGACTGAGGGCTCGCGATGACGGCTGTGCGCTCCACGGCAAGCGCCCCCCTCCCCTTCGCGCCCTTGGCCCCGCTGCTGGTGCTGCTGCTCGGCGTCCTGTCGGCGACGCTGCTCGCTCATCAAGGGACCACGGCGCTCGAGGCGCAGGGGCGGAGCGCGGCGCTCCTGCGCGCCCGGGTCCTCGGCGCGGCGCTCGCGGCGCGGCTGGCGGGGACGTCACGGGAGCACTTCGCGCCCTTGCTCGAGCGGGCGGCGCGGCGCTCCGGCGCGGAGCTGCTCCTCATCGATCCGGGCGGGCGCGTGCTCGTGGACGTCAGCTTGACCGCGCCGCCGCCCGCGCAGCTCCGGGCGCTGCTCGCGCGGCCGGAGGGTGACGCCGAGACGCGCCTCGGCGCCACGCAGTACACGGTCACCGCGCTCCCCGCCCCGCACGCCGAGCTCCGCCTCGCCACCTTCGTCCGCCCTCCGGGCACCCCCTTCGCCAGCAGCTCGCTCATCGGCTCGATCGGCGCGCTCACCCTGATGCTCCTCGGCACGGCCGTCCTCGCCGCGCTGTCCATCACGCGTGACGTCAAGCGAGACCTCGCCTTCGCCACCGAGCGGATCACCGCCTTGGCCAGCTCCGAGGGCACCCCGGACGCGAGCGCGCTCCCCCTCCGCGGCATCGACCAGGTCGCCGTGCTCACCGCGGCCCTGGGCGTGCTGGTGGACCGCTTCGGGGCCGCCGAGCAGGCCTACCGCGCCGATCTGGCCCGCGCGCTCGCCTCCGATCGCCAGCGGAGCGCGTTCTTGGCGGCCCTCAGCCATGAGCTGCGCACCCCCCTCAATTCCATCTTGGGCTTCACGGACGTCTTGCTGGCGGAGGTCGACGGGCCGCTCAGCGAGGAGGCCCGCGAGAACCTCGAGGTGATCCGCTCGAGCGGCCAGCACCTGCGTGGCCTCATCGCGGACGTGCTGGATCTGACGGCGCTGGAGTCCGGAGAGCTGCACCTCACCTGCCACCTCGCCAACGTAGCGGAGGTGGTGGCGGACGTGGTCCGCGAGCAGGAGCTGGCCGCGCGCGACAAGCTGGTCACGCTGCGCCTCGAGACGGAGCCGGCCATGGCCGAGGTGGACCTCCGGCGCGTCCGACAGATCGCCAGCAACCTCATCGGCAACGCGCTCAAGTTCACCCAGCACGGCGAGGTCCGCGTCCGCGTGCTGAGGGAGGAGGAGGAGGTCCTGCTCATCGTCGAAGACACGGGCCCCGGGATCGCCGCCGCGGAGCTGCGCGCCATCTTTCAGGTGTTCCGGCAGTCCGGCGACGCCTCGAGTCGCCACGTCGGGACGGGCCTGGGGCTCGCCATCACCCACCGCCTCGTGCAAATGCACGGCGGGAAGATCGACCTCAAGAGCGACCTCGGCAAGGGGGCGCGCTTCACCGTGCGCTTCCCCATCCAGGCGGCGAAATTCGTAGACACGCTGGGCTACGGCCGGAGCGTGCTGCGGCAGGTCGGGACGAGCACGCGATGACGTCCGCGCCGCGCGCACCGCTCCGCCGACTGCTGCTCGGCCTCGCGCTGGGCGCCGCCGTCGTCAGCGCGACCATCACCCTGCTGGTGCCGCCGCTGCTCCTGGTCCGAGGCACGGTCTCCGCCATGTTGCAGCGCTCGCTGATCGTCAGCCTGAGCCTCGGCTACACCATCAGCCTGGGGCTCATCACGCTGCTCCTCGCTCGCCACGCGGAGGCGGTGCGCGTGCTGACCACGTCACCCTCGCGGGCTCGTGGCTTCGAGCTCCTGGAGCTCGCGGCGCTCCCTGGGCGGCTGGCGCGGCTCTGGGTCGTCGCCCCGCTCTGCTCGCTCATGGCCAGCCTGCTGTTCGCGGCGCCGGCGGGGGTGGACCTCACCAGCATGATCAGCGCGGTGTCCCTGGCCGCGTCCATGCTCATGACCTCGGCGCTCCCGCTGTTCGCCGCGCTGCGCGCGCACATCGGGCACCTGCTCGAGCGAGCTCCGGCGGACGTCTGGGGAGACCAGCTCCTCGCGCAGGAAGGGAGCGGTCGGCCGGCGCTCTACCTCACGCGGCGCGTGACGCTCGCGGTGGTCGCCCCCGTGACGCTCCTGGCCCTCGGCGCCGCGCTCATCGAGGGCGCGCACGTCCGACGCGCCGACGAACGGCAGCGAGAGGAGACGGCGCGCGCCGTCGCGCGGGCCGTGCTGGAGCCGGGCCCCGAGGGCCCCCTCGAAGGCAGCCTGGAGTCAGTCCGAGCTGCGATGAACGCCCACGGGTTCGAGGGGGGCTGGGAGAGCCAAGCGTCGAGCTACGGCGCCGAGGTGCTCGGCTCGGGTGACGTGCTGCTGCACGTGCCGTTGGACGAGGGGACGGCGATCCTGCGCTTCGCCCCGTCCACCGTCTGGCCCCTCGATGCAAGGTCCGTCGTCTGGGTGCTCGCCATCCTCGGCCTGGCGAGCTTGAGCGGCCTGTGGCTGGGCCGTGCCCTCCTCAGAGACCTCCAGCTCGCGACCGAGGCTCTGCGCACGCTCGGGACCGACGCGCTGCTGCTCGGCACTCGCTCCGAGCGCGCTCCCCCCGTCTTTCATGCCGTCGCCGAGCTCCGCCGCGCCGTCGACAGGCTCGCTGAGCGCTTCGTGGATTTCGCCCAGGGTGAGGAGCGCGCCATCGTGGCGCGGGAGGCGACCACGCGCGCCAGGGGCCTCTTCTTCGCGAGCGTCAGCCATGACCTCAAGAGCCCGCTGAACGCCATCTTGGGGTTCACCGAGCTGCTCCGGAGCACGGAGCTGCTGACGAGCGGGCAGCGTGAGAACCTCGCCATCATCGACCGCAGCGGCCGGGAGCTGCTGGCCATGATCGAGACCATCTTGGACTTTGCGCGCGTCGAGGACGGCCAGCTCAGCCTCTACGTGGAGCCCACGCCGCTGTCCGCCCTGCTCTCGAGCGCCGAGGAGCAAGGCACCCAGCTCGGCGGCAGCGCCACCGTCCCGCTGCAGGTGTCTCCCCTGGACGTCGACGCCATCATGGACGTAGACCGAGCGCGGCTCGCGCGCGTGCTCGCGGCGTTCATCGGGCACGCCCTCCGTAGCTGTCAAACCCACTCCCCGAAGCTCGCCGCCCGGCTCGAGGAGGACACCGTTCGGTTCGTGGTCACGGTGCCCTCCCGCGGCACGTCGGTCGAGTCCCTGCAGGCGCTGCTCGAGCCCACGCAGGCCGAGGGCGCGAACGTCGAGCGTGGGCTCGCGCTCGCGATCGCCTTGGCGCCGGCGCTGCTCCGGCTCCACGGAGGCACGGTGACGGTCACGCGGCGCCGCGTCGGAGCGGCCTTCGAGCTGCGCCTCCCGCGCAGCGCGGCGCATGACCCTCCGGCTCGAGCGGAGCCCGCCCCACCACCCAGCAACGCTGGGGCGGGCGCGCCTCAGGAGGCCTCGGGCGCCGGTGGTGGCGTCCTCCCAAGAAGCTGATAGGCCCTGAGCTCATCGTGCCCGCACCGCTGCCCACCCAGCCACCTCAGGGGCGCCGGCCTCGGCTCGGCCTCGCCCCACAGTGCCTGCTGCTGGCGCTCTCGGTCACCGCGCCACTCACCGCCGCGCCTCCCGACGCACCTCCGGCCACCGCGCCACCCGCGGAGGAGAGCACGCCGCCGGCGCCACGCTGGTGCGTGGACTCCCAGGAGCAGCTCGAGAGCCAGAGCTGCGTCGCGAACGTCGACGCAGAAGAAGACACGCTCATCCTGTTTTTGCACGGGGTCATCGCGCCGGACACGACCTGGCAGTGGACCCAGCAGCGCGCCGCGGCGCGCGCCGGCCAGCGCCACCACGCGGTGGTGCTCAGCCCGCGAGGGCGGCGCGGGCACGGGCCGCGCGGGATGGAAGACTGGTGGACGTGGCCCACCAGCGCCAAGGCCCAGTCCTTGCTCGAGCAGGAGCTGCTCGCCGAGTGGCGACGGGACCTCCAGCAGCTCGAGCAGCGGCGCGAGCGCCCCTTTCAGCGGGTGTACGTGCTCGGCTTCTCCAACGGCGCCTACTACGCGACCTCCCTGGCGCTGCGCGGCGCGTTCGCAGCCGATGGCTACGGCCTCTTCGCTGGCGGCGCCGCCGGCGCCTGGCTCGAGCGCAGCGCCAAGCGCCTCCAGCGCCGCCCCCCCATCTACGTCGGCTGGGGCAGCCAAGACCGGGCGCGCCGTGATCCGTCAGGGCTGCTGCGGCTCCTCCGCGCGCTAGGCTGGCCTGCTGCGGGGCAGGAGCGCAAGCAGGTGGGGCACACCATGACCGACTCCATGGTGGACGCGGCCTTCACGCTCTTCCACGCGCGCCAGCGTGAGCGCTAGCGCGACCGTCGGCGCGCCGGGGCCCCACCGACCTCATGGGGGCATCGACCACGCGTCGGCCGCGCGGCTCAGCGCACCATCCGGATGCGCGCGTCCACGGCGATGGCGCCCGTGGGGGTGGCGATGACCGGGTTCAGATCCAGCTCGACGAGCTCGGGATGCTCTTCCACGAGCTGACTCACGCGCAAGAGCAGCTCGACGAGCGCCGCCTTCTTCACCACGGGCCCCGACCGGAAGCCCTCGAGCAGGGCCTTGCCGCGGATGGCCCCCAGCATGTCGGTGGCGTCGTCCGCGCTGACCGGCGCAGCGCGGAACACCACGTCGCGCAGCAGCTCCACCTGCAGGCCACCGAGCCCGAAGCCTACCAGATGACCAAACTGTTCGTCGCGGGTGGCCCCCACGAAGGTCTCCACCCCGCCCGTCACCAGCTCTTGCAGGAGCACGCCCTCCAATTCCCCAGCGCGCCCTAGCGCCGCGAGGCGAGCCTCGAGCTCGGCGTAGGCCGCGCGCAGCTCCTGTTCGTCCCGTAGGCCGACGCGCACGCCGCCGACGTCGCTCTTGTGGAGGATGGTGCTGGAGACCAGCTTGAAGACGAGCGGATAGCCCACCCGTCCGGCCTTGGAGACGGCGTCGTCGACGCCGTGCGCGACCGCCTGGCGCGGCGTCGGGATGCCATAGGCCTCGAGGAGCCGGCGCACGCGCTCCGGGGAGAGCCAGCGCGCTCCCGTCTCCTCCTGGAGCTGCTCCGCGAGGACGCCCTGCGCGGCGCTCCGATCCACGGACAGCGGCGGGAGGAGCGCGGGGACGCGCTCCCGGTACACCCCGTAGCGCGCCGCGCGCGCCAGCGCCGCGGCGGCAGCCTCCGGGAAGGCGTAGGTGACGACGCCGTGCTGGCGTAGGTGCTCGAGCGCCTCCGGCACCCCTTGGCTGCCCATGAAGCAGGCCGCGACCGGCTTGGGGCTGCCCTCGGCGACGCGGGTCACCGCGCGCGCCACGTCGAGCGCCGCCGTCACGATGGGCGTGACGAACAGCACCAGCACCGAGCCGATGGTCTCGTCCGCCAAGAGCAGGCGCAGGCTCCGCTCGTAGTCCTCTGCCGTGGCGCTCGCGATCATGTCCACCGGGTTGCCCACCGAGGCCGCGGCCGGGAGGTACTCGCGCAGGGCCGCGCGCGTCGGCTCGGCGAGCGGTGGGACGGCGAGGCCGCGCGTCTCGCAAGCGTCCGTCGCCATGATCCCCGGGCCCCCAGCGTTGGTGAGGATCGCCACCCGGGGGCCCGCAGGCACGGGCTGGGACGCCAAGAGCATCCCGACGTCGAACAGCTCATGGATGGTGTCGGTCCGGACGACCCCACACTGCCCGAGCACCGCGTCGACCGCCACGTCGAGCCCCGCGAGCGCGCCCGTGTGGGAGCTGGCGGCGCGGCGCCCCGCCTCCGTGCGGCCGCTCTTGACGAGCGCGATGGGCTTGTGCCGCGACACGCGCCGGGCAGTCTCCATGAAGCGCCGGGGCTCTCCGAGGTTCTCCAGGTACAGCAGGATGACCTTCGTGTCAGGATCGTGCTCCCAGTACTCCAAGAGATCCGCCGCGGACACGTCCGCTCGATTCCCGATGCTGACGAAGGAGGAGACGCCCATCCCCACCTCCTTGGCCAGATCCAAGATGGCGAGCCCCAGCGCGCCCGATTGTGAGCAGACCGCGACCCCACCGAAGGGAGGGAAGTGCGGGGCGAAGGTCGCGTCGAGCCGCACCTCGGGGTTCGCGTTGAGCACGCCCAGGCAGTTGGGCCCCACGACCCGCATGCCGTAGCGCTCCGCGCACGCCACGAGCTCAGCCTGCAGCGCCACGCCCTCCGGCCCCGTCTCGCCGAAGCCCGCGCTGATCACGACGAGCGCGCGCACGCCCTTCCGCCCACAGGCCTCCGCGGCGATCAGCACCTCGCGCGCCGGGATCACCAGCACCGCGAGGTCCACGTCGTCCGGGATGGCCTCCACGCTGGGGTAGGCGCGCACCGACTGCACCACCGCCGACCGGGCGCTCACCGGGTAGACCGCCCCCTGAAAGCCACGCTCGAGCAGGTTGTGGAAGACCTCCGCGGAGATGCTGCCGCGGCGACGCGCGGCGCCGATGACCGCCACGGAGCGGGGACGAAAGAGCGAGTGGAGGGGCGCCGTCATGGGGCCCCGTGTAGCGCGCTCCGCGGGGCTTGTCCGCACCGAGCGCCCGCGCTCCAGCGCCGCTTGCCATCTACTATTGTACGTAGTAGTACCTAGCACGCGCATGTCGTTCCGTTTACGTCCCGGCAAGCGCGGCCTCGAGCTGCGCTTGCACGAGCTGGAGGCCGCCACCATGGAGGTCGTGTGGAGCCGGCGCTGGGCGGCCTTCACCGTCGGGGACGTGCTCGCCGTGCTCGAACGTCAACGGGACATCGCCTACACCACGGTGATGACCACGCTCGGGCGGCTCTTCGAGAAGGGGCTGCTCGAGCGCCGCCGGGAGGGGCGGAGGTACCTCTACTCCCCCAAGCTCACCCGAGAGCAGTTCCTGGAGGGGACCGCCCGGGAGGTCCTCGAGGGCGCGGTGGGTGGCTCCCAGGCCATGGCGCTGCTGGCGGAGAAGGTCTCGCTCGCCTCCGCCGGGGAGCTGGACGATCTCGAGGCGCTCATCCACCGCCGCCGGGAGGAGCTCGAGGGTGGCTGAGGCCATCTTCCCAGTGCTCGGCACGATCTTCGTGCTGGCCGTGGTGCTCCCCGTGAGCGCGCTGCTCACCAAGGGGGCGCTGCTCGCGCTCGAGCGGAGCCCATGGAACAGCCCTCTGCACGGGCTCGAGGGACGCTACCTGCTGCTCACCGGCTCCAGCGCGCTGCCCCTCGCGTGGTTCCTCTCGGCCGGGGTCCACCAGACGGAGACGGGCAGCTCACTGAGCTGCCTGCTGGACCACCACACCGCGGCGCTCTGCTTCGAGCCCGCGTTCTTCACGGCCACGCTCGTGCTCGCGCTCTTCAGCGTGGGCGCCCGCGTCCTCCGTCGTCACCGGGGCGCCCCCAGCTCCCGCTCGGCCAGCGCGCGCGCGCTCGCCCTGCGCCTGGAGGCGCTCATCGCGCGCACGCCGGCGCTCGGCCCGCTCCGCGGGCGCACCGTGGTCACCGAGCTTGGCGGCCACGCGCTCGGCACGCAGGGGCTGCTCGTGCGGCGCGTGGCGGTGGGGGTCCACTTCGCGGCGACGCTCTCGGATGAGCTGCTCGCCAGCGCGCTCGCGCACGAGCTCGAGCACGTGCGCGCCTTCGATCCGCTGCGGTACGTGGCGCTCGAGCTGGCGCTCGCGCTCAACCCGCTCGGCCACCGGCTGCTCGGTCGCCACGCGGCGGCGTGGAGGGGCGCGCGCGAGGCCCACTGTGATCGCGAAGCCGTGCTGCATGGCGCCGCGCCGCTGGCGCTCGCCAGCGCGCTCCTCCGCGCCGCGCGGCCCGGCCCCTCGGAGGCCGTGGCGCTCGGCGCCGCCGACGCCTCCCTGCTCAGGCTCCGGGTCGGCCTCCTGCTCGCCTTCGCGGAGCACCGCCCCACGCGGTGCTGCCGCCGCGGCAGATCGGGGCTCCAGCTCGCCGTCGCGGTGTTGGCCCTGACGCTCATCTCACCCCACCAGACGGGCACCGCGGCGCTCGATCTCCTCCACGTCGGCGCGGAGCGCGCGCTGTCTTACCTCTGGTCCTGAGCCCTCGATGCCGAGCCTCCTCTGCCTCCGCGCCCTCCCATCTACTATTCAACGTAGTAATAGCCTGCTGGTGGCCGTGGCCACGCTCGCCTCGATCGGCTGCGCCGGCGCCTCGGCGGCACCCCCCTCCACCGCGACGCCCTCCCAGGCCCCCTCCGCCGAGCTCACCGGTGAGGCCCCCCCGCCGCACCTCCGCGCGGCCGCAGGCGACCACCAGGGCCAGCCCCACGTCGGGGCGTCCGGCAGCCCGATCGATCCTCACGCGAGCGCCGAGGTCACGCTCGAGGCGCTGCTCGCCTACGCGGATCGTCGCTCCCCCGTGCTGAGCGTCGCGCGCAGCACCCGCTCGCGCGCCGAGGCGGAGCGGCTCGCGGCGAGGGTGCTCGCGCCCGCCAACCCTGAGCTCAGCGTCGCCCTCGGCGCTCGCCTCCGGTCGCCAGCGAGCGGGCTCGACGTGGAGCTTGGTCTGATGCAGACGCTCCAGATCGCGGGCGAGCGAGGGCTGCGCATGACCGCGGCGGATCGGCTCAAGGCGCTGACGGACGCGGAGATCGAGCAGCTCCGCTGGGCCGTCCATTGTGACGTCCACGCGGCGTTTCACCGCGCGCTCGTCGACCAGGATCGAGCGCGCTTGGCCGAGCGCATGGTCGAGTTTCAGCGCGAGGTCCTCGGCATCGTCCAGCGCCAGATCGCCGCGGGCGAGACGGCGCCGCTCACCCTGCGCTTGGCGCAGGCCGAGGTGGCGCAGGCCGAGCAGGTCCTCGTGGGTGCGGAGCAGGCGCTGCGCGCCTCACGCCTCCGGCTGGCCCTGCTCTCCGGATGGCCGGTGCAGACTCCGCCACGGCCCTCCGGCACGGTGGACCCACCGCGCGAGCCTCCTCCCCTCGAGCGGCTCGTCACCGTGGCACGCCAGCGCCTCCCCAGCTTGCGCGTCGGCGTGGCCCGCGTGCGTGAGGCGCAGGCGAGGCGCGCGCTCGCGGACCGAGAGGCGTTTCCGCAGCCCTCCGTCGGCGTCCAGTACCGGCGCGAGGGCGGCGGCGCGGGTGAAGGTCCACGGGACGTCCTGCTCGGCGCGCTCTCCCTGCCCCTGCCCAGCTGGAACACCGGGCAGGGCGCGCGCGCCCGGGCGCGCGCGGAAGTGATGATCGCGAGCCGAGAGCTCGACGCCGCCGAGCGCCTCCTCGCAGGCCAGATCGCCGAAGCCCACAGCGAGGTGGTGGCGGCCGCCGCGCGCACGCGCGCCTACGGCGACGAGATCTTACCTCGCTTCGAAGAGAACCTCACCCTGCTCCGCCGCTCCTTCGAGCTCGGGGAGATCGATCTCTTGGCGCTGTCCACGGGCCGCGAGCGCTTCTTGAGGATCCAGAGCGACGCGCTGCTGGCCCAGCAAGACTACTTCGTGGCCTTGGCCAGCCTCGAGCGGGTGGTCGGCGTCGATCTCTGGCACGATCACCACGAGCTCGGGGGTGCGCCGTGAAGCCAGCCTGGCCGGGCAGCGCCTTGCTCGTCGCCGCCCTCCTCGGGTGCAGCCCCCAGTCAGCCCCGGCCGAGCACCACGGGCACGAGCCACCCGCCTCCGCGGCCGCGTCGAGCCTCGAGGCGCACCAGGACGAAGTCCGGCTCACCCCGGAGGCGCTGGAGCTCGCCCAGATCAGCGTCGGGCGCGCCGAGCGGCGCGCGCTCACCGGCGGCGCCGCCATCCCCGCGGAGGTGCAGTTCGAGCCCAGCAGCACGGCCCACGTCGGACCCATGGTGTCCGGGCGCATCACGAAGGTGAGCGCCGCCCTGGGCGACCGCGTGCGTCGAGGACAGGCGCTGGCCGTCATCGCCTCCAGCGACGTCTCGGCGGCGCGGGCCCGGCTCGGGCAAGCGCGGGCTCGGCTCGCCGCAGCGGAGGCGACCTACCGGCGCCAGCAGCAGCTCAGCTCCGAGGGGATCGGCGCGCAGCGCTCGCTCATCGACGCCGAGGCTCAGGTGGCGGAGCTGCGCGCGGAGGTGGACGGCGTGCGGCGCCAGCTCTCGGTGTTCGGGGCAGGGGGCGCGGGTGAGCTCACGCTGAGCGCGCCGATCGACGGCGTGGTGGTCGCCGTCCACGCCACGCTCGGCGAGACGCTGAGCCCCGAGGAGCCCGCCTTCATCATCACCGACCCCACGAAGGTGTGGGTGCGCGGCAACGTGCCGGAGCTGGAGCTCGCGCAGCTACGCGTGGGCTCCGCCGCGGTGATCCGGCTCCACGCCTTCCCGGAGCTGCGCCTCACGGGGAGCATCAGCTACATCGCCCCAGCGCTCGACGAGCGCACGCGCTCGCTGCCCGTCCGCGTCACCCTCGACGCGCCGGACGCGCGCCTTCGGAGCGGTCTGTTCGGCAGCATCGAGCTGACCGGCGGCAGCTCGGACGAGCGCGTCCTCGTCGTGCCGAGCGGCGCCGTCGCCACGCTGGAGGGCCAGACGGTGGTGTTCGTCCCCGGTGACGAGCCCGGCGCCTTCCGGCCGCGGCCGCTCCTCCTGGGCCGCCGGGCGGGCGGCTGGTTCGAGGTCCGCGCAGGGCTCGCGGAGGGCGACTCCCTCGCGCTGAGCGGCGCCTTCACCCTCAAGAGCGCGCTGCGGAGCAGCGAGCTGTCCGAGGGTCACGCGCACTGAGGGCACCCCCATGCGAGCGCTCGTTGCCTTCTGCCTGCGCTGGCGCCTGCTGGTGCTCGCGTTCGTCGTCCTCGTCACCGCCATTGGCGTCCGCAGCGCCCTGCGGCTGCCCATCGACGCCGTGCCGGACATCACCAACGTCCAGGTCCAGGTGCTCACCAACGCGCCTGCCCTCGGCGCCGTGGACGTGGAGCGCACCATCACCTTCCCGGTGGAGTCCGCCATGAGCGGGCTGCCCAACGTGGAGCAGCTCCGCAGCGTGTCGCGCTATGGTCTCTCCGCCGTCACCGTGGTCTTCGAGGAGGGGACGGATCTGCTGCGCGCGCGCCAGCTCGTCTCCGAGCGCCTCGTCCAGGCGCGAGAGCGCCTGCCCGCCGGTGCGTCTCCGGAGCTGGGGCCGCTCAGCTCCGGGCTCGGAGAGGTCTTTCAGTTCGAGGTGCGCGCCGAGCACCCCTGCCCGCCGGGAGGGCCCGACACCGACGCCTGTCAGTCGGCCATGGAGCTCCGCTCGCTGCTCGACTGGTTCATCGCCTACGAGCTGCGCGCGGTGCCCGGGGTCGTGGAGGTCAACTCCTTCGGAGGGGAGCTGAAGACCTACGAGGTGGAGGTGCTCCCGGATCGACTCCGCGCCCTCGACGTCTCGCTCGGCGAGCTGTTCTCCGCCCTGGAGAACAACAACGGCACGGCGGGCGGCGGCGCCGTCGTGCGCTCGGGGGAGCAATTGCTCGTGCGCGGGGAAGGGCGCCTGCAGAGCCTCGAAGAGATCGGGGACATCATGGTCGAGACCAGCGCGGACGGCATCCCCGTGCGGGTACGAGACCTCGCCAGGGTGCACCTCGCCCCCTTGCTGCGGCAAGGCGCCGTGACCCGCGACGGGCGCGGAGAGGTGGTGACGGGCATCGTGATGATGCTGGTGGGGGCGAACGGTCGCCAGGTGGTCGGCGACGTGAAGGCCAAGCTCGCCCAGCTAGCGCCCTCGCTCCCCCCCGGCGTGCGCATCGAGCCCTTCTACGATCGCTCGACCTTGGTGGACGGCACGATCCGCACCGTGGGGCGTAACCTGGCGGAGGGGGCGCTCTTCGTCGTGGCCGTGCTGTTCTTGCTGCTCGGCAGCGTGCGCGGGGGGCTCATCGTCGCCGCCGCCATCCCCTTCGCCATGCTCGTGGCCTTCACCGCCATGAAGCTGCTGGGCCTCTCGGGCAACCTCATGAGCCTCGGCGCCATCGACTTTGGCATCGTGGTGGACGGCTCCATCATCGTGGTGGAGAGCGCCGTGGTGCACCTGGCGGCGGCGGCGCGCGGCGCCCCGCGGCCGCTCAGCTACCGAGCCGCCGCGGAGGTGGTGCTGGGCTCCACGCTCGACGTGCGCAAGGCGGCGCTCTTCGGGGAGGCCATCATCGTCATCGTGTACCTCCCCATCCTCACCCTGAGCGGCGTCGAGGGGAGGATGTTCAAGCCGATGGCCATCACCGTGCTCTTCGCGCTGCTCGGGGCCTTCGTGGCCTCCCTCACCTTCGTGCCGGTGCTGGTCGCCACCCTCCTGCGCGGGCAGGCGCACCGGGAGCCGCTGGTGGTGCGGCTGCTGCACCGAGTGTATCCGCGGCTGCTGGGGCCGCTGCTCCGCAGCCCGCGCTGGGTCCTGCTGGCCTCCTTCTCCCTGCTCGGCGCGAGCGGCGTCGTCGCCGCGCGCATGGGCGCGGAGTTCATCCCTCGACTGGATGAGGGCGCGCTGGCGGTGCAGATCCTGCGCTTGCCCAGCGTCGCCCTGGAGGAGAGCGTCGAGAGCGCCACGCGCTTCGAGCGCGTGGTGCGGCAGTTCCCCGAGGTGACCACGGTGGTCTGCAAGACGGGCCGCGCGGAGATCGCGACCGACCCCATGGGCGTGGAGCTCTCCGACTGCCTCGTGATGCTCGAGCCCCCCTCCCGATGGACGACGGCCCAGACGCGCGAAGAGCTGGTGCAGCGCATGGCGGCGCGCTTCGCCGAGGCGCTGCCGGGCCTCGGCTTCTCTTTCTCCCAGCCCATCGAGCTGCGCATGGCGGAGCTCATCAGCGGCGTCCGCTCGGACGTGGCCATCACCATCTCCGGGGATGATCTCCCGACGCTCGAGCGCCTCAGCCTGCAGGTCCAGGGGGCCATCCGCAAGGTGCCCGGCGCCTCGGACGTGCGCGCCGAGCAGCTCGCGGGGCTCCCCACCCTGGAGGTCACCATCGACCGCGCCGCGGCCTCGCGCTACGGCATCTCCGTCCGCGACGCGCTCGACGCCATCGAGGTGCTCGGGGGGCGCGCCGTGGGCGAGGTGTACGAGGGGGAGCGGCGCTATCGCCTGCAGGTGCGGCTCCCCGCCAGCCTGCGCGACGACATCGATCAAGTGCGGCGGCTGCCCGTCAGCGGACAGGGCGGGCAGCTGGTGCCCCTCGGACAGATCACCAGCATCGAGCTGGTGGACTCACCAGCGAGCGTCAGCCGCGAGGGGGTGCGGCGCCGGACGAGCGTGGAGACCAACGTGCGCGGGCGCGATCTGGCGTCCTTCGTCGCGCAGGCCCAAGAGATCGTGCGCGCGGAGATCCCCTTGCCGCCCGGCTACGTCCTCCGCTGGGGAGGTCAGTTCGAGAACCTGAGCGCCGCCGCCGCGCGCCTGGCGCTCGCCGTACCGCTGGCGCTCGGCCTCATCTTCGTGCTGCTCTACCTGGCCTTCGGTAAGCTCCGGCCGGCGCTCATCATATTTCTGAACGTCCCCTTCGCGGCCGTCGGCGGCGTCTTTCTCCTCGCGGCGCGCGGGCTGCCCTTCTCCATCAGCGCCGCCATCGGCTTCATCGCGCTCTTCGGCATCGCGGTGCTCAACGGGGTGGTGCTCTTGACGACCGTCAAGAAGCTCCGTGAGCAAGGCGTGAGCCCCCTGGAGGCGGCGCGGCAGGGGGCGGAGTCACGGCTGCGCGCGGTCGTGATGACGGCCACCGTGGCGACCCTGGGCTTTCTGCCCATGGCCCTGTCCACGGGCGCGGGCGCCGAGGTCCAGCGGCCGCTCGCCACGGTCGTCATCGGTGGGCTGGTCAGCGCCACCTTCCTCACGCTCTTCGTGCTGCCCACCCTCTACGCCTTCGTGTACCGTCGAGAGGAGCCGCCGCTCGGCGCAGCGCCAGCGGCAACGGAGCCCCACGCGGCCCCAGCGTCAGCAGAGCCCCTCGGATGAGCAAGCACCGGCTAGATCTCACGCTCGCGTTGCCCGAGGACGCGGCCGTCTGTGAGGCCTGCATCGAGCGGCTGGTGGAGACGCTCGGGGCGCGCCAGGGCGTCTCCAAGGTCCACCTCGATCGCAGTGACGCCGAGCACCCCAGGCTGTGCCTCCACTACGAGCCCGCGTCTCTGGCGCTGGAGGAGCTGGAGGCGCTGGCGCGCGACGCCGGGGCGGAGCTCAGCGCCCGCTACGGGCACCTGTCCTTGCCCGCGGTCGGCCTACGCCACGAGCGCCAGGCGCGGCTCGTCGAGGGCGCGCTCCTGCGCCAGCCCGGCGTCCTCGACGCCTCCGTGGCCTTCGGCTCACGCCGCCTCTACCTGGAGTACGACGCCGGCGCCACGGGGCGTGAGGCCCTGCTCGCCGCGGTCACTCGGCTGGGCGTGGGCACCTTCACCGAGCCCGCCTCGCCCGTGGCGGCCGCGGAGGCCCAGCAGACCCACGCGCACCACCACGGAGGACCCTTCGGGGAGCTCTCCGAGCTGTATTTCAGCTTGATCTGCGGCGCGCTCACCTTCTTGGGGTTGGCGGTGGCGCGCTGGACCGCGGCCTCCCCCCTGAGCCTCGGGCTGTACCTCGCCGCCTATGGCTTCGGCTCCTGGTTCACGCTGCAAGAGGTGAAGCTGGCGCTGGAGGCGCGCAAGCTGGAGATTGATTTCCTGATGCTCGTGGCCGCCGCGGGCGCCGCGGCGCTGGGCGAGTGGTTCGAGGGCGCGCTCCTGCTCTTCCTGTTCACGCTGGGGCACGCGCTCGAGGGCTACGCCATGGGCCGAGCGCGCGGCGCCCTCCAAGCGCTGGCGGAGCTGGTCCCGGAGCAGGCCATCCGCCTGGGGGAGGACGACGAGCTCGAGCCCGTCTCCATCGATCGCCTGGTCATTGGAGATCGCGTGCTCGTCCGCCCCAACACGCGCGTGCCCACCGACGGCTTCGTGGTGTCCGGGCTCAGCCAGGTGGACCAGGCGTCCATCACGGGGGAGAGCGTCCCCGTCGACAAGCACCCCGTGTCCGATCTCCAAGCGGCGCTGCGCGCCCCCCACGCGCTCGCCGCCACCCACCGCGTCTTCGCCGGCAGCATCAACGGCGCGAGCGCGCTGGAGGTCATCGTCACTCAGCTCGCCAGCGACAGCACGCTGGCCCGGATGGTCCGGCTGGTGGCGGAGGCGGAGGCAAGAAAGTCCCCCACCCAGCGCTTCACCCAGCGCTTCGAGCGGCTGTTCGTCCCGGTGGTGCTGGCGCTCGTCGTGCTGCTGCTGTTCGCCTGGGTCGTCGTGGACGAGCCCTTCAGCAAGAGCTTCTACCGTGCCATGGCGGTGCTCGTGGCGGCGAGCCCCTGCGCCCTCGCCATCGCCATCCCCAGCGCCGTCCTCTCCGGGATGGCCCGGGCCGCGAGCGGCGGGGTGCTCGTCAAGGGCGGCGCGCACCTGGAGTCCTTGGGGGAGCTGCGCGCCATCGCCTTCGACAAGACGGGCACCCTCACGGAGGGCAAGCCGCGCCTCACGGACGTGTTCCCGTGGGAGGGCTCGAGCGAGCGCGAGCTGCTCACCCTGGCCGCCGCGGTGGAGCAGCGCTCCGATCATCCACTGGCGCGCGCCATCACGAGCGGCGCCGCCGCGCGCGGCATCAGCGAGCCGCTGCCGGAGGCGCGGCAGGTGCGCGCGCTCACCAGCGCCGGCGTCACGGGGCGCGTGGGCGGCGAGGACGTCACCATCGGCAAGCCCGCGCTCTTCACGCAGGAGCGCGAGCTCCCCGCCGAGCTCATGACCGGCGTGGCGCGCCTCGAGGCCGAGGGGCGCACCGTGATGCTGGCGCGCGCCGGGCAGCGCTGGCTCGGCGTGCTGGGCGTGATGGACACGCCGCGCCCCGCCGCGCGAGCCGTGCTCGAGCGGCTACGTCAGCAGGGCGTCGAGCACACCATCATGCTCACGGGCGACAACCAACGCGTGGCCGACGCCGTGGCCGCTCAGCTTGGCCTACGCGCCGCGCGCGGCGGGCTCCTGCCGGAGGACAAGGTGCTGGCGGTGCGGGAGCTCCAGCGCGCCCACGGAGCGGTGGGCATGGTGGGGGACGGCGTCAACGACGCCCCGGCGCTGGCCGCGGCCAGCGTGGGGATCGCCATGGGCGCCGGCGGCTCGGACGTGGCGCTGGAGACCGCGGACGTCGCGCTCATGGCCGACGATCTCTCCGCGCTCCCCTTCGCGCTCCGGCTCGGCGCGGCGGCACGCGCGATCATCCGGCAAAACCTCTGGGCCAGCCTCGGCATGGTGGCGCTGCTCATCCCTGCCACCGTGTTCGACGTCGCGAAGATCGGCGTGGCGGTCGCGCTGCACGAGGGCTCCACGCTGCTCGTCGTGGCCAACGCGCTCCGGCTGCTCGCCTTCGAGCGCGCCCCAGGGGCGCGGCGCCCGCGCGGCCCTGGTCACGGCCACGGCCACGGCCATGGCCACGGCCATGGCCATGGTCACTGAGTCGCCGCTCACTCGGCGCGCAGCGTGGCGGAGCCGGAGCACGGCCGCTCGAAGCTGACGGGCGGCCCTTGCCGCTGCAGCACCTCGATCTTCACGCTGGAGCCAGCGCGGCAGCTCACCTCACCCACGAAGGGCGTCTCGCCCACGCGCACCCCGGCCACGTACACCTCCGCGCGCGGCTGCCGAGCGTCCACCACCAGCGACATGCGCAGCGGCGTACCGCTCGGCGCGGGGGGCGTGGGCGGCGCAGCGGTGAGCGGCGCGGCGGCGCTGGGCGCGCTCGCGGCGGCGCTCGCCGCCAGCGCGCGGCGGTCTTCCGAGGGGACGGGCGCTGGCGCGCTGACGCGCGCGCGCCGCTCCTCCAGCGCCCGGAGCGCGAACTGTACCGAGAACACCGCCAGCAGCAGGCCTCCGGTGAGCTGCAGCGTCCTCGCCACCTGCTCCAGCACGCGGCGAGCGCTCATCCGGCGACCCTCAGCACCTCGGCCAGCGAGGTCTCCCCGGCGAGGGCGCGCTCGAGCCCGCTCTCGAGCAGCGGCGTCATGCCCCGGCGCACGGCCTCCTCGTAGATGTCCCGCGTGGGCAAGCGCTGGTGCACGGCCTGCCGCAGCTCCGCGTCCAGCACCAGCACCTCGGCGATGGGCAGCCGCCCCGTGAAGCCCTGGTGCTCGCAGAAGGGGCAGCCCACGGGCTCGTAGTACGTCCCTGGGGGGAGCTGCACGCCATGACGTGCGAAGCGCTCGCGGTGGAGGGGCTCCGGCTCCGCCGGTCGACGGCACGCCGTGCACAGCGTGCGCACCAAGCGCTGCGCGAGGCAGCCCAGCGTAGCGCTGGCGAGCACGAAGGGCTCAATCTGCATGTCCATCATGCGCGCGAAGGGCCCCGCGGCGCCCTCACCGTGGACGGTGGTGAGCAGCAAGTGACCGGTGAGGCCCGCCTGCATCGCGATGTCCGCCGTCTCTTGGTCGCGGATCTCGCCCACCATCAAGACGTTGGGATCTTGCCGCAGCACGCTGCGGAGCGTCCCCGCGAAGGTGAGGCCCGCGCGCTGGTTCATCTGCGTCTGGGTGGCGAAGGGGAGCTGTAGCTCGATGGGATCTTCGAGCGTGACGCAGGTGGTGGTGGCGCCGCGGGTGCGCGACACGTACTCCAGCGCGGCGTAGAGCGTGGTGGTCTTGCCGCTGCCCACCGGGCCCGTGACGAAGAGGACCCCCTGCGGCTTGGCCAAGACCTCGGTGACACCCCTCAGCACCTCCTCCGAGAAGCCCAAGGACTCGAGCTGCGGCACCGCCAGGCTGCCGCGCACCAGCCGCAGCACCACGCGCTCTCCGCTCTCGGTGGGGAGCGTGGAGACGCGCGCCTCGAGCCGCGTGCCGTCGAGCGTGACCACCAGCCGCCCGTCCTGCGGGGTGGCGCGGACGGCGGTGTCGAGTCGCGCCAGCACCTTCACGCGGGTGGTGAGCAGCGGGGCCAGCTCCAGGCGCAGGTTGGCCACGTCGTGCAGGGAGCCTTGGACGCGGTAGGTGACGCGGAACCCGCCCGGCGTGGGGGAGAAGTGGAGGTCGCTGGCGCTCAGCTTGGCGGCGCCGCGCAGCAGCTCGTCCAGCGCCAGGACGACGTTCGGCACCTCGGCGTCCGTACAGGTGTGGACGCGCTGCTCCACCTCGCGCAGCGCGTCGCGTAGCCCGGTGGTGTGGAGCTGCTCGAAGGCGAGCGGGCGCTCCGGGGGAGCAGGGAACAGGGCGAGCCCCGCGCCCAGGAGCAGCCCGAGCAGGCTGAGCCCGCCGCCGACCCACCCGAGCCAGCGCCAGCTCACGCTCCACAGCTCTCGCAGCCACTCCAGCAGCGCCGCAGGGGCCCAGCCGATCGGGGGCTCACCCGCCAGCGCGCCAGCGCCGACCCCCACGAGCAGCGCCACGAGGGCCACCAGCAGGAGCAGCACGGCCCACCCACTCAAGACGCCACGCTCGGTCACGCTGCGGGCTCACGAGGCGCTGGGGGATGGGTCACGGAGGAGCACCATAGCCGAGCTTGCCCTCGGGGCGCGACCGCACAACTTCCGAGGCGCCGCCCCGAACCCTCGCGCTGCCACCCCGCACCCGAGGAGATCCCGCCCATGCGTCGCCGTCCAGCGCCTGCCCTGCGTCCCGCGCCTTGCCTGGCGCTCGCCCTGCTCCTCGGCGCCTGCGGCAGCCCGGACGAGGGCTCGTCCGAGGCTTGGCCCGCGGAGACGCCCTGTCACGCCGGCGCTGGGGGTCAGCCGCTCATCGTGCTCCCGGAAGCTGGAGACCGCTGGCCGGACCTCACCGAGGAGACGACCTCCCCCTGTCCCCCGGACATGGCGCGCGTCGCGGAGACCTGCATCGATCGCTACGAGGCGCCTGGCCGCGCGGGCGCGCTGCCCCTGGTGATGTACAGCTTCCACGACGCCGCGGCCTGGTGCGCCCAGCGCGGCAAGCGCCTCTGCTACGACGATGAGTGGACCCGAGCCTGTGAGGGCGCCGAGGGCTGGCCGCTGCCTTACGGGGCGCGGCACGAGCCCGGGCGCTGCCGTGACGACGCCCGCTGGCGCGCGTTCGACCAAGACCGCCTCGACCTGTGGCCGCTGAGGGCGGCGAGCCCAGCGCACGAGTCGCTGGCCGAGCTCTTCGACGCGGCGCAGGCCCTCGGGGGCAGGGGCCTGCAAGCCGTCCAGCACGTGCAAGCGCTCTACCAAGCGCTTCCGTCCGGCGCACGGGAGGGCTGCCGGGGTTCCGCCGGCGTGCTCGATCTGGTGGGCAACGTGGAGGAGTGGGTCCGCCGACGCCACCCGGGTGGGGACTACGTCAGCGGGCTCAAGGGGAGATACTGGGCGGAGACGGCCTCCTGCCAGGCCACGGTGACGGTGCACGCGCCAAGCTTCAGATTTTACGAGATCGGCTTTCGCTGCTGCAGCGACCCGCGCTGAGCCGGCCGCGCGCCTCAGCCGCCCCGCAGCCGCTCCACGGCCGCGGCCACGTCCTTGCCGCCCACCTCGAGCCCAGCCGCCTTCAGGTGCTTGACCGCGATGCCCGTCGCTTGCCCAGCGCTGCCCGCCGCGCGGAGTGCCTCCGAGACCGGCTCGAGCGCCTGGAGGATCTCCTCGACGCCCAGCGCGCGCGGCAAGAAGGTCATGAGCACCGCCACCTCACGCAGCAAGGTGCTGCGCTGCTCGGCGTCCGTGGTGGAGGCGAGCGTCTCCTCGTTGGCTTTGACGAGCTTCTTGAGGAGGGCCAGCGTCTCTTCATCGCTGCCGGTGCGCCCGGGGCGAGCCTGATCGGTCGTGATCTCCCCGACGGCCACCTTCAAGATCTCTTTGGCGACGGTGTCACCGCTCTTCATGGCCTGAAACATCTGCGCCTTGATCTTCTCGAGCAACATGCCGCACACCCTCTCGCTCGCGGGCGGCGCGGTCAAGGCTCGGCGCGAGGGCGCGCTCAAGCGGCGTCGCAGACGCGGGCGGCCAGCCGGGCCCAGCGCGGCAAACCCGCGGGGCGCGCCGGGTACGCCCGGTAGAGCGCCAGGGTCGCGGTGAGCCGCGCGAGCACCGGCGCCAGCCGTGCGCCGAGCCGCGGCGCGCGCAGCACGCCACCGCTCCGCTCGAGCAGCCCCAGCCGCCCGGGCGAGGGCAGCGTGACGCACAGGCCCGAGCGCACCAGCTCCTCCCCGAACAAGCCGGACGTGATGAGCTCCGCGAGCTCCTCCGGGTGGAGCGAGGCGCTGAAGCGCCGGAAGGCCTCGAAGCCCGCGAGCAGCCCGCCCTCCTGCCGCATCCACGCCACCGACCACTCCCACGGGGACCGGCCCTGCGTCAGCGCGTCCGCCAGGCGTCGCGCCGCCACGAGCCCCACGCCGACCCCAGAGCCGTGGACGGTGAAGAGCTGCGCTGCCGCGTCCCCCACGGCCGCGATGTCCTGCGTGGCCAAGCGGTCGTAGGGGCGCCGCAGCGGGATGGCGCGCGCCCCCCCGAACAGCGCGTCGCCGACCCACGGGTGCTCCTCGACGAAGCGGTCGAGCAGCGCTCCGCCGCTCGGGTGGCCGAGCCCCGGGAGGCTCCCCGTGAGGATGGAGAGCTCCTCGCCCTCCAGGCGCACGTTGACGATGGAGTAGCCGCCCGCCACGCCCGTGAAGCACAGCGTCTCTCCCGGCTCGACCCCGTGGCTCGCGAAGAAGGCGCGCGCCGCGGGCAGATCTCTCACGCGGCGCACCTGCTGCGCGGCCGCGCAGAGCGCCTCCCGCGGCGGACGGGGCTGGCCGAGCAGGTTGGCGCCGGAGAGCCCGCTGGCGTCCACGAAGCAGCCCGCGGTCAGCGTCCCCGACGAGGTGGAGAGCGTGCCGCGCTCGAGCGGGCCCACGCTCACCCCCTCCCGCAGCTCCGCGCCGTGCTCCCGGGCGCGCTGCTGCAAGCGGGCCACGAGCCGCCGCATGTCCACGTCGAGCACGTCGTGGCCCGCGGCGCTCAGGCGTGGGCCGTCCCACCCCGCCACCAGGTGAAAGCGCGCCTTGCCCCCGCGCAGCTCCGGCCCGGTGGGCAGCTCCAGCCCCGCCTCACGGAAGAAGCGCTCTTGGACGCCGTTGACCCAGCGAGCCCCGCCCTCGCCCAGCGGCCCCCGCTCGAGCACCACCACCTTCGCGCCCCGCTCCGCCAGGAACGCCGCCGCCGCCGCGCCCGCGCTCCCCCCGCCCACGACGACCACGTCCGTCAACATCCCGGCGACGCTAGCATGGCCGCCCCCAGCGCTTTAACGTCCCTGGCAGCTCCGGCATGATCCCCACGCCAGCATGCAAGGCTTCTTCGCCCTCCCCTCACCCGCCGTCGCCGCCCAGGAGACGGCGGCCCCGCGCATGAGCGTGGAGGCCGAGCTGTGCGCCCGCGCCCTCGGCGGCGACGGGCACGCCTTCCGAGCGCTGGTGGAGCCGCACCTCGGGATGCTCTACCGCGTCGCGGCGCGGGCGGCGCGTGGTGACGGCGCGCTCGCGGAGGACGCGGTGCAAGAGACGCTGACGCTCGCCTTTCAGCAGCTCGGCCGCTACACGCCGGACACCAGCTTCAAGAGCTTCCTCGCCGCCATCGCCGTGCGGCGCGCCCTCACGCTCCGGCGCGCGGAGGGGCGCCGCGTGCAGCGCGAGGAGCAGGCGGAGCCCCCCGCGGGGACGGAGAGCCCGGAGGCGCTGAGCGCGGCGCGCGCCACCGCCGAGCGCGTGACGGAGGCGCTGGCGCAGCTCCCGAAGAAGCGCCGGGAGGCCGCGCTGCTGCGCCTGGACGCTGGGCTCGGCTACGCCGAGATCGCTCGGCTCATCGGCAGCACGGAGGGCTCGGCGCGCGTGCTCGTGCACCTGGCGCTCACCGAGCTGCGCGCCAAGCTCGCGGACTTACTGCCCGCCACCCCCGGAGGCTCTCCATGACCCGCCCCAACGACCCCGAGCACGACCTCCTCACGCTGTTCGACACCACGGCCGAGCAGCCCTCCACCCACCAGCTCACGCGGATGGCGGCGCGCGCCACGGACGTCCCCCAGCGGCGGCCACGCTGGGCGCAGCGCTGGCTGCTGTGGCTGGCGCCGGCGCTGGCGGCGGCGGGCGCGCTCGGCTTGGCCGTGGCGCTGAGCCGTCCCAGCACCCAGACGGAGTCCGCCGCGGTGCTCGGCCAGGAGCGCCCCGCCACGGCCGCGGCGCCCACGCGCCTCGCCGTCCAGACGCCGACGGCCAGCGCCGCCGGAGCGCCGAGCGAGGAGCCCGAGGAGCCGCTGGATCCCTCGCTCACGGCGCTGCTCGACGACGAGCGGAGCGGACACGACGCCCTCTTCGGGCCCGTGGCCGAGGACGACGAGGCTTGGTACGCCGCCACCGCGGCCTTCCTGGGAGAGTGAGGGACATCATGAGTCGAGGCACCAGGCGCTGGTCGAGCTGGCTCTCTGCAGCCGGGTGGGGGCTGGGGCTCGCCCTCAGCGCCGCGAGCGCGGCCGCCGCGGCGCCGCCCCCGCCCCCGCACCACGGCGCCGCCGAGGGGCGCGAGCCGCCGCGGGAGCGAGCCAAGAAGGTGCGACAGCGCCTCCTGCGCGAGCGCGTGGGGCTGACCGAGGCGCAGGCCACCGCCGTGGAGAAGGTGCTGGAGAAGTACGCGGCGCTGCGCCACGCCGAGCAAGCCAAGCGCGCTCAGGCCATGGGCGCGCTGGACGAGCTGCTAGCGCAGGACTCGAGCGACGAGGCCGCCTACCGCAGCGCGCTGACCGCGCTGCGCGCCGCGCGCGCCGCGCTCCAGGGCTTGCAGCGCGCCGAAGAGGCGGAGCTTGCCAAGCTGATGAGCGCCAAGCAGCAAGCGAAGTTCGAGCAGGCCGTGCGGCAGCTCCAGCGCGCCGTGGAGGGTCGTCGCCGGGGCCGGCGCCACCACGACTGAGGCCGCGCCCAGCGCTCAGGGCTGGACGTGATCTCGGTAGCTGTAGAAGACCGCGCGCAGCCCGAACAGCACGGCAGACGCCGCCATCAGCGCGGCGAACACCCAGAAGAACTGCGCCAGCGGCAGCTTGATGAGGGCCACGAGGGTGACCAGCACGTTGCCGAGCGACACGCCGAGCTGCCAAAAGCCCATGATGGTGCTCTTCATGCGGGGGGGCGCCTGGGTGTACGCGAACTCCAGCCCGGTGACGGACACCAGCACCTCCGCCAGGGTGATGAGCAGATAGGGGAGCGCCTGCCACGCCACGCTCACGCTGCCGAGGCCGCGCGCGTCGATGGCGCCCTGGATGAGCGCCACGGCCACGAACGAGAGCGCCGCCAGCGCCATGCCCACCGTCATGCGCCGCAGCGGCGTGGGGCGGAGCTTCAGCCTCTCCCACAGCGGGTAGAGCACCTTGCTCACGAAGGGGATGAGCAGCATCACCATGGCCGGGTTCTGCGCCGCGATCTGGCTGGGCTGCAGCTCTACCCCGAGCACCGTCAGATCCATCTGCTTGGCCTGGAGGACCCACGACGAGCCGTGCTGATCGAACAGCGCCCAGAACGGCGCGACGAACACGAACACCGTGACGATGCCGAGCACGGCCGGCGGCCCCTCCGCGGCCTCCACGCCGAAGCGCCGGACGGCCGGGCCGAACAGCCAGTGGCGGGCGAGCGCGTCCCGCCGCGCCTGCACCTCCGGGCTGGGCGCCGGGGGTGGGGCCGGGGGCTCCGGCAGCGGCCAGGCGCGGCCGAGGCGGTGCGCGATGGACCACACCAGCACCGCGAGGAAGCCGTCGTCCGGCGAGCGTCGCTGCCGCAGGAAGAACAGCGAGAAGCCCACCACTAGGAACGCCAGGCTGAGCAGCAGCTTCAGCCCCCAGCCGAGCGAGCCCGTGAAGAACAGGTGCCCCACGCTGCCGAAGAGGGCAATGGCGCTGAGCGTGTCGAGCAGCCCGAGCGCGCGCCCAGGGCGCGGCGGCACGTGGACGAAGACCCTGCGCCCGCTCCAGAACACCAGCGTGGCCAGCCCCATCAGGAGGCCCGGGATGCCGAAGGCCCAGGCGACGCCGTAGCGCTTCCACACCCACGGGATGAGCAGCGTGGAGAAGAAGCTGCCAAAGTTGATGATGAAATAGAAGGCCTGGTAGATGGTGCGGACGCGAAACCAGTTGTTCTTCCCGAACTGATCGCCCACGTGCGCGGAGACGCAGGGCTTGATGCCGCCCGAGCCCACCGCGATGAGCCCGAGCCCCACCCACAGCCCCAGCACGGAGCCCTCGTACAGCGCGAGCACGGCGTGGCCCGCGCAGTACACGAGCGAGAGCGTCAAGATGGTGAGGTACTTGCCGAGCAGCCGGTCGGCGATGATGGCGCCGATCATCGGCACCGCGTACACCGCCGCCGCGAACAGGTGATAGTGCGCCGTGGCGTAGGCCTGCGGCGCCTCGCGGAAGACGGGGTGCCAGCGGTAGAGCACGTCCGCCATGTACAGCGTGAGGATGCTGCGCATGCCGTAGTAGCTGAAGCGCTCGCAGCCCTCGTTGCCGATGATGTAGCGGATGCCGGGCGGCCAGCCCGTGGTCTGGTGGTCCGGGGTGGTGCGGGGCTGAGCGCACGCGCTGGCGCACGCGCTCACGTCGAGCGACCCTCGGAGCGGCGGGCGGCGGGGCAGGCGGACATGGGCCGCGGTCTTAGCATGGCCCGACGGCGGCTCGACGCCCCAGCCAACACAGCACCTCCACGTGGTGCGTGTGCGGGAAGAAGTCGAAGGCGGTGACCTGCTCGAGCGTGTAGGCCGCCGCGAGCCCCTCGAGATCACGCGCGAGCGTCACGGGGTTGCATGACACCATCGCGAGGCTGGGCGCGCCCAGCGCCAGCAGCCCCCGCAGTAAGGGTCTTGCGCCGGTGCGCGGCGGATCCACGATGATCAAATCGAAGCGCTGCCTTGCCTGGGCCAGCCGCGCGACGCGCCGCGCGGCGTCCCCTGCTAGCCACTGCACGCCGCTGAGCCCCTGCTCGCGCTGCGCGCGACGCGCCGCCTGCAGCGCCGCGCCCTCCTCCTCCACGCCCACCCCGGTGAGGCCCGCGGCGCCGAGCGGGAGGCTGAAGTTGCCGGCGCCCGCGTACACGTCGAGAAAGCTCGCGGCGCCGCGCGCCAAGGCGCCCTCGACCACCGCGGCCACCAGGCGCTGGTTGAGCTCCCAGTTGACCTGCGTGAAGGCCTCCGGGCTCGCCAGCAAGCTGGCCCCAGGGAGCGGCCAGCGCTGCAGCTCGGTGGTCGGTAGCGGCTCCTCACCGACCGCGACCGTCCAGCCCGGCTCCGCGCGGAGCGTGGCGAGGAGCTGGCGCACCTTGGCGCTCTGGCCCAGGTTGGCGTCGCGCGGCCAGAGCCGGGCGCTGAGCCTGGGGCCCGCCGGCGCGTGGCGCAGCTCCGCCTCGCGGAAGTAGCCGAGCGCCGCGCCGTACTGCCCGCCGAGCGCGCGCAGCCGGCCCATGGCCGCCGAGACCTCCGGCGCCGCCACGAGGCACGCGCCGAGCGGCACCAGGCGGTGGCTCCCACGCGCCAAGAAGCCCGTGCGCCCCTGCTCGTCGATGTGCAGCCGCACGCGCCCGCGGTAGCCGAGCGCCGAGCTCCCGGTCACCACCTGGAGCGGCCCCGGCGGGAGGTGGAGCCCCGCGACCCGACCCAGCGCCTCCTCGACGAGCGCCGCCTTGGCGCGGAGCTGCGCCGGGCGGGCGAGCGCCATCCAGTCACAGCCGCCGCAGCGCTCCACCTCCGGGCAGGGCGGCGCGACGCGCTCGGCCGACGCGCTGAGCCGGCGGTGCTCGAGCACGCGGACGTACTGCGGGTGCTCCTCGAGCCGGAGCGGCTCGAGCTCCTCCCCAGGGAAGGCGCCCGGCACGAAGGCGCGGCGGCCGTCCTCGTGGCGCGCCAGCCCCTCACCGCCGGGGACCAGCCGCTCGATCCGCCACCGGCGCGTCATCCCCCGCACTATGCCTAGACCGCTGGGAATTGCGACCCGTCCCGCCGCCGAGGCTGGGGATAAGCTGTGGCAAGCTGTGGATAAGCTGCGCCTAGCCGGTGCAGGAGCCGTGGTCAGGCCCGGGTGGCGCCGGACGGCTTGCACCCCACCCTCGAGACGAGCAGCGTGCGCCCCGTGACCGTCGACACCACCGTGAGCTTCCCCTCCCCGACCCCCCACGCCGAGCCGCTCGAGCTGTTCTTGGGCTGGTTTGCCGCCGCCGAGGCGAGCGGCATCGATCAACCCGACGCGATGGCGCTCGCCACGAGCACGCTCGACGGGGCGCCCTCGCTCCGGATGGTGCTCTACAAGGGCATCAGCCGCGGGCGAGTGCGGTTCTTCACCAACTACCGGAGCCGCAAGGGGCGTGAGCTGGAGGCCAACCCACAGGTGGCGCTCTTGTTTCACTGGAGTGAGCTCGAGCGCCAGGTGCGGCTCGAGGGGCGCGTGGTCCGGCTCGAAGCCGCGGAGTCCGACGAGTACTTCCACTCGCGGCCGCGCGGCAGTCAGCTCGGCGCCAGCGTGTCACCGCAGAGCCAGGTCATCGCGAGCGAGGCGGAGCTGCTGGCGCGCGTCGAGCGCCTGAGCGCCGAGAGCGCAGGCGCCGTGCTCGCGCGCCCGGAGCACTGGGGCGGCTTCGCGGTCGAGGCCGCGCGCTGGGAGTTCTGGGCCGGGCGCCCGAGCCGCCTGCACGAGCGGCATCGCTACGAGCGCGCCGGCGCCGGCTGGCGTCACGACCTGCTCGCCCCCTGAGCCGCGCGCTTTACGTCGGCGCTGGAGCCGTGGCACGATGTGTCGTCCTACGCTTAGGAGGTCAGCATGCGCGGCGCACTCTACTCACTCTTGACGGTCTCGGTCCTCTCGCTCGGGCTCGTGGCCTGCGGCAGCTCTTCGGAGGACGACGGTGGTGGGGGTCAGGCGGGCAGCGCCGGCGCGGCGGGCAGCGCCGGCGCGGCGGGGCAAGCTGGCGCCGCAGGTCAAGGCGGCGCGGGGGGCGGCACGGAGCCGCCCGTGGTGGACTTCGCCTGCCCGGGCGGCACCGTGCTCCAGGAGGGCGCCAACACGCTGGAGGTCGGGGGCTTCACCCGCACCTTCTTCGTAGACTTCCCGACGAACACCGCGCGCCCCGCCGGCGTGGTCTTCTCCTGGCACGGCTACGGCGACACCGCGCCGAACTTCCACGGCGCCCTCAGCCTGGATCCGGACGCCGACCCCGAGCAGCCGGTCATCATCGTCACCCCCGAAGACACCAAGATGCAGCCCACGGGCAACCCGCAGGGCTTGGGCTGGGACATCCGCGCGGGCAAGCCCGGCGACGACAACCGCGAGTTTCCGCTGTTCGAGGGCGTGCTGGGCTGCTTGAAGGCGCAGCGCTCCGTGGACACCGCGCGCGTCTACTCGCTGGGCTTCTCCGCGGGCTCCGTGCTCACCGCGCTGCTCGCCTCGCGCTACCCCCAGCTCATCGCCGCCACGGTGAACGCGTCCGGCGCGTGGATGAACGACCCGGAAGAGACGAAGCTGGTCAAGGTCATCACGGTGGCCTGGAGCTGGCCGGACCTCGACCCTGCGGACCGCGGCAACGTGCTGCTCACGCACGGCGGGAGCACGGACGTGGTGGGGCTGGGCAGCATCACGGTGTTCAACCTGGAGGACTCGGCGCAGGCGGCCTTCCCCTTCTTGGCGCGCAACCAGCGCACCGTCATCGACTGCAGCCACCAGGGAGGGCACACCCTCCACCCGGAGCTCAGCGCCGCCCAGCTCGTGAAGTACCTCACCGCGCACCGCTACGGCGCGCCCTCGCCCTTCGCGGACGGCACGCTCACGGGCTACCCCGCCTCGTGCAGCGTGCGGCTGCCCTGAGGCGAGGGCAGCTCACCACGACGACCCCCGGGCCGGGCCACGACGTGCCTCGTGGCTCGGCCTCCACCCCCGGAGTATCGAATGCAGACACCATGGCTGACGTGGCTCTCTACGGCGGCGCTCGCCCTCGGGCTCAGCGCGTGTGACGGCTCCTCGGAGGACGGCGCGGGCGGCGCCGCAGGGCTGGCGGGCGCAGCGGGCGCGGGCGGAGACGCCGGGCACGCCGGCGCCGCGGGCGCGGGCGGTGGCGCCGCGGGCCAAGCTGGCGCGGCGGGCGGGGCCGGCACCGCGGGCGGTGGCGGCGCTGGGGGCAGCTCCGGCGTGGGTGGAGGCGGCGGCGCGGGCGGCGGCGCCGCGGGCGCAGCCGGCGCGGGCGGTGGCGCCGCGGGCGCAGCCGGCGCGGGCGGCAGCCCCAGCGTCGATCCCGTGCCGCCGGACATTGGCTTCGCGTGCCCGAACGGCACCGTCCTCGCGGCGGGCAGCAACACCCTGAGGGTGGGCAACACGAACCGCACCCTGTACGTGGACTTCCCCGCGGACCGCTCCCGCCCCGCTGGCGTGGTCTTCTCCTGGCACGGCTTCGGGGACAGCGCCACGAGCTGGCACACGACCGCGAACCTCGACCCGGACGCAGATCCAGCGCAGCCCGTCATCGTGGTCACGCCGGAGGACACCGGGCTGCAGCCCATGCCCTTGAACGACCCCGCAGGGCTCGACTGGGACATCAAGGGCGGGCAGGTGGGCGACGCCAACCTGGAGTACGCGCTGTTCGAGGCGGTGCTGGGCTGCTTGAACGCGCAGCAGCGCGTGGACTCCTCGCGCATCTACTCCTACGGCTTCTCCGCAGGCTCCGTCACCACCAGCATGCTGTACTCCCGCTACCCGCACATCATCGCGGCGACGGTCAATCAGTCGGGCGCCTGGTTCAACGACGCGGCGGAGGCCCAGCTCGTCAACCCCATCTTGAAGCCCAAGTGGAACTGGCCTGCGCTCGACCCCGCGGACGGCGGCAACGTGCTGCTGACGCACGGCGGCAGCACGGACACCATCGTCATCGTGCTGGTGAAGATCTTCGATCTGGAGCAGTCGGCGCAGGCCGCCTTCCCCTTCTTGAAGGCCAACCGCCGCACCGTGCTGGACTGCAGCCACACCCGGGGTCACGTGCTGCACCCGGAGCTCAGCGCTACGCAGATCATGAAGTACTTGACCGCGCACCGCTGGGGCTACCCCTCGCCCTTCACCAGCGCGGGCACGCCCCCGGGGTATCCGGCGTCCTGCAGCGTGCGGCTCCCTTGAGTGGCCGGCTCCGCTGGACCGGCACAGCCCGCCCACGGAGCACGCCACGCCGGAGGCGCACAAAATAGAAACAGCGCTCCTAGTCGCGGGGAGGGGGGGGAGGAAGGCGACTAGGAGCGCTGCGGAGAATGCGGCGGCCCCGGGGCAGAGGGGGGGGAGGGATTGCCACTCGCGACCGCCGCAGCTTCTTAAGCACGTCTCGTGCCAACGCGCCCTCTACACGACTTCCATGGCTTAGGGGGACGCGCCAGGGGCGGCGCTGCAGGGCTGCAAGGCGGGCGGCTTGCAGCAGTGCAAGAGGGAAGGAGCCAAGTGCTTGGAGCGTACGTGTGAGAGACGACACCCAGGGCGCCACTGCGCCGGAGGCTTCATGACGGTGCGCCCCTCGCAGACCACGACCACCCTCCGCCCCTCACCGCTGGAGGAGGCGCGCCCCAAGCGCCTGCCGCTCCGGCTCCCCGCCGCGGCGCCCCAGCTCGTCCCTGCGCGGATGATCAACGAGGTGCTCTACTGTGAGCGGCTGGCGTACCTCGAGTGGTCCATGGGGGAGTTCGAAGACAACGCCTACACGGTCGAGGGCCGCAGCCTCCATCAGCGGGTGGATCGCCCGGGGGGCCAGCTACCTCCGCCTCCCAGCTCGGCCGAGGGCGCCGAAGCGAGCGCGGCGGCCGAGGGCGGCGTCCCCTACGTGGCGCGCTCGGTGTGGCTGTCGTCGCAAGAGCTGGGCATCACGGCGAAGATCGATCTGGTGGAGGGCACCGAGGCCGGCAGCGTCGTCCCCATCGAGTACAAGCGCGGCGCCGTGCCGGACGTGCCGGAGGGCGCCAACTTGCCAGAGCGCGCGCAGGTCTGCGCGCAAGCGCTCCTGCTGCGCTCGCAGGGCTACGTGGTCCCTCACGCGGAGATCTACTTCGCAGGCTCTCGGCGCCGCGTCGTCATCGAGCTGAGCGAGGCGCTCATCGACGCCACGCTGCACGCCGTCCACCGGCTCCGGCGGCTGGCGGAGGCCGGGGAGCTCCCCCCACCGCTGCTGGAAGATCCGCGCTGCGACGGCTGCTCTCTCGTCGGCATCTGCCTGCCGGACGAGACCAACCTCCTCCGCCGCCTCGACGGGGAGTCGCTCGAGGAGCCCGAGCCGCTGGACACCCCGGAGCGAGAGGACAACTTCGGGCGGCTCGACCCCGATCCGTGGGGCCTCGCCGTCGGCGCGCCCTCGCTGGCGGAGCTGCGGCGCCTGCATCCGGCGCGGGACGAGCGGCTGCCCCTGTACGTGCTCGCTCGAGGAGGGCGCGTGGGGCTGGATGGAGAGGAGCTGGTGGTGCACACCGAGGGCAAGCGCAGCTCGGTGCGGCTCTCCAACACCTCGCAGGTGTGCCTCTTCGGCAACGTGCAGCTCACCACGCCAGCCCTACGCGCGCTCGCCGAGCGAGGCATCCCCGTCGCGTACTTCAGCCGCGGCGGCTGGTACTACGCGCGGGTGCTGGGGCACGAGCCCAAGAACGTGGAGCTGCGCTTGGCGCAGTACGCCTGCGCCGTCGACCCGCAGCGGTGCCTGGAGCTGGCGCGCACCTGGACGGCGAGCAAGATCCGAAACGGTCGCACCCTGCTGCGCCGCAACGCCCAGGCCGTGGGGCCCGTGGTGCTGTCGGAGCTGGAGCAGCTCGCCAAGAAAGCGGAGGCGGCCGCGTCCTTGGACGCGCTGCTCGGCATCGAGGGCAGCGCCGCCCGCGTCTACTTCCAGTCGTTCACCGGCATGCTGCGCGGCAAGGCCGCCTTGGGCGCCTTCGACTGGGAGGGGCGCTCACGCCGCCCGCCCAAGGACCCCATCAACGCGCTGCTCTCCTTCGCGTACTCCCTGCTCAGCAAGGACGTCAGCATCGCGCTCGCGCTGGCGGGCTTGGACCCCATGCTCGGCTTCTTTCATCAGCCCCGCTTCGGCCGGCCCGCGCTGGCGCTCGACGTGATGGAGGAGTTTCGTCCCCTCGTGGCGGACAGCGTGGTGCTGAGCGTGCTCAACAACGGCGTGGTGGACGAGCGCAGCTTCGTGGTGCGCGCCGGGGCGGCCAGCCTCACCGCCGCCGGCCGTAAAGACTTCCTGCTGGCGTGGGAGCGCCGTTTGGATCAGCTCGTGACGCACCCCGTCTTCGGCTACCGCATCAGCTACCGCCGCGTCCTGGAGGTTCAGGCCCGCCTGCTCGGGCGCTGGCTGCTCGGGGAGCTCGAGGCGCTGCCACCCTTCAGGACTCGGTGAGCGCATGCGTCAGGCCTACATCGTCAGCTACGACGTGTCCGATCCCAAGCGGCTGCGGAGGGTGTTCAAGACGCTCCGCGGCTACGGAGATCACCTGCAGCTCTCCGTCTTTCGCTGCGAGCTGACCCACCGTGAGCTGGTGGAGCTGCGCACCAAGCTCGACGCCCACCTCCACCACCTGGAAGACCAAGTGCTGTTCGTGGACATCGGCCCCGCGGAGGGTCGCGCGCGCGAGGCCATCACGTCGCTCGGGCGGGACTACACGCACCCGGAGCGTCACGCCGTGGTCATCGGCTGAGCGCCCTGGCAAGCACCCGCCCTGCGGGTGCACCGGACGGGCGGGAGCACGAGGCGCTGGGAGCTTCTGGGTGCGCGACGGGGCGATCGTCTCGTCTGCCCCAGCCCCCACGCTGCCGAGCTTCCACGTCTCCGGTCCCCCGGTGCCATCCCCAGGGAACGGGACCACGGCAGCCGCGGGCGAAGGCGGTGCCGCAGGCGCCCTACCATGCTAGCCTTCGGCCGCCCCTGGGCCGCTGCTCGGTGCCCGCCGCTCCGGCGCCGTGCCCCCCCGCGCGCGCCCGTGATAGTCTCGTCCGCTGCGAGCGCGACAGTGGCGCACGCTCCCCCGGGGGGCGCTCGCACCATCGCCAGCCCCTTGAAATTCTTTCCTAAGTTTTTGTCTCCCCCACCCTCACCCACGCCGTTGCCCCCCCTACGCCCCCACTCCCCCAGGCACCGCTCGCCAACCCCTTGGCAGCCCCATGAAATCATGGCATTCCTGGGAGGCCGCTCTCCGCGGTGTTCGCACCGCGGCTCCATTGAAGCAACGGCACGGGTGACGTG